>Ga0114953_1002211_pt1 | contig 13647 bp, 10 predicted proteins | sample SidtaG_FD_87298 | JGI IMG/M metagenome (GOLD analysis project Ga0114953, IMG submission 87298) | Marine algal microbial communities from Sidmouth, United Kingdom - Sidmouth_Male2 metaG | ecosystem: Host-associated > Algae > Red algae > Unclassified | place: Sidmouth, United Kingdom | collected...
CCGGAATACCCAGACCGCGCCGCTGCCCGATCGTGTAATACATAATGCCGCGATGCTGGCCCAGAACACGGCCATCCATATGAATGATATCGCCGGGCACAGCCGCGTTGGGACGAATTTTCTCGATCACGTCTGTATATTTCCCGGTTGGCACAAAGCAGATATCCTGACTGTCCGGCTTGGCGGCCACATTCAGCCCCATTTCTGTCGCCAGTCTACGCGTCTCGGATTTATCCATTGCGCCGAGTGGAAAGCGCAGAAAGTCCAGCTGCTCGCGCGTGGTCGCGAACAGAAAATAGCTCTGGTCTTTGCCATGATCATAGGCGCGGTGCAGCTCTGCCCCGCCTTCGCCCATCACGCGCTTTATGTAATGCCCCGTCGCCATACAGTCTGCGCCCAGATCGCGCGCCGTTTGCAAAAGGTCTTTGAACTTGACGGTTTGATTACAGCGCACGCAGGGAATGGGCGTGGCGCCCTTGAGATAGCTATCGGCAAAATCTTCAATGACCTGTTCTTTGAAATTACTTTCATAGTCCAAAACATAATGCGGGAAATCCATCATCTCGGCGACCCGGCGGGCATCATATATATCTTGGCCCGCGCAGCAGGACTTTGCACTCTTAATCGCCGCCCCGTGATCATAAAGCTGTAGGGTGACCCCAATGACCTCATAACCCTGCTGCTTTAATAATGCCGCGCAGACAGAACTATCCACGCCGCCGCTCATCGCGACGACAACACGCGTTTCATGCTCCGGTTTATTAAATCCTAGAGAATTAAACTTGGTATTTATGGCGGCAACTTTGGTCATGAGGGCTAAATAGGGACGCAAAGCGTTAATGTCTATCCTAGCGGGCAGCGGCCTGTCCTAATGCGGGACAGAGCAAGCATGAAAGATTCGTAATAGAATCAGGGGCTTAGTTTATTGAGTCATAATTTGTTTACCTTAGTTACCGCGTTAACTAAGGTAAACGACTGTTTTTATTCACTTTTTTTGGAACTTTTTTAAAGTGATTCAGACCTTTTTAAGACCAAACGCTTATACCTCTTCTTGTCCAAAGAAAAACAACAAGGGGCGTGAATAAAAATGGATCGCAAACTTAAAAGAGAACATATGGTGATTGGTCCGGAAGGGACGCCTCTAACGATGGCAGATCTTCCAAAACCTACAACTGTGCGCTGGGTCATCCGGCGCAAAGCCGAGGTCGTCGCAGCTGTACGCGGCGGGCTATTAACGCTGGAAGGCGCGTGTGAACGTTACGGACTGTCAGCTGAGGAATTCCTCACGTGGCAACGCAGTATCGAAGCACATGGTATTTCAGGTCTGCGCACAACACGGACGCAGCAATACCGTTAAATCAAGTTACCAAATTTATTTTTTTAAAGACCGCTCGGACCCCCGTCCCGGCGGTCTTTCTATTTAAACTTTTGATTAAGCGTATAATTTTAACGGGCCTTAACTCTAGCGTGATATCCCCGTCTCAGACCTGAACAATCAGGCAGCGCCCAATGCGGCGCATAGGTGAACAGGATGGTGATATGCCCAATAATTTGAGGCACAAGACTCGCGCGCGGTTGATCTGCGTGCTTAGCGCAAATGACGGCTTACCCGCCGAACAAAGCGCCCGCGCGCTTGCGCGCAGCATTCGCCATAAAGATGAAAGCGTATTGCAAATCACATGCACTCAATCTGACGCGCCATCACGCCCCACATTAACGCAGGTCTTAAGCGGCGATGCTCAGCTTTGCGACGTGAAAACCATATGCCCCCGCACGGGAATCATCAGCGTTGCTGCAGGACATGCCAAATTAGATGCCATGCTCGGTATTATCGCCGCATTGTCTCTGTCCTATGATAATGTGATTATTGCCGCACCCTCCGGATGCACGCCGGCGCATATACGGCTCGCGGCGGCGGCCGACGTCAACTTTTTACAATTTGACAGCCAAGGCGACAAATTTATGCGCGCCTTTTGGATGATGGACGCGCTTCGCGCGCGCTGCGCCCGTCTTGACCCCATGTTGATCGCGTGCGGGCCAAAGTCTGAGGCGAACGAGGCCCATGAGATGCTATCCGAGACAATTCGTGAGTTTTTAGGCGCGCCGCCGCCGCTTTGCGCCATAATTTCAAAATCCGGTATGCATGACGGCGTCGCCGCGCATATTGTGTCGAGTCTAAACCGAGCCGAAGATACACGCCTGCGCGCTTAATTTAGATTTATGCAGTTTTTGCGACGGATTATCGTCGCTGCGCCGTTATAGGGTATGAGAGAACCAATAACGGAGCTAAAAATGAAACGCTTATTCTTAACAACAGTCTTATTGTCTTCAGCCATGATCAGCACGGGTGTTGCCCATGCGAAACCCGGTGACCGTGACGCTAAGCGCGCGGAAATGATGTCCAAAGTTGATACAAATGCAGATGGCGTCATCAGCCAAAACGAATTCATGGCCCCGGCCATGGCGCGTTTCGACAAGACAGATGCAAATGCCGACGGCTTTATTGACAAAGACGAACGCAAAGCGGCCCGCGAGGCCCGTAAAGCCGAAGCTGAAACACGCCGTTTTGACCGCGCCGACATCAACAGTGACGGTGTCATCAGCCGCGACGAAGTCTCCAAACGAAGCGGAGAGCGCGGCGCGCGCAGGGACGAACGCAAAGCGCGTTTCATGGAGCGTGTTGATACAGATGGTGATGGAAAAGTCAGTGACGCAGAGCGCACAGCGGCGCGCGCTGAAATGAAAGCCAAGCGCGGCGAACGTAAGGCCGAGCGCAAAACAGGCGGCGAGCGTCCAAAACGCGTTAAAACCGATGCTAATGAAGACGGATTTATCAGCCGCGCTGAATACACCGCCAGCGTGACAGCGAAATTCACCCGCGCCGATAAAAATGGCGATGGAGTATTGGCCGCCGAAGAAATGAACCTTCGCGGACGTAAGGGCCGCAAAGGTAAAAAAGGCAAAGCAGGCCGCCGCGGTCAGCGTTAGTCCCGTTAATGGCTGACCACGACATAAAGACTGACCCGGATAAAGGTTTTGTCTTGGCCATGGCCGCGGGCGACCCCCGCGGCCTATCCGGCCTGATGGATAGCCATCTTAAGCGTATTACCGCGCTCGCATATCATATGCTGCGCGATCAAATGGCCGCCGAGGACATCGCGCAAGATGTCTTTCTTAAGGCCTGGCTTAAGGCCGGTGATTGGGAATTTGGAAACGCGCAATTCATCACGTGGATGCGCCGCGTTGCGACAAATCTATGTTTGGACAAATTGCGGAAGCATCGTGAAGTATTGACGGATAATTTGCCGGAGCAGATGGATGAGACGGTATCGGCAGAAACAATCATGACAATCAGCGAAACTGATGACGTTGTCAGTAAAGCTATTCTTGCATTGCCGGATCGGCAGCGCGCCGCACTAACGCTGAGCCACTTTGACTATGTCAGCCAAAGTGAGGGCGCAAAAATATTAGAGATCAGCGAAGCGGCCTATGAGTCGCTTCTGTCGCGCGCGCGGCGAACCTTGCGCGGCGCATTGCTGCCGCAAAAAGAGAGTTTGATGGAGGGGTTAGGACAATGACATTAAAAATGAACGCATTGCGGTTTGTAGAAATCATGCAAGCTTACGGCAGCGATAGCGCGAGGTGGCCTGAGAGCGAGCGCGCCGCAGCTTTGGCTTTTGCCAAAACACACGAGCCCGCCGCGCAAATTCTAGCGCAGAGCCGCCAGCTTGATGATCTACTGAGCACGCAAACGGCTCCCGCTCCGTCTGATTTACTGAAATCGCGTATTCTAAAACAAGCCACGCCCATCCAGCCCGCCGCAAAAGCGCGTCCGGCATTTTACCGTATTGCTGCGGTTCTTCTCTTTGCGGGCATTGCAGGTATCTTTGCCGCCGGGCAAATGGGCGGAGATGATTTTACCGAAGAAGAAATTAACCTGCTTGTCGAGACCGAGGAGGCCGCCGAGGTTGAATATGCAGATGCCAGTGAATTTATCGACGCGCAGCTTGATGATTTATGGGCCGACATTCTTTAGGCCGCAGCGGCCTTGATTAAATTAAGCTTCTGAAGCCGCGTCAGTTTTTTGATCGCGGCTTCGCGCTTTTGCGCGGCGCTACGGTCCACGGCCGGCTCGCGATATATCACGCGAACAGGGCCGCGCCGCATTGTATATTTCGCGCCCCGGCCTGCATTATGCTGCGATAATCGGCGCGCCATATTATTCGTCACGCCGCAATATAGCGTTCCGTCAGCACATTCCAATATATAGACGGTCCACTCCAAAATTTACACTTACATGCTCGGCGTGGCATTTTTTGCCGCTTTTTCTTCGGGATCAAGATCCGGTTGTCCGTCAGCAGAGAGCATAATCGCGATCCAGCGCGTCGTTGGGAACTGCGCGAGGATAATCATGATTATCACCGTCAGCGGTGCAGATAGAAACGCCCCAACACCGCCCCAGACGGCGCCCCATAATGTCAGAGACAACACGACGACAAGCGCAGACAGGTTCATGGAATCGCCCATCATTTTTGGCTGTATCGTATTACCGATCACAAATTGCGCGACGAGCATACCGCCCGCCAAAATCATGATCGGCGTCAGCGTGTCGAACTGCACAAGGCCGAAGACGACAGGAAGGATAACCGCTGCAAAGCCGCCTACAATCGGGATGTAATTTAGAATGAAAATAACGAGGGCCCAGAACAGCGCATTTTCCAAACCCACTGCCGCCATGAAGCCATAAGACACCACTGTTTGCATCAAGCTGATAACCGTCTGCACGCCGAGATATTTTTCAATGGAATGACGAATGCGAAGCCCTACTTTCCCGGCCTGCGCGCGCGCCATCGTATCGGGAAATAAATCATCCATTTTTTTGGGAAAGCTATTTTGCGCCGCAAAGAGAAACGCGACATAAATGGCAATCAGCATAAAGTTGGACAGTACGCCTTGAATTGAGTTGGCCAGGCCGGCCAGACCGCTTTGGATTTTTTGTCCCAGATTTATCCGTTCAGCAAAACTACTAATAGATAGATCGGCTTGCCCGATAAGTCCGCCGACCCAGTGAAAGATTTCGTCAAGGCGCTCTTCATATCGCGGGGCTTGATCAACCACGCTCGCGGCCGTGTCGGCAATAATAAAGACGATACCGATCAGGCCCGCAACAACGGTAAGAACCGCAATGATTAAGGACAGCCAATAGGGCATCTTGTCGTGCAAACGATCTATCCAGCGCGCAAAGGCGTCAATAATCAGCCAAATAAAGATCGCCAGCGCAAAAGGCGTAAAGACATGCCGCCCGACATATAATAGCGCGATAGCCCCTAAAAATGTTAGAAACAGTAAACAGGCCCGACTTGTATTATTTTCCATAGCACCCTCGAATTTATCTTAGCATAGCTTAATTTGCGCGGCGCGAAAGGCTTAACCCGCTTCCTTTTCCAGCCATCTTTGATAAAGCAGATGCAGCGCCCGCCTAAGGTAACGAGAAGATCAAATTATGAGTGATAGAATTTTTATTGGCAAAGACACGGACGGCAAAGTTCAAGAGCTACTGTTGAACAAAGCCAATCGTCATGGGTTAATCGCAGGCGCGACCGGGACGGGAAAGACCGTGACGCTGCAAATTTTGACCGAAGGGTTTTCCAAAGCCGGTATCCCCGTATTTTGCGCTGATGTGAAAGGCGACCTTTCCGGTCTGTCGCAAGCCGGGAGCACGCGGCATAAGTTACATGACAAATTAATCGCGCGCGCCGAGAAGATCGGGTTAAGCGATTACAGCTATAGCGCGATGCCCGTAATTTTTTGGGACTTTTACGCCAAACAAGGACATCCGGTACGCACCACCATTACCGAAATGGGGCCAACACTGCTCGCGCGCCTGATGAATTTAACTGAGGCGCAAGAAGGCATTATGACCATCGCCTTCGAGCTGGCCGATGATGAAAATATGTTGCTGCTGGATTTAAAGGATCTACGCGCTCTGTTGAACTACCTTGTTGATAATAAAGACGAGATTGGCCGTAAATACGGCAATGTAACCTCACAATCCGTGGCCGCAATACACCGCAAATTGCTCACGCTAGAGCGCGCGGGCGCGGAAGGGTTTTTTGGTGAACCCGCCCTAAAGCTTAAGGATTTAATGCGCGTTCACGAAGGCACGCCGGACTCAGATGGAGATGCGGAGACCTTGTCTCTGGAGGATTTAGATGGCGCGCATATGAAGGGACGCGGCGTGGTCAGTATATTGGCCGCCGATGATTTAATAAATCTACCTTCGGTATATCCTACATTTTTACTTTGGCTACTCTCGGAGCTTTTCGAAGAATTGCCTGAAGTGGGTAATCTCGACAAACCCAAAATGGTTTTCTTTTTTGACGAAGCCCATCTCTTATTTGATGAAGCGCCCAAAGCTCTGGTTGACAAAATTGAGCAGGTCGCGCGCCTGATCCGCTCTAAGGGGGTCGGCATATATTTTGTGACGCAAAACCCGTCCGATATTCCCGACAGTGTTTTGGGGCAACTGGGAAACCGTATTCAACACGCCCTGCGCGCCTATACACCTAATGAACAAAAATCCATTCGCGCCGCCGCGAGCTCGTTTCGCGAAAACCCCAATCTGGATACCGAAGAGGTCATCACGGATTTAGGCGTTGGCGAAGCGCTTGTGTCTTTGCTGGATGAAAAGGGCGTGCCGGGCATTGTGGGCCGGACGCTGATCCGCCCGCCTGCCTCGCGCCTTGGCCCTGTGACGAAAGCAGAACGCAAAGCAGTGATGAAAGATAGCCCTGTCGGCGGCAAATATGACACGCCCAATGACCGCGAGTCGGCCTATGAAGAACTTGCAGCCAGAGACCAAGCCGCCGCCGAAGCTGCTGAAGCTGCTCGCAAGGCCGAAGAGAAAGCCGAGCACGCAGAGGGAAAGAAACAGACGCAAAGCAGGCAGCGCAAAACACCATCCTCGCGTAAGAAAAGATCTACGCGAAAAAAAGACAATGTCATTATGGAGCAGATTAAATATGAAGGAAAACTCTTCATGCGCCGTGAGGGCCGCAGAATTTTGCGCGGGATTTTAGGCGCGATGATGCGGCGCTAACGTGACAGACAGCCCGCCGCCTGCGAAATCTATGTATCGGCCCGAAGTCGCCGCAAACCGCGCGCGCAGGCTTTACGGCGACATCATATTGCGCGGCTCACTGCCCTCTTGGATTATCACAGCTTTGCTTGCGGGCAGTGTTATCGGGGCTGTTCTCTATGGCCTTTTAGTCCAAGTGGATGGGCAATCCATATTTAGCTGGATGCTGGATCAAACGCGCTCGTGAACCATCGCTTACCCGTCATATACCAAACCGAAGCCACGGAATGCGGTCTGGCCTGCCTCGTCATGATGGCCAATTATCATGGCCACAATTTGGATTTAAATGCGCTGCGCCAACGCATGAGCATCAGCTTGAAGGGCGCTACCCTGCAATCGCTCATGCAGATGGCGGGCGATTTACAGCTCAGCACTCGCGCGCTCACACTCGACATGGAGCATTTAGGGCAATTGCAACTGCCTGCCATTTTGCATTGGGATATGAACCATTTTGTCGTGCTCAAAAAAATTGCGCGCGGCAAAGCTCATATCCATGATCCCGGGCGCGGCCTTGTCGTCATAAGCCTGGCAGAGTTTTCCAAACATTTCACAGGCGTCGCCTTAGAGGTGGCTCCGGCCATAGATTTTGTCCCGACAACCGCGCGGATGGGCACGCGTATTTCTCAGCTCTGGACAAAACTGATTGGACTGAAACGCGCCGTTCTTCAGACCTTTATTTTATCCGTCATTTTGCAAATCATGGTTCTGGCGATGCCGTTCTTCTTGCAATTCGTTATCGACGGCGCGCTGCCTCAGGATGATTTAGGACTTCTGGCGGCGCTTGCAATTGGATTTGGCGCAATCGCGGCCATGCGCGCCATAAGCGAAGCCGTTCGCGGCTGGGCCATTTTAATTTACGGCAATCAACTCAGTTTTCAAATGGTGGGCAATGTCTTTCGCCGCCTCATTCGCCTCCCCGCCGGCTATTTTGAAAAACGCCATGTCGGAGATATTATCTCGCGCATCGGCTCGACGCAGCCGATCCAAACCGCTCTCACAAAAGACGCTGTCGCCATCATTATTGACGCCGCAATGGCCGTGTTGACATTGGCGGTCATGTTTACATTTTCACCTTTGCTGACACTGATTGTCCTCATCAGTACGGCGCTGCTGATCGTGATGACCCTCTTTATTTATCCGCATATGCGGGCCGCCCAAGAAGATGCCATTGTCACGAAAGCCGCAGAGAACACCTATGTCATCGAGTCCATTCGCGCCTCGACGTCGATCAAACTCTTTGGACGCGAGGCCGCGCGAGAAGCGGCTTGGCGTAACCTCTATGCGCAATTTGTGAACTCCAGTATCAAATATGGCCAATGGGCCATTTGGCAGAAATTTGCCGAGACCCTGATTGTGGGGCTTCAAGTTGTGGCGATTGTCTATTTCGGCGCCCGGTTAATCATGACGGGGGATGGCAGCTTCACGCTGGGCATGTTGTTTGCCTTTATGATGTTCAGACAGCTCTTTGCCCAAAGCATGACCGTGCTGCTAACGAAGGGCGTTCAATTTCGCCTCTTGGGTCTGCACTTGGACCGGCTCTCCGATATCATCTACGCGGAGGCGGAAACGCAAGCCTCGGGTCTCCCCGCCGCGTCGCCGTCTGTTCGGGGCAAAATCGAGCTGCGCGGATTAAGTTTTCGCTACTCAGACACTGACCCGTGGGTATTTAAAAATGTAAACTGTATTATCGCGGCCGGCGAGATGGTCGCCTTTACAGGCACATCCGGCGGCGGGAAAACAACCCTCATGAAACTCATTCTCGGCCTCTACGCGCCAACGCAGGGTGAAATTTTGATTGATGACGTTCCCCTACGCGATTTTGGCCTTCAAAATTGGCGGCGGCATCTCGGCGTTGTTATGCAAGACGACAATTTGCTCAGCGGGACGATCGCTGACAATATTAGCTTCTTTGATCCGCAGATTGATATGCAAGCCGTCAGAGCCGCCGCGCAGGCCGCGCAAATCAGCGACGATATTGCGGCAATGCCGATGGGGTACCTCTCTTTAGTCGGCGATATGGGGTCAATATTGTCGGGCGGTCAAAAACAGCGCGTTTTGCTGGCCAGGGCGCTTTATCATCGGCCCAGCGTGTTGATTTTGGACGAGGGCACAGCCAATCTCGACGTTCAAACAGAAACTTTGATCGGCGATGTTATTGAAGGCTTACCGCTAACGCGAATCATCGTTGCCCACCGCCCCGAACTTTTACGGCGCTCAGACAAGGTCTTTGAGCTTTCAAGGAAGTCTTTGAACCCTCAAAAATGACATTGCAGCTGCAATTAAAGTTACCAAACTCTTAAGCCAAGATGTTCTTTTTCTTGGCGTAATTTGCGAAAAATCATTGCGGGTCGCGATTTTAACATGTATAGAATATGAACGTTAACCATAAATCTTAACCATAATTGTTAACGTTTAAGAGGAGATTACTCACAATGCGTGAACTAACATTTGAAGAAATCGCAACCGTTGCTGGCGGTGTTCCTGTTGATGTCGAGCTTGTATACAACGCTGTACCAGTCGATGTAGAACTTGGTACAAACGCGGTTCCAGTGGACGTAGAACTTTAAATAGAACCAAATTAATTGTGTGCGAAGGTCCGTTCATCGGGCCTTTTTTTATGGTGAGTACGCAATATCATACCTAAAATTAACTATATGAGCCTACCCCGCTCTAATGCGGATATGTGACTCATATATTCAATCATTTGTCTTGAGCGCTCTTCTATGGCTTTTCATGGCGTTTTGTCTTGCCCAAACGGCCGCTGCCAATGAAACCAATAATGTCGCATTGGGCTTCTCAGAGGACACCCGCTTAGATATTTTAAGCATCGGTGAGAATATACGCGATAATAATCTTATTTCGTCTCCAATTACGAAGGTCGAACTTAAAACTGTTCAAGCCTTACCCACAGAAGAACGCCTCATTCTTCTGCGCCGCCTCGCAAGTGCGGTCATCATGGAACGGCGCGAAATTGGCGCAGTAGATATTTTGAAATTATATCAGGAAGAGGCCATATCCGCCAACTCCAGTCGCGATATAGAGGTTTCAGATTTATTCGAAAATTATTTACAAATCAGAACACTCGGCCCGGATCATGCCGACTCAATCACATATCTTGATAAGATCAACGCGGCTAAAAATGATCCGGATTGGTTCGTTGCGCACAGAGCCTACACTATACATTCTGTGCTGTTAGCCCGACAGAATAAATATAATGACGCCCTAAAGGCTCTAAACCAAGCCGCTATGTTGAGACCTGATGAAGTTGACAGGATTGTTCGCGAAGCATCGTATGAGCAAAGCATCATGTTAGCATTTGTTTACACAGTTACCGGAAATGCCTCGGCGACCATTGATGCAATTGAGCACCTCATTGTCCAAGGACAAGAGCTGCAAGAAACCATTGACGGTGTTACATATTTTAACAACCTAATTTACATTTCTTCAAAGTGGCGGGAGTTTGAATTATCATCTGAGCTCGCGACTTTGATGTTAGATATACCCGGCCTGATGGATCATGAAAAAGCGATTGGGAATATGCGCTTGGCCCAATCCTTAAACCGTCTCGGGAAGTTTGAAGAGGCATTGAGAGCATCCGCCGCGGGGATTGATCTTAATCCTGCGGGAAATTGGGCCATTAATTTACAAATCGAACGCGCCATCGCATTTGCCGGCGTTGGAGATGTTGAAAGCGCGCGCGCGACTCTTTTAGACATTCAAACGACAATGCAGGATAATCCGCGATTTTCTCGCATGTTTCAGAAAAGCCTTCTGCAAATTGAAGCTTTGATTGCCGTCGCGCAGGATGATCCAGATACAGTATATGAAACCCTCATTGAATATAATCGAATTGATATGCAGCGCCAGCTACGGTTCAATGATCAATCCAATACATATTATCTTCAGATCATGCAAAAGTCGGAAGCTGTTACACGTGAACGCGAAGCCAAACAGCGCGCGAAGCTCGAGGCGATTACCTTAGAGCGCGACAACCGTACAAAACAGCTCACATTTGCTGTGGTTCTAACTGTGCTTCTGGGTATATTCACAGTCATTGGAATGTATCTCGCGCGGTTTTATAAGAGAACGTCCAAAGAAAATGCGCATCTGCGGGATCTCGCCTTGGCCGGGGAACGGTCAAAATCCGAATTCCTGGCCGTCATGTCCCACGAGCTTCGAACGCCCTTAAACGGTATAATCGGCTTATCCGATGTCTTGTCGCGTGAAGCAGAAAACGAGGACGTAAAGTTTAAAAGTAGCGTTATTATGCGCTCAGGATTAACGCTCCTCGATCTGCTGACAAATATATTAGACATGTCCCAAATGGAACGCGGACAATTGGCCATTAATCCCGCGCCGATGTCTGTTCGCGATTTAATTGACGGAATTGGGGAGCTTTGGCTCCCCAAAGCCAAAGCTCAAGGTCTGATATTAACGCTACATGTCGATGACGGCGTACCTGAGTCTATTTTACTTGATAATATGCGCCTAAGACAATGCGCAGAAAATTTAATTTCTAACGCTATCAAATTTACCAAAACCGGACGGGTGCATGTTCATGTCACCTCGGCTCAAGCCAATAAAAACGGCACGTTCATTTTAACACTCATTGTTGCCGATACAGGCTGCGGCATGTCGCAAGACCAGATCGACACAGTTTTTGAGCCGTTCACTCAAGCGGACACAAGCATTAGCCGTGAATATGACGGGTCAGGTCTCGGTATGGCTATCACGCGTTCACTTGCGCGGCTGATGGGCGGGGACGTCACCGTATCGTCGCGCGAAGGCCGCGGGTCAGAGTTTACCTTGAGCGTCGAAACACGGACTAGCCAAGCGCCCAAAGTTGTTACGCGCTCTGACGCGCATCAGTTGCAGCATATGAAAACGGACCGGGCCAGTGCCGAAGATACGCAACAAGACATCTCTACCCGCGCGCAGCGTATTGAAAAAATTGATGCTGCGATTACGGCCGCAAATCTGGCCGCAAATACCCTAGTCGCGCCGCAGGCTGAACATGTCGGGAGTCGGGATGATCAAATGCCTGAGACACGCTTACTCAAATCTGCGGCGCGCCAAGCCGAAGCTGAAGCGGCGGCCCCGCCTCTCACCGCCTCGTCAGACGATAGACAAGATGCTGCGACGTCAGACCCAACGCCTGCTTACGTCGTGCCAACCCCAAAATCTGCGGCGCATTCCTCTGATCCCTTTCGCGGTCTAAGAGTATTGATCGCCGAAGACATTATATCCAATCAAGATATTCTAAGAGTATTCCTCAAGCCCGTTGGATCGATTGTCACATTTGCGGCCAATGGCAAAGAGGCCATTGACGCCATTGAGCAAGAGGATTTCGATTTGGTGTTAATGGATATTCGCATGCCCGTTATGAATGGAATTGAGGCGACATCTAAAATTCGAGCGATGCACCCCGACAAAGCCAGCATCCCGATTATTGCTTTAACCGCAGATGCATCCGCAGAAAACAACGCGCAATGTATGGCCGCAGGCGCAAATGTTTTCTTGACGAAGCCTGTTATTGCCACGGAGCTCTTTGGTTCTATACGCTTCGTCCTCAAGCAAGCTGAGCAGCAACGTCAACGCCGCCGTGCATAATATTCTTTGAATATTTAGGAATATCCCTACTTAATTTTCGCGCGGAAACTTAGTGTGAATTCCGGGTCCGGGTCGCCGCTTTCGAAAACCCCTTTGGGGTTAAAGCAGATAAATGTCACATTCGGATCATAACCTGCGACAGGCGTATAACTACACGCTGCAAAATTTGCGGGTTTTGTTACGGCATTCGAGAACGCGACATCTGCGGCATAATCGAAGGTCAGACTCGGTGATCCTGTTTGCGTAAACGATACAGGGTCAGTCTCGGGACCTGCGTCGTCAATATCGCCATTATAGAATGAAATTTCCGGCGGCATCACATCGATTAACTCAACTGTATCGGCATCCGTGCCGCCAGTACCTGAATTTTCTATGCTGAATGTATATATAACATCATTACCCGGCAGAGCGTATAATCCGATCGCTGTGGGATCGTAAATTGCGTTAGTTTTTTCAGCAGACAAAATAGCCGTTGTGCGTTCACAAGTCGTGACATCGTGAATGGACATGGCTTGCAAACCGGGATCCACCGGAGCGGTCGCCCCACTTCCATACGCGACAGTAATTGTGTCTACGGGTTGATCAAATAAGACATATAAATTGCCCTCATCGGAATCATTTGGCGCGGCTGTAACACCTGTGCCGGTATCTCCGCTAACTGTGTTCGATGCGCCGCGTATGAGCGTTGGCGTGATTGTCGGACCGCCATCGAGCGTGCCTTGGACTTGAATGCGGTCTTGGAATTGACCCGCCGCGAAATCGACGTCAAAAATTGTGAACTTGGCCTGTTCAACCCCTTCTCCGGCCACACCTACAGAGATTGTCGTTACGATTTCATCTGATTGAGCACCGAAATCAGCCAAAAATAGCAGAGCTAATTCCTCCGGAACAAGACCCCC
>Ga0114953_1002214_pt1 | contig 13639 bp, 9 predicted proteins | sample SidtaG_FD_87298 | JGI IMG/M metagenome (GOLD analysis project Ga0114953, IMG submission 87298) | Marine algal microbial communities from Sidmouth, United Kingdom - Sidmouth_Male2 metaG | ecosystem: Host-associated > Algae > Red algae > Unclassified | place: Sidmouth, United Kingdom | collected...
AACAAAGCTCCGTGACCACGTGTTAGCCCCCGAGTTCCAAAGGAAACCTTTTCCTCTATTCGGCGGATAAAGAAACGGAAACCTATCGTTCCACCAATGACTTTGTAATTTACGGCTTGCGGGCAATAGAGATGGTTCGGTGCATTCCCTCTTTTTCCATTGCCTTAGGAGTAACTCGCAAGATTTCAGAGTAGCTTTCGAAACCTATGAACTCCATATAACTTCGTAACACACTTGGACTTAACGCCCAAAAATTGGTTCTGTCATTGTTATGCATATGGATGTAGTAGCACTCGTTAGGATCGGCTCCCTCATAGATTTGAGTTTCTATGGCAACCCACCCCCCAGACTTGAGGTTACGGAACGTCGATGCCAATGACATCAAAGGGTTGGGAAGGTGATAGAGTGTACCAAAGTGAAATACCAAGTCATACTCATCCTGTTCGGTGTAAGTTTCCGCATCAGCCAATTTGAACTCAGCGTCAATATTTGCAAATCCAGCGAGCATGGTTGACACCTCGATGTGGCGAGGATTGACATCGATCCCAGTTGGCCTCATGTCGTAAGTGGTCGCAGCAAAAATAGAGCTGTAGCCTGAATTACATCCAATATCCAAAAGGCGCCCCCCTCTCAGTTGATCGCTCTGAATGCTATCAAAGACAATATTGGCTTTCTGTGTTGGATTTACGGCGAATGGCACTCTGCGCTCGAGGTTCCCTGTCGATGCCCCATTGCTGAATTCGATGAGATGACCCCACGGTTCAAATTGCCGAAGTTGGTCTTCTAGATCGTTTCTGGGTTGATCACTTTCTAATCTGAGTACGAAATCGTTCATCATTGTGGGTGCACTTTGGTTTGATATTTCAAACCATTGAGCATTGAGCTTGTCGTTGTAGTGTAGTTGTCATGCAAGCAACTAGTTAGCGAAAGCCTAGATGCTGATCGAGCATCAGGCTGCTATCGTTTCTGTTGTAGGCAAATAATTTTCGCATGGTTCATGTCCATCGCCCACATCGTTCTTTGAATGATTCGTCCCCCTGCTGAGTCCCGTCGCCGACTCAATTTTACGGCACCAGTTCGTGTGCCGACGCCCAAGAAGAACTACCCGTCGACGAAGCTACAAATGTACTGACAAATCCCCGAGCCTACTTCAATCGTGAAACCAGAATTTGCTGGAACCTCGAAGTGGAATCCGGGTTCGAATGTTTGGCACTCTTCGGAGCCATCGAGAACCACTTTACAACTGCCTTCGGTGATTTCCATCACCTCTGCCTTTTCGGTATCAAAGTGATAGGAGCCAGCGTAGATCAGGCCGAGGGTCTTCCGTCCGCCGTCGGCGAGATGGATGGTGTGCGAGACGACTTTGCCATCGAAATAGACATTGGCCTTCGCATCGACTGCGACATCAGGAAACTGCATAGCAGATCAGTGGGTACAGGCGGCAGCCCCGTGAAACGGAGCTGCCCTTCTACGAAATGGATCTAGTGGGAACGGCAGAATTGCTCGAAGCGATCGAGGCCTTCCTTGATCACATCCAAGCCAGTCGAGTAGCTGATCCGGATTGTGTCGTCGCAACCGAACGCGGCGCCGGGAACGACGGCGACTTCATAACGGCTCAGAAGTTTTTCGGCCAGGTTGACCGACCCGAGCCCCATCTTACCGACATTGACGAGGAAGTAGAATGCGCCCTGCGGCTTGACCGTCGAGATATTGCTGATCTCTGAAAGGCGACCGTAAACATAATCGCGGCGGACTTCGTATTCCTCGCGCATGTCGTTGACCTGCCCCTGATCACCTTGCAGTGCGGCAATGCCGCCGTACTGCGCGAAGGTGGTTGGGTTGGAGGTGCTGTGGCTCTGAATTCTTGCAATCGCGTTAGCAATCGGCTCCGGAGCGGCGGTGTATCCCAAACGCCACCCTGTCATTGAGTAAGCCTTGGAGAATCCATTCACGGTGATGGTCAAGTCGTAGAGTTCCTTGCTCAACGAAGCGATGCTGACGTGCTCTTGGCCATCATAGATGAGCTTCTCGTAAATCTCGTCGGACAGGATCAGAATATCCTCTGCTGCTGCAACTTCACCGAGGGCGCGCAGTTCGTCAGCGGTGTAAACGACTCCGGCAGGGTTCGACGGCGAGTTGAGGATGATCATCTTCGTGCAAGGCGACATCGCCTCTTCGAACTCCTCAGGTGTGAGCTTCCAACCGTTCTCTTGTTTCGTAGGAACGATCACCGGCTCGGCTCCAGCCACACGAACCATCTCCGGGTAGCTCGTCCAATAGGGCGCTGGGATAATCACCTCGTCATCCCCCTCGCAAGTCGCGAGGATAGCGTTGAAGCACGAGTGCTTAGCACCACAGTTGACGCTGATCTGCGGGATGTCATAGGCGACGCCGTTGTCAGCAACGAGCTTCTCGGCAATCGCTTCGCGAAGAGCCGGAAGACCCGAACTAGCCGTGTAGCGAGTTTCGCCATCCACGAGCGCCTTGATCGCGGCATCCTTCACGTGCTGAGGTGTCTGACGATCTGGCTCACCCGCTCCGAACCCACAGACATTGACGCCTTTAGCGCGCAAACGATTGGCCTCTTCGGTGATCGAAAGAGTGAGCGAGGGGGTGACGTCGTTGAGCTTTGTCGCGATGAGATCCATGAGTGCGTAGATTAGTTGTGGTGATTAGGTGCCGGGAAACAAAGGGACGGTTGTCCCCAACTGAAAGTTTGAAAGCGAGCCCGAAGAGGGTTCGGAACTCGTTTGAAAACCCGACGCGAAAGGCAGTCGGACTGCGCACCAGCAAAGCGGCGCGGGTAGGTTTTCTCGAACAGCGGAAGTGTCCCGCCACATCGTTTTCGAGTGCGGGAGGATGACTGCAGAAGCAAGTTCATCGACCATCGCTAAAATGCTACAAGGCTAGTTCAATCCAACCTCAAGCGGACGGTTTCTTTACGGTAGAATCGAACCCTTGCAAGTGAATTTCGGATTCTCTGAGCATGGAAGGGGGATCGCAGAGACGTTCGGCATGAACGTGCCCTCATTTCGATTCCCTCAATCAGACTTCCCAAGAGAGTGCTCGTAACATTCGATGGATTTTGCCTGCTTGAGAAGGAGGTATTTGTCCGTCGCATCTGCTAAATAAATTGGAGTCGTTGCTCTAAGCTTAATGGGTTCCGAACTCATCAATTTTCCGGTGAGAAGATCGAGACAATAGAGATGCTGCTCGATGTTCTTTTTTGCACGCTCAAGGCTGGCTTTGTGCTCAATTCCCAGTTTCTTGGGAGCCTTCCAGACCGCGACGCTCATCCAGCCAAATCGCCCAGTGTAGAAGGCACTGTCCAATTTGACGACGAAATAGGGCTCTTCAATCCAGACCTCTGTTTCCCATAAATGCTCCCCATTCAATGTTGAGATCCCTCGGATGGAGACTGGTAACTTTTGCTTCAGCCACTCGTCGTAGGTGGCTTCCCAGTCGTCTGGCACCGCGTCAGCTGGCTGGCGGCTCCGAGCATGACCGGGCCAATAGATATGATGATTCTTTTTTACCGCCCCCGCATCGGTGAAGATCACTAAATCAAAGACACCCGGTGGGCTACTAACAAGAAGGTAACCACCATGGTCTGCCGCACCCCTCTCCCATGCCTTGGTGCCATCCTCTGTTCGGTATCCTACAGACTTCAATTCCTCGGCCACCACCACGCAGTTGGCTGTGTAGTAGGAAAGCCTCCTTTTTTGATCGCGAGGAATTTCCCATGAAATTTCGTCCGTGCCTAAAATGGTGGCTCTAAATGGATCACTATTTGTCCTGCGCCCATTTTGTTAACGCGCGATGACATAGTTGGCTGTGAGATGAGTGTCTTCGCCAAGTTTCAAGCCTGGGTGGAGATCATCTAGGCTGTCACTTACGAGCTCTAGTGTCTCTGCGCGTTAGACCTTCCGGTCATTCCCCAAGACATAATCCGCACCAATATCTTCCCAGTCCCCGATGTCTAAATGCGTCAAATTCGACGTTTCAGTCGTCTCGCTCCTCTCCCCGAAGGTTCGAAACACGATCAAGCCGACCAACAGTAGCGCACCGACGCTGAGGGTAGTTTTGATTCGAGACGACTTCATGCCAGCAGTTGAGACTCCTTTGATCTCAGAATGCTAGAAACAAAAAGCGCCAGCGCTCCGTAATCCCAAGGGACTCACGGCGCGCTGGCGCGAAGTCGGATTGCGCTATCCCTTAGCGACGGCAACGACATTGGCAGCAGTCATACCAAGTTCTTCCATGACGGTATCACCCGGGGCGCTGATACCGAATCGGTCGATCGCGATGACCTTGCCAGCGTCTCCGACATACTTATACCAGAGACCACCGACACCGGCTTCGATCGCGACGCGATTTTTGCAGGAGGATGGGATGACTTCCTCCCGGTAGGCATCGGCCTGACGATCAAAACGCTCCAAGCATGGCATCGAGACGACCCGCGTCCCGGCTCCAAGTTGCTCAGCAGCTTCGATGCAGTGTTGCACCTCAGACCCCGTGGCGATGAGGATGGTCTCAAGCTCGGCCGTTTCTTTGCGCAGGACATAACCACCGCGAACCGTTCCGTCACGACGCTCAGCAGAAGTCGAATCGTTGAGGTTCGGAATGTTCTGACGAGTCAGCATCAGAGCCGTTGGCCCATCGGTGCGCTGCATCGCGGCAACCCAAGCTCCCGCCGTCTCTTCGGCATCCGCAGGGCGCATGACATCGAGACCAGGAATCACCCGCAGACCAGAGCAAGTCTCGACCGGCTGGTGAGTAGGACCGTCTTCTCCGACTCCAACAGAATCGTGGGTGAAGATGTAAATGACCGGCAGGTGAGCCAATGCGGCAATCCGGATCGAAGGGCGAAGGTAATCAGCAAACACCGCGAAGGTCGCTCCCGAAGCTCGGAAGATGCCGTCGTAGGCAGCGCCGTTCAGGATGGCGCCCATGCCGTGCTCGCGAATACCGAACCAGACGTTGCGGCCACCGAAGTCGGCTTTGCCCCAGTCAGCGGCATTCTTGATGTAGTTCTTGGTCGATCCGTAAAGGTCGGCACTACCGGAAAACAACATCGGCACAGAATCCGCGACGGACTGAATCACGTTGCCACCGGAAGCACGGGTCGCGGCCTTGGTGTCAGCATCAGTCACTGGGATCTGAGCAGAGAGATCACTCGGGACAGCCTTCGACAGACCATCGGTGAGGAGCTGAGCCTTGTCTGGATTAGCGGCAGTCCAAGCCTCGTAGGTCTCCTGCCAAGCGTTGTAGCATTCCAAGTTGGATGCGTTGCGTGCTGCGAAAAATTCGCGCGTCTCATCGGAAACAAAGAAGTGTTCGTCGGCTGGAAGTCCGAGACCGGCACGAGCGCTCTCGGCGAACTTTGCGCCGCCTTCGCCGTGACCAGCTGCGGTACCAGCAACTTCAGGAATGCCGCGACCGATTTCAGTGCGGGCGATGATGATGGTCGGCTTGCCATTGTCGTTCGACTTAGCTTCGGCGATCGCCTTGGCCACCGCATCGAGGTCGTGACCATCAACCGTGATCGCATCCCAACCAAAGGATTCGAAGCGGGCGGAAGTGTCGGCGCTCTGCGTGACATCAGCCATCGCATCAAGGGTGACGTCGTTTGAATCGTAGATCAGGATCAGGTTATCTAGGGCGTTGTGACCCGCGAAAGCAACCGCCTCAGCAGCGACACCTTCCTGAAGACAGCCATCACCAGCGAGGACGAAAATGTGGTGGTCGAAGATCGTGTGCTCGGCCGTGTTGAAACGAGCCGCGGCCATTTTGCCAGACATGGCGTAGCCGACAGCATTACCGATGCCTTGTCCGAGTGGTCCGGTTGTCGCTTCGACTCCGTCGGTCTCGCTAAACTCAGGGTGACCAGGAGTGATGCTATGAAGCTGGCGGAAGTTTTCGAGATCGGATGTCGAAACTTTGTAGCCCGCGATGTGGAGCCATCCGTAAAGGAACATGCTGCCGTGTCCTGCAGAGAGAATGAATCGATCGCGGTTGATCCAACGCGGAGCGTCGGGATTGAAGTTCATTGCTTCACCGAACAAGACAGCACCAACATCGGCAGCACCGAGTGGAAGACCGAGGTGGCCAGAGCTGCATTTGTGGATGGCGTCGATCGCGAGACCGCGGGCTTCATTGGCCGCTTTTGAGAGAGTCTGGGTATCCATGAGTAAAAAGATGTCGTTTTGACGAATTCCTTATCTCCCGCAGACCCACATACATTCAAGCCACAATAACTTCGGAAATCCAAAACAACCGAACTTAGGATCCCCGATACGGCGCGCGGGTGGGGCGTATCACTTACGAATATGGAGAGCGGAGTTGTCGTCAGCTTAGGCTCGCGGCGCTCTCGGCACAGACGTTTCGCTGAGGCCCGAATGCGGTTGATCGGAAGCTAGCGCTGGGACTTCCGGGCCCGCAGCCTCGCATGTGGGGTGTTTTGCTAAGGCTCACTTCGGCAGGCCGGGACGTCCTGCCCCTACCTTATGCGTCGAATATGGAGAGCGGAGTTGAAGTCCGCTTCACACTCTTCGAATCAGCGGAATATAATTCCGCTTTCCCTATTTAAGCGCGAAAATCACGATAAGATCTCGCGCACCACTCGCCCATGCACATCCGTTAGCCGGAAATCCCGACCCGCATAACGATAGGTCAAACGCTCGTGATCAAGACCCAGCAGGTGCAGAATCGTCGCATGGAGATCGTGCATGTGAACGCGATCCTGAACCGCTCTGAATCCGAATTCATCGGTCGCACCATGGGCATGGCCGGCCTTAACCCCAGCCCCAGCTAGCCACGAAGTGAAACCGCGCGGGTTGTGATCGCGGCCATCCTTATTCTGGGAAAATGGTGTCCGACCAAACTCCGCCCCCCACCAAACCAAGGTGTCTTCGAGCAACCCCCGGCGCTTGAGATCCTCGAGCAACCCTGCAATCGGGCGATCAACCTGAGCGGCCAACTGCTCGTGCTTGCCCATGTTGTTATGCTGATCCCAGACCGGCGTCGCGCTGTTGTCACAGTGACTGACCTAGATGAATCGGACTCCGGCTTCAGCGAGTTGCCGAGCTGTTAGACACTGCCGACCGAAACCATCGGTGGGTTCTTCACCGACTCCATAAAGTTCCCGGGGCATGGTTCTACATTCGCCAAGCCAACTCGTAGTTCTGAATGGTCGCCTCGATACTCGCCGCGCCATCGGATTGAGTTCGGTTCAGAGACTGCAGAAAATCGAACGCCCGCTTCTGATCTCCCGGGCTCCCCTGACCGCGCAGATTCCGGATTTCGGGGCGGGCGTTCGGGTCGCTCGGCTGGCCGAGAACGGTTCCTTGATAGGCAGCTGGCAAAAACGCGTTTCCGTAGTTTCGGGCTCCACCTTTATTCGCCGGTGGGTTTACGGTGACAAAACTCGGAAGGTTCTGGTTCTCCGCACCGAGCCCGTAACTCACCCAAGCCCCCATCGACGGCCGAATCAGATTGGTTGCTCCGGTGTGTAAAAACAGCGTCGCCAGACCATGGGCCACGCCCTCGGTGTGCATCGAATGAATGAAGCACAGATCATCGACGTGCTTGGCCATCTGAGGAAACAGCGAAGACACATGGCGACCCGTCTGGCCATGGCGTTTGAAATCCCAAAGCGGCGCGAACAGCTTCGATGGCTGCACCTTCATCGCCCGGGGATTGTAGAGGTCGACCTCCTGTCCGTGACGACGAATCAGTTCCGGCTTGTAGTCAAATGTGTCGACCTGAGAAGGCCCGCCTTGCATGAACAGAAAAATCACCCGCTTGGCCCGAGGCAGGTGATGCAGAGTCGGGAAGGCGGCGCTGCTCGGTAGTTGCGACCCACCTGCGGAAGACGCCCCACGAACCGACGACCCCAGCATCCCGCACAAGGCTAGATGGCCGAACCCGCAGGCACTGCTACGCAAAAGGTGACGTCGATTCACCTATAGGATACCGCAGCTATCGCCACGGACTTTCAGGCGCTCAAGGAGCAGGGACATTCTTGTCCCCTTCAATCCCAGAAAGTCGCACCTTACGCTTATCCCCGTCGGCGGCGCAGAACCACGCCCACCGCTCCAGCGATCAGCAACACCGAACGTGAAGGCTCTGGGACTACTGTGGTGATCTCAAATCCGAAATCGAAATTGCCGATCAGGAAACCGTAGTTGCTTTGAACGGGCAGGGACGCGGCGTTGCTGAGACTAAACGCGGTCACCGGGCTATCAAAATCTTGTGGAAGGACACCCCCTCCTGGAAGAGTGGCTGAGCCTCCAACCATTCCTCCCCCTCCGATCGTGGTCACATTGCCACCGCCAGTGAAGTAACTCGTAAATCCGGTCTCCGTCCCGATCCGAATCACCCTCTCCTCCCGATCGGAATCATACCAAGCCGTTTGGTTGGCAGCAATGGCTGTTGGGGGATCTTTCCCTCCACCGCCGTGGCGACCAGCATCCCCGTCGCCACATCGTCGAAGACTTGGGACTTCGGCACCTTCCTGCGCCGCATCTTCGCCGGCAACTCCTTAAGCAAATGGGCGACACCTTCGCGGGAGTTGTCCACGGGGAACGCGGCCTTGAGCACGTCGCCGTTGCCGTCGCAGATCAGTGCGACATGCTTGGTTTTTGCGTAGTCGACAGCAACACAGACCACGTTCTTGGGAGATCCCGCTATCTCAAACATCGCTCTGATACGAGATGCGAGAGTCTTGGCTACAGTAGATCGAGCGGCGGCGGGTCGTTTTCATCGCACCACAGATCACCCAATTCGGGCAATCGTGCCGCCCCCGGGAGTCGGATGATACCAGTCAACAATTCTTGACTAGCATCCCTCACCTCCCTCTACTAAGCCTCGCCATCCACGCAGCAATAGAATGACAGGCCCGTGAGAGGCTCAATATCGGGAGGCACACAGACGCGATGAGAAGCCACTCGTCCTACCGCACCTCTATGGGCGTGATCTTGTTCCGCGTATCGGCTAAGGTGGCACCGCTCCGCTGGAGGAGCATACCGCTCATCTGCACGGAGGTTCCGCCGACCGAACGGGTCTCGGTCTGGAACTGTGCGGTGTCCGACTGGCCGGGAAGGCCGATGGTGTAGGTTGTTCCGGAGGCGGCGTGAGACGGGATGGGCTCGCCCTCGAGGTAGGGGTAGAGCAACACCCGGAAGCGGGGCCTTTCGGCGTTCCGCTCGATGACGAGGCGGCGGGCGGTCTTGTTGTTGTCCCAGAGCTTGTTGCTCTGCTTGTCCAGGAGGTAGCCGAGCCCGCCGACCTGGGCTCCCTCGGCATTCAAGACCCGGACGAGGAGACGTCGGGTGCCGGTGGCGGCGGGCTCCATGAGGACGAGATCGCGGACCGGGTCGAGGTTGCCACTGTAGGACGAGGTCGGCATCAGAGTCAGATCCTCCGGGACTTGGGCGATCCACTTGTAGTTGTGGGTCTGTCCCACGCGCTTGCAGACATCGTCGGCGATGAGGGCGTAGGAGTAGTTCCCGCGCACCATACCGGCCGTCCGGTAGTAGTTGTCGATCGGCTGGAAGTCGCGCTTCACCATTCCCTCGAGGCGCCCCGGCCTCAGCCAGTGGGCGTAGTCGTAGAACGGGATGTCGCCGTAGGATTCCGAGAGTTGGTTGTTCGGGTGGCGGAAGTCGTTCCAGGTCTCGGTGACGGCGGCCCAGCCAGAGGGCACGGCGTTCGTCCCGGGGACGCGGTTGCTCCAGCTCCACTCGTTGGAGTAGGCGTAGGTGGCGTCGCCGGTGGCGAAGGTGGCCAGCGGTTGGTCGGTGAACTGGGCGATGCGCCCGGGCTGGCGACACTTGCGACCATCCTTCTCCGTGACCTTGACCCCGAGGTCGTTGATCAGGATGGAAGAGGCCCACTCGGTCTCCGGGATGTAACCCATCGGCTTGCGCACCCAGAGTCGGCCGAGCCCGCTGAGGGCAAAGGAATTTCGGTCGCCGTAGGTGTGGCCACCGGTGTCCTGTCGGCAATGGAAGTGCATTTGCAGGTCGTCCTCGCCGTAGCCACTGCGGGTGATGATCAGCCCGCGCTCCTTGCCGTCGAAGGTCGGATGACCCTGCGCGACAGTGTTCTGGGCCCCCCAGTCTCCACCCGTGAAGTCCGAGGCCATGATGACGGCGGGGAGGAGGTTGTTGAAGTAGGAACTCCGCGGGGTGATCTTCTCCTCTTTGGCGTCGAGGTAGAACTGCTGCTGACCACCGGCGTCGATGTAGTCGGTCATCACGTAGTTCCTCCAGACGAAATCTACGGCCGGGTCGTTCGGGTAGCCCCACTTGGCCCCGATGACGTCGTGGCCGAAGTAGCGCTGGCCACCGATGACTGGGTCTGTTCCGCTGCCGCCGATGGTATCATAGGTAGTCACGCCATAGCCGTAGGGGTGCAGGATAGCGGGGAGGAACTCCTTGCAGTAGGCATGCACGTTCGGGTGTGTGAAGTAGTTGTAGCCACGCTTGGCGTAGGCCACCATCATCATGTTGTACTGGTAGTTTTTGCCCGAGCCCTCGTAGCCCGCGCCGGACTCGTAGTAGCCGTAGGTGAAGAACTTGTAGTGGGCCTTCATGATGTCGTGGAAGAAGGCCTGCAACTCTCCCGTCGACCAGCCGTCTGTGCCCTTGTCCGTCTCTCCCTCGATCGCCATGATCATGATCGGGACGAAGGAGTTGATGGTGACCCAGTTGGACGTGGTGGCGTAGACGTCGGTGTCGATGCCGGGGAATAGGTCGGTTGTCCAGAGCATGCGCGCGATCGCCTTGCGCACGGTGGCACGCTGGGCGGTGGTCATCGCGTTGTAGTTGAGATCGTAGGCGAGGGCCATGTGGAGACCGCCGACCTTTTGCCGCTCGCCGGGCCCGAAGTCCGGGTCATCGAGGGCGGCCTGGCACCAGGTGGCCATCGCGGTTCCAAGACGCTGCTGGCGGGTGACGATCCCGGGTTGGCCTTCGTCGATCAGGCACTCGAAGGCCTCGAGTGTCATAAAACACGCGAGGACGTTGGCGCCCGTGCCGTCATTGAGATAATTACCGATCTCCGAGGCGTCGCCGATAGCGAGCTTGGCGTAGACCGAGCTCCGGTCGTAGATCCCCTGGTTGTCGACCCGCTTGGTGCCGTCAGGATAGTAGCGCTCACTCTGCGGAAGAGTGTTGTAAACCGGACGCCCCTCTCTGGAGATGGTGGTGATGTGGCGGACAGTGGTCATCGCTTCCTGCCCGAAGGCGGTGTTCTGGAGATTCTGCCGCATGGCGGGAAGGTCTTCGGGCCCGAAGAAGATCCGCGGGTGCACGCCGAGGGTGGGGACAGGGGTGAACTGGCGCACACCGTCGCTGACGATCTGCGGGAGACGCGGGCCGATCTCGGTCGTGGGCAGGGCGGTGATGTTGCCGGTGTCCCAGTTCGGTATGGAACCATCCGGCGTGGTCGTGACCTGCCAAGGGACAGTGCCGTCCGGGTCACCACCGGTGAGGGTGGTGATGTTGGTGCCTGAGTCGTAGGTGACCTGGAGGGCAGGCTGGCCGACAGCGACGATGCGCCCGTCGGAGATCAGGGAGTTCAGCTTCGACTGCTCATTGCCCACAAGTCGGAGGGTGCCGCCCTGGAGGACGAGCTGACTGTAGGCGTTCACGTCAATGCGGTCGGCAGTGAGGGTTCCCCCCTTGAGCGTGGCTGTCCCGATCGCGGTGGGCCTGTTGTAGCGACCGACGACAAAGCGTCCGCCCACCTGGACAGTGCCGGACTCCTGGAGAAATTCACCCCGGCCGCTCACCGCGACCGCGAGCTCGCCCGCGATCGTAATCTGCCCGGAGAGGAGATGGAGAATACCGTGAGCATTCTCGTATTGGCCCAGGAAGATGACGCAACCCGGGTCGGCGGCGTCGGACTGGAGATGACCGCCGTCGATGGTGAGCGCGACTGGCCCGTGGTGCCGACCGACGAGGAGCTGGCGGAAATTTGCGTCACCGAGAACGCGGCACCGGGTATCGGCCGTGTTCATCCAGACCTCGTCGCCGAAGAGGGGCACCTCCTGCGGACGCCAGAAAGAGGCGTCAGTCCAGAGGTCGGAGGCGGTGGTGCCAAGATAAGTCGAGAAGCGGATCGGGTCGCGGGCCGGTGGTGGAGAAGAGATCGCCCCGCCGGTGAGGGTGGTGAGGTTCGTTCCCGAGTCGTAGGAGACGTCGAGGGGATCGCCACTGTTAGTGACGAGAATACGGCCGGCGGAGATGAGCGAGTTGAGCTTGGATTGCTCGTTGCCGATGAGGCGGAGTTCGCCTCCGGACATGATCAGTTGGCTCTGCGGATTGATATCAATCCGGTCGGCGGTCAGGGTTCCGCCCTCGAGGGTGGCAGTGCCGATCGCGGCCGGCCTGTCGTAACGACCGATGACGAAGCGACCGCCTACCGTAGTCGTGCCGGACTCCTGCAAGAAGTCGGCTCGACCGCTGACCGAGACAGCGAACTCCCCCGAGACCGAGATCTCGCCAGACTTTAGGGTGAGCAGTCCGTGGGCGTTCTCGTATTGGCCCAAGAAGAGTATGTTGGAGTTGCCGGTGCCACGGAGGTGTGCGCCGTCGACAGTGACAGAGACCGGCCCGGTATGACGGCTGATGATCAACTTTCGAAAGTCCGCGTCGGAGCTCACTAGGGCGCTGGTGTTGGGGGTATTCATCCAGGCCTCGTCGCCGACGGAGGGGACTCCGGTAGGCGACCAGAGGGAGGCGTCATGCCACGATGCGCTGGCACCCGTTCCGCTGTAATTGCCGAAGAGGGTCGGGTCGTTGGCTGGTGGTGGGGGCGGTGGAGTCGGGGTCGCGCCCCCGGTGAGAATCGTCCGATTGCTGCCAGCAGCATAGCTTACGGCAAGCGGGTCGCCCCCGGCGGCGGCGACGATCTGGCCGCTGGAGATAAGCGAGTTGACCTTCGAAACATCATTGCCGACGAGGCGGAGTTCGCCGCCTTCCATGACCAGCCGGCTCTGCGGGTTGATATCGATCCGGTCTGCGGTCAGGGAGCCTCCCTTGAGGGTGGCGGTGCCCACGGCCTCAGGCCTATTGTAGCGACCGATGACGAAGCGAGCCCCGGCCGTGGCGGTGCCGCCATTCTGCACAAAGGTGCCTGGCCCACTGACGCTGACCGCGAATTCTCCACCGATCGTGAGCTGACCCGAGTTCAGGGTGACGGTGCCCTCCGCATCCCCATACTGCCCGATGAAGAGAAGGCCCGCGAGATCAAGGCTGCCGCCGTTAAGGGTGACGCTGACCCCGGTGGCGTGACGACCGACGATGAGATGGTCGGCCTGGGCACTGGTGCCGTTCGGAAGGGTGACCGCCTTATCGGCCATGTTCATCCAAGCCCCATCGGAGATGGTCGGTAGACCGTTCGGGCTCCAGTTGTCTGCCGTGTTCCAGGAGGTGTCAGCCCCACCCTCATCGTAGTTGTAGTTGATGCCGTATGCGGACGAGACCGCTGTTAGACAAATCGCTGCCATAGCGCCTTGTGCCTTGTGAAACCGACCTTCGAATCTGTTTTTTCCCCTCACCATGATCTTATGAAAATTGTAGAACCTCCTGTAATGTAAAAATCAGAATCTTTCTTAGGTGGCTTTTTTTTC
>Ga0114953_1002217_pt1 | contig 13631 bp, 7 predicted proteins | sample SidtaG_FD_87298 | JGI IMG/M metagenome (GOLD analysis project Ga0114953, IMG submission 87298) | Marine algal microbial communities from Sidmouth, United Kingdom - Sidmouth_Male2 metaG | ecosystem: Host-associated > Algae > Red algae > Unclassified | place: Sidmouth, United Kingdom | collected...
GGGAGGGTGGGGAGCCGGAATGGGCTGGGCCCCGGTTGTCGGGAGCACCCGCCCGGCCCCCGCCCCCCGGGGGGGGGGGGGGGGGGGGGGGGGCGCCGGCCCCCCGGGCCCTTTTTGGGGGGGGGTTGGGGGGGTGCCGGTTGTTTTCCGCCCACAATCTTCTCATGCGGCGATTTTGACGATTTGCTGTCCTCATCCTCCACTCTGGCCACTCCTCACGACGCTTCAATCATCGCCAGCGACGGCGACCAGCCACGAGATCGACCCCCCACCAGGGGCGTGCACCGGCTGCTGTCCCGTTCGCGCGCGTCACCCCCCCCCACCGGCCCCGTGCGCACCACGGGCCCCGGGGGCGCCCGCACGCGCCCCCCCCCCCGTCCCCACCATGCGTGACGTCGGTACCCATGCTGCCTCTTTGCGTCGCCGTGTACGACGTTGAGTTCCTTCCTTTGGCTCGCAACACGGTACGTCCCCGAGCTCTTCCCCGCCCATTCCAGCGGTTCCTGGGTGCATTTCGACTGCGCAATGGTCGCGCTTGCGTGCGCCGTGGTGGTTTGCCGTGTGTGATATTGGGCGGTGTCGATCGGAGTGGCGTATGTATTGACGATTCGAGTACACCCTTCTCCTGCTTCTTTTATCGTTTTCCATTGCGACGCTTTGTTGGTTGTTTAGGTCTGTGATCATGCCAAGTGGGAGTGCCGCGCCGGGGCGGGAGGACTACAACGAGTACGTGGAGTTTTTTGATGTCCTCGGCATCACCGACGCTGTGAAGGTGTCGTATCTCTCCACGCTGTTGCGTCTCTTCTACGAGGCCGCGACGAAGCTGGACATGCATCTCGCTCCTCACGGCGCGTCGCTGCACTCCGCCGTGAGCCGCATCATCACGTCGGCCAACCCCACCGAGGCGCCACGCCACCGCTGGATCCGGGTCGTGGACCGGCTGGGGTTCTTCACGGACAAGGACCTCCACGCCCAGCGTGTTGTAAACGTTGGGCTGTCGTACGCCTACCGGAATTTGCAGCTCAACGCCTTGACTGAGGACAACGCCCTCCTCCTCCAAAGTCGCTCCACCGGTCGGACTGCGCCGCGGACCAATGGTACTCCCGGCGGGGAGCATGTGCCCCTCGGTGGCGTGGAGGTGACTCGCCGAGATGTCGGGCAGCGTGGTGTAGCTGCTATGCCCGAGGTTGCATCGCTTGCACCTTTGGATACGAGTCGCCCTGGCGCGCAAGATCCACATCTTGGCACTGCGTCGTTAGTCGGCGCGACCGACGAGGTGCCCTGCACTGGCGGTTCCGTCATCCGAGGTGCCACCGATGGTGGTCTCCCAACCGCGGGCGCCTTGTCACCGGCCGGTACCCCCTGCAAGGCGATGAGAAGCGACGGCGGCCCCGCGGTGGCTCCCGGCGGATTAGTCATCATTGACCGGACGCGGCCACCCCCGCCTTTGTCAACTGGCGGTAATCCTCCAACGTCCGTCACGTCGGGTGCTGAGCGAGCGTTTCAGGCTGCTCAAGGACAAGGCAGCGGCCATCCTGCCTTTGATGCGTCGGTCGGACAAGATCCAGTGGCTGGCGATCCATCAATGGGTTGTGGTGATGAGGAGGAGGAGCCTTGCCAGTCGGCTGGCGACGGGGGTGCCTCCGATTCCCAAGGGGTCGGTGCCAACCCGATGACAAACTTTGAGAATCAACCAACGGTGATCCCGCTGCCAAGCGCGGTCGGCTTTGTGCTCGCCGCCATGCAGTCCATCAAGGAGGTTGAGGACGCGACGGAGGTGATGCGGTCGCTGCTCAATGACAGCTTGATTACGACGGCAAGAGTGTGGAAGGCCTGCCGACGGTCCAATGTCGGTGATCGTCGTAAGCGGACGGAGTGGGGGGACGTGTTCGACTTGATGGCACAGTGGTGGCCTGTGTGGAACGCCCCTGTAGATGCTCCTGCAGGGATGCCTCCCGACGGGACCTTCGCTGCCAAGGACAACGCGACAAGGGCTTGTCGCTCGTCCCGATGGAGGGTGCGCGTGGACATGAGCGGTGTAAATGATATGTTGAAAAAGCTGTCCACCCGGTCGCACCGTTACTTTCCCAAGAATGCCTTGTCATCGCACGAGACGGTCGGTCGGTACTCTGCAAGCACCAAGTTGCGGCTGCCAGTGACAGCCGCAATGATGCTGCTGGTCGCGAGCAAGGACGAGAACTTCGGTCCAATCCTGGGCAACCTGGCCAGCGGGGGGCGCCCGAATGCACCGCGTGCCGCGCCACTGGCAACTGCCACCTACCACAACTTTGCCGCCTCCACCACTGGCGCCACTGTCAGCGCTGCACTCGACGCTCTGCCCACAACCCCCAATGCGCCTCCATTGTCTTCCTCAAGCCCTGTCACCGTGAATCCTCGACCTCCAAGTGAGGTACTGGAGCTCGCCGGCCCTGTGGCGCAGTTTCCCAACGAGCTCTTTGAGAAGATGGACGAGCTGCTTGACAAGGAGCGGATTGGAGAAGTCGCACAGAACAGGGCGGCGCGCATTGCTGCTCGACGCGCATCCGGACGACCACCGCTGCCGCGCGCCGGCGGCCAAGCACCCGACGAGGGCCCAAGCAGTTCCGCGCCGGGCAACTCTACCTCCTCCCCAAGCAACGCCAGTGCCCTTCAGGGGGCGGGCAAGCGCAAGACCGCGACACCTGGTCGGAGCCCGTCACCTCCCACAAAGCGCAGAGCTGCCGCTACCGCTCGTGGCGGCCGTGGTGGCCGGGCCCTTTCAACTAGTGGCAAGGTGCGTGGCGCGGGATCTGGAGGTGGAGCACGGGAGGCTGGCGGAGAACGTGGCGGAGGAGGACCTGCGGTTGATTGTGGGCTTGGCGGCGGCACACCTAGGGCGAGTGGCGACAGCGTGCTGGTGCCGGGGATGGGGACTGCAGGTGATGGGTTGAGGAATGGTCTTTTGAACGCATCGGACGCAAGCAATGGGGATGGCGGTGGTGGGCGTGTTGGGCGTGAGACTGAGGCAAGCGCGTTGATGGCAGTCGGCACTACGGGCGACGGGGATACAGTGTTGCCGGCTGGCTTGGGTGATGGCGACGGGGCGTCCGCCGAGACCCTTGCAACAGAGACCACGGTGCCTATAGCGGATGAAGGCTCTGTACCAGTTGTTGCTGCGGTACACAGCGATGGTGCATGTGCCATCGGCGGCAGTCGAGATGTGGGCCTTGGTGAGCTGTGGCAAAGCAAAGGCTAGTAAAATAACTGACTATTGTTACAACCGAGGGCACTCCATATAATAACGCACGGCGGCCACGTCCGCCAACATGCGAGTAGGTGAAAAGGTCTTGACATACATGCGGTGCTTGTCGGCGACCCGGCTCACGGCCGTGTGGACCATGCCATCCTCAAACGCCTCGCACAAGTCCAGGACCGCCTCCGAAAGCGTCAGGCTCTGGGAGCGGTGCACCGTAATAGCCCAGCCCAGTACAAAAGGAACTTGCAAACGGACAGCAAGAGCGCCAGTCACAGACAGCACCCGCGACTTGAACTTCACAGGCGCGCACTCCACCTCAATCCAGCCAACCCCAGCGTCACGGAGCCCGTCCGTCCCCCGTGAGACCCCTTCGGGCATGAAGTGATTCTCAAAACGGCAAACGGGATAACCGTTGGGAAGGTAAGCCACGATGCGGCCGATACTGCCGTGGAAGAGCCCAAGCGACATCTTGCAGTTCGACGTGAACATGACCCGCGCGTGAAGACAATGTTGCACACGGCGAGGCGCCACGCACTCCATCAATGCCGCCGCACGCGTCTCCGCTGTAATCCGCCGCAGGTCCGGCGCGCGCAGGGACGGGTCGCGGTCGGTGTCGACCTCGAGCGAGTCCTCGCACAGGAAGTCGGCCGGTCGATTGCTGCCCGCCAGACGGGACAAGCACTTGGAGTTGTGAGCCGTGACGTCCTTGTGGCGCGGCACGAGGTGCAGCACGCTCGTCTCAATCTCGGCGTAGGCAGCGCCCGACACGCAGCGCTCGTGCATGAGCCGCGCAAACCGCGCGGAGCAAAGCCCAAACCTTGCATCTTGAATGGCCGCGATGTAGTCCTGCTCCGTTTGCCGGCGCACCCAGGTGAGCTCGAGCATCTCGTAGCCAAAGAGTTCCCGCCAGCAGGAAGAGGTGAAGGCCAGTCCGCCATACGGTGGCCGCAGCTGCAAGAAGTCGCCAAAGGCGTAGAAGACGCACTGCGGCGCATTCGCCGGCTGGCACTGCAGCAGCAACTCGCGCATCGTGTCCAGTGTCGCCGCTGGCACCATGGAGATCTCGTCCAGCAGGAGAACCCGAACAAGCGACAGTCGGCGGGCAATCGGACCCCACCGCTTCTGCTGCAGCAGGTGCGCCGCCTCGGCGGCGGCGTTGGAGTGTACAGGCATGTACTGATGGCCGAAACCGAAAAAGGAGTGGTAGGTTTGCCCCTCGCAGGTCTTGGCCGAGCTCCCCGTTGGACCAACGACGATGACCTCCTCCGGCGCCCGCCAATGCAGCCGCAGGAACGCAGAAAACCGCCGTAGGAACGTGGACTTGCCGACCCCAGGTCCCCCCGTGATGAAGGCACTCTTGTTCCTCGCGTGCAGGCGGAGAAAGACCTCCTCCCAGTTGTCGACGCGCGCCAGGAGGCCAAGGGGACCGGCGCGCACCTTAGGTGCTTCCTTGCCGAGTGCGGCGCGGCTGCTCAAGCCATCGACCGCCGGCGCCTCGACGGAGACCTCCGGCATCGGCGCTTGCATCAGTGCGCTGCCGGGCCCGGCCGTGCTGGTCACAACGGCAGGTGATGCCGTCCCCGTCAGTGCCCTGGACGACGTAGAAGGGTCGGCACGGCCCGACGAGCCGCCAGCAACGGCGCGGCGACGACTGCCCTGGCCCGACCGTACTGAGTCGGACGGCTGCCCGCCGAGCCCTGCGGCACTTGCTTCTGCTGGACGGCGAGCGGCGGCTCCAAGTCCGCGCACCCAAGGCGCAGAGTAGGTCGATGGAGGGGATCCCATCGGTGAGCCGGAAGGGCCCGCCGAACCGCCAAGGAAGCCGCCGTTGATCATGGTCTTATACCGCTTCTGGGCGAGCGATGCAGAATCTGAGTCGTTTGCGCGCTTTCTTGGCATCCTCAAGCCGGGTAGGACCCCGCCCGGATGGGCAGCGGCGGACGCGACTCGGGGAGCAGCCGGACGGCTCGTCGTTGGGGCGGCGGCGGCGGCGCCCGACTTGCTCGTCATCGATTGTTGCCGAGGGGCGGTGGTCACCGTGGCGGGAGGCGCCCGCATCCCACGGAAGAGAGAGTGAGCAGCCCCGTGTGCCCGCGGCGCGCGGCCGTCGGGCGCGTCACAGCCGCTAGCCGCCAGCAGCAAGTCGTCGGAGATGTAGTGAGCGGTCAGGTCCACCACCTCGTCCGAGTCGGCCACGCTAAGAGACGAGGCCGTGTCCTTGTCCACCGAGAGCACAGGAGAAAGCACAACGACCTCCGAGTCCGTAGACGGCTGCGCCGGCACCCCCCGAGGCACGACAGACACCACACCAACGGGTGGCGCAAAGCCGGGAGTGGCGAGATGCACCGTCTGGGAAGACACCGAGCACGCGCCGGTGAGCCCAAGCGGCGCACGAGGACGAAACACCGGAGGGGGAGCACAAAGCCGCGGCACGCCGGGGGGTGCAACGTGCCCACCGTCGTCCGCAGCTGGAAAAGCCGCAAGAAGCACCTCAAACAGGTCACTGGCAGCCACGCTGTTGACCCACCCGTGCGCGTCGTGGATGTGGTTGAACTTGCGCACAACCGTCAGCGAGGAGGCCGTGCCGCTCAGCAACTGCAAGACGGCCGACGTGCCGCCGCGGCCGACATCAAAACAGCAGCGAGACCCGCCAGTGACCACAGCCAACCAGCCGGCCGGCGGCGACCCCAACGACGGACGCAAGAGCTCGGTGCTGCAGCAGTTGACGACAACGTCGTTCGTGAGGGGATCCGTGAGCCAGCACATGGCCGCCGCCGACGTTGCAAAAGGGCGGGTCACCATAGCGTCGTCCACGCCCAAAAAGTGGAGCCGGCGAGCAAAAGCAGCCTCGTCGGCTGCGGAAAGGAGAACCGAAGACGCCCGCGAAATGACCCCGATGACAGACATGACCACCTCCGTTGGAAGACGCGCGGTGACGCCGACAGCAGGCGTAGGTGCCCGGCAATGTCCCTCCCGCGCGACCACTCGACAACTCCGGGTGCGCGGAGCAAAGGGAGCGCGCATCGACCAGGGGGGACGTGTTGCAGCAAATGTGGGCAAGGTGCGGGGGTGGGGCGCAAGGTGCGGGGGTGGGGCGGAGGGTGCGGGGCATAGGGGGGAGGCGCGGGAGCGGGGGGATGCCGCGGAGGAGATGGCCACGCACCAACAGGTGGCCAACGCAGCCAAACGTCTCGTGGAAGAGGCCTCACACCCGTTCGTAGGCCAGCGTGGCGGCGCAGCAGCTGCACGCTTGTCCGCAGGACAGCAACGCGACGTGCCGTTCGGCACATGCCGCCGGCAAAAAAGAGCGGTCGACGAGCCGTTCCGCCCTGGTCGGAAGCGTAACGAAGCGGTAAGCGGCGACAAAAAGATGGCGCCAAGGCGGGCCCGACCCCAACGGCAACGAGGAAAAAGGGCGGGCGCTTCCATCGGTGGGAAACCCCACCTCCGATGACCCATCAGGGGGGGGGGGGCGGACCGCAAAAGAGGCTCAGTCCGACGCAATGGCAACGCTAGACAGGTTTTCGGTGGGGGCTACTATACTGTACTTGCTAGATTTCGCGGATCGCCCGAACGGCTCTGGCCATGAGATAGAGGGAGATCGTGCGACTCGGGGGCTTCGAAGGGTCGTCGTCAGATATTTAGACAGACGATCCATTGAAGTTAACAGCCAGGAATTCTGCAGAGCAGGCTGCCATCCGCTTCTTCTTCTCTCCGGCAGATTCGTGTGATCCACCAATCAAACCGCCCCCCCGACCGTGGTAGCCACATTCCCGGTTTTGGATGCAAGCACTGCAAGTATTGGGACCTAGGGTTGAGAGCTAGGGTTAGCAGCAGTGGAAGGGTCAGCTACGGGGGGTTGCCTCCATCTTCCCCCGTGTACACATCTCAGGCCGTGACGCCGGCGCACACAGCCACTGGCTAGTAGGTGCTGGACTATTCCGTCGAAGTTCAACTCCAGTGGTGCTGCGTTGGACGACCTGCGTAGGCGCCGCGGTCTCCAGCCGTTCCTCGCTTGTGTTGTGGGCAGCAGTGGCCACGGTGGCCTAAAAGTGACCATGCATCACTGTACTGGTCCACTATCGAGGGCATCCATCGCTGTGTCTGATGAACCTAGGCGCGCCCATCGCCGGATGACAAGCTCCCCAGGGTGGTATGGTGTGTTGGTTGGCACTCCGTTTCAGTTCTGTCAGCAGTATGTCTCCAGCTGGCCAGAGCGGCTCTCTAGCACTAGACAGCTTCTGAGATAGTACCATCCAGTTCAATGGGTAAGTAGGTCTGCTACCACATATGTACTGGTTGACGCCGCTACCTCCGACTCAACTCACATGGACCGCTGTCTCCGACCCAGCCTGCTCTGCTCAAACATGGTCTCGCCTGACGTCCATCTCCCCCACTCCATTGCACTGTCCCTCGGCGGTCGGCGAGGTTGTCCAGGTTGGTTTCGAGTTGACTGGTTGCTGACCGTGGGGCGGGCACCTCGGCAGCACCGCGGTCACTTTCATTCTTCCAGCTACTGGATGAGCACTAGCTGGTGGCTGTGGTGGGGGACATGCCCGCTGCCACAGACTGTTCCAGCACGAACTCCGCACCCCCAGCACGGCCGAGCCACCGATTCATCCGCCTTGGGCGGCAGCATGCGCTTGGGACAGCCTGCAATGCGCATGCTCACGAGCAGCCACCCCCACCAGCGACTCCCTCCCTGCTCGCCGTGCGGCCTGGTTTCCAGGCGGCCGGTCCGTCGCATGAGTGTCGGTCCCCATCGTCGGGAACCTGAATTCAGGTGACTGGGGGCCGGCGCATGCAGTCCCCGCGTGGCCGTGGCTGGCACGGCCGAGACGGAGCCTTCTACCAGGGAGAGCGGGGCTGTGTCAGGACGTGTATCCGAGCGAGAGCTGGTTGGCGACTGCAGGCCTGCGACCAATGCTGCGGGCATCAGTCTGAAAGCAATAGCCGCCATCACCTTTGGGCACGCCAGTCGCGCCGCTGTGGCGGTCCCCGCAAGCACATCATACAATGGTGCCGTAGCCAATGCCACAACAGGCATACGTGCTGTCTCACTGAGTTCTTCATTTACATTCCAGGGCTACCGCGGTGACCGGGGTGCTGCCGCCTGCGATAGCTTCTGGGAGCGAGCACGATTCAAGTGATAAAAAATCAGAGCGGAGAAACGTGTAACAGAAGCCAACGAGCTAACTCCCACCATCAAGAAAACCCACCTAGGTCGTCAAAAAACAAAGCAATGGCAAGGCGGCAGCGCAGAGCCGGGATATCCGCTTGAGAGAACGTGAGCGGAAGGCCGGCCGCGTAACAATGCGCTGCCGCGAGCACGAAGACGCCGCAGCTGCCGCCATCCTCCTGCTCCGGGTCGTCGTCATTATGCCCAACCGGCCAAGAGAACACTCCCCACTTGTCCGCAACGTCCACGCCCAACTGGGCGCATAGCTCGTCATAGAGCCACCGACGGGCAACGTCGATCGGCTCGTCGACGACGCCGCCGGGCAGCGAATCAAAATAAACAAACAGGCGGTGCTCAACGTCGATCTTAAGCAGCGCCCAGTGCGTGCGGTGGACGTGGACAGGAATGAGGATCACGTCGACGACGTTCAAGTCGACGCCGTAGACGCGCCCCCAGGACGACACGTTCTCGTAGACGTAGCCGATCAAGCGCGAGTGGAGCCGCGTGAAGAAGTATGTGTTCATGGTCCTCGTCCGTGGCCGCCGCCGCGGTTCACCCCCCGCCCCCGCCGAGGCAAACGAGCCCAGCAAAGAGGAGGCGGCCCTCTCGTCCTCAAAGTTGAGCAACGCAACCACCGAGTTGAGTACTTGGTCGTTAAGCCAGGAGTCGCCTCCCAACAGCAGCACGTCGGCGACAGCCACATCAATTCGCGCCTTGTTGTGATGCCGCACAATAGCGCCCGGCGGGTGGCCCGTCGTGATGGCCGACACAAAAAGCATCTCGGCCTGGGTGAGCGGCGGCGGGCAGTGGGCTGTGAATGGCACCAACTCAAAGTCCAACCGCTCGACCAACTCGGAGTGATCGATGGTCAACGTGTCGCCGTCCGCGGCCTTGGCCTCCTCGCCGTCCTCGTCCTTGGCCTCCTCGCCGTCCGCGTCCTTGGCCTCCTCACCGTCCATGGCCTGTTCGTCAATGGAGACCACCTGGCCTGTTAACAAAGTGGCCGCACGTGCGCCGTCATCCCCGTCGGCGCCGTCGTCATCATCATCCGAGTGCGCGGAAGCCCCGTCTGACATCCAGTCCTTGTCTTGATTCGAGCCGACGGAGAGCGCGTCCCCGTTGCCGATGTCGTGGAGCCCACTCACCAACATAAGGGGCGGGTCCTCTGCCGGTGCGGGATCCTTGTGCGCCAACTCAATGTCCCCGGCCTCGATGGTCGCACCGCTAACAGACGCCGGCCGCTGCAATGTAGACGGAGCGGGCACCTCCGCCGCGGCCGACGTGTTGACAGGAACTTCATGGCCGCGTTGGCAAGAACATGACGGGCCACGCTCGCAATCGTGCACCAGCCTGTCGTGGTAGAAGGGCGCCAGGGGGATGTGGTCGTTCTCCGCATTGGGCTTGTCGCTCAGGAGGCGCTGGAGCTTGCGGGTGTTCATAAAAGCCACTTGAGCCATGCGGTGGATCATGTAGGTTGCGGGGCTCATGTACGCCAAACTCGTCCGGTTGCCCACGGAGATGGAGTGCGACACCTCTGCGGCCTGCGTGGCCACGCCGGCCGTCGAACCGAGGCTGTCGTCCGGCATGTACACCGGGGAGCAGCTGTGCGTGATGGAGTGTGGCCTGTCCAAAATGCACCGCACCTGGTGCGCACGCAGCAGCGGCCGCACCCGTCGCATCGCATTCTTGTCCAGTTTGCACGCGACGTCGTAGAAAATCACCTTAGGAAGTTGGGAGAAGCGCTCGAGCACAATAGACAGCGCCTCCCCCACGCTCTCGGCACGAAACAGACAACGGAACCCAAGAGTGATCACATGTGGACAGACAACGTTGAAAACCCCCTGCGTCAGCCCAAAGGTCACAGAGAACGCCTTGTTGCAGGCGTCCCCGTCGCCCTCCCGGTCCGCGGCGTGGCGTGCCTGGCCGCGGTACTGCACGCGGCGCTTGGCGGCCTCCGAGTCGGCAATACCTGCACGCACGCGCGGCAGGCTCGCGAAAAACTCAAATGACACCAAGGGGTCATCCTCGTCAAAGTCGGCGGCCGCGGCTTGCTCGGCCCTCCACCGCTTGTAATCGGCGGGCGTCGGGGTGCCCTTCCACCGTTTGGTGTACTCGGCGTTGCGCCAGCCCTTGGCCAGCGTCCAGGAGCTGGATGCCGCCAGCTCAAACGCCTTGTCCGCTTCCGCCTCGACCTGCACCGCAGCGCCGATCATCTCCCCGAGCGCGACGCGGAAGGCCGTGTCGTGCTCAAGCTCCTGGGAAAAAAAACCCAGGAAGCTGGCGACGAATCCAACCCCGTCCGCCGCGGCCGACGCCATGGGCCACTCGTCGGCGCCCTCCAGGCGGAGCTTGTCGGCCAAGAGCTTGAGGGCCTTCTCGTTGTGCCCTTGGAACATGCCGGACACCGACTCGGCCAGCATCGCCTGCAAGAATGGGATCACGCAGATCCAACCTCCATCGTCGTCCCGGGGGATCTTGGTGAAGTCTGGCGAGCACAAGCCCGTGCGGTCCCGCCACGTCTCTGCCGGCTTCTTGACCGGCTTGCCGTCGCCGCCAAGAACGAGGTTTCCGTTCTCGTCCTCCCGGAGCGCAGCCTCGAGGCTCGTGTCGACGCGGGGTCTCTTCCTCCTGCGGCCGCGCTGCGTGTACTCGACGGCACCCATCTCCTCCGTGGCCGCCTTGGCATTGGAGGCCACTTTGTCCTCGGCGGGCTTCTTGTCCTCGGCGCCGCGGGTGTCGCCGCCCGACGCTGCTTGCTCGCTTCCCAGAGGGAAAAAGCGAAAGAAAAGGATGGCGGCCGCGCGCTCGACTGATCGTCGCCCGACCGTCAGCATGGAGGCGTGCCAAGTACGCAGTTGTTGGGCTTGAGGTTGGGTCAAAGGCGCCGCTGATCTCAAAACCTTGTAAACGGCAGCTCGCAATGATGGTTGAGTGAGGATGCAAAGCTTGGCGGTGGGCACGTCGAGCACGGGGCAGTCCATGTCGAGCCGCTGCGGGCAGGCGTCCTCAGGGTCCGTGCATCCGAGGGCTTGGGCATCGATCACCACAAACTTTGGGCTGGGACCGCAAATTGGACAACGCCCCGTCTCGGCCGGGATGAGGAATACCCGCAGCGCGGCCGTACCAAGCTTGACCACGTCTTGCCGGCGAAGCCCGAACGCGGTCACGTCCGCGCACAAGTGGCGCGTCGCCGCCGTGTACGTCGTGCGAGCGGTGATGATGAACGAGACGAGTTTGTCAATGACCCCGCGAGTGAAGATGAGCCACTGGCGGCGCCTGTTCCGGCGCCGCATGTTGAAAAGCGCCTCGCCGCTGCCGTCAAACTCAACCGTCCGCCCGCAGGTCGGTCCTGTGCACGTCCAGGTAGCCACGACAACCTAGAGAGAGAGCCAACGGAAAAAGAACACGGATGGTAAAATGCCGCAAGACACTGTTGAGTTAGCAACCGCCATTGATCACGAGCCACCGTTCGTGTTCCAAGAAAAGAGAGAAGCACCCGTGCGGACGCAAAGTGAGTTCACAGTCGCCCGCCACAGAGCACACTTACCTTGATAGCGGGTGCAGTCGGATGATGCGTGTAGAGGAGCCCGGGCTCCTTCGTCAAAGCATGACCGTCCCATCGACACCCACATGATCCACAGCACGACTCGAACAAAGGACGGCTTGAGTCGACCACGTTCCCGATGCTTGCACAAGCCTGGAAAATATCCATGATCTTCTTGAGGTTCTCCGCCTTGCTCTGCTCCGCGCCGCGCGCCCGTCGCAGGTACACGGCGCGCCAATCGGCGGTCCGCATCCACACATCACCTTGGTCAATCTCCCCGGCGCACGGCAGCATGTTGCGCGCCATCCTCTTGGACAACTTGGCCTCCTTTGCGTCGCTCTTGGCGCGGCCGGTGTCACCGCGCAGCTTCTCAATGCCGACGTCCTCGTGCTCGTTGTCAATAAATGGGCGCGGCTCGGCCGGCGCGTTGTCAACCTTGGCCCCCTTGCGAGTAAATCCGGTTGCCGTCTCTTGGGGCAAGGCGTCCTTGCGAGCTTGATGAGCTGGGCGCGAAATCTTCACGTGACCGCACCGTCCGCGGAAGCGCCGACACCCAGGTGCGATGCAAGCCGCCACGTTGCTCGCCGTAAACGTGACCAACGAGAAGATCGAGCGGTAGAGCACGACCCACACCAAGGCCGACCCGTACTGCTGCGGCTCCGCCATCTCGGCCGCGTCGACAGGCAGCCGCATACGATCGACGAGCATCGTCTGGGAGACGCCGGCAATGGTCATGGCCTTCTCCATGACGCCAACGTGCTTGCACGCCGAGTTGCGCGACGACGCAGAAAGGAGGAGCGCGTTCTGTGTGCCCAGGAAACAGGAGCAGAGAATGCCCCCGCGGCTGGACAGCCAGAGCACAGCGCAATCCGTCTTGCCTGTCCCCGATCGGAGCACGATGCAACGCGAGCGGGCGGTTGGGTGCCTCACGATGGTGGCCGAGACACCGGCCCGACGACTCGCCAGAGTTGTTGACGCCGGCAGACCGCTGGCTCGTTGGAGGCAGGGCACAAGCGCGTCAACAACAGCATCTTTCCCGGCGGCAGCTACTTGGGCAGCGCGTCCTCGGCGAGCCCGACGTGCTTGCGGGAGCTCGTCAATGTCCTCAAAGAGAGTGTCGTCCCCGTCGGCTGCCGCATCGTCCTCGACTCGACCGCGTCGTCCACTTCTTGACCGTGTTGGACCAGAACCGGAGGGGGAGGCACCAGGTCCTCTCCGGCGACAAACAGGCGTTGCGGCAGTGGGAGGCAACTCGCCGTAGAGCGGCAACGTCGACGACCGTCGACTCATCTTGTCGCTCCACGCGCCGCCCGCTACGGACCACTCAAACCCAGCTGGCTCCCCATCGACAGCTCTACCCAGTCCTCCAGCAGGCGGCATGGTGGCGGCAAGGTCATGGACGAGGCGCGCGTCATGGTTCGAACCCACAAAAGGAAAGTCAATGGGTGAGGAAAATCGGCGACCGCCCCAACGTCCTTGACGGTCCATGACGACGCGCAACTTGGGAGATCAAAGGAGAGAACAAGAGAACGGCGTGATCGGGGAAGGGGCGGCAAAGCGGCGGTGGAGCGGAGGAGCGCGACCATTCGCGCCGCCGGTGCCGCCGCCGCCGCAACCGCGACCGCGGCGACCGCGGCGGCCGCCGTGGACCGGCACAGGCCAAAATTGCAGCA
>Ga0114953_1002219_pt1 | contig 13626 bp, 9 predicted proteins | sample SidtaG_FD_87298 | JGI IMG/M metagenome (GOLD analysis project Ga0114953, IMG submission 87298) | Marine algal microbial communities from Sidmouth, United Kingdom - Sidmouth_Male2 metaG | ecosystem: Host-associated > Algae > Red algae > Unclassified | place: Sidmouth, United Kingdom | collected...
ATCGTCGACGATGGCAAGCGGTAGTTCAGATTCGACAGCAGCGTCGATCAAGCGGGCAAGCTCGGTTGATTCGTGAAATTCAGGTGCCGCATCCGGCAAGGAACCTTGCTCGGCTTCGTACGCGGTGAGGCTCCGCATGACCGCGTGGGCCTTGACGATCTTCAAGCGGGAAATGCCGGCCACGAACTCGGCGACATAGTCGTCGACGGGATGCATGACGATCTGCTCCGGCGTGCCCGTCTGCACCACTTGGCCGTCGCGCATGATGGCGATCCGGTCGCCGATGCGGACCGCTTCGTCCAGGTCATGCGTGATGAAGACCGTTGTCTTGTTCATGCCCGCCGAAAGTTGCATGAACTCGTTCTGCAACTGCCGCCGAATCAGCGGGTCGAGTGCGCTGAAGGGCTCATCCATCAGGAGTATCTCGGGATCGGCAGCCAGCGCGCGGGCAAGCCCAACCCGCTGCTGCATGCCACCGGACAGTTCGTGGGCGAACTTGTTACCCCAGCCTTGCAGTTCAACGAGACCGATCGCTCGCTCTGCCGCATCCATCCGACGATTCTTGTCGATGCCGCGAATCTCGAGCGGCATGGCGATATTGTCGATCACCGAGCGGTGCGGCATCAGCGCGAAGTTCTGGAACACCATCGCGATGTGCTCGTTGCGATAGCGTCTGAGGGCATCGGGCGGCATGGCCATGATGTCCTCGCCATCGATCATGATGTACCCGGCCGTCGGCTCGAGCAGTCGATTGATGTGGCGGACCAGCGTCGACTTTCCGCTGCCGGACAAGCCCATCACGCAAAAGATCTCACCCGGTAGAATATGCATCGAGGCATCGGCGACACCGACGACGCAGTCGTAGTTCTCCAGAATCTCGGTCTTGCTCCGACCCTCGTCGCGCAAGGCAATGAGCGCCTCATCGGCGCGGGCGCCGAAAATCTTGTAGACCCCCTTGATGTAGATTCCCTCGGGCCTGATGACTGGACTCACCGACGGATCAACCGGCGTCGAGCCCGCGGACGGTTCCGTCGCACGGCTAGCAGCTGGCGCAGTCACGTCGGCGCGCGACCGGTCAGATCCGGCCGCATCACCTACCGCCTACATACCCAGCCATGCATCGACGCGATCCGAATTCGCCTCGACAAACGCCTTGGCAACTTCCGCGGGATCCTTGCCACCTTCGATCTCGAAGGCAAACTGCGAAACATCTTCGCCCGTCAGTGCCATGCTCTGCACAAGCTCGGCCACTGCAGGCGAACGATCGGCAAGCGACTTCGAATAGGCAATCTGCACTTCCTTGAGTGCGTCTTCGGTCATGACTTTCGAGTTCTCGAACCAGTTCGGGTCCTCGTCCGGCTGCAAGGCGATGTACTGGGACTCGTCGAATGCCGGCTCCGACAGACGAACGATGTCGTGCTGGAACCAGATCGCGTGTGGCGAGTAGCAATAGAACGCGTAACCCATGCCTTTCTCAATCGAATCGCCGACCGTTGCCGTCATCACCGACTGATCCGCTCGAATCGGCTCCATGAAGGGCATCAGCCCGTAGTCGCGTACCTTGACCTCGTTGACGTTGGCAGACGCCCAGCCCGGTGCACCGATCCAGATTTCGCCCTTGCCGTTGCCATCGCTGTCCATTTTCTCGGCGATTTCCGGCCGCGCCAGATCGAAGATGGAGCTGATGCCGGTTTCCTCGGCAAAGGCCTTCGAGACACAGAAGCTCTGCTTGCCTTCATAGGCGTTTTCAGACAGGGCCACGTTGCCAGTGCCGTCGACGTACTTGTCGGTAAAGCTCTTCTGGTTCGGTAGCCAGACATCGGGGTGGATGTCGATATCACCCTTGCCCGCGTCCATGGCCTGGAAGATGGCGGCGTTGTCGCCCGGCACGAGTTCGGCTTCACCACCGATCCGCGACGTGACGATCTCCTGGATGAGGTGGGCGATCGCTTGCGCACCGGTCCATGAAGGTGCGCCGATATTTACGGATTCCGCCGCCTGAGCACCGCTACTGACGGCGACCAGCACCGCGGCGACAGCCAGACCCTTTCTATTGCTTTTCATGTTGAGAGACTTCCTTTGTGGTGAAGCGGCGGCGCGGCTGAAGTGACGCGGCAGTGCGCCGGAAAACCCCGATTGCTCCTGAATATACCGGATCGAGTCAGGGGCGACAGCGTCGCCGCGGTATCCGCTCCGTCTCGACAAGACTGGCTCTGGAGTACCATCGAGCAGAGTCTTGACGTCCTGCTGACAAAAAGGAGAACTGATCGATGCCACAGGTTCAATTGCCTTTTCGCTCCCGCGCCAACGCTGCAGGGTTCGCCAACATGACAATTGCGGGACATGGCGGCAGGCTGCTGGTCGGCGCCGTCGCGCTTGTCGTCAGCGCCTGCGGTGGCGGGGGTGGCGACGGATCGAGCAACTCGTCCAGTGGCGGAGGGGCCAGTGACAGCGGGCTTGTCACGGGTGCCGCGAGCGGCAATGCCAGCGCCGTCGATACCGATGTGCTGCGCCGTACAGCGGCGCGGGGTGCGGCACGCGGCCTTGGCCCCAACCTCCGTGCGCTGCCGGGATTCATCAGCAACGGCGCAGATACCGATGACGGCGCAGCGGGCGCAAACGGCGCTCTCGGCGACACTCAAGACGCTGGCGAGCAGCTGCTGGCAACACTCCTCGGTATCGACGATCCGAATGCGGTGGTGACCCGCGACGGCAACCTGATCACCGTCGATCCGGACGATGCGTCCATCTGCGCGTCGAGCGACGACGTTGTCGGTGCCACCGGCTTCGAGAACGACGAGACGGAGGCCTGCCTGCAACTCGTTGCCGACCTGACCGTCACACTCGACGCGCAAAGCGAGACGACCGGCATCATCAACTATCTGTTCCAGGGAACGCCGGCGGTCGCGCTCGGCTATTCGCCTGACACCGCCAATACCGAGCTGAATCTCGGCGGCCTGAAACTCGTCCTCGAGCGGCTTGCCATTCTCGAGGCGTCGAGTGGCCTGTCGAGCAACGGGCCGGGGGATGAATCGACCGATATGAATGTTCCCGACGTCATGCGTGGCGTCATGCGATTGAGCAGCCGTGTAGACGATGATCTCGAGGGTAGCGAATCGGGGGAGATCACCCTGATTGTGACGGAAACGCTCGAGATCAGCGACGCCAGCGGACTCGGTCTGTCGTTACAACCGTCTCGTGTCTTGCAGCTTGCCTTCGACGCGGCGACCGAGAACGTGAGCCTGAGCCTCGACTGGGGTGCCCTGCAACTGGTTACCGAAGCGAGCGACGACACGGTGAACACCTCACGCACCACGGTAAACCTCGGTGGACTGTCGCTCGATGTCGGCACCACAGGCAATACAACAAGCGATACAGCAGGCGGTACACCGGACGAAACACCGACCTTGTCGCTGAGAAATGTCGGCATTGGCGGCCTCGATGCCCCACTGAACATTCGCATCGACGACCAGCAAGCGCTGAGCGTCGCGCTGGAAACCTTCGGCGCCAGTATCAACCCCGGCACCGGTGACATCACCTTCGACACGCCGGCAAGCGTCTCGTTCGCGCTCGACAACCTCACTGGCTTGTATGACGAGTATGCGCGCGAATACACCGCACGCTTCATGGCCGCGATTCCGGGCGGCACCGTACTCGCCCCACGCGATGACGATCTGACCGAGGTTCGCGCTGGCGGCCCGGTCACTGCGTCCTTCGTCGCAAGCGACAACAACACGAACGTGCAAGCCGACATGAGTGCGGGTGTCGGCGCGTGTTTCGGAAATGCGGACAGCAGCGGGACACTCAGCGAGCCGGCCGCTGGCGACGCAGGCGATTCGTCAGACGATGATGATGACGATCCTCTCGAAGGTCTGCGTCTCACAGGCGCACCCTGCCCCTCGCAGAACACCACCCCGTGATCGCCGCCCGCCGACAGCCTGCCGTTGACAGACGCTGCGAGCGCTGAGTACAGTCATCGAGGTCCCGTGGCGCCAACGACGGCGGCGAGTCGAATACGAACGGTCATTCGAGTGACCGCATACGGGCACCCACACGGAGAGAGAATCGAAAATGACTGGAAGATCCCTGATTGCCACCACGCTCGCCGTGGGACTCGCCCTCGCCGGTAACGCGACGGCTCAAGAATTCGACGGTGTCACGGTCAACGTCATGACCTTCACCGGACCACAGATCGCTGAACCTTTGCAGCGCCGTGGCGCTGAGTTCGCGGAGGCCACCGGCGCGACGATCAACGTCGTCACGGTACCGTTCTCGGACTTGTACCAGAAGCTCCTGACCGACTGGATTTCCGGCACCAATTCCATTGATGCTGGCGTGTTCGCGCCACAGTGGATGGTCGACTACGTGACCCCGGGCCTACTTGAGGACCTGAGCGAGCGAGTGGCTGCAGACGAGGCCCTGGCGAGCGACGACATCGCGCCGTTCTTCCGCGAGTTTTCGCAGAAGTTCAACGACAAGACCTACATGCTGACCGTGGACGGCGATTTCCACATGGTCTACTACCGAAGCGACGTCGCCGAGGAACTCGGCCTTGAAGCACCAAAGACCTGGGACGACTATCTTGCCTTCGCGGCCGCCGCCCATGGCAAGGATCTGAACGGCGACGACGAAGCGGACTACGGCTCGTGCATCGCCAAGAAGCGGAATGCCCAGTCCTACTGGATGATCACCTCGATCGCCTCCGCCTACATCCAGTCGCAGGGTACGTCACAAGGTGCGTTCTTCAGTACCGATGACATGGCACCGCTGTACGACAACGAAGGCTTCGCAAAGGCACTGGGTGTCTACGGGGCAACCGGCGAGTACGCGCCTTCGGACGAGATCAACCTCGACGTCGGTGACACCCGCAGCCTGTTCACCTCCGGTCGTTGCGCATTGACACTGGACTGGGGCGATATCGGCACGCTCGCGATCGATGCGGAAAATTCCAGTGTCGTCGACAAGGTCGGCGCTGTCATCCTGCCGGGCTCCGCCCGTGTGCTCGACAGAGAAAGCGGTACGCTCGTCGACTGCGACGCGACCACTTGCCCACACGCCATCGACGGTATCAACCATGCGCCGTTCGCCGCCTTCGGTGGCTGGTCCGGCGGCGTCAACTCGAAGGCCGACGATAAGGTCAAGGACGCCGCCTACGCCTTCTTCTCCTATGTCAGCCAGCCGGCACAGTCGAACGCTGACGTCACGGTGGGTGCCACGGGCTTCAACCCCTACCGGCTGTCGCAGTTCGAGAGCCGCGATGCCTGGGTGGAAGCGGGCATGAGCGAGGCTGCGGCCGACAACTACCTCGGCGCCATCCAGGCGAGCCTCAATTCGCCGAACATGGTGCTCGATCTCCGGATTCCGCAAAACCAGCGCTACCAGCAGATCGTTCTCGATACGGCCATCGCACGCTTCCTCGCCGGCGAACTGGACATTCCGGCCACCATGGAGGCGATCAACGAGGGCTGGAGCGAAGTCACCGAAGAGCTCGGCATGGACGAGCAACTGGAGGCCTACCGGGCAACGATCGGCGCGGAGTGACCCTGGCGTTCTTGCGCCCGACGTTTTCGCGTTCGTGAATCATGAACGACTGGATGTCGTGCTGCCGTGAATCGCGAGCGGCTGGATCACTGGATCGATCACAACAGCGGCCGGTTGTTCATCCTTCCGGCCGTGCTACTGATCCTGTCGTTCTCGCTGTTTCCCTTGATCATCTCGGGCTGGCTGGCACTGTCGCGGTTCAAGATCACCGCCGACGGTTTTACGCTGAGCTTCATCGGTGAACTGAACTTCAAGAAGCTGCTCACCGGCTCACAGGAATTCCACTTCCTCGGCACGCGGGCAGCAATCGACCCGATCGGCTGGTTGCTGCTCGTGCTCGTCCTCGGACTGCTCGCCTGGGCGAGCTGGCGTTTCGTCGCCGGCGAGCGGTTCAACCTGCTCGGCTTGATCGGACGCCTGATCGCCTTCCCGCTATTCGGCGCCCTCGCCTGGAACTTCGCTACCACGCTGGGAGAATCCGCCCGGCTGGGATCGGTGTCCACAACGCTCTTCTATGTCATCGTCGGCGTCAGCATCCAGTTCGTGCTCGGTACCGCCCTTGCCTTTCTGTGTGCACAGAACATCAAGGGCCGAACCTTCTTCCGGCTGGTGTTCTTCATTCCCCTGATGGTCACGCCCGTCGGTATCGCCTACACGTTCCGCATGCTCGCCGACATGTCCGTCGGGCCCTTCTCGCCGCTGTGGAAAGTGCTCGGACTCGGCGAATTCTCCTGGGCGGCCGATCCCTGGACGGCCCGTCTCGTCGTCGTTCTCGGCGACAGCTGGCAATGGATACCGTTCATCTTCATCATCATGCTCGCGGCGTTCGAGAGTCAGTCCCGTGATGAACTCGAGGCAGCAGAACTCGATGGCGCAGGACCTTTGCAGATATTTCGGGATATCACCTGGCCGTCGGTTGCGCCGGTGGCCGCGACCGTCGTGTTGATCCGCGTCATCGAGGCGTTCAAGATCGTCGACCTGCCGAACGTCCTGACCAACGGCGGCCCCGGCATTGCCACTGAATCACTGACGCTGCATTCGTTCATAGAGTGGCGGGCACTGAACCTCGGCGGCTCGGCAGCCGTCGCCTACAGTCTCCTGTTCATCTCGACGATCGCCTGCGTCTCGTTCTTCCAGCTGGTGGTGCTGCCCATGCGCCGGGCTCGCGAACGATGAGCCTGTTCGAATCGAAGCGACGCGGAGAGATGGCTCCGGCGAGCAAGTGGCTCGTCTACACGCTCTTGTTCCTGTGGACGCTGGTCGTCCTGTTCCCGTTGTACTGGGTGCTGATCACGTCGTTCAAGCTGCCCGGACAGGTCGGCGACGGCCCCGACTACCTGCCGTTCATCGACTATCGTCCGTCTCTCCATGCGTGGAAATACATCTTCGTCGATCTCGGCAGCGACACTTTTCGCCCGTATCTCAACTCGGTGATCATCGCCAGCATTTCCACCGTGCTGGCGATGACTGTCGGTTCAATGGCAGCGTATGCGCTCGCGCGACTGCACTTTCGCCCGCGGCTCCTGTCCATCGGCTTGTTCCTGGGAGCCTTTGCGCTCGTCATCTGGCTGGTGGCGCAGGCGGGCGTCGCCTGGCCGATCGCGTTGTCGGCAGGAATCGCCGTGTTCGTGATAGCCGTGCCGGTCTTCGCGCGTGTGCGCTCGCCAAGGCTCGGCAACGGCGACATCCTGTTCTGGGTCATTTCCCAGCGCATCCTGCCGCCCGTCGTGGCGGCGTTGCCGATCTACATCATGTTCCAGCAGCTCGGCATTCTCGACACCCACCTCGCCATCATCCTGACCTACACCACCGTCAACATGCCCATCGTGGTCTGGTTGATGTTCGACTTCTTCGTCTCTATTCCGAACGATATCGAAGAGTCGGCCGAGCTTGACGGTGCGTCGAAGCTGCGCATCTTCATAGAGATGGTCCTGCCGCTCGCTCGGCCCGGGCTGATTGCGACCGGCTTGCTGGTACTCATCCTTTCGTGGAACGAATACCTGCTCGCCTTGTTCCTGTCGACGGCCAAGGCACAGACGATTCCCCTGCTCGTTGCGGCGCAGAACGCCACCCGAGGCCCGCAGTGGTGGTACATGAGCGTACTCATCCTCATCATGATCCTGCCGGTCGTGTCGTTGACCGTGCTATTGCAACGCTTCATTTCCAAAGGCCTGCTCCTGGGCGCCGTCAAGGGTTGAACTCGACATGACCGTGCTGCTCGACCAGGTGACCAAGTCCTTCGGCGATGTCGAGGTGCTGAAGGCCCTAGACATCGCCGTCGAGAACGGCGAATTCATGGTATTGCTCGGCGCGTCCGGTTCAGGCAAGAGCACCGCTCTGCGCCTGATCGCAGGCCTCGAGAGCACCACGTCGGGCACGATCTCCATCGATGGCCGCGACGTCACTCAGGTGTTACCGAAGAACCGCAACGTCGCGATGGTGTTCCAGTCCTACGCGCTCTACCCACACAAGACGGTGGCCGAGAACATCGGTTATCCGCTGCGCGTGCGGAAGACACCAAAAGACGAGATGGCGCAGCAAGTCATGGATGTCGCAACGCAAGTACAACTAGAGAACCTGCTCGACCGCTACCCGCGGCAGCTCTCCGGCGGTCAGCGCCAGCGCGTCGCGCTGGCGCGCGCCATGGTCCGTAGACCGGCCCTGTTCCTGATGGACGAACCCCTCTCGAACCTGGACGCGAAACTCCGTGGCCACATGCGAACCGAACTCAAGCGCATGCAGCACCGACTCGGTATCACGACGATCTACGTGACCCACGACCAGGTCGAGGCGATGACACTAGCCGACCGGGTCGCCATTCTCGAGAACGGCATCCTGCAGCAGCTGGCCACACCCAAGGCGATCTACGATGACCCGGCCAATCTCTTCGTGGCGCGCTTCATCGGATCACCGCCGATGAACATGCTCGAAGGCAGGCTCGAGAGCGGTCTGTTCCTGCACCGCGACGACCGGATTGCCGTACCGGTAGCAACGAAATCAGCCGCGGCGACGCTCGGCGTCCGCCCCGAGGACTGCTCACTCGTGCCGGCCGGTGCCGGCACGGTCGACGGCACCCTCTATGCCATCGAACTACTCGGTGATCATGTGCTCGTCACCGTCGCCATCGGCGAGGAAATGCTGACCGTCAAGGCCGGCAAGGACTACGACGCCGCGCTCGACTCGACGGTCGGCATCCGCTTCGAGGCGACCGGTATCTACCTGTTCGATGGTGAGGGGAAGAGGCTGCGGCAATGAGGGTACGGGGAGCGCCGCCATGACGCATCCCCTGCTGATCGCACTTGCCGGAGCAGGCTTGGTTGGTCGTGTACACCTCGACGCCCTGCAGACGAGTTCGCACTGTCGACCCGCCGCCATCATCGATCCGTCCAGCCACGCGGCCGAGCTGGCACGCTCGGCCGGGGTCGCGTATCACGATTCGCTGGCCGGCTATCTCGATGCCATCGACACCACCTCAGCAGGCCCCGACGGCATCATCCTGGCCACACCGAATGCACTCCACGAGGAACACGCGCTGGCCTGCATGAAGAAAGGCTTGCCCATGCTTCTCGAAAAGCCACTGGCCGCGACCGTCGCCGAGGGAGAAGCGATCGCTCGCGAAGCACGTCTCCGCGGTACGCCCATTCTCGTCGGCCATCACCGCACGCACAGTGGCATTCTTCGAGCAGCCGTCGACACGATCAACAGCGGCGTGCTGGGTCGACTGGTGTCGGTGACCGGTAGTGCCACCTTCGTGAAGCCGGACGACTATTTCAGCGCGGCACCGTGGCGCAGCAAAGCGGGCGGCGGCCCGATTCTCATCAACCTGATCCACGAGATCCAGAGCCTGCGCCTGCTGTGTGGCGAGATTGTCGCGCTGCAAGCCTTCAGTTCGAACGCCATTCGCGGACACGCCGTCGAGGATACCGTCGCCATCAACCTCCGTTTCGCGAACGGCGCGCTCGGCACTTTCCTCCTCTCGGACACGGCAGCTTCACCGCACAGCTGGGAGCACAATTCAGGTGAAAATCCGGCGTACGCCCATCACCCCGAAGAAGCCTGCTACGTCGTTGCCGGTACCCACGGCAGCCTGGCCATACCAACCCTCAGGCTGCATCACTACGAACGAGACGAAGATCGCTCGTGGTGGAAGCCTTTCGTGTCGAAATCGATTCCATTCGAGCGCGATGACCCGATCGCCAGACAGCTCGATCATTTCTGCGCGATGATTCGCGGTACCCAGCCCGTGCGCGTGACAGTGGAAGATGGCCTCGCCAATCTGCGCGTCACCGACGCGGTCGACCGGGCGGCGCGGACGGGAGAGACGGTGGTGTTGTAGTGCCCACCGCAAAGAAAAAATCGACGGCCGTGAATCTATGACTGACCGAAAGTCAACGCACCAGTGGCCTGTCGAACTCGCTCAGTTGGTCGAGCCCGATGGTGAGTATCCACGCATCAGCTGGACGCGAGCCACCCTGACTTCTTGGCGGAGAGTGCCCGTTCTCCGTCAGCCAGATCGACAGATAGCCGAATCGCATCTCCGTCTTGCCGACGTTCACGTCGAAATCGCGGGTGTGAAAGCCTTTCGCTATCAGTACGCGTTCCGCTTCTGGCGTTGACAGATCGAGAAAATAGATTGCGTCGTTGGCGTGACCGAGCATGCCGACACGACCATCCGGCAGCGACACGAGATCATCCGTGTTCGTCGCAAGGCCTGTCTTCCGTGACACCCACGCGCCTCGACCGGCATCCCAGCGGTGGTGCCAGGTGTCGCGACGGCCGTTCCCGATCTCCTTGATCAGCATGTGTGGCGTGCCGGCGCCGTCGTAGATCACGCTGCCCGGCTGGTAGGGTTGTGGATCGCCTGCCGCCGTGTCCCAGACCGTCACCGGCACCTCGTGATCGGCAGCGCTCGCGCGGTTCCGGTCCGAGCGCCGGACGAGCGGCAGTTCGACCGGTGTACCGTCGACGTGTTCGAACGAGATACCGTCGCGCGATGTCAGGTGGAAGAGGTCGGTGTTCTGTGACAAGCCCGTTCGGAAGAAATCATCCCGCCAGACGCCCAGGAAGTGGATCTCGGATTCGTCGGCAGACCAGTCGACGTTGCTGATGTAGAGCCTGAGGCGCTGACCACCGTTCAAGCGCGTGCGAATGTCCCATTCACCCGTGTCGTGGTTGTAGCGCCAGAGGTGCCACATGAAATAATTCGTGCCACCACCTACATCCTGCTCGCGCGCCGACAGCCACAGATAACCATCGAGTTTGAAGAACGATGGGTAGGTGATGCGCTCGACGATGCCTCGACCGAGCTCGCTCGCCGGTACGTTCACGAAGCTCGTCAGGTCATACGGGCGCGCAGTCTTCGCCAGGTTCAGTTCGTCGACGTGATGATTCGCGGTGACGAATACCGTGCCATCAGGAGCGATAGCCACGCCTGTATTGTTATGTGAATCGAGCTCCAGTGTGTCGCCGGGATGCACATGCTCATCGATGTCGATCGGTTCACCGAACTCACCGTGCGGAAATTCGCGAGTAGCGATGTGAACCCGCTTCCGCTCGTCGTAGAAGCTCACGATCTGCATGGACACGCCACTGGGAACGATCTCGGTCCACATGTTCGTGACCGCCGTCACGTTGTACTTGTACAGGTTGTCCAGCCGCAGTGGCAGCTTCACCTGGCTGGTATCACGCTCACCGCCGCCTCCCCCGGACGGAGTGAATCTCGGCGGCTCGGCGACCGCCCCTCCTCCAGCCGCGTCGTCGCGGGTCGGCCTGTCGACTGGGGTGTCGGTTGGTGTATCAGATGGAGCTGTCGGTGCAGACGGGGTAGTGGGCGCGGGAGCGGGTGTCGGTGCCGGCGTGGGTGCTGATGTTGGCGCAGACAGATCGGGCGCCACGCGCCCGCCGCGTCCCATCCGGTAACTTGCACAAGTCCAGTTGCCTGCCACCGGATCGCAATCGACGCGCGGTATCGACGGGCACTGCTCGACGTAGGCGGCTCTTGCCGCGGCAAGTGTGCCGCCCGACACGGCGCAGTCGGCAGCATGCACTCCGGGCGAACCCGCAACCGCTGCGAACAACGCCAGGCCGACGAGGCATTTCGCGCTCACTTTCAACGTATTGCTCCTGCCGCTGCGGCGGCGTCCATGCCCTTGGCTGCGAGCGAAGCTCGCCCGGATCATCAGCCGGAAAATCCACTCCGTACTACAACTACGGCGCTGTTGTCCAACGACGCCAAAGAATACAGAGATTGTGAAATCGATCCGAGATGCCGGTCACGAAGACGGAATCAGGTCGCGAAAACCAGCTGTTTCTTGCTTTAGTGACACGTCTTCGTTTTCGATTTGGCCTCCTCGCACTGGGTGCGCACCAGGAGCTCGATACGTTTCTGAAAGGCCCGCACGAACTGATCAGAAGCGGATACCAGCATGGCTATCGGCCTCACGACTGCAATTTGCAGCTTCGGATGGAGAAGGAAAAGCCCTACAAGGCACGTGTCTCAACGCTGCTGAAAGTCTGACAAGACCGGCGTCCACGTCGACGACCCGTGCAAGGCATAGTCGGTGGCGCAAATCTATGTAGATTTGGCGGCACGTGCGCAGGGGATTATCGTGTTCCACACGGTCGTCGCATCTGCGCTTCAGGACGTTGAACATGAGAGCAATGACGCCAGCCTACTGCACCGCGCCACGAGGATGAGCGCCCGCAGCTTATCCGACGCGACCGGCAAAAGCCGCATGCGGTCACGTCCGAACCGGACCCACTCGCCAGACAGGAGGTATTCGTCGGAGAAGCCTTCGGACATCGCCAACGGACAGAATTTACCAACCTACCGGCCCGACGCCATCACAAAGCAAGCTACTGGCGGTAGAGCAAATCTACGTAGATTTGGCAGCACGTGCCTAGAGGATCATCGTTTGTCAAAGCGCACGGTAGGTGCAGACAAAGTGCCGCGCCAGATGTCAGGTGGAAGCAACGTTTTCCGCGTAACTACTTTCACAAGCTTGCTGGACAGTTGATACGACGATGGCCAGACGTCGTCACGGCTGCAGAGTCCACGCGCGGACAGGCATTCGAGTCGCCCGCTGCGGGCGGCCCTACGCTGCAAGGCCTTCAACTGATGCTTCGCCCGTAGTCTCGTCGCTGGTCGGCAGAATCACGTCGGTAGTCGACTCCGTGGACAACATGGCATCGGAACCGAACTGGATCTATCGACTGCTGATCGTGAACTTCGCGAGACGGAAGCCCGTGCAGTCGAGCCCGAGCCAGTGTCGTCGAAACTCTGATCCGCGCCTCGCACAAGGTTGCGGGCAGGGCCTTCGCCGTAGCTACCAGCCCCACCCGCCGCTTCCCTGCAATCTATTCGGCGGTCGCGACCCTGCTGCGCCTGGAAGAAGGGTCATGGACACCCGGTGGCACGCTCCGACCGACACGTGATCGGACGAACTCTGGCAATCCGGGCGGACTGGCGGCGCGCAACACCCGAAATCCGACGTTGTTGTTGCGGTTGTCGGCGTTGTTCCTGTTGCGCGAGGAAGAACGCACCCAGTCGGTTTCGTTGTTCCACGAGCCGCCGCGCACCGCGCGGCAGGCATTAGCCCCTCTCCCGCGTGAACACGATAGAGTCGAAGAGGCGCGTACGCAACCCGAGTGTGTCCGCCTGGCTGGCGTGACCGATCCAGCTCTGTACGGCGGGATCGAAGTCGTCCCAGTCGAGCTCGCCGGTCCGGTAGCCGTTGGCCATGCGCAGCAGACGACGGTTAAAGCGGTGGCCGTTGTCATTGCGCAGGAGTCGATAGCCCGGAAACACGCGATAGCCAAGAACATCTACTCCATCTACGACCCGATAGACCTCGGCCTTCCGGGGATGGATACGCAATCTGAGCGTCTGCACCCGCTCCTCGATGGCGCGTCGCCATGCGTGCAGCTCGCACTTGTGATCCGACAACAGGATCAGATCGTCCACGTACCGCAGATATGCCTTGACCCCTAGCTCTTGCTTGATGAAGTGATCGATCTCGTTGAGGTACAGGTTCGCGAGGAACTGACTGGTCAGATTCCCGATCGGGATGCCTGTGCGCCGCTCGA
>Ga0114953_1002221_pt1 | contig 13623 bp, 9 predicted proteins | sample SidtaG_FD_87298 | JGI IMG/M metagenome (GOLD analysis project Ga0114953, IMG submission 87298) | Marine algal microbial communities from Sidmouth, United Kingdom - Sidmouth_Male2 metaG | ecosystem: Host-associated > Algae > Red algae > Unclassified | place: Sidmouth, United Kingdom | collected...
CTAAGAACAAAAAGGATCTTTTATAAACAACTTAATTTAAGTTGCTTAAATCCTAATTGAAACCTCATGTTTTTGAGTGTTACAATTTACTGCATAACTTGGTTTTGAGCCAAGGCACTTCTTATTAATTAATCTATACGTTTATCCATATTAAAGGTTTCCTCTGCTACTAAAACCTCGTCATAATTTGTAACACGATTTTTATATGTCCACATTTTAAATTTGGTTGCAAGATAAAATAAAATTGGAACTACTACTAACGTTAAAAATGTAGCTACAAAAAGACCATAAATCACTGTCCATGCCAATGGTCCCCAGAAAATGACGTTATCTCCACCCACATAAATATTGGCATCAAACTCACTAAACAACGTAAAGAAATTGATGTTTAAACCGGTGGCTAACGGAATTAGTCCTAAAATGGTTGTAATTGCTGTTAACAATACAGGTCGCAAACGTGCTTTTCCGCCTTTTACTATAGCTTCTATAAGGTGTTTGTTATTTAAATATTGATTGTCTTCTAAATTGTATTTCACTTTTTGTCGGTCAATTAACAACTGTGTATAATCTAAAAGGACTACACCATTGTTAACTACAATACCAGCTAGAGATATAATGCCCATCATCGTCATCATAATTACAAATGCACTTCCTGTTAAAACAATACCGCCAAATACACCGATTAAACTTAAGAAAATAGCTAGCATGATAATTGCGGGTTTAGAAACCGAATTAAATTGAAATATTAAAATGAAGAAAATTAAACCTAGCCCTGTAAAAAACGCGCCCATAAGGAAGGCCATTTGTTTGTTTTGTTCTTCAATTTGACCTGTATAATTGATTTTTACACGTTCTGGTTGGTTCTTAAAACTTTGCATTTCATTTTGAATCTTGGAAACGATAGCAGCAGCATCTGTAAATCCAGGTGCTAAAGCAGAATATAATGTTACCACACGTTTTACATCTTTATGCTTAATGGCGCTAAAACCAGAATTATTATTTTGTTTAGCAACTGCAGAAATAGGAATTTCTCGTATTTGCCCAGAAGCCATGTCCCTAAACGTTATTTTCTGATTGAATATAGCACTGGTATTATACCTATTTTCTTCATTGAAACGTACGTAGATATCATAATCTTCACCATCCTTTTTATATATACCTGCCTTAGCACCAAATATAGAGTTACGTAATTGCTGGCCAACCTGTCCGGAGGTGACTCCTAATTCACCAGCTTTTTTTCTGTCCACTATAACTTGCATGGATGGTTTAGATTTGTTTACATCAATTTTCAACTCATCAATACCCTGAATGTTCTTGGTGTTAATAAAATCACGCATTTTTTCAGCTGTAACTATTAATTCGCTATAATCATCACCTTCCAATTCTACATTTATAGGATATCCAGCCGGAGGCCCAGCGGCATCTTTTTCAACAGAAATAGCAACGCCCGGGTAAATGCCTTTTAAATCCTCCTGAACTTTTTTAAGTAGTTCATTACTATCGGCTCCTTCTCTAAACTTATATTCTCGCATTGTGGCCGTAATTTTTCCACGATGGGGCATTTCAGCAGCAGAACCACCATCCGTTTGTGGGTTTCCTGCGCCTGCACCAACTTGAGAAACCGCACTTTCTGTTAAAAAATTAAAGTCACCGTTCATATAGGCATCATCATTAATTACTTTAAAAACACGTGCTTCAATATCTTTAGTAATGGCATTTGTTTTTTTAATGTCTGTACCTTCTGGATATTCTATATATACTATAATTTGATTTGGTGTATTATCTGGAAAGAACTCCACTTTTGTTCTTTGACTGCCAACAGATGCACCAAAACCTACAAACGCTACAATAAGTAATAGAAAAGTAACCATAGTAATAATTATGGGTTTTTTCCCGCCTAATGCACCGCGTAATACCTTTTCATAAAAACTTTCCCATTTTGGCAATATTTTATTTTGAAAGCCATTTGCCCAATTACGAAGAAACAAACGGTATGCCCAAAGTAGAATGATTGAGAATATCATAACACTTCCTAAGCCACGAAGACTACCTCCGAAAAACAAAATGAGTAGTCCTAAACCTCCAATTATGGCTGAAATTTTAATAATATTTTTAAAGGGCATTTCTTTATCTTCAATAGTCATGTATTGAGATACAAGCACAGAATTGAAAAATATAGCCACAAATAAAGACGATCCTAAAACCACGGATAGTGTTATTGGGAAATAAATCATGAACTGTCCCATAACGCCTGGCCAAAGTCCAAGTGGAATAAATGCCGCAATTGTAGTTGCTGTTGAGATGATAATAGGTAATGCAATTTCTCCTATACCTTTTTTGGCAGCTTCAATACGGCTCATACCTTCATCTGCCATTAAGCGATATACATTTTCAACTACTACTATCCCGTTATCTACTAACATGCCAAGCCCCATGATTAACCCAAAAAGAATCATGGTATTCATAGTGTAGCCCAAATAATTTAATATCATGAGCGACATAAACATGGACATAGGAATGGCAAACCCTACAAAAAGTGCATTTTTAAAACCTAAAAAGAACATTAAAACGGTTACAACGAGAATAATACCAAAAATGATATTATTTACTAAATCATCAACTTGACCAATAGTTTTGGCCGATTGATCGTTAGCAATAGTAACGGTTAAATTAGGCGGGAAAACATTTTGAATAGCATCTTTTACAATGACTTGAATTTGCTCTGCAGCAGCAACCATATTTTTTCCAGCACGCTTTTTTACATCCAACATAACAACTGGATGCCCGAATTCTCTAGCGTAAGTAGTTTTATCTTCGTCCTTAAAAGTTACTTTGGCAACGTCTCTTAAATAAATAGGATTACCTCTTTCAGACTTAACAACAAAGTTTTCTAGTTCATTTGGATCTTCAATTTCACCTGTAATACGTATGGTACGACGCTGCCCACTGCTTATTAAATTACCAGCAGACATGGTCATGTTCTCTCTGCTAATGGTGTTTATAATATCATCAAAACTTACTTGAGCCGCCATCATCTTGTAAATATCTACAGCAACTTCAACTTCTTTTTCCTGTGCACCCCGAATATCTACTTGTTTAATTTCCTGAAGCCCTTCAATTTCGTCTTCTAAATATTCGCCAAACTCTTTAAGCTTATCTACAGGGTAATCACCAGAAATATTAATATTAAGAATTGGAATTTCTTCAGACATACTTAAATCGAAAACATTTGGTTCGACCTTAGCACCATTGAATGTAGGCCAGTCTTCACTAGAAGTTTCAGAATCTATTTCATCTTTTACCTTTTGTTTTGCAGCTTCAACAGTAATATTTTCATCAAATTCAACAACAACTATGGAATAATCTTCTTGGGATGTTGAGGTGATTTCTACCATATTACTAACCGTTTTAAGTTGATCCTCAATCGGGTCTGTAATCAGTTTTTCTATATCTTCCGCGGTATTTCCAGGATAAATAGAGCTAATATAGATTTTAGTTTCTTTTATTTCTGGGAAATTTTCTCTAGGCATACTAAAGTAAGCTCCTGTTCCTAATATAAGAATAAGTGCAATCAACACATACATAGTTGTTTTGTTGTTGATGGCCCATGATGATAACGCAAACTCTTTATCTGTTTTATTCTTCTTTTTAATTTTAGTCATTGGTTGTTATATTATATTAAGGCGATTTAAATAAGGTTTTATAGAGATTTTATAAGTTTAGGTTTACATTTATTAGTATTCTAAAAATATTTAAACGCCTAAACTAATTTCTTAAAGTTTCTCACTATTTAGAACTTTAACGTCTTGTCCATCTTTTACACTTCGCGCACCTTCGTCAATAATTTCTTCTCCATTTTGAATGCCAGAGCGTACTTCAATGTAATCACCTTGTGTTTTACCTGTTTCAATAAATTCACGTTTTACGGTCGCTTTATTGTCTATTTTATTTGTAATTGTGTATACATATTGCCTGCCTTCTGCATTTTCTGAAATAATACTTTGAGGAATTAAAATGGCATTCTCATTCGTGTAATCATTAATCTTAAGTTTTGCTGAAAGGTTTGGTTTTATGTCCATACCTTTATTAGGGAAAGCCACTTCAACTTTAAACGTTCTGTTTGCAGGATTAATAAAATTACCGGCTTGACGTACCTTTGCGTCTACTTCCTTTGCTAAAACAGGAAATTCCACTTTAACTGTTTTTCCTTCTACAATATCAGAAACATAACGTTCTGGGACGTCGGTTTGGATATACATATCATCCAAATTTACAATTCTAAATAATTGAGATTGACCAGGTATTACTACACTACCTTGATCTGTAATAACATCGTCTATTGTTCCTGAAAAAGGGGCGCGAACTACTGTTTTACCTACTTGTTGTTGTAATTGTTTTGTAGCTTCCAATTGCCCTTCATAGGCCGCTTTAGCTTGTAAAAATTGAATTTCACTACCAATTTTCTGATTCCATAAGCGTTCTTGACGCTCAAAAGTTGTTTTTGCAAGATTCGATTGAATTTCTAATTGTGATAATTGCTGACTTAAGCCACCATCGTCAATTTTAGCTAAAATCTGGCCCTTACTTACTTTTTGACCATCTTTAACATATACTCGAGATAAAACACCGGAATATTCTGGGTAGATGACCAAATTTTGTTTGGTATCAACGTTTCCTTGAAGTTCAACAAAATGATTAAACACAGCTTCTTTAGCAGTAAATATGGTTATTAATGGTATTTTTTCTTGAGGGTCTAATTCTTTAATCGTTTTTTCTAATTGTTTTAATTTTATTGAAATCTCTTGAGCAGAAGCGTCTAGTTCTGCTTTTTTCTTCCTAATTAATTCTAAATCTTGAGATGCAATAATAGTTTCGATAGATGTGTTATTATCACCTCCACAAGAAGTTAAGAGAACGCTTACTATTATTAGTGAGTATATATATTTCATTTTGATTGGTTTTAGTTATTTACGGTATTTAATACGGTTTCTAATGCAGCTTTGTTATTAATAACATCGAGCATGGCTTGAAGAAATTCTTGTTGTGAACTATATAATTGTGTTTGTGCTTGCCTTAATTCAAAACTTGAGGCGATACCCTCAAAAAACTTGGTTTGGTTTTTTCGCTCTATACGTTCAGATAGGTTTAGGTTTTCTTTTTTATTTTCATATTCTTCAATAGAAAATTGATAATCGCTTTTTGCAGCTTCTATTTGCAATTTTATTTTTTGTTCGGTTTCCGTTAGGTCGTCTTTAGCTTTTTCTAAATTAATTTTTGCACGCTGCGTTCTAGCACTTTTTAAACCAGAGCCAAAAATGGGTATATCCAAATTAAACCCAAAAGCAGCAGTACCAACCCAAATTTGATCATCATTTAAAAATCTAAATTTATCATTATTTCCAATGTAAGAGCCTGTTATAAAACTGCTTAAAGTTGGAAGCGCTCTACTTTGTTCTAGTTTTACCAAAAGCGCTTTAGCAGCTTTATCATTTTCTGCTATTTGATAATCAATTGAATTTTCTATTTTATTTTCAGTTTCCAAAAGTTCTAAAGACATATTTTGGAGTGTTAGGCTTTCAAGGCTATCTGTTAAATTTGTTGGGTTATCAATATTCAAACCCAAGGTTATATTTAATAATTGATAGGCCATATTTTTTAAGCGTTGCGTTTTATTTAAACTACTTTTTATACTAGATAAAGTGATTTGTAATTGTTCCACACTTTCTTCATCACCTAATCCGTTTTCATAAATTTTAGTGGTTTCATTTAAGTTTTTTTCAAGAATTAAAACATTGCTATTTAGTAATTTGATACTTTCTTTAGCTAAAAGTACATTACCATAAGCATTAATTACGTTTTGCCTAACCTGAAGATCGGTTTTTGTTTTTGCATTTTTAGAAATTTCTAAAAATACTTTAGCAGATTGCAGTCCTACAAGGTAGGATCCGTCAAAAATAAGTTGATTAAGAGTGATTGAAGGTGTTATATTTTGCTTGGCTCCAAAATCAACAACATTATCACCATTAAAATCAATACCAGGAAATTGTTGTTTTATGTTATTTATATAGCTGATTTTACCATCTATTTGGGGCAAACCGGTTGCAATAGTTTCCCATTTTTGGTTTTTTGCAGCTTCAATATCGCGTTCTGCATTTTTTGCAGTTCTATTATGTTCTAGAGCATAATCTATAGCTTCTTGTAGCGTGAAGTTTTGTTTATTTTCTTGCGAAAATACCGCCATAAAGTTCAGTAAACTGAAAACTAAAATTAGTTTATTCTTCATTTTTATGATTGATTTGATGTTATAAATTTGTTTAGTATTTGAAAACCTTTTTCGGTAACAATGGCTCTTAAATGATATTCTAAATAGCTTTCCATGAGGTAGTTCATTTGATATTGGTCTGGAGGAAAAAACATATTATCTTTAATACCTGTCATACCAGTAAAATACATTCTAGAAATAAAGCCCACATCAATAGTGTTTCTAAAAACACCTGTTTCTACACCATGGACTAAACTTGCTTCAACAGATTTATGCATTTTTTCAAATTGTTTGTTTTTAAGTTCGTTATGAATTTTTGGATAGTATTTTTTTAATTGATATTGTGGTGAGGAGGTTTCGTTTTTAAGGTGTTGCATAACAAACATTTTAATGGAATATAATTCCTCAATTGGGTTGCATGCAGCTTCACAAATGGTATCAATACCACCACAAATAGTATCAAACAAATTAAAGGTTACAGCTTCAACCAATTTGGTTTTATTTGCAAAATGAACATAAATAGTTTTTTTGGATATGCCCATTTCTCGAGCAATATCATCCATCGTAACACTTTTAAACCCTAAGGTTAAAAATAATTCTGCCGATTTATGTATTATTTTTTCTCTCATAATTTGCTGCAAATATAATATGGAAACTTTAAAAACAAAAAAAGTTTCCTAAGTTTTAGTTATTATTTAACATATACTTTTAAATTGATGTTTTTAATTATCTTGATTTACACTATTTTTGTATGATGCTTTCAATAGAAAAATACCAAAATCAATTTATTTCTTACCTACAGGTTTATTCAAAAATTAAAGAGCCTAAAAATTTATATGATCCTATTGATTATATATTGAGCTTAGGAGGAAAACGGCTGCGCCCTGTCTTAACTTTAATGACTGCTGATATTTTTAATAGCGACTATAAAGAGGCATTGAACGCAGCATTAAGCATTGAGGTGTTTCATAATTTCTCTTTAGTGCATGATGATATTATGGATGATGCACCACTACGTCGTGGCAAACAAACGGTTCATGAAAAATGGGATATAAATACTGGAATTCTTTCGGGTGATGCTATGTTAATTATGGCATATCAACTTTTTGAGAATTACGATGCTAAAACATTTCAGGCTTTGGCAAAATTATTTAGCAAAACAGCTTTAGAAGTTTGCGAGGGGCAGCAATATGATGTGGATTTTGAAATTAGAAACGACGTCACTATTGATGAGTATTTAATAATGATTGAATATAAAACTGCGGTATTAGTAGGTGCAGCTATGAAAATGGGAGCTATTGTAGCTCATGCGTCAAAAGAAAATCAAAATAATATTTATGAGTTTGGGCGCTATTTGGGTATTGCATTTCAATTACAGGATGATTATTTGGATGCTTTTGGAGACCCTAAAACTTTTGGTAAACAAGTTGGGGGTGATATTATTGAAAATAAGAAAACATATTTATACCTAAAAGCTTTAGAGTTTTTAGATGATGCGGACAAATTTGAACTGACCAATTTGTTTACTTCTAATCCTGAAGATGTTGTTTCAAAAATTAAAGCAACTAAACGGTTTTTTATTGAATCTGGCTCAGCAGAAGCTACAAAAACAGCTATTGAAAATTACACGAATAAGGCGTTTAAGGTTTTGGAATCTTTAAATATTTCAGACGATAAGAAAATGATATTAAAGGATTTTGGAAATCTTTTAATGAAAAGGACAGTTTAAATAATTAATTTTTCATTTCAGCGAAAGCGGAAAACGATTTTATGCAAATACCTACTACTTTTGAAAACTTATTTGAACAAGCCAACCAATACAATCTGTACACAAAACTTGTACAGCAGTTAAATAAAGATTTTCTTCTAGCTAATATTGATTTAGATTTTCATGAAGAAGTTTTACCTTCAAGTTTAAAATTATTGCTTCACGAAACCGTTTATAAGCTAATTCAGGAAAAATTTATGGAATATCTTAATTTACTCTATATAATAGATGTTCCAGAAAGCAATGTAAAGGCTTTAAATGGCGATGATATTTTAAAACTATCTGAAAATATTGCTTTTTTAATTTTAAAACGTGAATGGCAAAAGGTGTGGTTTAAAAATAAATATTCTTAGTGCTATTACATTTTATATTAGCAAATAATACGTCATTATTTCAAAACAATGTTGTTTGCGGGCATATGCAAAAGCGGTAGTAATGGTTAGCTTTTGGCGAGGTATGCATTAAGCAACAACAACTCACCCTTCCGCTCTGTAAGGATGGGCCTATAAGGCATTTAGTTGTTGCTTATTAAAAAATTAAAAGAAAAACCTTACAAAGGGTGCCCAGGGATTTGCGTAAATGCTCCTTTCATCATCATATAAAACATCATACCTAATGCCGAAGGTTACATTATTACTTCTATAGCCCACACCCATGTATAAAGCAGGAATCCAATAGTTTTCATTAGGAATATTTACATTGATATTATAACGCCTATTAACATTAAGTTCCTCAAATTCTGCCGATAATTGAATGGTTTGAATGGGGTTGTATAAACCAATTAAGCTACCGCCCAAAATAGTAGATTTATAAGAGTTTCTTAAATTATTAAAGGTAGCATTAAGACCTAAGCCGAGGGCGAAATTATTATCAAATTGATAAATAGCACTTGGGGCAATTGTAGCACTAAAAAAGCCGTTTGCAAAATTTAGCCCTAAGCCGCCTCCGTATCTTACATTTTCCCAAAAATTATTTTTAGTTTCTTGTGCAGCGCTATTCTGAAAACAGAAAAATGTTATTATTAAAATGAACACGATTTTTTTATGTACTGATAGATTTTGTTTCATGAGATTAAGAATTGATTAAAAATTTAACAAATATTTGGAACTATTCTATAAATGTATATTTTTTGCTATAAATATAGTTAAAGAATCATCTAATTTTAGTAATTGTTGTATTTTTGGGAGATATTTTGTCTAACCTACAGTGGATTAAAAGTAACAATGGATAAATTTTCATTTTTAAACGCAGCACACACAGCATATTTTGCTGACTTATACGACCAATATTTACAAAATCCAGATTCGGTAGAGCCAAGTTGGAGAGCTTTTTTTCAAGGTTACGACTTTGGTAGCGATAATTATGGGCTAGAAGGCGAGATTATAGAAGGAGTTTCAACGCAAATACCAGAACAAGTCCAAAAGGAGTTTAATGTTGTAAGACTTATTGATGGCTATAGAATGCGTGGACATTTATTTACCGATACGAATCCTGTTAGGGAAAGAAGAAGCTATTCCCCAACTTTAGAGATTAGTAATTTTAATTTAAAAGAAAATGATTTAGATACTGTTTTTAATGCTGGTGAAATTTTAGGTATTGGAACAAAAACTTTGCGTGAAATCATTAAACATTTAAAAAGTATTTACTGCAGTTCCATTGGTGTGGAGTATATGTATTTACGTAACCCCAAGGTTATAAAATGGTGGCAGGAACGATTAAATAAAAATGATAATCAGCCCGATTTTTCAGTTGAAACTAAAAAATATATTCTTTCAAAATTGAATCAAGCCGTAACTTTTGAAAATTTTCTACAAACAAAATATGTTGGTCAAAAACGATTTTCTTTAGAAGGTGGCGAGTCTTTAATTCCTGCAATAAGTAATGTGCTTTTTTATGCCGTTGAAAAATATGGTGTTAAGGAATGTGTTTTAGGAATGGCTCATCGCGGACGACTAAGTACGTTAATCAATATTTTTAGAAAGCCTATGAACGAGCTGTTTAGCGAATTTGACGGTAAAGATTTTGAAGATGAAGATATTGATGGTGATGTAAAATACCATTTAGGATTAACACTTGATAAAACCTACCAAAACGGAAAGAATATTAAAATGAATTTAGTGCCTAATCCTTCGCATTTAGAAACGGTAGCCCCAGTTGCAGAAGGAATTACTCGTGCAAAAATTGATAATGATTATGGTGGTGACGATTCAAAAATAATACCTATTATAGTACATGGTGATGCTGCCATTGCAGGTCAAGGTGTAGTGTATGAAGTTGCCCAAATGAGCCAATTAAATGGCTATAAAACAGGTGGAACGATTCATATTGTAGTTAATAATCAAATTGGATTTACCACAAATTATCTAGACGCACGTTCAAGTACGTACTGTACAGATGTTGCAAAAGTAACATTATCCCCAGTACTTCATGTTAATGCAGATGATGCCGAAGCTGTTGTACACGCTGTTGAAATGGCTTTGGAATACAGAATGCGCTACAAAAAAGATGTTTATATAGATTTATTAGGTTATAGAAAATATGGTCATAACGAAGGTGACGAACCTCGGTTTACACAACCTAAATTGTATAAAAATATTTCGAAGCATGCCAATCCTTTTAAAATATATATAGATAAACTAATAGCTGAAAATACCATTGATAAAGTATATGCCGCAAAAATAGTTGAAGAGTTTAAAGGAACCCTAGAAAAGGAATATACAAAGTCAAAAGAGGCTAAATCCTCTAAGGTAAGAGAGTTTATGCAAGAACGTTGGGAAGGTTTTGAACGTCATGGTATTGATGGTATTCTTCAAACTGAGGACACAACTTATTCAAAAGATAAATTAGAGCAAATCTCTAAAATTGTTTCTACTGTGCCTAAGGGTGTTAAGTTTTTACGCAAAGCGGAAAGAATATTGGATGGACGAGCAAAAATGGTTTTTGAAACTGATACACTCGACTGGGGAATGGGAGAAACTTTGGCTTATGGAAGTTTAATGGAAGAAGGTTTTAACGTGCGCATATCTGGGCAAGATGTAGAGCGTGGAACCTTTAGCCACAGACATGCCATTTTACGCGATGAGATTTCAGAAGAGCGCATTAACTTGTTAAATACAAATCCAGATAATAAAGGAGAAATGTTTATTTATAACTCCTTTTTATCAGAATATGGTGTGCTAGGTTTTGATTATGGTTATGCCATGGCAAACCCAAATACATTAACCATTTGGGAAGCCCAATTTGGAGATTTTAGTAATGGTGCTCAAATTATATTCGACCAATATTTATCTGCGGCAGAAGATAAATGGAAATCTCAAAATGGTATTGTGGTTTTATTACCTCATGGTTACGAAGGGCAAGGTTCAGAACATTCATCGGCACGAATGGAGCGTTATTTACAATTATGTGGTGAGGATAATATGATTGTAGCAGATTGTACAACTCCAGGAAATTTTTTCCACCTATTGCGACGCCAAATGAAATACAATTTCAGGAAGCCTTTAATTGTTTTTACACCAAAAAGTTTATTGCGCCATCCTAAAGCAGTTTCCTCTATAAGTGAACTCGCAAACGGTCATTTTCAAGAAGTTATTGATGATTCAATCAATCCTAAAACGGTAAAGAAGTTAGTATTATGCACAGGAAAGTTTTATTACGATTTATTAGCTGAAAGAGAAGAACTTAATAGGGAAGATGTTGCTTTAGTAAGAATAGAACAGTTATTTCCCCTTCATCTTGAAAAAATTCAAAAGGTTATTGATAGGTATCCAAATGTTGAAAGGTATGTATGGGCACAAGAAGAGCCTAAGAATATGGGCGCTTGGAGCTACATGCTTCAACGTTTTGATTTGGTTCAGCTAGAAGTTTGCTCAAGACCATACAGTTCGGTTCCTGCACCAGGATCAAGTACAAGAGATAAAAGAAGACAGAAACGTGTTATTGAAGCTGTTTTTAATACACAAAAATAATAATAGAATTTAAGATACATTAAAGTTATACAGAATGATTTTAGAAATGAAAGTGCCTTCGCCAGGGGAATCTATTACAGAAGTAGAAATAGCAACATGGTTAGTTGAAGATGGAGATTATGTTGAAAAAGACCAAGCCATTGCTGAAGTAGATAGCGATAAAGCAACCTTAGAATTGCCAGCTGAAGCTGCTGGAATAATAACCCTTAAAGCAGAAGAAGGTGATGCTGTTGAGGTTGGAGCTGTTGTATGCTTAATCGATACAAACGCTGAAAAACCACAAGGTAGTGGTGCGCTAAAAGAAGAAAAGAAAGCGGCTCCAAAAGCTGAAGCACCAAAAGCTGAAGTAGTTGAAACTAAAACATATGCAACCGGTAGCGCTAGCCCCGCAGCAAAAAAGATTTTAGCTGAAAAAGGTATGGATTCAAGCGGTATTTCTGGAACAGGAAAAAACGGTAGGATTACTAAAGATGATGCTGTAAAGGCTGTGCCTTCTATGGGAACACCAACTGGTGGAAACCGAGGAACATCAAGAAGCAAAATGTCTATGCTACGCAGAAAAGTAGCAGAACGCTTGGTGGAAGTGAAAAATACAACGGCGATGTTAACCACGTTTAATGAGGTTGATATGTCTCCCATATTTGCATTACGTTCCGAATATAAAGAAACGTTTAAAACTAAACATGGTGTAAGTTTAGGATTTATGAGTTTCTTTACTTTGGCTATTGTAAGAGCTTTGAAAATGTATCCAGCAGTTAATTCTATGATTGATGGCAAGGAAATGTTATCTTATGATTTTTGTGATATCAGTATTGCAGTTTCTGGACCAAAAGGACTAATGGTGCCAGTTATTAGAAATGCAGAAAACTTAAGCTTTAGAGGTGTTGAATCTGAAGTGAAACGTTTAGCGCTTCGCGCTAGAGATGGTCAAATTACTGTTGATGAAATGACGGGTGGTACATTTACAATTACTAATGGAGGTGTATTTGGAAGTATGCTATCTACGCCAATAATAAACCCTCCACAGAGTGCTATTTTAGGAATGCATAATATTGTTGAGCGTCCTGTTGCTATTGATGGTAAGGTTGAAGTTAGACCAATTATGTACGTGGCATTATCTTATGATCATAGAATTATTGATGGAAAAGAAAGTGTTGGCTTTTTAGTAGCTGTTAAAGAAGCTCTAGAAAATCCAAAAGAGTTATTAATGAATCAAGATGTTAAAAAAGCTTTGGAGTTATAATTTATAAAAATAAAATACAAAAGGGTGTTGCATAAATTATGCAACACCCTTTTTTGGTTTAATTAAATGAGGGTTAAAGATTAACTAATTAAAACATATGGCAATATTTATAGATATAACTATGATTACTAAAAGGATTAATCCAATAATAAAATAATTCTGAAAAATATTATTATCTTTTTCCATTTCGGGAGTTAAACATTTTGTTGATTTTTGAGTTTTTTTAAAACTCTGCACCATTACAGTGCAGAGTGTCTTAAAAATTCTCTCTCAAAAGAATTAATTAATAGCAGTGTAAATTTAAGGCGCATTGAATAAAAAAAAAATACGCACTTCTACGTATTTTTAAAATTGTACTACTAAAGTTAGTGTAATTATAAAA
>Ga0114953_1002223_pt1 | contig 13621 bp, 14 predicted proteins | sample SidtaG_FD_87298 | JGI IMG/M metagenome (GOLD analysis project Ga0114953, IMG submission 87298) | Marine algal microbial communities from Sidmouth, United Kingdom - Sidmouth_Male2 metaG | ecosystem: Host-associated > Algae > Red algae > Unclassified | place: Sidmouth, United Kingdom | collected...
CGTACCGGCATCAGATGAGCTCTCCGCTCAACGGAGTCGTAGCCGCCAACCAGCATTTCGCCGCCCCAGAGCGTCTCGTCATCGCCCCAGCCCGAACCGTCGAAGAGAAATCCGACCACGCGATCGTCACGGGCGAGGCAGTTCTCGGCCATCAGCGCTGCCAGGTGCGCGTGGTGGTGTCCGACCTTCATCACCTCCAGTTCGGAGCGTCGCGCGATCTCGGCGGTCCGATAGCTCGGATGACGGTCGGCCACCAATATGGTCGGTTCGATCCCGTGGAGCGCGCCAAGAGCTGCGGCTGAGGCGGACAGAGCATTCTGTGCTGCGTAACTGTCCATGTCTCCCAGATGCTGACTCACCACGGCCCGCGTGCCTGCTGCGATGGTGCAGGTGTTCTTGAGGTCCCCGCCAAGCGCCAGCAGCGGCGGCACGCTGAATGGCAGCCTGAGCGCGAGTGGCGCATACCCTCGGCTACGCCGAATGGGTGAATCTGCTCCGTCGACAACCCGCACAACAGAATCATCGCACGGGACCGCTATCGGTCGGTTGTGAGTACAGAAAACATCGGCCAGGCGGGAGAGTTTCTCTATTGCGTCATGATCCTCGTGCTCGATGGGGTCCCCCGCAACATTTGCGCTGGTCATCACGAGAACTTGCGGCACCGGCGCCAGCCGTCCCGGGACCCGGTCGAACAGCAGATGATGCACCGGCGAATACGGCAGCACGATCCCGATCAACGGTGAGCTCCGCGCGACGAGCGGGCTCACCACCACCTGCCTGCTCCTGAGCAAAACGATCGGGCGGGCGGGACTTGACAGAGTCTCCGCTTCCGCGTCTGATACGTGGGCGAGAGAGCGTGCTGCGTCGAGGTCTCTCACCATCACAGCAAAGGGTTTGTCAGCACGGCGTTTGCGCCGCCGCAGGAGAGCTACCGACCGGTCGTTGGTGGCATCGACAACAAGATGGAAGCCCCCGATCCCCTTCAGTGCAATGATTCGCCCCGCCGCGAGATCCATCTGTGTTGCGTGAAGGACTTCGTCACTTGATGTTGACTGCGTGATGCTGGGTGCACCCGCTATGCGCGACAGCGCAGGCCCGCAGTCGTGACAGGCGATCGGCTGGGCGTGGTAGCGCCGATCTGCCGGGTCGCAGTATTCCCTGTTGCAGCGAGCACAGAGCTCGAAGGTTGCCATCGTCGTCCGGGGACGGTCGTACGGCAGTCCGGTGATGATGGTCCAGCGGGGGCCACAGTCGGTGCACGTGATGAAGGGATGTCGATACCGGCGATTGTTTATGTCTCGCATGTCCGCGAGGCACGGATCGCACGTCGCTGTATCGGGCGGAACCCCGACGCGACCTGGGGGGCCCGGTTCGCTTTGGTTGATTCGGAAACCGCTGCCGGTTTCCAGCGCAATGGACATGACACTGGTGGCCTCCACCCGGGCCAGCGGGGGTATCTCGGCAACTACTCGCCGTTCGAATTCGGCCACGACTGCGGGAGGACCTTGGACCTCGATCGTCACTCCGTCACCGTCGTTTCCGACCCATCCAGCGAGCCTGAGGGTTTCGGCCAGGCGTGCGACGTGAGGACGAAAACCCACGCCTTGCACCACACCGACGACGCGGACTCGCTGTCGAACAACGGCGGCGGTGGTAGTCACTCGGGCGCCTCGCCCACAACGCCGCCAGCGTCGATCAATGCGATGCCTCGGACCAGCTGCACGAGCGTCGGAAGCGACTCGGCGACCGGGCCCGACATCTCCGACCCGTGGTCCAGTGCGCCCGCTTCGATGCCAACGACTCGCAGTGTGTCCGGCAGACGGTCGAGCGCGGCGCCAAGCTCAACTGCCGCGGCCAGACCGCCAGAGTGCGAACTTGCCCGCGGGTCGGTCCGCCGGGTGGGTGTGATCTGCGCGATCCCCAGGTCGTGAATCGTTCCCGGCGCTGCACCCGTGGAGATGGCATCGATGACTATGGCCAGCTCACGATCCCTCCAGGCTTCCAGAAGACGGGTGGTTTCGCCGTCCAGCTGGACGAGTTCGCATCCAGCAATGGGATCGGCTCGGCACGCTTCGACCACCGCTGGACCGACGCCATCGTCCTGGCGCATCGGATTCCCGATGCCGATGATCGCCACTGGCTCTCGGACGCCGCTCACGACCGATTCACCGTCAGGTCGAGAAAGTGGGTGGAACAACTGATACACGGGTCATGGTTGCGAATGGTGACTTCGGCCTGGCGTCGCAGTTGTTCGTCGTCAAGGTTGAGGTGACGCTCGACAAAGTGCCAGAGATCATGCTCGATCATGTCCTGGTTCTGTGCGGTCGGAGGCACGATCACCGCATCAGAAATCAGTCCTTGATCGTCGATCTCGTACCGGTGATACAAGAGTCCCCGGGGCGCTTCGGTAACACCATGGCCCACACCAGCGCGCGCCACCACTGGCACCGATGGCGTCTCGGGTCGCTCATAGTTGTCGATGATGTCGAGAGCAGTTTCATACGAATGGAGGACCTCGACCGCCCGCACCACAATGCTGCGAAATGGGTTCCGGCACTGATCGCCCAAACCGGCACGATCCGCCGCAGCCGCTGCGCCAGGGCTCAGTTTTGACCGATGCAAGTGGTACCGGGCGAGAGGCCCGACCAGGTACTCCCCCCGTTCCAGAATTCGAGCATGCAGCGCAGTCGAGTGGGCCACCTGATATTCCTCGACGTGACTGGGAAATTCATGCACTCCAATGTCGAGCCCTCGATCAGAGATGATCCGGCTACCCATGAACGGGTATTCGGCTGGGTGTTCTGTCGATACGAACTCGTAGTCAACGTCCTGGTCGGGAAAGTCGAAGCCCGCCACCCAGTCGACGACTTGTTCGGCCAAGTCCCGCCCGTGCTGCAGGCGGGCATGGAGCGGATCAAGTTCAGACCTCGCCGGCACGCGATAGAACCCGCCCACACGAATGTTGACCGGGTGGATGGCGCGACCCCCGATTGTCTCCAGCAGTTCGTTGCCGATCTTCTTCACCTCGAGACCGCGCTCCACTGCGCCTCGATGCTGTTGGGCCATCTCGATGACACTGTCGACACCCAGAAAGTCAGGCGCGTGCAACATGTGGATGTGCAGCGTGTGACTCTCGATCCACTCGCCGCAGTACAGCAGGTGGCGCAGCGCTCGCAGCTGGCCGTCGACGACAACGCCCAGCGCATCCTCGATTGCGGCGCACGCGCTCATCTGATACGCAACCGGGCAAATGCCGCAGATGCGGGCTGTGATATCGACCGGTTCCTCGTAGCCGCGGCCGCGAAGGAATCCTTCGAAGAAGCGCGGTGGCTCATAGATATTGAGTTGCACATCGACGAGCTTGCCGTCGCTGATTTCGATGTGCATCGCTCCCTCGCCTTCGACGCGAGCAAGCGCTCCAGTGCTCAGCATGCGGCCTGCGCCCGCCCGGTGGGTCATGGTTGTGGTCTCCTTCGCGTTGGAGCTTCGACACTGACGGTGACGCCGGCCTCCTGGCCTGCCTGTCGAAAGGCCGGCGACCACGCGTTGTAGGTGTGGAAGAGTCGCTCGATCTGCGCGCTGTCCAGCCCGGCCTCACGCAACGCCGCCGTCATCGAGACCGTGTTCGGCGTTTCCGCGGGCCCGAAGCAGCCGTAGCAACCGCGATTGAACGACGGGCACAGCGCTTCGCACCCCGCCTGCGTGACCGGCCCCAGGCATGGCGTGCCGTGAGCGACCGTGACACAGACATTGCCCAGTTGCTTGCACTCTACGCAGACGCTGTGGGTTGGAGTATTCGGTTTACGACCGGCAAGAAACGCTCCGATCACTTCCAGGAGCTGATGTCGATTGATCGGACACCCTCGAAGCTCGAAGTCAACCGCCACGTGGTCTGCGATCGGAGTTGACGTCTCCAGGGTTGAAATATAGGAGGGTGTTGCGTAAACAATTCGAAGCAGCTCGCTCACGTCACCGCTGTTACGCAGCGCCTGAATGCCGCCCGAGGTTGCGCACGCTCCGATGGTGATCAGCGCGCCGGATTGTTTGCGCACCTCCCGGATGCGTTCGTAGTCCTCGCTTGTTGTGATCGAACCCTCGACGATGGAAACGTCGTAGGGCCCCTCGACCATCGCACTCGACGCCTCAAGGAAGTAGGCGATGTCGACCTGTTCAGCGACCCCGAGAAGTTCATCTTCGCAGTCCAGCAACGTGAGTTGGCACCCATCACAACTCGCGAACTTCCAAACAGCCAGACTTGGCTTCGGCGACACCGCATTCGAGACGGCGGGAGCGTTCATCGCTCGGGGATTTTCAGAAGGTCATCAACGGCGGGCCAGCAAACGACTGGACCGTCTCGACAAATGAACAGTGGACCGAGCTGGCAATGACCGCATTGCATGATTGCGCAATGCATGTTTCGTTCCAGTGAGAGCCAGATGCGATCTCGGGCGACGCCGAGATCTTCGATCCCCATCGCTCCAAACCGCATCATTGGTTCTGGTCCACAGAGAAACGCGTGGGTGCGCTCGGCGGCGATTTGGGCATTGGCGATGAGCTTGGTGATGAGTCCGACCTGGCCGGTCCAGGATGGGCCGGCGGCATCCACGATAACTTCGACCTTGATGCGATTGTCGGCTGCCAACTCGTCAAGGCGCGCTCGATAGATGAGCAAATCCGGGTTGCGGGCGCCGACCAGGACGGTGCATTGGTCGAAGTTCTCGCGGTCGGCGAGAACCTGCTCGATGATGGGAAAGACGGGTGCGAGGCCAAGACCGCCGGCCACGACCAGAACATTCTCGCCGAGTGCCGCCGAAACTGGCCAGCTACTTCCGTACGGTCCCCGTACCCCGATCTGGTCGCCGGGTCTGAGTGCGCACAATGCCTCGGTGACCGCGCCAACGGCGCGGATGGTATGGACCAGAGTCCCATCGCCGCCGATACTGGCTACAGAGATCGGCACCTCACCAACCCCAAACGCCCACAACATCATGAACTGGCCCGGGGCAGCTGCACCAACCATTTCCGCTTCTGGCTCAAGGGTAAAGGTGACCGTGTCGGCCAGTTCGTCGAATCGGTCGCGCACACGGTACATGACTGGGGTCATCGGGCCGCGTTCACTTGCAACGGCGAGCCCGCTCATTGCGCCGGGCTCAGACATGCGACGCGTAAAGATCGAGGAGTTGCACTCGCGTCGCCTGAAGCCGGTCGCGAACAACGCCGCCAAGGTGTCTATACAACGCATACCCAAGAACAGGATCCGCATTACATGCATCTCGCACTGCGGCGGCGTCGATCGCGATCGCTCCACATGCGTCAATGCAGCGGGCGTCGAAGGTGACCCGATACGGGGGAAGCATCCAGGAGATCCCGAGCACCTCGCCTGGTTCGAGCGTTTCAATGACGATCGAACCACCCTTGTTCGAGGGGACTTCGATCGCCACGCGACCGTGGCGCATCACATAGAAGGTGTCGGCCGGTTCACCGGTGCGAAGAACCCTTTCGCCCGATTCGAAGGTAACCAGCTGGGCGTGCTCGGCCATCGCCTCCAGCACATCACCCCCCAGTTCTGACAGAGGCGGGTAATCCGCCAACAGGCCACCGATAGTGCTCATGCCTTTTGCTCCTTTTGCGGCCGCGTCTCCGTCTGGGTGTGTGATTGAGTTTGGGCGAGTGCGGCGATCTCGGCGGTCAGGTCGATGCCCACTGGGCACCACGCGATGCAGCGCCCGCAGCCGACACAACCTGAGGATCCGAACTGCTCCTCCCAGGTGACCAGCTTGTGCAGCAGCCACTGCCGATACCGCGAGGCCGTCGATGTCCGGGTTGATGTTCCGTGCATGGCAGTGAAGTCAAGCGTGAAGCAGGAATCCCACACGCGGGAGCGTTCGGTCTCCAAACCATCGAGGCTGGTGCGGTCTTCGGTCTTACTGCAGAAGCAGGTGGGGCAAACCATGGTGCAGTTGCCGCACGCCAGGCAGCGTTGCGCGACGTCTGCCCATTGCGGATGATCGGGGTCCAGCGAGGCCAGGGGCGGATGGGAGGCGTCCAACGAGCGCCCCATCGAGTCAACGGCAGTGTCGTGTTGGGCTTGCGCAATTCCCAGCTCTCTATCGGTGGCCGGTCGAGTATCGATCAGCTCGAGCAGCGCCGCGCCGCGTTCTGAGCCCGGCGTCACCAGGTAGGAGCAGGTGCCATCGATCATGAGCTCACTCACGGACAGGTCGAACCCCGATGTTGGTGACGGGCCGGTGTCCATCGACACGCAGAAACACGTGTTGCCGGGGCTGGCACACGCCGCTGCAACCACAAACACATCCGCCCGCCGACGGGCGAAGTGTTGATCGGTCGCTTCGGGGTCCAGGAAGACGCGATCAAGAATGTCCAGCGCGGCGAGATCGCAGGATCGAACTCCAAAGAAAGCGACCGATTGAGTGTCCACTGGTGGTTCTTCGATTTGGATTCCGGACGCTTCGCGCCGACCCCGGATGATCACGGAACGGGGAGGAAACACGAACTGTTTCCATGACTGCGACGGAGCGCTGAACGCGAACAACTCGTCGGTGCCGGTTTGTTGTAGCCGGTACGAACCGCCTTCCTGTTCTTCGGTCCACCCTTGGGGAAGGTCGCTCACGCCAACGATTTGGTCGTGGGTTATGACACCATCTCGCACAGTCGGTCCAATGACCATGCGTCCCTGGGCACGCAGCCGTCTGATCATGCTGTCCATCCCCGCGGCGCTCACGACTAATGGCAGCGCTGAGTTCGCGCTCATGGGTTCACCGCAAAGCACATGTTCGCTCACTTCCAAGGATGAGGGCCGAGGCCCCACATGATCATCATGTTCACACAGCCGATAGGGCCCTTGGTCCCCATCGATGTGAATTCCGCCGTGCTCGCAGTCAGGGGGTGCCAGGGTGATGTTGTCGAGGTCATGAGATACTCGAGCGCAAATGCTTTCCTGGTTTCCGTTTGTCTGAGCGATGCTTGCGGGCGTGCGGACGCGCAGCCAATGCACCCAGGACCGCGATCGCAAGAATGCTCCGCAGCGTCGGTTCGGGCCAACGCATAAGCGCCTCGCCCTGGAGCCATGACGGGTCGGCCAGGAACACGACACCGGCCAGCGTGACCTTGCCGAACCAGCCGACCACCAGGAACAGCGTGGCCAACAGGATCGCCCAGAACCCAAGCTCCGGAAGTCCCACGGCGGGGCCAAAGTCCAGAACGTTCCACGCAAACCAGAAGAGCACCGGCCCAACCAACATCGCGGCCAGTGCCAACCAAATCGCGATCGTGATTGCCCCAGCTGCCAGAGCGCCAACACCGAAGACTCGGATGACTTTCCACCGCCGAACGGGATCGGCCCAATCCTCTCGATCGTTCACCTCCGCACCCCACCAGTCGAGGACCGGAGTCCAATGGCCACGATCTGTCCGTGGTCGTCCACTCCGACCTCAACTCGAATGCCGGTTCCAGCCACATCAAGGGTGACGGCGGACCTGGTGTCGTCGATCGCGTCCCACCGGGCCCAGCTTGAGGGGTGAGACCGAGCCCTTTCTCGGAGGTCCATCGATTGCGCCCTGGCCATGGTCGGAGCGGCCAACTTCACCACTCTTTGGTCCGAACGCCTTCGACTCATGCTCAAATCGTGCGCCCTGCAGCCCATGAACCGCAGAGCCAAACGTCCCTTGTATTCGACGGCGCTCGATGGAAACGGGCGTTGACTTCCTGACCCGTGTCACCCAGACGGGAAACGGTGAACTCGTCCACCCCGACGTTCGAACCATCGAGTGCGACTCGTAATGCCCGGCAGCTCCGAGGAAGGACTTCCGACTCTCCACCTGACCACAAAGCAACGTCATCGTGAGGAGATGGCTGACACTGCACCTCACGAATACACCGTCCGGGCCAGATCCGGGGTCGAAGGCATCGGGTGGATCGACGCCAAAGACCAGACCATCAAGTTTGACCGGGCCTGGGGTGGACCGCCATCAGTTGAGGTGCCCGGCCCGGCCGAAGTGCTGGCGTCAGCGTTCGCAGCATGTCTGTTGAAGAACATTGAACGGTTCTCGCAGCTGCTGCCATTTTCGTATGAGGATGTCGAAGTCGACGTGACGATCCATCGCCAGGATCGACCTCCTCGCTTCGACCGGATCGACTACGTCATCACCCTGACGACCGACGCCTCAACGGATCGAGTCGCACTGCTCGCGAAAAATCTGTCGAAGTATGGGACGGTCTATAACACTCTGGCTGCAACCTGCGACGTTACCGGCAGTATCGAGACCCGAAGCCCTGGAGCGACGTAAGGCGCAAGCACTCCCCCACGGTCAATGCCAAGACTGGTTTCACAGCGCTACCTCCGTGTTCACTCGTTGGTTCGATTGCTGTAGAGCGACTCGATCACGTCCGCATACTCGCTCAAGACCAGCGCCCGCTTGATCTTGAGGGTCGGCGTCACCTCGCCGGATTCCATGGTGAAGTCGTGCGGCAGAATCACAAATTTGCGAATGGACTCAGCCCGAGACACAGACGCATTCGCTCGGTCGATTACCACCTGCAGATCAGCGCGTAGGGCAGCGCTCTCAACGAGATCGGTCGGTTGCGAATCCAACAACTGATACTCCTTGGCCCAGTCCCTCACACCGTCTTCATCGAGCGTCAGAAGCGCGGCGACAAACGGCCGGCCGTCGCCGATGACCATCGCCTGGCTGATCAGTGGGTGAGGCCGAAGCAGGTCCTCGATTGGCGCCGGGGCAACATTCTTGCCCGCCGCTGTCACGATGATGTCTTTACACCGGCCGGTAATACGCACCGCACCGCTGCGATCGATTTGGGCGAGGTCACCGGTACGAAACCAACCGTCCTCGTCCATCACGGCTCGGGTGGCCTCCGGGTTGCGCCAGTACCCTTGAAAGACTTGCGGGCCCTGGGCCATCAGCTCCGAGTCTTCCTGCAATCGCAGCAGCGTTCCGGCAACAGCCAGTCCGACCGATCCAGGCTGCCAGTGGTCGCTTCGGTTCATCGTGAGTATCGGACTCGTCTCGGTGAGTCCGTACCCCTCATATATGCGAACGCCGATGCCATCGAAGAATGAGGTGAGGTGTTCGCCCAGGGGCGCACCACCACAAAAGGCGAGGTGCAGTCTTCCACCGAAGGCGCCGGCGATCTTTCGGTATACAAGAGCGTCGAACAGCCAATGCTCCATCCGCAGCCCGATGGACACAGCTCCCTGCTGTTGTTCACGTGAGAAGCCGATCGCGACCCTGGCCGCTCGGTCGAAGATCGCTCCCATGCGCTTGCTTCTCGCGTTGTGCTGGGCTTTTGCATAGACCTTTTCAAAAACGCGAGGTACCGCCGAAATCACCGTCGGTTTCACCATCTCCATTTCCTCGGACAGCGCTGCGATACCCGTTCCGAAGGCGATCTTCGCCCCGAGTTCGAGGCAGTACAGGGCAGTGATCTTGCTCAGCACGTGCGCGAGGGGCAGGAAGAGCAACGCGGTGTCGTCACTCCCGACCGCGGTTCCCAATGCGTTTCGGACCTGAAACACGTTGGCCCGGAGGTTGCCGTGGCTGAGCATGCAGCCCTTCGGCCGGCCAGTCGTGCCCGACGTGTAGATGATGGACGCCATATCGTCGGATCGGATGGTGCCCATTCGCTGATGAAACGCAGCGTCGCTGACCGACGTTGAGCGTTGGCGCAGCTCCGAGAGTCCCGCCGCGTCGATCACAAAAAGATCGGAACCGCTCGGCTTTGAGCTGCGTTGTCGTGCCTCTACAACCGCGTCCAGTGACGAAGGCGCGACGAGTACCAATTTGGCTTCGGTGTCTTCGAGAATCCAGGCGGCCTGGTCAGGCGACGACGTCTCGTAGACGGGCACCGTGATTGCCCCTATCGCCACGATGGCGTGATCGAGTTCCAGCCATGCCAGGCTGGTTGCAGACATCAGCGCGACTCGATCTCCGCGTGCAATCCCCATGGCCATAAGACCCTTGGCGTAGTGCTGCACATCATCCCAGAGTTGTCCCGCAGAAATGTCGGTGAAGCGTGACCCAACCCGGATGGCGGCCACCGGGTGAGCGGGACGCTCGACGCCCCAACGTTGTAGTGGTGTCAGCAGGTTGTCTGCTGTGGGAACATGATGAAGCTCTGGACCAGCGGCGGCAACGCTCATCTATGACCGCGTGACCGCGATGGAGCGACGATCGCTTTTGTCGCCCCCTTCCGTCGGGATGCGGACCTCGAGGATGCCATCGACATACTCCGCGGTTATGTCGTCCGGGCTCGTTGCTGGCGGAACCGTGACGGTTCGGCTGAACGCGCCGTAACGAAACTCCGTCTGGAACGACCCCTCGTCGCTGGCTTCGCTGCGCTGTTCGCGCTTTGCCGACACGGTCAGCTTGTCGCCCGCAATCGAAACACTGATGTCGTCTTCGTCGACGATGCCCGGCATTTCTGCCCGGATGACGAGATCACCGTTGCTTGTGAACTGTTCGATCCGGGCCGGTTCGAGATCCCCAAAGCGGCCCCAAAGCGCTGCTGGTGACGGCAGGCCGAAGCGAAAATGGTCGAACCACTGATCGATCCAAGCCGTCGGCCAATGTGGTTCGCGAGCCGACAACTGACTCTGAGTGTCGGTGCCTGCAGGCTCGGCACCAACATTTTCAACTGCTTTGACCTTGGACATGACGCAACTCCTTATCGCGAGAGGATTGAGGGTGGCAGTGCACGACCTATGCGTGACTGCATGCGTCAACGGTGCGACGAGTCCGTGGTGTCTTCAAGAGTCGAAAGTCCCGAGCACCCATGACCAAGGACCCTGTTCTGGGCCGCCAGCGTCGCTCATGCTGAACCTGTACCGCACCCGCTACTCACATAGTCAGGCGAGCAAAATGGCAAACAATGACAACTCCGATCCTCACCAGATTCATGCGAGCAGAAAATGCTCCAGCGTGTTCCTATCCAAAGTCGCTCGTACGGCAATCATGCTCACCGCCCTTGCCGTGCTGGCCAGTTGCGGCTCCGTCACCGAACCGGGGGCCATGCAGTCGGTAACAGCAACCGCCGAACCGACGGTTGCTCCCCCGACTGACACCACTGGCACCCCAACTGCTGCCCCGGTCCCCGAGCTGACTTCTGAAGATCCGTTGCAGTCGGTCAACGTCTACTGGTCATGGTCCATCCCCACCGTGCCAACTGGCTCACCAGAGCGCCTCGGCGCCAGCACTCGGGACGTCAACGCAGCCGACGCGGCCCGGGGAGCTGTCGAGGCTCTGCTCGACGGCCCGAATGCGGTCGAGACCGAGATTGGTATGAGTAGCAATGTTCCAGCCGGCACCGAACTGCTCGATCTGAGCATCTCCGGCGGCACGGCCACCGTGGACTTGAGCAATGACTTCGAAGAGTCGGGCGGAACCCTGGGAGAAACGTTTCGCCTGGCCCAGGTGGCCTTCACCCTTACCCAATTCGCCGAGGTCGACGCCGTCATGTTCCGCATTGATGGCGCCGACGTCACCGAGGTCGGGTCTCACGGGTTTGATGTTTCCAGCGGCGTGGACCGGTCGGACTTCACCGGTGTTCGACCGGCCATTCTCGTCGAGGCACCCGCACCTGGCTCAAAAATCGGTGACGGCACGAGTCTTCGGGGTGAAAGCAACACCTTTGAAGCCACCGTTGAATGGGTCGTCGCCGACAAGGACGGTTTGATCGTCGCTGAAGGTTTCACCACCGCCACCGCTGGCTCCGGAACATGGGGTGCCTTCAACGTCGCCTCCCTGGACCTGCCGTCGGGTCTGACCGGTCTGGGCGCCCTCATTGTCTTTGAGACTTCTGCCAAGGACGGCTCTCAGATAAACGTTGTCGAATACCCCGTCACCTTCGATCCGGCCGCGTTGGGTGTAACCGGCTGACAGTCAATCGGGTCTTCGGACCCTTCGTTTGTCGAGCACCACATGCCCAACATGGACGTCACATCACTTGGGGTGTCCGTGCAGCACGAGGCACTTCGGAAGAGAGGAAGTCCCGCTATGCCCGACAACACTGAACCCCGCCCACCGAGCCCAACCGGCGCGGTCGCCCCGCCGGGCCGAATGAGTCCTGGCCACGTGCTTGGTTTCGCGTTCCTCGGGCTCATGTTGCTCGCCGCGGTTGGCACCGTGCTGGGTGGCCTCGGGCTTTTGACGGCGCATTCTTTCGGGCGCGATGACGATGGCTTCTATTCGGCGCGACTCGACGATTTCGTATCGTCGGGGGCGGCCATCCGCTCCGATGACCTTGACCTCAACGGTGACCCGGGCCCCGAATGGGTACTCGATCGAGTCGACGCCACCGTTCGAATTGAGGCCGAGTCGGTGGCCCCGGGGGGTGAAGTCTTTATCGGCATCGCGGACATCGCCGAACTTGATGCCTACCTCGACGGGGTGGCACATGAAGTTGTCACCGACGTGGACAATCGCACGCCGAAGTTCGACTCTCAGCCGGGCGGGCCAGCCCCTGCTCCGGCCGAGAAGGCGTTCTGGGTGGCGAGCGCGGCCGGGTCGGGGTCTCAGCGGCTTGAGTGGAAGGTTGAGTCCGGAGACTGGACCGCGGTCCTGATGAATTCCGACGGCTCTGTCGGTATCGCCCACCGAGTAGAGGTGGGTATCGATACCACGGTCTTGTTGCCCATCGGGCTGGCTCTGCTGGGCGCGGGCCTGTTGGGCGTCCTGGTGACAATTCCACTCATCGCTTTGCTGACACGTTCATCGCGACGCCGATCGCATCCGGGCGAATCCGACGTGGTGGTTGCAACCCCGGCGCGGCGCCATCCGCAACCAGTGCATCTCGTGGCGCGATTGGATACGCCGCTGTCTCCCTGGCTCTGGCTCGTCAAGTGGTTTCTCGCCATTCCCCATTTCGTTGTGCTTGCATTTCTGTGGGTCGGATTTGTGGTGGCGTCGGTGGCGGCCTTCTTCTCCATTCTCTTCACCGGCCGCTATCCCCAGGCGTTGTTCCGCTACACCAGCGGCGTCCTGCGTTGGACGTGGCGGGTGAGTTTCTATGCCACAACCGGCGGTCTCGGAACCGATCGTTATCCGCCCTTCTCGTTGGGCGAGGTGGACGACTATCCGGCCACGCTCACCATTGCAGAACCGGGGACCTTGTCACGCGGGAAGGTACTGGTGAAATGGTGGCTGTTGGCCATCCCGCACTACATAGTGGTTGCCTTCATTGCCGGGTGGGGCGCGGCCGGCGCGGCGAACGAAAATGGCGCGTGGTTGCCGTTTGGCAGCCTGCTTGGTGCGCTCACGGTGATCGCTGGCTGCTTCATGTTGTTTGGCCGCCGGTACCCGCAAGGTCTCTTTGACCTGATCATCGGACTCAACCGCTGGGTGTATCGAGTGCTGGTCTACGTCGCGCTGATGACCGATGAATATCCACCGTTTCGACTGGATCAGGGCGGCTCCGACGTTGGCCCATCCTCAGCGCCGTTCGGCGACGACGACCCCGGTCTCGTCGACCTCGTCGACCCGTCGATTGGATCGGATACTCAAACCGAACCAGTGACCATCTGAGGTCCGAACTGGATCGCAATTCCTATGTGATTGGTCCAATGTCATTGGTCCAATGTCATTACCGATCA
>Ga0114953_1002224_pt1 | contig 13620 bp, 10 predicted proteins | sample SidtaG_FD_87298 | JGI IMG/M metagenome (GOLD analysis project Ga0114953, IMG submission 87298) | Marine algal microbial communities from Sidmouth, United Kingdom - Sidmouth_Male2 metaG | ecosystem: Host-associated > Algae > Red algae > Unclassified | place: Sidmouth, United Kingdom | collected...
GGAGACCTTGGAGAACGTCGTTGCCGATGTTTGTGACCTCAAAGGTGAATGTGGTCGGATCACCAACCGGGAAGGTTGGGCCGGGGGCCTGGTCCGCGTCCTCGTCGTTGACCAGTTTCTCCAACTGCAATCCCGAATTGACGCCGAAATAACCACTGGTGTCGCGGCTTTCGACCCGGCCGTTGGTCGCGTCCGTTGCGGAGGCCACAACTTCGTTGATGTACTGACCTTCGATGGCAATTCCTGAAGCCGTGCAGACGAATTCGTCGCCAACCGCCAACTCCTCGACCACGCAGATCTCGCCTTCCTGGTCGTCAACCACGGTGGCATCGAACAGCGCGACGTTGCCCGTGTTGGTCAGGGTGTAATCCCACCCAATGGGACCGCCCACCGCCACCAGTGGACCAGGAGCCACGCTGACGCTTTCACCGTTGGTGGTCTTCTCGATCTCTATGCCGGGCCCGGAGCCAAAGTACGCCGAGCGATCGCGGGCCGACACCGAGGTTCCATCGGGGCTCTCACCGCTGACCGTGCCAAAGTTCTCGTACTGGCCCGCAACCGCGTCTGCGGTCGCAGTGCAGGTCTCAGATGCGCCGACCGGCAGCGTGCCAATGACACAGATTTCGCCTTCCTCGTTGTCAGCGACCACGACGTTGCTGATGTCGACGTTGCCGTCGTTGGTGACCGTGTACTCCCACGTCACCGGCACGCCAACGCGAAGCTGCGGACCGGATTCTGCACTCGCGCTCGCACTCTCCCCGTTGGTCGTCTTTTCCAGACTGATCGCCGGCACCGCGCCGAAGTAGAACGAGACGTCCGTGGCGGAAAGGTCGCCTCCGCTGGCGTCCACCGCGGTCACGGTGGCCAGATTTTCGTAGGCGCCGGAAGTCGCAGTCCCATTCTGTCGACACACTCGGCTCTGGCCCGCACCCAGACTCACAAACGAACAGATGTCGCCTTCCTGGTCGTCAACGAGGCCAACGCTGGTGATGGCGGCATTGCTGGTGTTGGTGATGGAGTACACCCATGTCACCGGGTCACCCACCGACAGGATCACGCCGGGACCGGCGTCGGAGTCCACACCATTGGTGGTCTTCTCCACCGTGATGCCGCCGGTCACACCAAAGTAGTTTGAGGCGTCGGTGGCGAAGAGTTCTCCGCCTGCCGCATCGATGGCGGTAACCGTTCCGACGTTGGTGTACTGGTCTGCGGTGGCAATCCCCACCAGCGAGCAGGTCACCGATTCTCCGGCTGGCAGGTTCTCGGTGCACACCGGCCCCAGCAGGTCATCAGTGATCGCAACGGACGACAGGTCTGAGGTTCCGAGGTTGGTCGCCGTGTACTCCCACGTGACAGTCTCACCAACTCGAATAGCGGGACCGGGAGCGGCGTCCGCGTCCACCCCGTTGGTCGTTTTGTTCAGAGACAAATTGGCCGACTGTCCCCGGTAGTGCGACCGATCGCTGGCCGAGACCACCGTTCCGTTGCTGGCTTGGCCGATCGCGGTGGCCAGGTTGCCGTACTGGCGGGCTTGTGCCACCCCGGTCTGGGTGCAGGATTCGGTTTCGCCGGGAGCAATGGTCGAAATCTGGCAGATTTCGCCTTCAATGTCGTCGGTGACAATCACGTTCTGCACGTCGATGTTGCCGAGGTTGGTGACGTTGTAGGTCCACGTCACTGTTTCGCCCGCCAGAATCTGGGGCCCCGGCGGCTCGTCGGCATCGATTCCGTTGGTCAGCTTTTCGAGTCCCAGGCCCGTTGTCTGTCCTGCGTAGTGGCCCAGGTCGGTTGCTTCGAGGAGCTGGCCAACCGGATCCAACGCCTGCACGGTGCCAACGTTCACGTACTGACCGTCAATGGCCACCGCCTGAAGCTGACAGGAGAGCGTTTCGCCCGCACCAAGTGAAGCAGTGGAACAGACGTCACCTTCCACATCGTCGGTGACTTCCACGTTGGTGAGGGTCACGTTGCCGGCATTGGTGATTTGATAGCTGAACTGCACCTGCTCGCCCGGCAGGATCGTGGGGCCGGGTGCCGCGTCAGCGTCAAGGCCATTCACAAATTTCTGAATGGTCAAGCCAGAGTCCACGGTGCCGGTCACATTGGCCGGATCGGTGTCGGTGACGGTCTCGCCTTCAACCCCGGTGGCAACAACGCTGCCGATCGTCGTGTTGAGACCAAACTCGACGGCAACGTTGGCGAAGCAGATCCCGGTGTCGCCGACGATCAGTTCGGTTTCGCCGGACTCTTCGGCCGGCAGGGAGCAGATGACCCGTCCGTCATCGTCGGTCACCTCGATGTTGGTCAGGGGACCGTTGCCGGTGTTGGTCACCTCGTAGCGGTAGCGAGCCAGGTTGCCGGTCTCCACCAATGGTCCAGGCGGGTCGTTTGCATCATCACCGTTGACGAACAGCACCAGTTGCACCGCCGGGGCCGACGCAACGGTGTAGTTGGACGGGTCACTCGCCGTCAGCTCGGTTCCGGTCTCCGGGGTGGCAACAACGGTTCCCACGTTGGAGTACGAACCAAGAGCCGCAACGCCGGTGGCAGTACAGGTCATCTGCGCGCCGACCGCCAGCTCGGTTTGCGGACAGGTGATCTCGCCTTCCTGGTCATCGGTGACCGCGACCTGACTCAGATCCTGCTGGCCGTTGTTGGTCACGATGTAGGTCCAGGTGACAACTTCGTCCGCCAGCACCGGAACGCCCGGCAGTGTGTCGGCATCCTGACCGTTGGTGAGCTTTTGGATATCGACCGACGGGGTGAGCACCAGCACGTCAGAACGTGTGGCAACCGCGTCGATCTCGACGGAAGTGTCTATGAGGAACGGAACGTCGCAGTCGGCTTCGGCCGCCTGTGACACACCGTCGTCAACAAAGCGAAGGCTGATCACATAGGGGTCAGTCCAACCAGCCAGCGAGTCAAGGTCCACGGCCAGCAATGTGTCATCGGCGCCGCCTCTGGTACTCGGGTTCACCTGGTAGTCATCGATGTTGAACACCAGCGTCTGGGTGGGACCCGTCAGCGCAACCTGCATGCCACTGAGCTCGGCGTCTTCGAACAGGAAGATCTCAAAGCCACCCAGATTCTCGGTTGCGTTCGGTCCCGTCTGCAGGGATCCAGATGCGACGACACCGTCGGCAACGATCACCAGACCGGTGGCCAGTTGAAGTTCGAGAGAACCGCCCCGACCGATGTCGGCGTTGGCGGCGTCATCGCCGGCGTTGCCAATGTCGCCAAAGTCGTCCACTTCGGTGAGACCCTCAACGACATCGGCGCGGGTGGAGTCCACCACGCCGTCGGCCATTTCGTCGTTGGAACCGGGCTGGAAATTGATGATTTCGGGGTCGACATCGCCAATGAAAGACAACGCATCGGCGAGAACGGCCTGGTTGATGATCTCATCGGTTGGTTGGGAGGCCGCTGTTCCAGTGCATTCGCCCGCAATCGGGCCGGAATCGCCGGCTGAGAAGAGGTAGACGCCTGCGGTTTGGGGGTCAACAGTACCCGGCACCGTAACCTGGGCCGCCGCCCGGGTATCCATCAGCACCACCAAACCAGCAGCAATGAGGGCAATGGTCAACAGCGCGGTGAGGACTGCCGAAGTCGACGACCGTCGACGCCGCCGCAAGCTTGCGGCCTGAAGAGTCGGAATGTGAGGCATGAATCTCTTGTCGCTCCCGCCTGAAGTAGTGCGCCATTTTGGTGCACCCACATGATCTGGCTGGACCCCGGGCAACCGCACTGCCGACGAGCTTCGCCCCGCTCGCCGATGTTGGTGCGCCCACGAACACCATTCACGTTGAAATCAGAACTTACTTCGCGACTGCGGGCCAGTGCAAAAGTGACGGCCGCGGGATCGACCGGCCTCAGTCATACAACGCCTCACACATCCACGTGCCTCGTTCACTGATCAGAAGAAGCGCTCGACCGGTCGTGGTCACCACCTGCAAACGGGCTGCTCGATGGCGGGAATCAGCGTCCCACCACCGCTCATCGGTGAGCCATGGCCCGGCCCACCCCACGATCTCTTCATGGTCTCCGTCAAATTCCACTGCTTCGGGGGTGGTGGAGATGAGTCCACGACCCGACACGGTCACCGTTGATGGAAACAACTCCACCAGGCGGGGCGGATCAAAGACCACTACCGGGCGAGGGGTCGGCAACCGCCCCGTCCATGGTTTACCAGCAGACGCGGCTGAAGAACCAGCAGACGCGGCTGAAGAACCAGCAGACGCGGCTGAAGAACCAGCAGACGCGGCTGAAGAACCAGCAGACGCGGCTGAAGAACCAGCAGACGCAGTCCGCTGCGAGCAGGTTTCGCCGGGGGCGAGAGCCGATGCGGTGATGGCCCGCTCCACCAGATCCACGGTCTCGGCCGGGACCCGCACAACTTCTTCACCGATGCTCCGGCCGGACCCGGGACCCGGAACCGTTACCGAACCCACTCCCAACAGTCCTTGTATTCGTTCAGCCGCCCGCGCCGCTCGTTCGGCGTGGTGAGACTCTCCGCCCCAGAAGCCGAGCTGACGACCGGTGGCCGCCATCACCTGTTCGGGATGAAGCCAGAGGGCAACAACACCGGCGGTGGGCGCGGAGCGGGGCCTGCGGGTGGACAACCAGCCGTCGAGTTGCCATCGGGTTCGCTCCGCCAACGCGGCCACCGTCAGGGATCCTTCGCCGCGCCACAACCGAACCCATTCCTGCCCGTGTTCGGTCCGGGCCCCAATGGCCACATGGGCGCACGTCAACCCGCGACCCGCCAACCGTTGACAGAAGTCTTCGGCCAGAGACTTGGCAACAAAGGTCGCCTGATCCACCCGCTCCACCGGCGGATCCAGCTCGATGGAAACCCCCAGGTCCTCCGGAGGGTCCTGAAGGATCGCAAAGCGTTGCTCCTCCCCCGCGGCCTGCCGGTGAGCCGATTGTCCGGTCCGGCCGAACCGAGCCACAACATCGGCTTCGGACAATTCGGCGAAGTCACCCAGAGTGCTCAACCCCAGGCGACGAAGAATCTGGACCAGGTCCGCCACAGGATCACTTCGTCGGCTGGTCAGCGCCGCCCCTGCTCCGTCCGGCCTACCGGCCATCAATGACTCGATACCGATCGGAGCCAGAAACGCAGCCGTCCCTCCGGGAGGAATCACGCGGGCGTGTCCGGGAGGAGCAACCGCAGCCGCCAGGTGAGCAGCAAACCGGGTGTCGGCGGTTCCCACCCGCACCTCGGTGCACTCTCGCACAATCACGTCGGTCAAGGCCTCCTGCACCACGTCCACTACTCGAAGGCTCATCGCATCATCGCCGCCGAAATATCGAGACGGCCCGCGGGTGGGAAACGAGCACCACCCGGGCGTCTCGACCTCCACCCGAGCCACCACATCATCCAAGGCTGTGAGGACCGGTTCAAAGGCGCGAACCTCCGCCGCCAGGTCCCGCTCAAAAATCTGCAGGCTGGGGCAGCGGCTTTGCGCCTCTCGGCGCCGCAAACCAACCCGCACCCCCCGGGCCCGAGCGGTAGCCGAACAGGCCACCACCCGATTGCCCTTCAGAACCGCCGTCGTTGCTCCTTCTCGCTGACGCTCGCCATCCATGGCCATGCCGCGAGGCGTGACGGCGACCACGGGCCAGTCGCTACAAATAACCGCGGTCACCCGGTCATTCACCCCGTTCGCTCCTCGGCCGCATCAAGAACGCCTTCAAACTCTTTGGCGGGCCCAATATCGGCGTCAATCAACAGGTCGATGTCGCTACCGGCGAAGACCGACGACGGCAGGGCTTCGGACTCGACCATGGGCTCCGCCGGCCGAACCTTCCCGTCGTGATCCGGCAACCACAGTTGAACCGTGCGCCGCCCCTTGCGACGACCCGTCACATCAACCGAGACGCGGCGACGACGCACGAAGCCATACCCGTCACCGATTCCTTCCCAACGTGACGATGTGACCGACAACGTGAGGTCCGCGGTTTCTGGCCACGTGGTTTGACAGTGGGCAACCGCATCCGTTCCCAGCTGCATGAGCACGGTGCCTTTCTCTCGCGCCCGGGCGCTCAGCCGACGCGCCTCCCGCACGCCAACCCGACGACCAGCAAACAGCACCAGGTCGCACCCGTCGATCAGCGAGGCCATGACCGGACCCCACTGATCAGGCCCCATGTTCTGGGCACTTCCGGGTGGGGACATTCGGTTGATGGCCAATGGAATCGACCGGTCAGGGTGGTCGATCACCAGTACCTGTTCTCGGGGAACTCCCCATTCCGCCAAGGCCGCCATTCCCAACCAGGGCGCCCCCACCACCGCAACCCAGGATCCCTGCCGCAGCGGTTCGGCCATCAGGGCCAGAGCCAGCGACACCCGACCGGCACCTCCAGCCAACGACACTCGGCCGCCTCGAGGAAGCCCGCCGTGCAACGTGAGCGATGCCACTTCCGGAGCAACAGGAACCGTCAGATCAGCGGCCAGCTGAGACCCATCGACCAACGAGGGGGCAACCTCAACGTGAGACCGGAGCTGCGCAATCTTTTCCTGGCGGGCCACCGTTGCCGCATCGGACCTCCAATCAGGAACAGCCCGATCAGGAACCAGGGCCATCGGCGACGAAGATTTTCTCATGCCTCCGAGTATCGAACATACGTTCGACGCGCGTCAATACCATTGTTTGGAATTCGCCGACGCTCACCCGAAGCGTTCAGGCGAAGTCGGCTTCGGTGGGGACTCGGACGCCGGGGCGGTAGTAGAGGAACAGATCCTCGATCACTTTGTGCAGGCCCGCGGTTGCGTATCCCGACACGTCCAAGGTGATGATGTTGGAGTTGACGTGCACGCGTTCAACTTTGCAGTCTTCGAACGCAAAGAGTCGACGAGCCAGTTCATCCACCGGCCGATCGTCCACGATGTCGGCTTCGGACCGGTACCGCTCGTGGCCCATGCCGGTGATCGAGCGGTTGATTTCAAAGCGTAGAATTCCTGGACTCGAAGAGGCCTTCTGCACGACGGTTACCGGTTGTCCCATGTCGGAAAGGCTACCGCAGCAGGCCTTTGGTCAGTTGAACCTGACCGGACTCCTGACTTCGAAATACCAGCAGCCAGACGGCGGCACCGATGGACGCCCCGGCAAGAACGGCATGCACCACGATGAAGCCCACCGAGTGGCTGCGGTCCACCAGAATCCCGATCATCCGAACGACCCACCAGCCAACGGTGAACACCGCAGATGCCCTGATGAACGTCATCATTGGCAGATTCATCCGGAGCTTCGGGGTCAGCCCAACAGTCAGCAAGCCCAGTCCGATCACCAGGAACGCGATCGTGACCACGCCACCGAAAGATCCAATGCCCTCGTCCTCAATCACGTTGCGCAGCCGAACACCCCAAATGAACAAGGTGACAGCAGCCAGCGGGAGTACCCGCCTCATCCGAGCCACTAAAACAGCGTTGGGGGTCGACGGAGTTCGATTCCCGACGAGGGCAGGCCGTTCATGAACGCCCAGGTGTGACGGTGAATCGGCGTGGCCCCCTGATTCCGCAACGTCGCCTTGTGGGTGGGGCACGGGTATCCCTTGTTCCGATCGAGCACATAGTCGGGGTAGTCGCTGGCCTGAGCCCGCATCATCCGATCCCGGGTCACTTTGGCCAATATCGACGCGGCGGCGATCGAAAGACACGTGGCATCTCCTTTGACAATCCGGGTGGTTCGGCCGCCACCAACAAAGTCCCACTTGCCGTCGATGAGCACATGGTCGGCTTCGACACCAAGTCCATCCAGCGCTCGTTTGGCCGCCAGGCGCTGTGCGGCCGACATGCCAAGCTCGTCGCACTCAACGACGGTGGCGTGTCCCACCGCCCAGGCTTCGCACCAGCCGGCGACCCGATCAAACATCGCTTCGCGTTCGGACTCTCGCATCATCTTGGAGTCTCGAACCTTGTAGATCCGGCGATCTTTGGGGACCACCGCAGCTCCCAGCGTCAGGGGACCGGCCCAGGCACCTTTGCCGACCTCGTCGATGCCCACCACGATGTCGTGGCCGGTTTCCCAGAGGGCGCGCTCATTGCGGAGTCCGGGGGACTTGCCCCGATTTGCCGACCGGAGTTTGGGCACCGTTGCCATACAGCGACATTATCGCTGCATGATGGGCTCAGGACGAACCGTCAGTCGCCGGCCACCCCGGATCGGGCAACAACGCTTCGCCGGCTCGTTCGGTTCCGACCCAGTCCGACGAGACTCCCGGGACCGTCAGGCGAAAGGTCGAGCTCTCCGCGCCCTGCGCCGGTTCGAATTCCCACAGCAACGCCGGTCGGGGCCCGTGCCAGCGTAAACCGAACGACAAGATCCCGTCGGCACACATCACATTGTGCGCTTCCACGTTGGTTCCTCGCCATGCCACCGGCATCTCGGACAACAACCGGATCTCGCCGGGGCCATCACTGACCACCAGTTGCCGGAGCGCGGCCGCCACGCGCGCCGTCTCGCCCAGGTCATGGGCGTGTTCCTGTCCGCACCATGTCCAGGTTGGAGATGCCAGCGCCAGCGGTCGTATTGCCGACGCGTCGCCATGGCTCGCAACAGCGGTGCTGGCCAGTTCTCGTAGTCGATCGGCAACATCAGGTTGCTGGATGGCGTCGGCCACCGTTGCCGCCGACGTGACCACTGCGCTCCCCCATCCGGCCATTGGTTGCGTGGTCGCACCGCGGACCATTGCATGAGCGGCCTTGGCCAGCGGCGTCAGCGCGTCCTGTTGCCATTCGCCCTGAAATCCCAGTTGGCCGAGCCGACCAGTCGCATGAATGACCTGGGCGGGGTCTTCATCATCGCCGAGCCACCGCACTCCCGGGACCGCCTCTCGGCCGTAGCCCAGGTCAGCAAGGGCAATCATCCATGCGGCCACATCACCGTCCGCCGGGGTTCGGCACAGGAGATCCCGGGCCATGGCGGGGATGGCTTCGGCGACGGGTGTTTCGTCAACCACGATGTGCGGGAGCGAGCTCAGGTGGCGGTCCCAGCCGCGGATCACATCATCGATGCCCGGCACCGCGGCACCGGGCGGAACGCTCCCACTCAGCGGCATCCAGACCCGCAGAGTTGCCGTGTGCGGCACGGCCCAGATGAGGGCTGCGTTGGCGCAACCAGCCGAGCTTGAGGCGGGTTGCGGGTGGGTGGTTCCGGTGTCAGATTCGGCGGGAAGGTGGTTCAGAACGTCATCGTTGCTCGCGGCCATGACCGCAAGCGGCGGACGGAGCGGACGCAGCGCGGATTGCCCATCGGCCTCGATTCCGTCAACGCTGGCGGTGATGGCGGAGACCCCAGAGTGCCGGTGAGCAAACGGGCGGACGGCCAGCGCCACTGCGACCGCAACGTTGGCCGCATTCTCGATGTCGACCAGCACCACCGGCTGCCCACCGGCAACCGCTACGGCTACTCGATGATGGATGGGCCCCACCGCCGTTGGCATCGTGGTCTCGATGACGCACCCACCGGCCAGCCGTTGCGTGGTTTTGCGGACGTCGCCCGCGCCTTCCCAGCCGTCGCCGGTGCGCACCCGCCAATCCAGAGACCAGGCTTTGTCGCTGGGCGATACCCACCCATGGCGATCAACCATCACGCTGGTGGCGCCACCATGGGGACCAAGCATCGTGCTGGTGGGCGCAGGGTCTTCGGTCGATGACAACTCCGCAGCAAACCCCGAGGGGAGCTGCCATGAGGCGGGCGAACCGGTGAACGAGGCGGGGGCGGTGGTCCGTCGAAAGATCATTGCCCGCAAGTCTGCCCGTCTCGGCTCTCACCCGGACAATCACACGCCAGATTCACCGAGCTGAAGCGACCCAGAGCCACCGAGCCGAAGCGGAGACGAACAAGGGTCACAGGCGGCTAGCCAGGAGCTCCGCGTGTTCGTCGGGGCTGGCGAATGCGTGATGCAGCACCCAGGATCGTTTGAGATAGAGGTGAGCATCGACCTCCCACGTGTAGCCCATACCGCCGTGGACCTGCACGCAGGTCTTTCCACAGAAGTCTCCGGCCTCGCAAGCAACGATGGTGGCGGCGGCAACCGCCTCGTCAGCGGTACCGACTTCGGGGTCGTCCAGAACCACGCCGGCAAAGTAGACGGCGGCTCGGGCCAGCTCAACGGTGGTCAGCATGTCTGCGCACATGTGTTTGACCGCTTGGAACGTTCCGATCGGCTTTCCGAACTGCTCGCGCTCTTTGGCATAGTCCACGGCCAGCGCCGTGGCCCCCGATGCCAGCCCCAGCTGGAGCGCCGAGGACAGCGCCGCGCCCGCCAGGCGCAAACGGGCGGCATCCTCCGCGGTGCCAATGATCTCACCGCGAGGGAGGGCGCCGTTGGTTTGCGCCACCGGGGTGAGCGGATCCAGGGGGTATGGCGCCTCCACCACCGAGATGTCATCCATCGCGACAAGCTGCACCGCGTCATCGGTCAGGACCAGCAGGGTGTCGAGCGCCGACGAGTATTCGATCATCCCGGCAAAGCGGTCGCCGTCCACCACACCGACCACGCGGGAACCGTCGGCCAGTTCGGGCCGCAGCGTCGACGCCAGCAGGGTTCCGACCAGTGGTCCGGGGATCAGGTGGCGGCCAAGTTGTTCAAAGACCAGGACCGCATCAGCCCATCCCAGGCCAACCCCGCCATCGGCTTCGGCCACGACGAGTCCGAAGACCCCGGTGGCGGCCAGTTCGGACCACAAGCTTGGGTCCACGCCGCCAACGTCGGCCAACGAGCGGACCGTGTCAATGGGGAATCGGCCCGCGCACAGGGTTCCGATCGCATCGACCAGGGCTTCCTGATCATCGTTGAGTTCAAAGTCCATGTCAGCGATCCTTCGGCAGGCCGAGGATGCGTTCGCCCACGATGTTGCGTTGAATCTGACTGGTACCGGCGGCGATGCCGAGCGACAGGCTGTAGAGCCGGAGTTGCACGAAGTCGCTGCCAGCCGGGTTCTCCCCGTCCTCCAGCGCCAGCGTTGTCCGCCCCAGAAGCCGATGGGCAAGGTCCGCCATGTGTTTCTTGGTGTCCGCAAACGCCAACTTGAAGACCGAGCCGCCGGGGCCCGGCACCCCGGTTCGCTCGGCTTGGGAGACGTTGCGCTTGGTCAACGCCCACAAGGCTCGGAAATGGGCGTCCAGACGGCCGATTTCCCGCCGAATCTCATCGTCGTCCCATGCGGTCCGACCATCACCGGTCACCGTGGCCTTGGCCAGCGCGGTCAGCTCAGCAAGCTGATTCATGGCGCTCAGTTGTTCGCTGGTGAACGCGGTGCCGCGCTCAAAGCTGAAGGTGACCATCGCCACCCGCCAGCCGTCGTTCTCGTCTCCAACCCGGTTGGCCACCGGAATCCGAACATCGTCCAGGAACATCTCACAAAATTCACTGGACCCGGCGATGGTGTTGATGGGCCGAAGGTCGATACCCGGAGCGTCCATGGGCATGATCAGCCAGGTGATACCGCCATGTTTGGTCTTGGGGTCCGTGCGCACCAGCAGTTCGCAGTAGTCGGCCACGTGGGCAAAGGAGGTCCATATCTTCTGGCCATTGATGACGTACTCGTCGCCGTCCCGGTAGGCCCTGGTGCTGAGCGACGCAAGGTCAGAACCGGCTCCCGGTTCGGAGAATCCCTGGCACCAGATGTGGTCACCACGAAGGATGGGTTCCAAATGCCGTGACTTCTGATCGGTGGACGCTTCGGTGATCAGCGTGGGCCCGGCGTGGAGCAGGCCAACAAAGTTCATTCCCACATAAGGTGCGCCACGCCGAGTCGTCTCCTCCAGGAAAATGAGGTGTTCGGTGGGGGTGGCGCCTCGCCCCCCGTACTCCTGGGGCCAGTTGATTCCGGCATAGCCAGCGTCAAACAATGCCGCCTGCCAGGCCGTGTCCCAGCCGCGACGGCCCACCCAGTCGGTGCGGGCTGGGTGCGGTCCAACCTGAGGCATCGCAGTTTCGAGCCATTCGACCAACTCGTCCCGAAAGGCGGCTTCTGATGGGGTGTAGCGGAGATCCACGGGCTGATCGTAATCGGTGCGCCAACGGTGGCCCGCGCCCGTGCTGGTCCAGATGTCAGCGGTAGAGGGGAAAGATGCCCACAACAATGGCGAACCAGTGGCAGACCGCCGCGCCCACCACCAGGACATGCCAGACCTCGTGGTACCCGAAGACGTTGGGAATGGGATTGGGAACTCTGGCCCCGAGCGCCAGGCCCCCAACAAAGTAGAGCAACAAGCCGGCGACGACCAGGCTCATCCCACCGGCACCGACTGCATTCCAGATGTCCCGAACCCAGACCAGGAAAACGCCGCCAATGACGATGTAGAGACCGGTTGTCAACCCGAACGGCAGGTTGAAGGGCAACCAGATGAGCGCGATTCCCGCCAGGATGGCCAACCACACGACAGCCAGAATGGTGGTCCGCTGGTCAGGTAGCGCAGCACCAGCGATGGCGGTGTACGAGCCGCCGAGAAGCAGGTAGATAGCGGTCTGGTCGACCTGACGCATTCGCCACCATCCGGCGTCGCTCCATTGCCGACGGTGGAAGGTTGCCGAGGAAATGAACATGATCGACACGGTGATCGAGTAGGCGGCCGACAGGATTCGGGCCTCGGTCGTCGGCGCCAAAAAGGCCAGAAGCAGACCCGCCAGGACCGAGATCGGGGCCGCTACTGCGTGCAGCCAACCGCGAAGGCGGGGCGGATTCAGCGCAAGCTGTCGGCGAGGGTCGGCGCGGAGATCAGGATGCACTGCGCACATGGTAGGGCCGGTCGTCGCGGCCCCCAAAAGATGACCCGCTACTCCCGGTGGTTTGGCGCGTCCGGCCCACCGGGTGCGTGCTGACGTAGCCACTCATACATGGCGATGCCACTGGCGACGCCTGCGTTGACCGATCGGGTCGACCCGTACTGGGTGATGGCACAGATCTGGGCGCAGACCTCAATTGCCTGGGGCGACAATCCCGGACCTTCCTGGCCAAACAGGAGCACCACATCGGCGGGTAGCGGGGTCGTTTCGATGGGCACCGACCCTTCGATATTGTCGATCCCGACGATGGTCAGCCTCTGAGCCTCGGCCCAGGCCACGAACCCTTCGAAATCGGGGTGGTGGTGCACGTGTTGGTAACGGTCGGTGACCATGGCACCGCGGCGATTCCAGCGACGCTTGCCAATGATGTGCACCGCTGCGGCCAGGAAGGCATTGGCATTCCGAACCATGGTGCCGATGTTGAAGTCGTGCTCCCAGTTCTCTATGGCCACATGGAACGAGTGTCGCCGCTGGTCGAGGTCGGCCACGATGGCTTCTCGACTCCAGTAGCGGTACTCGTCAAGCACGTTCCGCCGATCGCCCTCGGCCAGCAACTCCGGATCAAAGCGCGCATCATCGGGCATCGGCCCGTCCCACGGACCCACCCCCACGATCCGCTCAACCACCTCATTGCGCGGTTGCTCTGATTCCATTGTTCCCTCTCGCTGACGCTCGACCGACGCGTTCCCAAAACGGCGGAAGCCGCCAGCCCTTGGTAGGACTGACGGCTTCCGTTGTAGAGCCGACCTACACCCGAAGGTGTCTGTCGGTTAAGGCTGCGTCGGTCAGCCGGTGAACTTCGGAGCAATCGAGCTACCGCCC
>Ga0114953_1002225_pt1 | contig 13619 bp, 18 predicted proteins | sample SidtaG_FD_87298 | JGI IMG/M metagenome (GOLD analysis project Ga0114953, IMG submission 87298) | Marine algal microbial communities from Sidmouth, United Kingdom - Sidmouth_Male2 metaG | ecosystem: Host-associated > Algae > Red algae > Unclassified | place: Sidmouth, United Kingdom | collected...
CGCTACCGGCAGGCGCACGTGACGCGGTCGTTTTCCTGTCGGCGTGCGCGCCCGACTCGGGGGCAGGGCTGCTCGTGGCGCCCAGAAAGATGCGCGTCGTGCGGCTGCGCGCCGCGCTCGCCGAACGCGGCGGGCCGACTGACGGCACTAAGCCGGCGCTCGTGGCCCGCTTCGTGGCGGCCACCGCCGCCGGAGCGCCCGCGGGCGGCGGCAAGGACGACGCCCCCGCGACGGCCGCCGCGTCCCCCACCACGGCCACGTGTCGCAGCCGCCGCGGGCGCCGCCCCGCCGCCGACGCGGTGGGCCGACCACCCCCTGCCGCCGCGCCGGCGGCGTCGGCGGCGCACGCGGGCGCGGCGGCCACCCCCCCCCCGGCACGCGCCGACCCCTGTGGTCGGCACGGCGCACCTCCCTTCGCCGACCGGCGAGGCGTTGGCGGGGGCGTTCAAGGCCGCCGTCGGCGAACCCCGCACCATTGAGCACGTTGCCAAAGTGAGCGCCGCAACCGACGCGGCGACACGCCTCGGACGGGCACGCGTCGTAGTTTGTGGGCGGCGGCGCTGGTGCCGGTGGGGGCGGCGCAACGAAAACCCACTGGCGTACTGACCTCGCGCGGCACCCGGCGAAGATCTCGATTGACTGCCGCCCCTGCGGGAGGGAATGGACAAGAGGGGCTATCTCTGCCGCCGTCGTCGCGGCAGTCGCCGCACGCGGGTGGCGGCGGCGGCGTCGGCAAAGGTGGTGGCGTGGATGGAGGTGGGACAAATACCCGTATTCTCCAGGTGAAGTTCCTCGCCCTGCGAGTGCCCGGCGGCTGGGGTCGAGACGCGGGCGTTGGGCTCGTCGTCATGGACCTCCTTTTGGTCGACAAGGCTCTTTTCGTTCAACAAGATCTCCCGGTTGCTAGGTGGTCAGGTCTCAGGCCGGAGATGATGCGCACGGCCGTCGCGTCGGCGCACGGCGTCGACATGCCTGGTGGGTGTGTCACCATCGTCGTCCGCGTTGTCAGCGGCGGCGTCTTCGACGAATTGACAATCGCGAGGCAGCCGCGTCGTACACGAACTGAGCATCATGGCGCGGCCCTGTCTTATTGTCTGTACCGCGGCTGCTGGGGTTGCTGTGGGCATGGGACTGCGACGGGCGCTGCTCGAGGCTCTCGCCGCTGGCATTGAGTGCTTGTCAAGGTGGGGTCCTGGCGCCGACCGCAGCTTCTCTATTAAGACTGGAGAGGACCCGGGGGCGTCGGCGTGTGGCCGCCCAGAGCAAGAGTTGGAGCTCTCGCGTCTCCCAGCCGTCGTGACGTCCCCCAAACGGCTGTTGCGATCAAGGTCCCTGGGTGGCGTCCTAGCCGCGGTTCTGATACGGGGCCGAGGGCTGAGACGGACGGACCACGGGCCGCTCTGCCACAGGGATAGTGCTGGTCACGCCGTGGGCGCCACAGCCGCACTACTGCTACACGACCACTGCGCGGCGGGCGCCATCCGCAACAGGGGTAGCGCCCGACCTGCCGCCGTCCTCGAAACCCTTCGAAGCCGTGTTCTCATTGACGCTAAGCTCAGCCTCCCGAGCCTCCGGCCACGTGACGCGCCATGAGCCCGGCGCCACTGACACGGTCCCGGGAGGCACGACGCGCACACCGTCTGGCGAGCTCGCGCCGCGGAACGCACGCACGCTTCGCGGAGCGCCGACGGGCAAACAGACGGTCGGGACGGACGGTCGGCGCCGCCGTTTGATTGCGCCCTCCCCATGCCACCGCGCGGCGCCGGAGAGTAGCAACTGGCGGCGGCCGCGCGCTCGGCGCGCTCTCATGCACGACCGCCAGTCGCGGCCGCCGTTGCGACCGCTGCCGGTCGGGGCGGGCGGCGGCAACGCGGACGCCATCAGCCACTCCCACCGCCGTCGACGCCGACGGAAACGGGCACGCGGCGCTGGCCCGTCAGCGGGCGGGCACCGTCGCGCCACTTTTGGTGGCGGGGTCGGACACGCTCACCGCACCTGCGGCATTGTGCGCGCCGGCAGCGCCGTGCGCGTCCTCGAGTGGAGCGGCTCGCGGAGGCCGCTCGCCCGTGCGCGCCGCGTCATCTTCTGTGGCGGTCGTTACTTCCGCAACCTCTACCCGCCCGCCCCTCCATCCCCCCACACGTCCGGCACCGCCAGTGGCGTGGCGTCGGCGATGGTGCCGACGCCGTCGTTGCTGCCATCACCGCCACAGAGGCGGCCGCGGGCACCGCCGCACGGCGAAGGCAGCGGCGTGACGCACGGCACCAGAGGTGTCAGGCGGCGAGTGGTTGTGCGTCAGGGGTCTCGGCGTGTCGAGTGCATGTTGCTCCTTTGTGGCGCTTGCTTTGTCGCATCTTTTTGGGTTTTTGTGCTCCGACGCTGTTCGTTGCGATTCGCGCTTGCTTTAATGCGCGGGAGGGGACGCCGAGCTGGTGGGGTTGCGGGAGGTCGAAGCGGCGCGCGTCCAGGCTCCTGGCGAGGTGTTGTCGGCAACAGATGCTGTCAGAGCCCCTCGCGGAGGCGGCGACCCTCACAGTGGCGGCGCGCACAAAGGGAAGTGGCCCGCCAGCCCGCCGTCGGCAGGCTCTACGAAGCGACGCCGACGCTTGCTTCTGTGCATCGTGTGGTACTGGTACGCAAAGTCAGCGGTTGTGGCAGCGGCGGACCCACATGCAATTGGCACGGCGTTGTCAATACGCTCTTGGACACGCCGTCGAAGGGTGGCCGCCGCCGGTCGTGCTGATGGCGGGAAGCCCCACCTTCACGACTGTGACCAGCTGCGTCAGTGGCAGCCTCCTGCGCATATTCTGGGTGGGGTCGTCAGAAAGGTGAGAGTGGATGAAGGGACAGGGCACGCTTTGCCTTCGCCCACGTGGGGCGTGCAGCGGCAGTTGTCCGAGGTGCCACTCACGGCCGTGGTGCGTGCAAGGAAAGTGGCGCACTGCGCCGCCGTCTGTAATCTGCAGGCTGAGCCGCCGACGGCTGGCGCCGCTGATGGGCTTATGCCGCTGGCGGCGCGTGTGAAAGCCGCCGCCGCCGTCCTTCCCAAACATGCCGCCACCCTGGACGCCTTCCGCGCCTCCGACGCCCCCCGCCGTGCGTAGGGCCAATGGTGGGGGCCGCCGGCGTGGCAATAAGAAGGCGGTCGGTTGCAGCGCCTGCATGCATCCTGGCGCGACGGGCGGTTAGCGTCTCTTTTCGAGGGCGTCGACGGGTTGGGCGACTGTGGCGATGCGTAGTTTGGGCGGGGGGCCCCGGAAGATTTCTCTTTGTGCTTCGGTTCTCTTCTCTTTCTAACAATGCCAGAGGCTGGCGGAGTGCTCATTCTTTTCTTTTCTTTCCCTTCGATTGTCCCGCAGTCAATGTGTGGTACACCTTGCTGATGATGACATCGCTGCCCCACTTGGCTTCAAACTCGTTGATGCCACCTTCCTTCTTGATTTCGGTACACACTCGGATGTACCTCGTCCTTCTTGTGGCCACGGCGCGGAGAAGGCGTCCAGGGTAGAGCCGCTGTCTAGCGTCCTTGTCGCAAAGTACTTCAAGTGAATGAGACAGGAGCACCCGACCATCGGCAAGGGTGCCGTCCTGCCAGAGCGCCGCTAGGTCGCGACACGACTTGATGCGCGGGATGGGCACCGTGGACCATTCTGCCCCACCGTGCAAACCAGACCCTGGCAACGCTGCAGAGACGGCGACGGCCGCATCGAGGCTGTGGTTGGTGCCACCGGTCGGAGCTTGATGAGGAGGTAGTGCTGCGGGAAGCGTACCAGCGTTGATTGCATTGGGGGGGGGGACAGGGGCAGGAGCACAACCAGGTGTGCGAGGAGGATCTTGCGGTGCCGCTGCCACCGCGGGCACAGACGCCAGAAACGAAGAACCCGGGCAGGCACCGGCAGAGTTCGACGCCATACCGCTGGCCGCATTTGTGAGGGCAGGTGAAGTCGAGCCCAACGCTGGTGGAACGGGATGTTGGGAAGCAGGGGTAGAGGCGTGGTCGGCGGCGCTCAAACTTCCCAGACGAGCAAGCCGCACGCGTTGAGAAGCTGCATCCGCCTTCACGCCCTCGGCTAGCCGTGCGATTACAGACACGCCGCGAGCCGCCACGGACGCCGGGTTCTGCTCCATGATGCCATTCTTCTTACGAAGATTGACTGGGCGCTCCGCGTCGGCCCGCTTGACCTCCTCGCGGCGGCGGATGTACATGGCGTGCAGCGCAGCAGACACCTCCGTGATCACCGCCTTGTCGACACCGCACACGGGCCGCTCATAAGCTCCATTTCCACCCGTGCAGCTTCCCTCGTCGACTTCCAAATCCATGCCATTGTCCAGCACTCTCCGTGCGACGCCCGCGACGCCTGCCGGCGCCCCGCCAAGACCTCCGTCATGTGCAGGGGAGTTGGGCCCTAAAGAGCGCGAGCCTCCCGGTGACACGACGGGGATGCCAATGGGCGCCTCCAGCGGCGATTGCCCAGGGCCATTGGGAGGAGGGGGAGTAAGTGCAAGGGAGGAGGGAGCACTGGATGGGGATGAAGCGGGAGGCAAGGGGGTGTTGACAAGCCAACTTCGGGGGGGTCGCGTTGTGGAATCCATGGACGCCAGAAAAACTCCAGGACACGACAGCAACACGGACACTAGGCCCCGAGCAAAGAGGTCTAGAGGGAAGAGGAAGACGTTGCCGACGTCAGACGCAGTATGTGCCACCACGAGAAGGACGAGGCATTCGCCAACGACTAACTGGCAAGTGCAGTCACTGGTGCGCTCGATTGGCGCATGATGCGAGTGCATATGGGAATCAGCGGTCCGTCACTCAGATCGAAACGCGACAAGGAAAATGCGTGCCTTTATTGCTGATCCCCAAAATGCGTCCACCGAGACTGGCTGTCAGAAGGACTTTTTCCACAAATCAGATACACCTCTTGGACCGAGATAGAGCTGGTGGAAGAAGGTCAAGGACCAGCATGTTCATGCCGCTCTATCCTGGAGAGTGCTGGACCCCACGATTGGCGGTCATTGGGAGGTGTGGGTAAGGAGGGCAGAGCCGGGATGGGATGATGCATCCCGGCTCTGTCAATTCTACCCAGCCGGGTCTCGAGTCCGAGTGCTTCACGGGCCTCGCGGCACGGCGCAGGTCCTATTCGGGCGAGCTTGGCATCGATGCTTGTACCAGGGAATAGAGAGAGCGGGGGGGAGACAGTGCGCAGGCAAAGAGGCGTGTGGGGCGGCGGGTACCCCTGTATCCGCCGAATGCGGAAGCGTGTGCGAGCGGGACGATGCGCTCGCCAGTGGGTAGGCCGATATTCCCTCCGGGCCGCTGACCGGTCATCCTGGGCAACAGTGCACGAAACTACGCAGCGAGCGTCCGCAAGTGGCTGTCTTGAGCGCATCGACAGCGAAGAGGCCTCGCAAGGCTACCAAGTGCACAGAGCCCGCCGGCCCCCGAGCGTCTGGTTGTGTGAAGCACGTTTCGTACTGGATTCGCGGGCACCATCCTCTCGGTGCCCGTCTCACACTCTCTGGGTGCGAGGACGAGTCGGACTCGTCAGACAACGGATATTTGGGGGACCTGAGGGGGGTTTCTGGACAAGACTGTGGTGCACCCGATCGGAAGGGCAGTGCATGGACGGCGCCTCAGAGGACCAGGGCTGTGGAGCTGCCCCGTCTGCTCGGCTGAGCTTCTCAGCTACAACTTCTGCTTTGCGTGCTGCATCCTCCGACTTCCACAGACAGCGGCCCATCTTGCGATCCTTTCACCAAACATGTGTCGGCTTGGCCGGCAGCAGCGGCCTCCTGGCTGCATGCTGGGCGAGGCCTCAGTGGACTTCGGAGTTCTCACGCGACTGACGAGGAGTTGATCATGTCGCGTGATATGCCGCGATGGGCCGCTCGAGGCGGCTGGTACGAATCGCCAGGCCAAGCTTCCGATGATCTGCCAGGAAAGGAAGACACAAATTCAAAAGAAAGAGAAGTAAGCCCCATTGTCTCTGCTTTATCCGTTTCAGAACTACATATTAGTGCCAACAAGCGCCAAGTAAGTGAGTCGGGAATGAGAAAGACTCGTCTCCGGCCTCGAGATCTGGCTTGGCGGCCGCACCCTGCACTGTCGGCGTCCAGCTGCGTGAGCCGCTCCACGCCGTGTCCTGCATTCGACTTGCCCAGACACCAGTGACCCACCTTCTTTGTGCCTTTATTCCCCGTGTGCTCTCCGCTGGATAGTGTGACTGGCTGCTGCCCCCTTCGCCGCGTCCCGATGCTTCCGCGATCGCACCGCTCAAACCTGTGACCTCTCTGCACATCGCGTACCGGGCTGTGGCCAGCAGTTGGGCCAGGTACTTGCGTTTGCCGCCCCGTCCTCATGGAGCGGATGGCTACTCACGTGCTGGAGGCTGTGTTCCACCTCTCGGCGTTCCGTCCCGGCCAACTGGAGGCCATACTTGATGTCCTTCGCGAAGGCCAAAGGCCCACGAGCCTGCTTTGTACCATGTCCACGGGGTCAGGAAAGGTGAGTCCTGTTTCGCTTGCTGCCCTTGCTTCCCAGGAGACATTAGGGTTCCGCACGCTGGTATGTCGACGTGCTGCGCCCTGGCTGTATACTGACTTGTTGAGGTGTCACATTTTTCGATGCGAGCGGCACATTATGACAGACGCTTGTCTTTGGTGTGTGCTGTGTGGTGCTTTGGTGCCTGACCGGGCGCTTGACCGTGGTTCTTTGCCCGTTGACAGCTCTTTGCCGTCAGCACGAGCGGTATTTGCTTTCTTGCGGCGTCCCGGCAGCCTCGCTTTCGGCGGGCACCCCTCCGGCTGTCCGGGAGGCTGTGCTGGACTGCATTCGGCGCGGGACTCTTGTCGTGCTTATTGTGTCGCCGGAGCAACTGATCTACAACGAGCGGCTCCTCGACGCGCTCATTTCGCGCGGCGTGGCCCTCCTTGTTTTTGACGAGGCCCACACATGGCTTTCGTGGCCTACATGGCGACCGGCGATGCTGCATGCCTCGGCGCGCCTCCCACCCTCCCCGCGACTTGCTATGACGGCTACTTTGCGGAGTGACGCGGAGCCGCGGTTGCTTCGGACCCTCGGCATGGTTGGGGCTGTTGTGTCTCGGCATCCATTTTTTAGGGCCAATTTATGTCTCCGCGTCGAGCACCGGCCGTCGCTCTTGTTGCCCGCTGCGGATGGCAGCGCGCCCCGGATAGTGCAAAACGAGGAGGACTATCGCGTTCGTCGGGCTTTGCACCTTGGTGTTGATGCTGCCCGCCTCGGCGGGAATGGGATCATTTACGTGCGCCTCCGCAGGGACGCAGACTACCTGGCGGGGCGCCTCCACGCCAGCTACACGGCCATGCCAGAGCTTCACGACGCGGGGGCTGTGTTTTTTCCCTACCACGCGGGCCGAGAAGATCGAAGGACTGTCGAACAGGCCTTCGCTGCGAGGCGGGGCGTCATCGTTGTCGCCACAGTGGCATTTGGGTTGGGTATTAACTCCTCGGCGGTGAGGATCATTGTGCACATGGTACGTGCCACAAGCTGCACCTTCCATTGTTTGTATCGCACACTATCTCTCTTCACTTTTCGCGTTTTTGCTGTCATTTGCTCACCAGTATCTCTATTTCTTGCGTCTGTTGCTCCATTTCAAATACTGACCCGGCTATTTAGACGGCGCCTGCCTCCATTGACATGTACGCGCAACAAGCTGGTCGATCCGGCCGCGATGGCAATGTCGCACATTGCTATTTATTTTACAACCCACTGGACCTGTCCTCCCTGCGTCGCGTTGCTGTTCAGAGGGCTGTATCGCTTGAGGACGTGCAGGCTGGCTGTAGTGTTCTAATGCAACATCTTGGCACGTCTTCCACCGCATTCGTGGACGGAGCCGCGTTCAGTGCCGCCGGCATCGCGGCCCAACGCGCGCCGGTCGTGTTGGACGCGGTCGCGTCGGCGTCGCTCTTTCAAGTCGGCGAACGGGCATCCGCGCACTTTGTCGTGCGCCGAGGTCGTGCTTGGGGGTGTTCACCCTCGTCCCTGTCCGCTGATAGCGCCCACTTGCTTTACCACGTGCTATCGCCTCTCTTCTCTGGCAATTCTTTTTTCGCCAGGAAACGGATGGCAGATGTGGCAAGCGACGAGCACTTTGCGGGCTACGGGCTGTGGGCAACAAGAGCAGTCAAAGCCGCCGTGGAAGAGCTCGGCGCGTTGGGTGTTGTGGGGAACAGCATTGAGTGGCGCGGTTCGCTTTTCCCTGTGCGACGCTTACGTCGCGAGGCCCCAACGCGGTCAGAGATGGTGCAGATCTGGGTTGCTTCGCATGACAAGCACTTGGAGACAATGAGGGGACTGGAAGAAGTTGCTTCCTTTTTTGATGACGCGCGTACTTGCCTGTGGCTTCGCTTGTGTGTGCTGTTTGGCAATGACGAGGGTGTTGAAGTATCCTCCTTGTGTCACTGTTATGTTTGCAGCCCGGCGTGTCCCTCGCTTGGGTGAGTAGTCCATCAATAATTTCACAGGTGTTTATTGTCTTGCGCGCCCACACTGATCCCAAGAAACCTTAAGGGGGCCGTGCCTCCACGACGAGCCTCCTTGCCGTCCGCAACCGTCCCCTCAGTTACGACCACCTCCAATCGCGTCGCGCCCTTGTCCTACTGGCGCACCTGCACCACTTCACTTCCTTCACGGACACCGCCCGAGCATGAGCGGCCGCAGCTGGTCTTTCAAGTCGTGGCGGCGCGGGGCGGTAGCGACAGCATAGTCAAGCGGCGGCTGGGCAGCGACGGCGGCTGCGGCGGCTGCAGCGACGGCGGCGGCGGCTATGGCGGCGGCGCAGCCGGCGCCGGCCGGCCGTGCTGCTGACCGCCATGACCGGCTGGTTGGATGGCGCGGTGGAAGCCCGACGCGGCTTGCCTCCCACCCCCGTCCGACACCGACAAGGAGCGGTCGCGGGGGGCCCTAACCTCGCAGCCGGCGACGCTCACCCGCCCACAGTACCGGCCGGCGGCGACGCGATGGCGTTGCCGCCACGCGCCGCCACGCTCGTAGTGTCGTCGCCCTCCTGTGCAGAACGCGCCTCATCGCAGGCTGCATGGGCCCGAAGATGGCGCCGGGACATGTCAGAGCGGGAGCGCACCAAACATCCGGTCCTGCGTCCTTAATAGCAGCCGACGGTGGAGCGTCGGCGCCTGTCTCGTCCCCCAGCGCATCATCGCCGCCCGCAAGGTCCCCGCTGCGGACGGAGGAGCTTTGCCGGGTGGCGTCGTCAACCGGGGGTGGGCTGGCGCGGCACGTTGTTGCCGCACGGGGGCGGGGCGTACGCCGATCATCAACCGCTGATGTTTTCGCAGCCGGGCGCAGGCGAGCACAGCTGGGCCTTGACGGTGGAGGGAGGGGGGGCGCGCCAGTTGCCCGTCGACCGCCGCGCCGACGACCGCACCCGCCGTGCTCGAAACGCCCAAGACGACCACAACCACGCCGATTACCACACCGCACCCCCCCGACACGGACGCTTTCCCGCGTGGAGACGCCTCTGCCGAGCCACCGGTGCCCGCAGACGTCCCGACGGGGACGGCTGGGGCTCGTTCGCCGGCGCTGCCCCACAGCGCCACGGCCGACTCGGAGTCTGCGCCCTACTAGGCGGTCGACGCCTCGGCGTCGCCCGCGTGGTCGCGGCCGCCAGCAGTGACGACGAGTGACGAAGCCAGTCTCCCGCAGCTGCTGACGTCGCCGTTGAGAGGGCCGAAAACAACTCTCCTTTTGCGACAGGGGGGAAGGAGGTCGCCGGGCGCCCGGAGATAGAGGGGTCGCCGCCGTCACAGCGCCTCACCCCTCCCCCCCCTCCAGCTCGCCCCCGATGCCGCCGCCCCCGACGACACCTCTCTTTCTGACGACGTCTTCGCCCATTTCGCCACTGATGCCATCAGTGCCGACGCCCGCCCCGCTAGTCGCGCCGCCCACCGTCACGTGGACGGCGGCGATTGGCAACCGCTCGTCGCCCGCGTCGTCGCCGCCGCGCGGCACTGCGCCGACCTCACGGTCCGACTCGCGGCCGCGTGGGCAGTGGCAAGGGCTCTCGCCATCTCTTCCTCGGTCGTCGCTACCAGCGCTGCCGGCGGTGGCGCCTTTAGGTCGGCCGCCATTGTGCCGCCGCCCCGTCCGAAGACGTCTTCAACGCGGGGGAGCGGGTGCCCCACGACCATGTCGCCAGGGGGTGGCGGTAACACCTTTAACCCGCCGGTGCCGGCGCGCGGCCGGGAGGGGGCGAGCACAACTCGCCCTTGATGGCAGGGGGGAGAGGGGACGCCGACTGCCTGACGGTGCTGGTGGTCACCGTCACAACCGCACCCGCCCCCTCCCCGCCCACCGCCAGCTCGAAAACGTCGCTGCGGTCCACGACGCAGCAGACCGCCTTATCATCGTCGCTGCCTGCGCCTTCGTCGAAGATGCGGACGTCGACGCCCTCGCTACTCGCTGCGCCGCCTGGCGCCGAGTTGACGGAGAAAAACGTCGCCCGCATGTCCACGGCGCGGACGTCTTGGCCGGCAAAGCCCCGGCAGCCCCTGCACCCACGTCGCCTGCCTGGCGGCCGCGCACGCCGCCGCCGGCGACGTCGTTGGCCGCGCAGTCGCCGGCGTCGACGACGCGTCGGTCGTCGCGCTGTCGTCGGCACCTTTCACGACGTGAGGGGCAGCCGCCGCCACCGCCGCCGCTGCGGCAACAGCCGCCAAACTGAGGTGGGGTCGCCTGCACCGGAAAGGCCCAGCGCCCTCCGCCGGCCGGGGATTGGGGACCGCAGGTAATCCGCCGTGCTTGCGGGCGCGCCTCCGACGACAGCTATCCGCCGCTCATGCCACCGATGCCGCCGCCGGCCAGGCGGGAAACAGGACCTGTCGGCTCGCCCCCTCTCTCACCGACGCGCCCAGTCCCGCCGGTCGCGCCGCCTCTCACCTCCACCCCCGCCACACAGCCGGCGCCGTCGTCCAAGCTGCGTGCCGCCAGTTGCCCGGCCGCGGCGTGCTCCTTGCCCATCCCAGCCAAAATGGCCGCCGTACGGTAACGTGGAGCGCGTACCGCGGCCCCTGGCCACAATGGGCATGCAGCGGGTGCAGCCCTGCAGTGACCACCCGCCCCACGGGGCCCGCCTTCGCGGCCGCGGGTCCCGACCCGTCACCGAACGAAGTGCATGAGTGCCGCGGGAGGCTCCGTGGCGCCGGGTAGCCACGAAGCCACAGTGTTGGCGGTGGCGCCGATGTCCGACGAGCCGTCCGGCGCCGCCGACGCCCCGCAGGTGTCCTCCGAGACGGCGGCTTTGGACGCCCGCCGACGGGGAGAGGGGTCACCGTCGCTGGAGGAGTCACCGTCGCTACAGAAATAAGCACGCAACCCCGACGCCGACGAGAGCGCCGCCACTGCCGCTACAAGAGAGCCCGCCAACATTCGTCACTGCCGCAGTCACAGCGTCCGCTTCCGCCCGCTTGTCGTGGGCGTCGCGGCTGCCCTTGCGCCTGACGATGGCTTTCCCTCTCGTCCCGTGGGCTTGGCCATGGCCTCCCGGCTAGGGATGGCGGCGAGGGCGCACGTTCCCCGAGGCCTCTTCCCCTCGTCCATCGACGTACGGTGCACCCCGGCCGCCGCCGCCCCGCCACGCAAGCCTGCCAGTGTGGCGAGTGCGCAATTCGCTTCCGGCGTTGCCGCCGCCACCGTGCCGCAACGTCCGAGAAGCCACCCACGCGAAGGCGATGGCCCAACAAGTGGCCGGCTTTCGCCGTTGCCGTCACCATCGCGGCTGTCGTTGCCGCCACCTTGGTCTATGATGCTAACGAACCCGCCCCCCTATAAGCGGTGAGGTCTGCCAGCATCGCTACCCATCCCCACACTCCATCGCCCACCCCACCGGCACCAAAAGAGCCGTACAGGTCCTTTAAGTTGGAGGTGCCATCGAGCACTCGACGGGGACGCCAACAGGGCAAGAGTAGGCACTGCGAGCGGACGCCACCGCCGGACGCGAAGCCGGGACGGTGACCGCTCCACCTCGCGGGGGCGGCGACCGCCGTGTGGGCAGCGGCGGTGACGGCGGCGGCGGCGGCGGCGGTGATCAGACCGTCAGCAGTGACGGCTTCGGCGGCGCGGCGGCCACCGCCGGCGCGCATCACGGCCTCATCTAGGGCCCACAGCAAGGCCGTTGCGACGGTGCTTTGCGATGCTGGCCGATGCGCGGCGTCCACCTGCCATCAAAGTCGACACAGACCCCGACGCCGCCACCAGCGCCAAGGTCGCCACCACCGCCACCGCTGCTTGGGTCGCCGCGGCAGCAGCAGCCACCGCCATTGCGGCCAGCCGCACCCCCCACACACCAAAGTCAATGAGGAGCCACCCCGCAGACTCCGCGCCGTCCCGCCCATCCCACATACACCGAAGGCGCGTCTTCCCTCGCTAGCCCGGCGCCCGCGCGCACATGCGCCGGCCGCGCACCACCAGAGCCCTTCCGACACCGTCGTCGCTGCCGTCCCCTATCGTCGTCACCGCTACTGCGCCACCCCCACAAGCGTCCATGCCATTGCCGGTTGTCGCCACTTGTCGCGGCCGGCGTGACGATGACCCAGCCGGCGCGGGCAGCCGCCGCCGTGGTGGCGGCGCAAGGATAGTGTGTCTGCAGCGCGACGGGCGCCACTGTGGGGGGTTGACTGCCCAGTTTACTGTCATGATTCTTTGGGCGTCCGATCGGTCGGTCCGTCGATCGAACTCTGGAGGCCGACCGGCCAACCGGTATAGGTTCAGTCGATCGTAAAAGGTGCTGTTACCGTCACATATTTGTGTTACTAGAGCTACATAACGATACCCTCAAAAACGCCCTGGGCGTTCTGACCAATCCTACTCGTCGAGGACGTTAAATATTGCAGTCTTCTCAATTCTGGCCGATTGCAGCAAGAACAACCTGCAGTCCGCACAACTGCTGATTGGCCGAGAGCTCGTACCCGGCCCAATAGATCGCTGCCGTGCATCTGTTCAGCACAGTTGTTCTCGTCGGGATCGGCCAACATTGGGGAGACTGCAATAGTTTGTTGCCGTGACCGAGCTTGGTCCGCACGACATTGGGCACAGAATCTGTGGTGAGGTGTCCAGCAATGCAAGTCATTCGACCGAGGGCTTGTGGGTATTGACCCCTAGATACCCACGTGTGGGTCGGGCTTTTCTACTGGAGGGGCTCTTTGTAGCCGTATTATTAATTCCCACGAGATAACCACGAGATACAGAAGAGACACCCACAGAATCCCTTTTTTGGGCACAATCAATGTGGTGCCAATCTGGCAACAAAATGTCCTTGACCCGGCTCACGACATAGCTGTGCGCGAAATCTGATATTTGATCCCCCAGGACGAAGCTTCCTGTGCTCCGATACAGCGCTTCTCGCTCTACTTCTTTGATGAGCAAACTCGCAACGCTTCATGCGAGGTGTCTGCCAGCTGTTGCTCACTGTCAGCCATGTCCAGTCGGGTAATGCAGCTCTCTTCTGGGGGGGGTGCCACTGCTTGGCGCCGGGCGGTCGGGCGTCGGCGGGCTTCTACCCGCCCCGGGTCTGGCGGCCAGGGGCGGGATGGCGGATGAGGCGGCACCGCGCGTCGCCCGCGTTGGC
>Ga0114953_1002227_pt1 | contig 13619 bp, 8 predicted proteins | sample SidtaG_FD_87298 | JGI IMG/M metagenome (GOLD analysis project Ga0114953, IMG submission 87298) | Marine algal microbial communities from Sidmouth, United Kingdom - Sidmouth_Male2 metaG | ecosystem: Host-associated > Algae > Red algae > Unclassified | place: Sidmouth, United Kingdom | collected...
GGCGGGCGGGACGCGGGGCTGGGGGCGGGGGGGGCGCTGGGGCCGGCGGGGGGGGGGGCCCGGGGGGGCCCGCGGGGGGCGGGGGGGGGGGGGGGGGTGCGGGGGGGGGGGGCCGCCGGGGGGGGGGGGGGGGGGGGTGGGGGGGGGGGGGGGGGGGGGGGGGGGGGGGGGGGGGGGGGGGCCAGCCGCGCGCGTCGTCGACACGCCGGGGGGGGACGTGCTCGGCGACGCGCCGCCGCCGACGCCGCCGCCACCGCCGCCGCCGCCGCCGCCGCCGCCGCCGAGGGCGTGAAAGTGCGCGTCGAGGCGCGCGGCAGCCGCCGCGTCGGGCGCGTCGACGCGCGCAGTGCCGACGGCCGCCGCCGCCGGGGGGGTCGCCACGGGTGCAGACGGCCCGTCGCCATCGTCGACGACGCCGCCCGTGACCAGCGACAGGCCGTCATTCATGGCCGCCGCCGTGGCGGCGGCGGCCACGGTCACCGCGTCGGGCGGCGCCGGGCGGCGCGGCGGGGACGCGCCGCCGCTGCCGCCGCCGCCGCCGCCGCCGCCGTCATCGTCGCCCGCGTCGGACGAGCCGCTGCCGTCCGACGGGGGCCCCCGCACGGGGATGGGGATGCTGTGGGACGCCATCCCCGCCGCTTGCCGCCGCGGTGTTCGCGCGGGGCAGGCCCGCACGACGTCGTGGCGCGGGCGGTGGGGGGGGAGGCACCCGCGTCGACAGACCCGTCCGCAGCAGCCGGAACGGGCGTCCCACCGTCACAAGCCGAGGCCCGACCCGCCCACACCGTACGGTCTGGGTCGTGCCCACGACGGGGGAGAGCAACAGCGCCGCGGCAAGCGCTCGTCGCCAACCGGCCACCCACCGCGCCGCCACCGCCGCAGCAACGTCAGAAAAGTCGACACCCTGCACGAGAGTTATTCCCGTTTGGCTTTCCGTCGAGGCGGCCGGTTGCGAACAGTAGGGACTCCCGTTCCATACATGTTCAGGTGCGGGGCCCTACTCACGAGACTCCCATGGTTCTCACACATGACCGGGCTTAGATCTGCTAAGCGGTGCAACATAAGGACCAATGTTGCGTGTCGAAACTTCTTTGCCACACACATGCATTTGCTGTCGTGGGGCGGGGGGCGGTGCGGGTGCCGCAGTGCGGCTGTACGGCGCGCTATTTGTGTTTTTTGTGCACCCTCGTGCAGCTCAGCTGCTGTGATTTTGTTTGCTCTGCGGTACGCACGCCGTAGCACACCTCGTTGAGAGTGCAGTGGACCCCGCTTAGGAGGAATCGAGTCACGAGCAGTGCTCTACAGAAGGAGAAACAGATGGACAAAAGCAGGGCATCCCACCGGCACCCGGGGTCCGGCGGTCGGGTGCCGCATCGAAAGAGGCAGCAAGAAGAGTAAATAAAGCAAAAAAGAGGGTGCTACTCACCCTCTGAGGCAACGAGGTCCAGGGATGCAAGACCTCAACAATCAAGACAGAGACATCGAGAACACGTGAAGTTGCCACACTCAAACCCGCGCACACGAGTTAGAAAGAAGCAAGGAGCAGAAGCACCAGCAGCCAGGATCCATCCACGAACGAGTGGCGTCCCATCCAGTTCAGTGACACAATCCGTCAGGCGACGCTGTCCTCCTCGAGGGACCGACGGATTGCCACACGTGCAGCCTCGTCGGCGGCGTCGTCAATGTCGTCACTATCATCGTCACGACCATCGTCGTCTCGGCCGTGGTTGGTCTCCTCCTCCTCGTCGTTGTCGGCAACTACGCGCCATGCCGCAAGTGCGGCGGCCGTGTCGGCGGCCGTGTCGGCGGCTTCTTCGACGGCAGCAGCGGGGGATGCAGCAGGGAGAACGGCGGCGGCGTCGGCGTTACTCTGAGGCGTGCGGTACGTGGGATCCGCACAGTGCGGGTCCTTGCCGTCCGTCAGGCGCAGCCCGTTGCACGCCCGGTCCCCCTGCACCAAGAAAGTCTCGCACACGGTCGACAGCTCCTCCACCCACTCGGCCGGATGGCCTGCGTTAAGGCCGGTCGCGGCCACCGCCGGCTCCGCATTGTCGCTCGAGTTCGTCGTCGCACGCATCTTGATGTGCTGCCGAATCTTCATGGTGACCAGCGCCACGTGCGCCGTGCGGCACGAAATGACGCGTGGGCCACCGATCACTGGCGCATCCTCGGAGAACTTATCCAGGACGCCTAGAGTTTAGAAGACGACGGTCAGCGCGCGGACGACGGCGGCGTGATATGTATAATCCGTCATGAAGGCGTTGTTGACCATCAACGGGGCCGCTTCCGTCGGCGACAGAACGACCTCGTACTTGGTTTGCGTCCCACGGAGGCGCCGCAGGGAGCCCATGCCTTCTTCATTGTTGACAAAAGTAAGGAAGGCCGCAACTGCCTTGTTTCCGAGCTTCTGGTAGAAGTGCGAAACAGCTCGGTTGACGTAACGGAAGCCCATGGTTCGGTTGCGGCTCACCGGAGCCGGTGCGGGGGTTGTATCAGCGTCCAGCCCCGCCGTCGACGGGCGCCTCGGCCGCTGCGGGAGCTGCCAGCGGCGCTCCAAAAGCTCCCGCGCGACGGTCAAGTCGACATTGAGTCGGGATGCCGTCCAGCGTTGCGAATACTCGTTGATGTGCTGCGTCTCTGGCCACACGTCCGCCGCGTCGCGGGGCTGGATAAACAGCTGCATCAGGTAGGTGTTGATGTGCCCTCGCAGCTGGACAATCCACTGTGCGTCACGCACGTCCGCATCGTCCGGGGACTGCGGCAGAGTGGAGGCCGCCGCACCCGCCGCCGTTGGAGAGGCGGCCGTACCCCTCGCGCTGGGAGACCGCACCTCCATCACCACCTTGCCAACGTCGACTGACATGTCGTGCAGAGCGCGGCGCAGGAACGTCATCGTCGACGTGAGCCTGTCCGCCAGTACCGCGATGTCGTCCACCTTCTTGACCAGCATCCGCTGCTGGTTGTTCATGATGGCCAGCTCCTTTCGCTGGGCCGTCATTTCTCGACGCACGCCCGAGAAGCCTAGCGTGCTGCTCCGGCTCAGGGTTGCAACCAGCGTCGCCGTGGTGCCTTCAGCGCCGACAGTGGGTGTCGTGAGTTGCGCTGCGGGGCACGTTCCCGCCACGCGTTGCGAGGAGCTGCCACTACCCATCGCACTCGCGCCAAGCGGGCAAGGCGCCGGTGACCCGGAACGTGAAGAGGATGCGCGACGCTGCCGTGTAGGAGACGGGCTCTTGGAAAGACGGCGAGAAAGCGAAGGACCCGAAGGCGGGCGGCACTGAGGTGGCCGAGCTCGACGCGGTGGCGGCGTCGGGCGGCCAACAGACGCGCCGGCCATCGGGCCCGGAAGGGAATTCACGGGCCCGGCGCAGGGTGTACCAGCGTCGCCGTCATTCATGCTCTCCTCTGCTTCCCCAGGCGAGGATTGCACAGGCGGACGGCTCCACGGCACCGAAGAAGCGCCGAACGTCGGGAATGCCTGGTTACCGCCAGGCGCAAAGCCGCTAGGCACCGAAAGGCCATTGACATGGCTCGTCCCGGAGGTCGTACCCGGGATGCTGGCCGACGCTGCTTGTTCCACCCCGGCTTGTAGACGCGACACCATCGGCGAGACGGCGTACGCCCCCTGCGAAGGGATGGAACAGCCGAGACCATAAGCCGACGGGTTCATCAGTGGCAGACCGCCGCGAAGTGTGCCGGCCACTTGGGGCTGCGGTGACAACGGGAGCCCTCGAGGACCGGCCCGACCAGGCGGCACCTCGGCTCTGTGTCGAAGGCCCGACTGGTGGCGGAAGGGCGTGGAAGGAGCCGGCGTGGACATGTCATCTTGCGACGGCACAAAAGCAAAAACACCAGTGACCAGCCCCGAGTACATGGTGACGAGAGCGGGAGTGACAAAGTACAGGGACGAGGCACGAAAATGAGGGGGAGTGACAGGGGACGGTACAAGAAAGGAGGGGGGGGGTTCCAGTGTGGTCCGCAGGTGGATATGTGAAGGAGAGGTGGGCAGTTGGACGAGGACGCGTTAGGTCACACATCGGCACCGAAGGCCGACGTTCTTGTAGCATCCCGGCGCGACCCCCGCCGGTGGGTGCAGTGCACACAGACACACACGCAGGGGGGGAGGGGTCCTGTTGCAGGCGAGGCCCGCGTTGAGCTGCGCGTAGAGACACCCAGAGCACAGCGGAAAGCCCATCCCAGGAGGTCCAGCTTGGCCGCCCAAAACGCACCCCCAAGCGATGCGCCAAGGACAGCACCTTCACCTGCTGGACCGAGATCGGCAGCAAGCCGGAGGCGGGAGAAAGGGAGCGCAACGCACCCGTAGCATGATGGCGCGAGCGGTACCTGACAGCCACAGCAAGGGGCAACAAGAGGTGTGCAGGCGAGCGGGGAGCAGCATTGCCTGTGCAAGGGCGGGGGGGTTGCGACGGACGCGGCGAAGAGCGCCCGCCAGATCGGAGGTTGCTGTGGAGGGTGAGACTGTTTTTTTTTGTGATTCCGGAAACGACATGAACCCACAATTTCTCGGAACACCGAATTGTCTCCTTGCTGTGATGACGTACCTCGGACATGCCATCTGGGGTGCTACATCTCTCAAGTCGTGGCCTCATAGGCTGCGCTCGTGCTGCATGCGAGCGATAGCCCCCCATCGATTGGGGAGCTGATGTGTCGATGCACGCCAGGAGCTCCAATTCTGGGGATGGGCTTGAACGAATCTCGTCCCATTGGCACGCAGACGATTGACGCTGGCATATATCCGCGCGTCGCTTCGTTGGCCGACCCAGCATCGTCTGCGTCTGCGCCAAGTGCTCACTGGGAACTTCATCGTCTGCAGCCGCCGGTTGAGTTTCCCGCGGCAGCACGAGGAGGCGGCGGGGTGGGGCGCGGCCGGCGGCGGATTGTTTCTGACTCGGGACCACGGTGACAAACGTACGGGCCACCGCAAGTGCTGGTAAGTGTGCTTTCGGAAGCGTGCCTGAGTGGCACCTTGGGCGGCGCCCACGCCATCGACGACTTGCATGTATGGGTGGGGGTCCGTGAGCGGGGGCCACCAATCGCCCGGTCGTGGAGCCTGGTGGTGTGTTGCGCGAGGGCGTCGGCGTGCCGCCTTAGGGGTGGGCACTTTTGGCGAGGCCTCGAGGCACGGTCCTCGCGCCGCGCGCCCCACTTGGATGGCAGTAGCAGCAGTGGGGCTATGCCGGTGTCGTGCAGCATGTTGTCGCCGATGTGAGATACACGTTTGAAGGCCATGTGGGGACCGCGACTGATGCCACCCAACACACTTCGCTGTGCTTCTTCATGTACCTGTCTATACGACTGGTTCTGGGGCGTTGCAATGTGCGTGCGCCCCCCCCTTACAACCCGTTCTGCACCTAGTCCGGTCAACGGCCAGCTGAGCATGCGGCACTGGCTCAATCCACGCGCGACCGCGCCCCTGTGCCAGTACCTGGCGTGGTACGTGTCTGGTCATCCTACGGCCGCTGCTCGTGACCGTCGAGGACCCGGTCCGTTGGGCTCGTAGCCTCCTGCAAGCGGCGTCGGCGCCTCTGTGTGGTGCGGCGCAGCGGACGCTGGAAAGCACTCATTGGTACGTTGATGACGCCCATTTTCTATGAGCGTAGCACGCCTGAGAAAAAGACTGGGGCGGCTGACGTCTCCAGGTGGAACGGTCGCACTTGCCCGTGTGCCGAAGACGGGGGCGGTGCGCCGCTGCAGCGACTGACGCCTGCGTGGAGCAATAGAGCAATCGAGCCCCCGACGTACCCCCATTTATATCGCCCTTCGTGGTCGTTGGTCTCGGTTTTTGACACCTGCTACGATCACGCACCTACTCCTGCCCACGTCGCTCGGCTGGTGGGTTCCTTTGCGCTTTCTGTTGGCAGTTGTCACGCTGCGCCCTCCCCCAACCCCGCTGCCATCCGCCCACCCCCTGAAGCTGGTGCGCTCGGGGCCGCCACCCGCCCCGGTGCGCCTTCCGTCCCCCCAATTTTCTTCGTTATGGCGCCATCTGTGGGCACCACCGCCAAGGTCTTCCCCTGTCCCTACTGCTGCATATCGTACGGCTCTCCGGCAAACGTGGCGCGGCACGTCCAGGCGTCCCACCGCAACGAGAACCGCTTTGCTGTGGCAGCCCGCATTGCGGGCGTCGCCCGTATCTCGTTGGCGGAAATGGCTAACGTGGTCGGGCCACCGCGTCTCGCGGCGCCCGCGGTCGCTCACGATCTGGCGGTCGTGCCGGCGACTGCGGAGGCGGGGCATCGTCGAGCGCCTGAGGACGCATCGGCCAATGACCCCGACTCAATGCTGGCGGGTCTGTTTGACGAGACGGACGACGAGGAGGCGTCGCCGCCGACGGATGGCGTCGCAGACGGCAGTCTGGAGCAAACCGTCAACGCAGTGGCGGACTCGGGACATGCCGCAGGTTCCAGCGACGGTGCCGTCATCAGCCGCCCAATGGAGGACACGGCGGCGGAATTGAGGGCTGCTCTGCCGGTTGCGGCGCCCATGGTGCGGCACGTCTTTGCGACCAGCACGGCCGCGCGCATCCGCGCCTACTACGACGCAATGTCTGAGACGACCCTCTCTAAGCCGGTCGTGCCGCCTTTCTGGGCTACGCGTCCGTCGCGGTTTTCCACTCCGTCGCTCCGCGGGGCGCTGCGGTTCGCCTGGACGGCAGGCGGGTGTGGACTAACCCGCCGAGACCACATCGCATACGCCCAGACGCTGCGGGACGTCGAGCGCGAAGCCACACGTGGCACTTCGACCGTCGGGCCAGTCTCCTCGGTGTTCGCGTCGCCGCACAGCTTTCTCACGGCAGCGCGCCACGAGCAGAACCGCGTCCTGGCTCTTCGGCGGTGGATGACGGTGCCGATCGTCATCAATGGAAAGTCGCACGCTTATTACTACCGCGACATCCTGCAAGCTGGACTGGATGCGTTGGCAGACGCCGAGAGCGTCTCTTTTGGTGCCGCCATGTCTGTCGACGAGGACCTAGCGGCGGCGCATCCGGACGGGTGGACTGTCCCCGACGCTTTCGAGCGACGAGGCACGCTGGATGCGGACATGTACGTGGACGAGAGCCGATACGTGCGCCGGATTCATGGGGCCGATGCCAAGGTCATGGCGGTTCAGTTGCACGCCGACGAGGCGCTCGTCTCCTGGTCGGGCGCCAACTACATCTTTCCCGTCAGGGCGAACTTCGTGAACGTGCTCGATGGTGGCGGCTGCTGGGAGACGGTCGGGTACCTACAGCACCTGCCGAAGGCTGTCGGCAGGAGCGCCAAGGCAAAGCTGAAGGTGAGCGACGCGCGCAACGAGTTGCTGCAGCGCTGCCTGGCCGTGTCCTTGCGTCGCCTCGTGCGAGCCAGTGAAGACGGCGTCACGGCGACAGTGGCCGGACACGGATCTGTGCTGCTGGTGCCGCGCGTCACGGGACTGGTTGTTGACCAAGTTGAGGAGCGCTCGATTTTGGGCCTCATGGGCAACCAGTGCCGCTACTTCTGCTCACCATGCATGGAAGACAAGCGCACTCGCGGCGGTTTGCTGGGTGTACGTGCGCTGGACCGCGACGTCAACGCCACCCTGGACGGACAGCTCGCGGCCGCGCTTGTGCGCGCGGAGGACCCGCGACCGAGTCGGCGCCGTGCCTTGGGGGATGAGCACAGTGCTCTAGCGTTTGCACCCGCTCTTGGTGCCATGCACGGTCTGTCTACGGGCGCCGCAAACCTCTATAAGATCGTGTCTTTCGATCTTCTCCACGTCTGGAAGCTGGGCGTCCTTCGCCTGCTTGCTCAACGCCTGCCAAGAGTTCTCCATGCAATCTGCGGTGGCGGCGGAGGCGCACGGCTCGGCACGGTCGAAGACACACTGGAGGCCATCAACCTGCGGGGCTGGGAGCTCGGTAGGAACTGCAAGACGACGCCGGCGCCACCTGGCTGCTTCGTGCCCTCGAGTGAGCCGCAGGCCACAATGACAGGCCGAAGCTGGCGACACTTCAGTGTCTTTTGGCCTTTTATGGTGGCCGGCGCCATCGGGCCTGCCATTGCGGCGGCGCCGGCCATGTTGGATGGAGCCCCCGTGGCCCCGACTGGAGATCTACCTCGTTTTGACGCGAGCAACGCCGACGTCTCCTCGAGTGCGTCAAGCGGCACGTCCAGCGACGAGGATTCGAGCGACGGCGGTGACGCGGCGAGCAACGCGAGTAGTGAAGTGGATGACGGCTGGCGCGAGGTGCCCGGAGATGACTTCGCCGTCCAGGACGAGCCCGTCAGCGCCTTGCCTGACGAGCACCTCGCGGCGACGAGTGCGTACAGGCTGCACTTCCCGGGCATGGCGATTCATGATGCGTTCCTCGAGACGTTTTGCCGCGCCGCGCGCTTGGGTGGGCTGCTGTTCGGGGACAACATGGCCAACTCTCACGTCACCACAGAGGAGCAGGTCAACCACATGGACGAGTTGGCCAAGGAGCTGGGTGCCGACGCCATCCAGACACTGTACGGCCACGTCAATACGTCTAAGCTGCATCGTCTCATCCACCACCTGGCTGACGAGCTGCGCGCGCGCGGTAACCTGTGGGAGGGTGACACGTCAACCAACGAGAAGTTGCACGGCAGCTGCAAGCGGATGTTCAAGAGGAGCAATAAGCGCGGCCCGAAGGTGGCTCTTCAAATGATACGTTGCGACGAGTCGCAGTCGGCAATCATTCGCGAGCTCGTCGATGCTGATGAAGAGGAGACCGCAGGGGCGGCGCGCGACGGCTCGGCTGCCGGCGTGTACAGTGCGTCCGCCGACCAGGGCGGCGATGGAGGCCGCGGTGGTGATGGCGACAGTAGTGACGCTGGTGCTGGGGCTTCGGCCTCGCTTGGTGCTGGGTCCTCGTATGGCCGCGTCGCAAGCGCTGCCACGCCGTTACTTGAAACGGGTGACTTGCCGTTTTCGGGACGCGCGCGACGAGTGGCTGTCGGAGACCTCCGCACCTCCGCTGCTCTGGCGGAACTTGGCAACGTCCTCGGACTGGGAGACCAGGAGCACGTCACTGTGCACAGCACCGTGCGTATTATGGCCAAGTTCGAGTGGGGTGCGCAGACGGCCATCCAGCACCTGCGGGCAACCGATAGCTTCTTCGGTCGGCCCTGGCACTCGTTTGTGCGGTATGTCAGTGTGGACGGTTCTCACCGCTGGGGGCGGCTGCGCCTCGTTCTGCGTTCTGTCGGCTCGGTAAGTCGCAGTTGCGTCGTGCTGCAGCGCATGCGCCGCGCGGCGTATCGACCGGGATGCGTCCTCACACGGTATGGTTGCGTCCGCTTGGCGTGGGAATTTTCCGCGCCCGACGACGACTACCCAGCGCTCGAGGTGGTCGACGCCGCCGATCTCCTCCGCACTGAGGACGTCCAAGTAGACTGGAAGGACCTGGCCGACCGCCGTGGGCTGCGCGCAACCCTGGATGACCAGGTCAGCTCGCCGACAGAGCGCCGAGCAGCCCGGTACTTTGTGAACGCGTTTTATCCTTGGACCAGTCGCGAGCTGGTTCCCGGCCTGTAGGTGGTAGCCCGTGTTCGAGAATGGTGTGTTTGGAGTTGATAGTGAGAGCGCCTCCCCCACACGGAGGGACACAAGGCCAGGAGGGGTACACGGGGGAGCTCCCGCTGCCGTTCATGGTGGGCAACCAGCTGTGTGCATGCGTCTCGTAGTTTTTGTATCGTCGTTTTTGTGTTGTCACTACCGTGTGTATCATCGACTGCTCAAAGCTGGGGATGGACCGCATCGACAAGCGCATTTCGTTGTCTTGTGTCTGTCATGATGTCGTCAACGCTCGGCATGTAGCGCAATTGGTGAAAACAACGGAGGGGGCGGTTCTTCCTGCGGCAGAGCGGGCGCCGCTGTCGCGTTTCGAGCCATACGGGGCAGCTCAGCTTCGTAGGTACGACCTGCGGCTGTCGACATACATGTGGCCGGGTGTAACGTCTTGGTGTGTTGTCGCTCTTTATCACGTCGAACGCCCAACGACCACGGACCGAGCGCAATGCCGGAATCGGCTGTCCCAGTGCGGCCATTGTCTCGGCCTCTGGTCCTCAATGGGACGCAATTGCCTCGTCTTCACAGCTGGAGGCCGCAGATCTTTCCTCCTTAGAAGGAGATCGGGTAATGTCCCACACTAGTGCTCCCATTGGTCCGGTTTAGCGGTGGCTTACGAATGAACCTCGTGGTCGATCAGCTGGTGCCGAGGAAACGGCCAGAGCCTGGCACGCAGTACACTGAACAGGATTGCCTCTGGTTCAGGCTCGCGTTCTCGAACCGGGGCGTCAACAGAATTGGCTCCCGTCCAGTCGATTCGCGAACGCGGTTCCAGTCCAGCCTCCCGTTCCAGATGTCGTTTTTCTGACGAACTGGCGGCGGCGTACGGCAACAGCGCAGTGGCCCGTTGCGGCCGGGCCGCGCGCGCGGGCCCTGTCGGCGGGGCGGGCGTGGCCCCCGATCTGCGCGACATCTGCCGCCAGACACGTGGCCAAATTCAACGGAAAGGGCGGCTGCCGCCGCCGCGTGCGAGGAGCCGCGCGGTGCCCCGACCGACGCTGCCTACAGTTTTCGGCAGCGTCGATCTGCGGGTGCCGGCAGCGACGCGCCAGCGCGGACCAAAGACGAGCAGCACAGCATCGGACAGCAGCATGGAACGCAAGAGCGTCTTCCGCATGACTGACGCAACGGCCCCAGTCAAACAAGAGGCACCCTATCCCATCGGCGGCGCGCACGAGCGGCGGTGACAGGCAGTGCACGACCGCCGCCGTGCCCGCCGCTCCCCCCGACCGCCCGCCGCCCGCGTGGCGCCCGCCCGTGTCGCCGAGCGGCTCCACGCGGCGCCAGTGCCCCAGCCGGTCGCCCGCGTCGGAGCTTGCACTGGCGGTCATGGGGGCTCCCCCAGCGGCGGTGGCAAGCGGCGGCATCGGTGTAGGAGGCCTCTTGTTGGAGCTGGTTTACCCCTTGTCATAGCGTACGCTCCGAGGCTGCTCGTTGCGCGCTGCGCTCTCTGCAATGGCGGCTGCGGTAGTGGGGGTGGCCCGTGTTGTCACTCCTGGACGGGCCGCCACATGAGGTCGACGAGGCCTGTACCTGATTGTTGGCAGGCGGGGAGCGGTGTTCTGGTATTGGTGCTGCTTTATAGCCCTGCCTGCCTAGTGGTACCCATGGCGCAGAGGCATCTCGGTGAACGCAATGGCGAAGACAGGTCGCGCCGGTTCGGCCAGCCCCGCCACGTCCATTATCCCGCGTGGCGGGTTCGTCGTCGGCCCGGGCGTCGGCCACCACCTCCGCACCGCCGTTCACGCCACGCCCATCGTTCCGTGTGGCGTGCCCGTCCAACAACCGTCCATGGTCACTGTTCAGCACCGTACGTGGCGTTTGCTACTCGTTTCCGCGGAGTGGAGCCGCTTGTCTGTTGACGCCTCTTCGGACGAGGTCTTGTGCAGGTGGAGCAGCCCAGTCCACGATGGATTGGGCAGAAAAAGTAGCACCTACCTGTGGCGTGTTCTTCATTCACTCTTCTTCCAGAACAATCGATGAGAATTGAAGCCGTCCTGATCGACGAGTTGTAGACTACGACAGGACAGCGAGCGAGTCCGGCGGTGCGAGTGCCGACCCGTGTGGTCGATGCTACGTCACCCGACCCGCTGTCCCCCGCCGGCCCTTTCGTCATTGCCCGTGCCGTGACCAGTTTCGTCGCGCCCACCCCTACTTGTCTTTGGCGCGACCTGTGGCTTATCACTGTCCCCCCTCGGTACGCCCTGGCTCACCGTTGTGCCCAGCTCCTGCCGCCGCTATGGCCAACCCGCACGAGCGCGTCGCGATGGCCGCCGTTGCCCACCACCTGTCGGCCGCCGCCGACGCGGACGCGACCATGGCGGGTGACTTGCGATCGGCCGCGGACGCTCTCACCCGCGCCTATGACCTCGGCGGCGTGGCCACCCCGGCGGCCGACGCACCCACCTTCCTCGCCGTCTATGAGGCGGGGGCGGCTGCACTCGGCGTAGCCGCCGTCTCTGCCGCCGCCGGCGCTGCCGCGGCGGCGGCCACCCCCACCAGCGGGGCGCGATCGGCGGCGCCGTCCGCGCCGACGTTTGACAAGTTCCTCCGCACCCTCAAAAAGACCAAGTTCTTTGACGGCGTCGCGGAGGGCACGCCCGACTATGACGCGCGGGTGGCGACGGCTCAGGCCAAGTTTGACTCCAAGTACGGAGCGGGGGCAGCGGCGGGCACGGCAGCGGCGCCCGCGACGGCAGCGCCCCCGCCCGCGGCGCCTGCGGCGGCAGCCGCCCCCGCCACCGCCGACGCCAATGGCGGGGCGGGCGGCGCGCCGACCGCCGAGGACATTGCGGCGGCCGAGGCGCTCAAAGCGTCGGGCAACGACGCGCTGCTGCGCAAAGACTATGCCGAAGCCGAGCGCCTCTACACGGCCGCCCTGGCGCGCCGCCCCCGCACCGCCGTGTACCTGTCCAACCGGGCGGCGGCCAAGATTTACCAAACCTCCTACGTCGACGCGCTCGAAGATTGCAAGGCCGCGATTGAAGTCGAGCCGGGCTTTGTGCGCGCCCACGAGCGCCTCGCGTCGGCGTACCGGCACTTGGGGATGGCCAACGAGGAGGTGCAGGCGCTGCAAGACGCGGCGGCGCTCGACCCGGGGAGCACCAAAATCGCGTCGGCGCTCGCCGCCGCGTCGGCGCGGGCGGCGGGGGAGGCGCCGGCCGGCGCCGGCGGCTCGTCGGTCGGCACCCGCTCCGCGCCGGGCGCGGGCGCGGGCGCGGGCGCGGGTGGCGGCGGCGGCGGCGGCGGTGGCGGCGGCATGCCCGGCGGCATGCCGCCGGGCATGCCCCCGGGCCTCGAGGGCCTCATGAACAACCCCGCCGTGCGGTCCATGGCGGAAAACTTTGCGAGCGGCGGCGGCCTGCAAGCCATGATGAACAACCCGTCGGCGATGGCCAACATGATGGGCGCCCTGGGGGGGGGCGGGGGGGGCGCCGCCCCCCGCGCGCCGGGCGCGGGGCCACCGCCCCCGGCCGGCGGCATGCCCGACCTGAGCGCCCTGCTCTCCAACCCGGCGCTAGCGGGGATGCTCGGTGGCATGGGCGGCGGCGGCCGCGGCGCCGGGGGGGGCGCCCCGGGCGCCGCCCCCGGCGGGGGTGGGGGTGGGGGCGGGGGCGGGGGTGGCCCCGGCGGGGCGCCGCCAAACCCCATGGCCGCCATCCAGCAGGCCATGGCGGACCCCGAAGCGATGGCGCAGATGATGAGTATGGCGCAAAACTTTTTGGGCGGGGCGGGCCGCGGCGGCGGCGCGCCGCCGCCCCAGTAGCGGGCGCGCCAGTGACGCGCTGGGGTGGCGGGTGGGGGCGGGGGTGCATCGGGAGCGGCCGGGGCTGCGCGTGCGTGTGGCAGTCGACACCGTTCTATTTTTTCATGTCTGGTTTTTCGGCACCGGGCCGTGCGCGTGGGCGCGGGTCGTCCCGCCGCCGTGGCGCCCGCACGGGCCCCTCCCCGACGGCCGCACTGGGCGAGGCCCACCGCCGCGGGGCACGGGCGATGCCGCTGACCGGTCGGCGCCCCCCCCCCCCCCCCCCCCCCCCCCCGCCCCC
>Ga0114953_1002235_pt1 | contig 13600 bp, 17 predicted proteins | sample SidtaG_FD_87298 | JGI IMG/M metagenome (GOLD analysis project Ga0114953, IMG submission 87298) | Marine algal microbial communities from Sidmouth, United Kingdom - Sidmouth_Male2 metaG | ecosystem: Host-associated > Algae > Red algae > Unclassified | place: Sidmouth, United Kingdom | collected...
GGTGATTCGTGCCCCATCACGCGACCGGCCCCGGTCAAACATCAGCCAACCTAAAACTAGTCATCGTGTGACATCGCAGGCGAGCGGGGTACGTTTCGCTGCCGAGCATCAATCTCTGCGACCAATTTGTGGGACGTAGGGGCCTGTACAGGAGCTCTCATTTCAGACCACCATCTGACACAGCCTCGCTCGAGGCCACAGAATGAGCCAGAAAAACACACCAGCAGGACCACTTGTGCGAGCGCCCCGCATGCTGTCAAACGAAGAGATTCGCATGCAGTGCATGACGACCCCGCGGAGGCCGGTTGCTCCCAAAGAGTTGCCACGTGGTGCCGCGCGGCTGGCGGACCTGTTTCTCCGTGTAGTGACGGCCGGCCTGTGGATGGCCGATCGGGCCGAGAGCCTCGCTACGTGGCCACCGGACGCAATATCGGCGTGAGGGGCCGCACGAGGGGGTGCCCCTCGCTGTACCCCTCTAAAAAGGCCTGCTTGACCAGGTGGAGGGCGGGAGGCGCTGGCGGCCCCCTGATCAGAGCGTCCAAATCGCGGGGGTGACAGCAGGGGCGCCAGCGGTGCGGGTATCGTGGGCCCAGCATTTACACCGCCGGCTCGCGCGGCCAGCACGACGCGCACGGCACGACGCACGCCGACGTCGCGTGGTCGAAGACACGCTGCTGTCGTGGGCACCGTCATCTTCACGCTCTGCTTTCTCCGTCGTCTTCCCGCTCTGCATTTTCCGGCTTGTGCCAGGCCCGGGGAGCATGGACGACGATGTAGCTGATGATGATCTGCAGATGGCCGTCGTTCTCGGGGTCCGAGCCAACCTCTCCACGCGCCGTGCGCTTCCATCTGTACGTGAAGGACGCGTGCGCAAGCGTGCTGGAGGCTCCCGTCCAGGCCGTCGCCCCAACCGGCCTCGCGATTTTGACCTGGGTGCGCACGCCATTTTGAGAGATTACTTCGGTGTGGACGGGGAGCCGCTGGTCTACGGAGAAGACGCGTTTGAGGAGCGTTTCCGCCTGCCGCGGCCGGTGTTCAACCGGCTGTTCCGATCCATCTGCAACGAGCCCGCGTGGAGGCGCACCGTCAACGCGACCGGTCGCCCGCCGGCCCATGCCATCCAGAAGGTGGCTGCCGCATTGAGGGTGCTTGGGTATGGAGAGCCTTTTGACCGCGCTGACGAGTACTGTCGCCTTTCCCGCTTCACCATTGACATGTACACCCGCCGCCTGACGCACTTCATCATTGCCAAGAGGGCACCGACGGACACCAGCGGCGTCCCAATGTCGAGGAGCTCGAGCACATCCTCACGCGCAACGCGGCTCGCGGACTGCCGGGCCTCATGGGCTCCATCGACTGTACCCACTGGACGTGGGCTAAGTGCCCAAAGGCCCTCGCCGGGCAGTACAAGGACCGCAACGGTAAGATCTCAATAGTGATTGTGACGGTGTGTGACGAGGACCTGTACATCTGGCACTTGTTTGTGGGGTGCCCGGGCGCCTACAACGACACGAACGTGCTAGCCGCGTCGCCACTGATGCTGGACGTCAACGATGGAACGTGGCCACCGGGGATCTACATGTACACACAGAACGGCCGCTCTCGTCGATTGCTTTTCTACGCGGCCGACCAGGGCTACCCCGATACGCTATCTTTGCTCAGCCCTACTCAAATCCCGTCATTCCTCGGCGACTGGTGTACAACCGCCTGCAGGAGGCAGTGCGCAAGAATGCGGAGCGCCTGTACGCGGTGAGGTGGTCGCGATGGATCATCACCAAGTACCCTGTACGCTACATGACGCTGCCGCGCCTCATCAACACGGCATAAGCCGTGGGTATCCTCCAAAACATAGCCGACGAGCACCGGCGTCACGGCTTTATTGCAGCGACGCGGATGAAGGCGGTTGCGGCGGTACGCGGTGCGGGGAGCGGACGTGACGACGATGACGACCACGGCCCCAGTGGAGATGGGACGGCCTTTGTCAAGGACGATGGGCCAACCTGTTGCGGCGTATGGGGCGCGTCTGCGCCTCTATCTGAAGGGCAAGTCAATGGCGGATGTGGCTGCGAAGGCGCGCCTGTTGGGACGGCGAGGTACATGCGTATGGCCGAGACCGAGGCCAAGGACACGCACGAGCACTTCTCCTTGGTCAATGACTTGGCGGAGCACGTGTGGAACGACCGTGGTAGGCTTCTAGCTCCCTACTTGAGTTTGTCCGATGTACGTGAGCTGAGTGAAAGGGCGAGTGGGGCTGAGGTTGTGCTTCGTTGAGCGGGGCGGGGGCATTGTCGATGAAAGGTTTTTTTTCCCGCTCAGCAGGGTTTTTTTTTCCTTGGAAACACTCTCCCTTCGATACGTGAGTGTGCAGCAGTGTAGCATGTCTATCAGTTGACTATGGGGTGGTGTACAGCTCATGCAATGCCTCTCGGAGACTGCGCATTGCCTACCTGTGTGCGTGACAACCGTATTCGGCTAGGTAGCGTCCGACAGATAGCACCAGTCCTTCTGCCACCGCGCTCCTTGGGCTGCGTGAGTGCGGCAGCGTACGCCCTTCAGGTCCTGGTGACTGTGCGCCACGCCGCCCAAGATGCGAGACTTGCTCTCACAACAGACACACAGGGGTCGTAGTCCGTCCGCGTCAAAGTCACGCCCACGCGTGTTATAGGAGCCCCCACTTGCGCGATGTGAAGGCGATTCAGCACTTTCGATAAATATTAAAGGTGGATTCCAAATGTGCCATCCTGTGTATTTGCTGCTTACACAGCGAGATCTGCACGCGTTGCCAGAGTGCATGGCATACGAGCGTGCAACTGCAACGTTCTCCTCTATATTTACGGCAAGGTTCCTAACACAAGTCATTAACTAACTAGGCACATTGGCGCGAGCAAGCTACATCGGACGCCAGCACAAAGACCAAGATGTTTTTCGGTGACTTGGCCCAGCAGCCCACGCAGGCGCTGCTCTCAAAGACCTGCGTGTCACATTTGCGGTGCGCGTGGCGGTGCGGAGAAGTTGTTGCACACCATGTACGGCAAGCGTTCACGACAAGGCAAGGCAACCATCAATGACGCTGCTGATAAGAAAAAAAAATCCGTGACGGGAAATAAAAAAACCTTCTCTGTTGCAGTCGTGCTTGTCATGTAGCGTACAAGGCAGTCACAAAGATAAAAAAGAAGCACAGCTACGCAGTCGATCATCCAGCTTGGCCATCTCTTTGGCCATCAAAGCAAATGTCAAAGAAGGAGAGCCACAGGCTGCGTACATACTCAAGCGGTCCATGATGCAAGTTGTAGGTCCATGTCCTCGGCCGAGATACCAACGGCCGTCCGGCTAGGGCTCCTCCTCGTCTGCCTCTTCGCTGCTAGATGCACCGCCGTCGTTCCAGTCGTCCCAGTCCATGCTGTCCAGAATGCGCGAGTACAAGTCGAAGCCGGCGGCGCCGGCCATCTCCTCAAAGCGGCGCCGCTTGGTTGCCTGCGCGGCACGGCCACGCGTCAGGTCCACACGACGCTTAGGCGGTGGCGGGGCGCGGGCAGCCGAGACGATGGCGCTGTCTCTCACACGCCGCGGGTCTTGGCCGACAGATACCTCCCCACCTTGGTCCTTGTCCTCGTCACACCCGATGCCTTGGGGTGCGTCCCCGTCCCCAGTGTCGTGAGCGTCGCCAGTGCTCAAAGATTGCGAGAAATCAGCTCCGCGGCCGCGCGTGCGGCCTCAATGGTGGTCGCCGGTGCTGGCGCTGTCGGTGAAGGCTGCGGGGATGTGGTGCGGCTCGCCGCGCGCGTACGCTCTAGGAGGGGGGAGCGCGTCCGCCGAGTCGTCATCACTCTCGGAGACCGTCCCCTCCTCCTCGTCTTCCGATGAGGCTCGTCCGCTGCTGCGTCCTCCACGCCCACGTCGAGCTCCACGGCCGCGACCGCGGCCGCGATTACAGCCGCCTCGGCCGCCACGAGCGAGTACCGCAGCGCGCCGACCGCCGCTGCGTCCAGCTCCGCGCTCGCCACTAACACAGCCCTCGCGCTCTCGGCCACGCCCACCGCGGTTGCTCGTAGGGGTAGCGGCATCAGCGGCTGATGTGGTCGCATCAGGTCGGCCCTGCAATGGCGCCTCTTCATCGCCGTCTGGAGCGTTGGAATTGGCCGCGGAATGGCCATCAGCATCTCGCAGCCGACGGCGCATCTCGCGCGCCCACCACTCCCGACCCTCGTCGGAGTTTGCCGCTGCCGGGGAAGACCAGAAGGCGATTTCGGCGCGGTCTGCTGCAGACCTCGCCAAGGCGTTGAGCGCCACAGTGTTGGCAACAGCTTCACGCTGCAGGCTGGCGTCCATGCGGGAAGATGCCGTGGCGGCCTTGTTGCCGACAGTCCGTTGTTGAAAGACGCTCCTCTTGCGTTGTTACCGGCCACGCGCGTACGTTGAGCTACTTGGGCCCATTCTGACGTCCTCGTCCTCGTCTGTGAGGCCGTCGAGAGGATCCTCATCACACAGTTCCGCACCCGCTGCACCGTGCGGGCTTGGAGGTCGGTGCGACGCAGGCATAGCCGCCACAGTAGCGGCGCCGCTAAAGCGGTCCAGCCGCCGCAGGATCCTCCAGTAGGGCAGCGCAGGGCACTTGAGCGTTGCGACCACCCCGGCCTCGAAGCCCTCGTAGGGGCTCAGGCCTCTGTGTTTGGCAATGGTGGCGTTGATCAGGTCCGACGGCGTCGGGTTTCCCATGAGCTTGGCGTTGAGGACCGACATGTACAAGTTTTTGAAGCTCTCCACCATGGGGAAGATGTTGTACTTGAGCTCCTGGTCAATGGCCATAGTTGAACGCGCGCGGCGTCGCTCCACTTGCGGCAGGGAGTCAGGCAACCTAGCACGAAAACGGCCGCAGTAGTCTCTCTTGAACGTCTCCATCCGCTGGTCGGTGCTCACCTTGGAGTTGAGCGTCGCCTCGATGTTGGCGGCGCAAAGCACCTCACGCCTGTCCCGAATCCACCCGACGCCACGAGTTGGGCGCGAGCCTCCCGTCCCTGGGTCCCGAGCAAGGTTGGAAACAGAATCATAGTGTACTGGGTCCTCCTTTAGCTCCTGCTCCGACCCGGTCGCGGTGCCGTGCTCTGCGTTGACGCCGACGGGGCCGGCACGGTCGTCGGCAGCAACAGGGCGAGGGGTTGGTGAAGCCGAGCTCACAGGGGGGGCTGTTGTTGTAGACGGGAGCGCACGGGGGGTCGACGGGCGTACAGGGGAGATCTCGTCAATGTTGTTCTCGTCAAGGCCAGAAGACGGGGGGGGGGTGGCGTCGGAGCCGGCCAAGCTTTGGCCGTTATGGTGTTGCAAAGGGGATGCGTTGGTGTCGGTTTTGGTGTCGGCCATGCCTTGGCCGCCTTGCAGTCGGTTTTGGTCTGGGTTTTGCACTTAGCGGCGGTCCCGAACGTGGTCTTGTCCTTGCGTTTGTCCTTTATGTGGCCAAGAGGCGATGTCCTCAGTTCCACGGCCGAGCGCGAGACGGCCGGAAAAGCGATGAAGACCGGCGGCGCGGGGGACGCGGTCCCAACTGCTGCGGCTACCACCACTCCGGCGGCTGCGGCTTGTTCGCGTCGATCCAGCGCAGGCCGCTCACGCCGTCAGCATCTGGCCACGTAGATACTTGCACCCAGCGCGGTGGCACCTTTGCCTCTGCGGCCGCGCGCTTGGCGGCCTCGACGCGCACGTAAGCCTCCCACTTGACGTGATGAACCCACCCAATCTCGACCGGGGGCGTCTCGACAATTGGCGGTGACGCCCAAGGGCACGGAGACCACGGAGGACAGGTTGGGTGGTCCGGCCCAACCGTGACGGCGAGGCGGCACACGTAACAAAGTCGGCGATGAGCACGCCGCTCCGCCGTGCGGCTTGAGGAGCCGCCCGTGCTTCCAACCCAGCGCCACCCCCAGCCTAGATGCTCCGAAGGCCGACGCACCCACGGGAACGGGCACCCCTCAGGGCATATTGAGACGTTCGAGCTGACGCCCTGCGAGCGCTTGCACTCCTCAGGCCACGCTGCAGCTGGGCCTTGGTGATGCCACAAGCGGGGGGCCCATGGGCTGGTCGCGGCGTGTAGGCGAGAGCGTCCTTGTCCGCACGCTCATTCGGCCCCGCACGAGAGCCCGAGCACGAGCCCGATGGCTCCGACACACAGAGCATAGAGCTGGCGGGGGCCGCAGGCGACGAGCTGTCAAGGGGTGAGGAGCCGGAGAGGGGTGCCGAGGGGTCTGGGGGGGTGGAAAACGAGTCCGCTGTCGCAGCCGGCCCAGCAGGCGAGTCCAGAAGAGTGGTGCCGTAGCGCAGCACAACGTAGTACCACCAGGTAGACCGTCACCAAGTGTAGAGCACCGACGGGCGCATAGATCGCGTGCTGTCCGACACCAGGGGAAAAATACGCCGTTAGGAGAGAGGCCGTGCGCAAACGAGTCGGTGGAGAGCCGTCGTTGACACTGCCCCCCCGCAAACGCAAACAGAGTTAAGGCTTCAGATGTGGGCACGCCGTGCAGTGGTCAAGGTGAGCACAGGGTGCGGGCGAGTATTGGCTGGGACGAGAGGGTGGGTGCGGCGGCGACAACGCAAGCGGAACGAGTCACCAGGGATGCGCGATGCCTCCCACGCTCTTTGCGTCAGCCAGCGGGAGGGGCGCGCATGGCTAACAGGGCGAGCATGGCCAACGGTTTAGGGATGGCTCACGGGGCGCGGATGGCCCAGGGGCGCACACAGAGCCTAGAATGGCTCAATCCGGCCCCCCTCGAACGTTACCAAAGATAGACTGGCCAGAGCGCCCTCGATCACAAGATTTCCGAGTGGCCCAGAAGCAGGCACTCAAGGTCGGGCCAACAGAAGGGCCATGAGGGCCATGAACTCAGATTGTGGAGACACTGGCGAGAAGCCGCCTGGAGGTTGTGACGACGTTGCCTGGGTCAGTCGTCTGGGGACCCGTCGTCTAGCCAATCGCATATCTCAAGAAAGCTGGAATTTGACGCTTGCTGGCGCGCCAGGAGTGGCCCGGGGTGCAGCCCTGCCCTGCGCGTGCGCCACCTGTCGGACAATTGCAGGCCCAGGAGTGACACGACACTCTCCTGAAGCAAAACCCCCCACATGCTTCCCCTTCTTCCGCACTCAGCTCCTCCCGCGTGTGTCCATGTATTGCGTGCGAGGACACCCAATAGAAAGGCACCCCTGTCTGTGGCTCGCGCACACCACGATCGGGCTGAAGTGATCATGGTCAATTAGCTGTGGTGTTGGATGAGGAGCGCCACGCCTCTCGCCGTGGCTCGTTCTCGATGCGGTCTTATGGGTATGCTGGGCCACGACATGAGGCTTCCCCCCAGAGAAACGACGGACGCTTTGTGGAGTCTGACAGTTTAAAACACGACCGGGCCTGACGGACGTGCTCTCATGACGCATCGTTGTTACGTGGCTGCCGATCTGGCGCTGAGACGACAGCCGAGATCTGGAAATCACGTTTTCTACAGCATTGTCGTCCACTGATTGGTCACGAAAAATTATACGTGTCCGTGCCAGGCGCTGCTCGTAACAAAATTCCCGCTCTCGGGCGTGGGCACAGCATTGGGCACCAGTGCCATACGTTGCCATGGCGGCGCACCGCAGTGGAATCTTCTGCGATGCGTCACCAGGCCTTGCACGAGACCTTTTCTCCAATAGATGAGCTTCGCGACTGCACAGGGAGATAGGTGATGCAGATCTCATGACGTTGTGATTTTATTGGCTAAATATACGATTGCATTTAGGGACTACTTCCCACTGTATTCCGATCTCCTGCAATCTTGGTTGCCGTGACGAGCAACACGCACTCGCAGCCATTCGTCGACTCTGCTGCTTCGTGTTCCGCTGTCCTTCCCCCGCGAGGCACTCAGAGCGGCACGGCCGCGCCGAAAGCTGCTGTAGGGGCGTGCTAGACCGAGTGGTCAGGCTCGTCGTGCTCTTCTACCGACGCAATCAGGCATGCTTCGGCATTAACGGGGCCCCCTTCCATGGTGGCCCGGTGACGGCCCTGGCTGGTAATGCAAATGGGGCTGATAAAGCTTCTTGGACCTGGAAACAGGGATACAGTGGGAGAAAGGCGGGGGCAGGCGCCCGCCCGCCCGCCTCAGGTGCGTAATACCTGCTTTCACACTACAAACGCAGCGCGCGGGAGGGAGCCGTGCGCCGACAGTTGTGGAAATGAACATACACAGCTCTCTCCCCGCTGTGTACCTTGTCATCGTGCTTGCTATCTGCGTTCCCCTTTCATCCCCTGTATATGGTGCATATGGGACACAGTGGGACTGAAAACCATCAAGAGACGCAAACTACTCGTAGGAGCGGTGGTTTCGCCAGTACACCACAACGTCACAACCCAAACAAGCATTCAATCTAAAAAAACATGCACGACAGAGCGCGTGGAGCCTGTACGGGCCGTCCCCCTCCTACCTCACCAACCTGCTCATCGTCAAAACGTCAATGCAAAGAAGCAAATCGAAGAAGGCGGCCTGGCATGGGCCCTCGTAGACGGCCCGGCGAGGGCCACCTTCTCTCTTGCGTCAGACTGACACGTCCATGACGGCGTCGTCCGGTGCCGCGAGTCCCTCAGCCCGACACACCCTCCCCCGCGTCACGCACCTTGTCCTCTTCTGGCGAGCCCGCACTCTCGGTCTTGTTCAGGGCCGGATTGAACACGGCACGGTTGCCAGCCAGAATCACCCCGACAACGACAACGTCGTCGTCAGCATCACCGTCATCGGTCGCTACGGCCGCTGCGCGTGAGGCCGCGCCGGCCTTGTGGGCATGGCCGACCCGATCGGAGCCGGCCTGTCACGCAGTCGTGAGTGAAACCGAGCATAGCTTTCACAAACGAGGTGTGGCCTTGCGCGTCGAGGACACCGCCGTAGATGGGAGAACACCGTCTGCCTGGCCGCTGATGGCGTCCACAGCCGTGTCGCACGCCGCGGCCCAGCGGAGCGCGGCCCGGTAGGTCCTGGCCGCACGCCACAGGTGCTTCTGCGCGTAGTGCATCTTGCTTGACATCAGGATGGCGCGCGCGCGGTCGGCAATGGTGATGGCCTGGAGGTTGGCCAACTGAAACTCAAGCGGCGCCGAGACGGCTCCAATGTCGTTCACGGCCTTCATGGCCGTCTCAAAATGGGCGGCCGTGTACCCCTTGTACAATGCGACCTCGGCTGCCTCAAGCTGCATGGCCGTCAGATCACCTGCATCATCGTCATTGCCAGCGACAGAGGCGCCGCCGGCCGCGCCCGCAACCGCTCCGCGCTTCACCGTCACGTTCTTGCCGTGCATGTCTTCTCCGTGGAACAGGATGTCGGCGGCTTTGCGCTTAGTTCCGGTGCCGGCCTCGTCCGAGGCCGCCGCGCTCTCCACCTTCGTCTTGTCACCTTCGAAGAAGGAGCTCGACAGGCCAGCCGCGGCCTTTGTCTTGGTTCCGGTGCCGGCCTCGTCCGAGGGCGCCGCGCCTCGCGCCTTGCAGGTCGAGCCGCCGACAAAGCGGCGACCCGGGGAGGCGCCGCCCTTGACCGTACTGGTGGCCTCCTTGAAGGCCAAGCTCTCGTCGGCGTGATCTTTGTCGCCCGGTTCGTGACCGTCGTCGTCTCTGGCCAGGTCAGAGGCCACTCTCACAGCACCAGCCCCCTCTTGAACGAGGACATGGTGGGCGGCTGCTACGGCGGCTGCTACAGAAACGGCCTCCACAGCCTCTAGGTCGCCCCCGCCGTTTTGGGCGATCACACGGTCAGTGTCGGCCTCGGCCATGACATCAGGCCGCTCAGTCGCCTGGTCGTCGCCGCCGGCTGGCCCAGTGTGGTCTCCGCCATCGATACGGGCGCGCCTCAGCGTGGCCTTGTGCGCGGCCGAAAGGGTAGCGCGGAGAGCATCGTGGGGAGCAGCACCAGGCTGAGAGGGTGAATCCATAACTGATCGTGAGGTCACGTTTGCCCGCGCAGCTTGTGCAAACACGCTACGGAACGAACGTTCAGAACGCAGGGAGACAACGCGGCTCGAGAGCCTGCGCAGACGGCGGGCGTCGTCTGTGCTAATAGAAATCGCCGGACCACCGCCCCCCGCGTCAGCGACCACACGCCGAGCGCCCGTCTCCCAGGATCTGCTCTCCACTGAGCGAGCTGTGGCGCGCTGGCACACAGCCACGCTGCACGTACCATGAATACAGTGGGCCCCTGGTCTTGCATAGGGCCCTTCTCTGGTGCCTGCTTCTAGGCCACGTCCGTCCAACGCAGGCCCTTTGACGGCTTCCGATTCGCCAACGCAGGCCCTTTGACTGCTTTCGCTCCGCGCGGGGACCCTCCTCCAATCCAGGGCCCTCAAGGTTTCCAACATTAAGACCGTCTGCCCAGTGTAAACCTTCTGCCCAGTGGCCCTTTGCCACCTTCAATTGCGTCACACATGCGGAGCCTTCAGTGGAATATCTTTTCTATATGGCGAGGCTCGTGAGGTACCTCTCTAGTCCCCCCGCAACGTATCATTGGTGGCCGTGCGCTGCGGCTCACGCAACGCTGCAGGGCCGCCCAGCATCGTACTCGGTGCTGGAACCTCAGTAATCGAGTCAAGGCGGCTGGCTTGTTGGGGTTCAGTCGACAGGATGGCACTCCCCAAACGCCTACGACTTGATTTCAAAAACGGTTGAATGACACGGATCAAAGAGATTTTTATCCAGGTATTAAACATAGGTTCCGTGATGTTCGAGCCTGATTGGCTGCTCACATCTGGTCCCGAGCTCTGAAACGCTGGCCTGATTTCTCGAGGACGTCGCGTCTTTCGTCTCTCCGTGCTTCGTCTGGCACAACTATTGCCCCATCAAACGACCGGTGCGCCCCCCCTCACAAGGGGTCCTCGGTCTCCCTTCTCTTCATACCAGAATATACGAAAGAGCGCCTGCAGGAGACTCGGTTGCCTACCTCATGCGTGTGCACTGCACGTCTCATATTTCAATGCCTTTGGAACATATAAAAACTACAGAAAAGAAGAACGCATTTACTGCAGGCACGTCACTTGCCCCACCGTTCGTCTCTCACCCGCCCACCGCCTCTTTCGCGCCGATAAAACGCAAAGAAAAGCAGCACAATTTTGAGAGTGGCACCCAGGCATGGGGCCCCGCCACAGGCCGGGAAAAGGCCTATGCCTTGGCGTATAGCAGCTTGGGAGTCGCTTTCAGCCTTGTCCTAGGCCACGTTCTTCTCTACCTTGACCGTCTTGTGAGTTTTGCGGTTGGGAGCGGCGGCGTCACCGTCGGTACCGCGCTTGATGGCGCTGCTGGCCGAGTTCGAGGCCATACCGCCGCCTCCGCCGGGACTCTCCAGCGAGGCGCCAACCCAAAACTCCAGGTCGGCACTCAAAAAGCCGTCAAAATCGTTGCACTTGGTCTCTGGTCCGGCCTTGTTGTCGGCCGCGCCGGTGCTGCTGGCTGAGGGCGTACCTGGCGTGTACAGGTAGACCTCCTCCGCCGTCGGCAATCCGTGATTGCCCTTGATATCGCCAAGGCTCTCGGCCTTGTCGGAGGCCGGCGGGTCCGTCTTGCTGCTGCCGCCCGACGCCTTGTTCCGCAGGTCATAGTCGGCCTCGTCCGAGGCCGCCGCCAGGCCTTGTGGGTCCGTCGTACAGCTGCCGCCCGTCGCCTTGTTCCGCGCGTCGTAGTCGGCCTCGTCCGAGGCCGCCGGCATTCCCATACGAGTCGCCTCTGCCAATCGGCGACGGTGCCGAGCCGCTTTGGCCTGCTGAGCCAGAAGAGCAGGGACACGACGGGTCCCTCTCGTGCCGCGGTGCGAGAGCGCTCAAGCGCGGCCGCGCGGGCAGCCGAGGCCGCTTCGTCCATGGCAATCACAGAGGATCAGCAGCGTGGGTGGGAGGGATCCCCGACTAGGCAGACGACTCGCGGGGAGCGCTAGCGCGTCGTGCTTCGTTGCGCATGTGCACCGCGAGACCGTTCTGAGCAGGGCTAGCTGTATATGCGATTGCACGCAGCGATGGTCGGCCCTGAAACGGCCGCAGTGATTCATACACCCAGTGTCGCTCGTCTCGAGCTCCAACGCTCCGTCAGCATCCCTCAGGATGTGCTCGGTGAGTTCCAAGCGGCGGAGCAACCGCGGTTGCCGCCACCCCAGTGCGAGTGAATGCCACCGGCCCCCAAGTTCGCTTTAGGCGGGGACGGACGTCACGGCCGTGAACCCGTTTCCAACTTCAACCAGCTCGGCTGTGGGGCCACCGACACCGTCATCGGCGCTGCACGTGCCCTGCCCTGAGTGGCTTTCCAAGCCGTGCTGCGTCGCTTCGGCCGCGCTTCGCGCTCCCCCTGGCAACGTAGTCCGTGTCTGCGCTTCCGAGATCAAACCAGGTCGAGCGTGTCACCGTTCTGAGCACCGCGCTGCACAAGATATGCCCTGAGACACGTGGTGATCATGAAACTGGCATCTATTCGCGTGACGATCGCCTCCATGACCGCACATTTAGGCCAGATTCTTTTCGCAATAGGCTTCGGGTCACATTTTTTAGCAACGATCGAGCTGTGATGGCCCTTGCACGCAGCTACGATTGCTCATCGACACGCGACGTGCGCGGCAGAGTCAACTGGGACGTCTGGGCCGGTTGAGTTCGGAAGGTCACAACCATCCACAGGCGCTCTCATGTCCGCATATAGAAATAATGTAGCCTACCCGTTTTTTGACAAGTACATGGCCTCCGTCAGCATGAGTTCGTATAGGCTCGACGCCAGTTCGACACCCAATCAGACAACCACACGTTTTCTTACGTGGCGCTCTTAAATAGTTCTGAAGCGGCTTGATGCGGACGTTATTGGTGCTGCTCTAAGGAATACTACAATTCACATGCTGGCATGAAATTGCTGTAATGTAGCCGGCCGCGCTCAGGCACACGGCTGCTGTCGGCGGCCCATGAGGGCGATTGTGTGCCAATCGAAGTCCAACCGATCCCGGTTGTATCCTGGTCTTGCCCCTGCCCAAGGCCGATGAGCCTGCGATGGCGATCCCGTTTTTATCCCGGTCCTGATCCCATAGGGCACTGCCACCGGTGCTGCCATGGGTGGCTCACAGGACAGGAAGGGTCGCCGACGGGGTCTGTGTGAGAGACGGGGATGCACGTCGTCGGCTCAGGTCGCGCGGAGGTCATCAACCTGGGGTGAAAGACGCACTTAACTCCGAAGAACAGGTATAACTCCGGTCTCATGACCGCAACTGTTCCGTGTTTAAAAAGAATCAGTTCGACCAGTTTTTGGTATCTAAAACCAGATCGCACGCAATCGACGTCCGACTGTTTGATTCAATGTACACTACAGTTGATCCCATTCTATTAGACACATGGTGCTTTCGGGCCTATCGTTGGCATGCTTCATCCTGCTGGCTTCAAACTTCGTATAGAGCTTCGATGGCGAGTTCCGCGTGAGCCCACCGAAAGTAGGGTTAGGAGGCGCACTTCATCGAACGCATTGGTGTGCGCAACTCCGGAGGGACCGATCCTGTTGCTCCGATACCACCGGATCTGGACCGTGTCAGATCAGATCGAATCCGATTCAGGCGAGACCCCAACACTAACGGGCTACTTGCGTCGA
>Ga0114953_1002253_pt1 | contig 13558 bp, 19 predicted proteins | sample SidtaG_FD_87298 | JGI IMG/M metagenome (GOLD analysis project Ga0114953, IMG submission 87298) | Marine algal microbial communities from Sidmouth, United Kingdom - Sidmouth_Male2 metaG | ecosystem: Host-associated > Algae > Red algae > Unclassified | place: Sidmouth, United Kingdom | collected...
CTGGAAACGTCCTGGTGGGCATACAAAGGCTCACGCCGGCCCGCAGTTGACCTTCATCCACCGGGCCTCTCCAACACACGCACCCACCCCAGCACTAAACGCCGCACCTCCCCCTTCCCTTCACCTACCTCTTCCCTCCTCTCCCTCGGTAGCGACTTTTTGCTCCCCTTTGCACCTCCTCCCCCCCCATCCACCCCCACCGCCCAAAATGGTGGCCTTCCGCGCCTCGCTCCTGTTCGCCGCCACCGCTGCCCTGATGGTCATGGCCATCACCCCCGCGGCAACCACTGCCGCGGCCGTGCCGTCGCTGCAGCACGGCGGAGTGTCCCACTTTATCTTCAGGACCGTCGACATTGGCCACAAGTGCTCCATCTTCACGCGCTGTGAGAAGCGGGGAGTCTGCGAGCACGGCACATGCAAGACGACAGCGCGCCCCGGCGAAAAGTGCGGCGCGACCGCCGTGTGCCTGATCGGCTTGACGTGCGAGCACGGTACGTGCAAGGGCGGCCAAGCCGAGGGCGAAAAGTGCTCGTCCAAGGGCTTCGCGGGCACCATGGTGTGCACCGGCCGCGGCAAGTGCATGACGACGACCACCCTGTGCAAGGCGGGGCTGGTGTGCGAGCACGGCACCTGCAAGCACGACTGAGACGGCCGAGGGGAGCTCGTCGCCTACCGCGCTGACCGCCTTTGGCGGCCACGGCGGATGAAATTGTCGGCGGCGGAGAGGGGGCCATACGGGCCCTGACGGGGGACTCGTTAGGCGCCTCGTGCAAATAGAGTGGGTAGTGTGTGATGAATACGTAGCGTAGCGTGGAGTTTGTGAGAGTGGATGCGTGTCTCCCAGGTGACAGTGTGCGCCTGACGGTGCGTCAGGCGGGCGTGAGGACGGGCGCGAGGACGGGTGCGAGGATGGGGCTGTTTGAATCAAGGGTACACGCTGTGACCCCCATGTCCATGTGCGACAGCTTACCCCCTCCCCCTACCTCCGGCGGGTGTCTCCCCCCCTGTACCCTCCTCCCGCGCCACCTCACCGGCACTCCCCCTGCGCACCCCCGCATGGATGCCACCCCCTCCAGTAGCACCCACCCTGTCATAATTCCCCCTTCTTGACCGACCGCCGACGTGCGCCAATGCACCGCCGACGCAATTGCCGCTTCTGCCATCGACGCCACCCATATAGGCAGCCGCACCGATGACAGGCCCGATGCCACACTGGCACCGTAAACCGTTCAGTGCGTCGGGGCGGCGGGGACGACGGCACGGCTGCCGACGCGCTGCCGAGGCTCCAATCGTGCACGCGCGGCCCACACGCGGCGCGACGCGTGTCGCCGTCACGCCTTCGCACAGCCCGACGCCCGCGGCATGGAACGAGAGCGCCCAGGCCGTCATGGCAGCGGAAGGTAGCAGCGAGGCCGAAGGCAACACTCATGGGGCGGTGTCCACCTACCCGTCGCCGCCGCGGTGGACGCCTGGCGCGCCCGAACGGTGCGTGGGACGCGATGACGCGGACGGCATCGAGGCGCGTACCCGCCGCCACCGTCGTCGGTGGCAGCAAGCACACTGAAAGATAGAAGGCACTGCTTCCTGGTGATCCTACCCACCCGCTCCTCGGCCTATTGCCCCGGCCCTTACATGCTACCGTGGACCATCCCACTGTCCCCTTCCGCGCGCCGTCGCTGCCTAGCCCGCACGCCGTCGCTGCCCATGTAGTATCCCAGAATCCTAAACACGAAGCATAAGTTTGCGTCGGACTCGCGCTGAGAAGCTCTGGGAGCGCGCGGCTGCCGCTGCGGGTCGAGCACGTGGCCTCGCCGCCCGGTGTCGGTGGAATAGACGACACGCACGGTCGACCCCCTCCCCAGGGATTAGGGATGGGCAATCGATGAATCGAAATCGGTTGGAAGTCAATTGATCGGATCACGAAAATTATTCGACGCGACATCAATTTGGACGGGTAGAAGTCGGAGCAACCGATTTCGAGTACAAATACTGGCCTTTGTTGTGGTACCCGCTGGAAATGACATGTCTTCGACGTCGGACAGCCGGACTGGGTCCCATTCGGTCCCTCCCGAGCTGTTGACTCGCCGAGCTGACGCTTGGTACACGCTAGTTGACGTGGCATGTTCGCTCGAGGATAACGCGTTGGTGCCAGACAGCTGTGAGAGGGTCCCGTCAGGCACCTACGACTTGCTGTAGCTTTGCCAGCTGGTCTCTATACCCATATATTGTGCCTGCACGCGCCCTCTTCACCGACTGCGGCCCTTTTTCCTGCACTGGTGTCAACGATTTGCTATGGAACCGCAACTGGAATTTTTTCCCGGGGGCTGTCCAGCGACGCACCGCAGCGGCGGCCAGCGTGGCGGCGCCCGCAACGGGACGGGCGACGCACCACAGCGGCCGCCCACGAGGCGGCACCCACCGGGCGGAGCGGGAAAACGCCCGCCCCGTGATGGACGCGACCGCCGACGGGCCGCGGCCGCCGCAACGTCCCCACGACAGCAAGCACTTCTCAACTTCGAGCAGGCACCCCGGCCCCCCTCCCCGCGACATAGCCTCCAACTCTGCGGCAACGCAGCGGGGACCCCCCGCTACAGCCCCCGCCACGCAAGCGCGGCGGCAGCGGTAGGGGCACGCGCGCGCACGCTGCCACGCGCGCGCACGGCGCACCGCGCTAACGGCGCTGGACGAGACGGCGGGCGGACGGGCGTGGCGGCGCGGACTGCGGGCGACGGACGGTAGTGGGTTGAGTACTCGAAGGGCGCGCTTTCTCTCTGCTTTCTTGATTCCCTCCTGCTCCCCAATGTCCTCGTTTCTATCTGGGTGGTTGATTCACACAGCTCGAAGCAACTCTCCTGGGCCTCTGCCCACGGTTTGACGTCGCGCATACCTAAGTATGAGCACTGGAAGCAACTTCGACGGCATCAACGTCGACCAAGCCGCCATTGCCGCCGCCGCCACCGCCGCCTCCGCCGCCGCCGCCGGGTCCGCTGCACTAGGGGGCGCGCAGCCGCCGACGGATGCGACGCTGGCCAAGATGGTCGCCGACCCTCCGTCACGCGGCGGGTCGGAGCAGGAAGACGAGGAGGGGACACCGAGAGAGCTCGAGCGCCTCCGCCGCGCCGACGCGGCCCTCGCCGCCGCAGATATGGCGACGGCGAACCAAGGGATGGGGGCCGCGGCCGCATCGACTACCTGACGTACCGATGCCGAGGTCATCCAATCGCTGGCGCGGGACCTCGCCGCCGCTTTCGCTCGGCTTGCTGTGTACGCGCCCTGCGCGGCTGCGGACGACGCGCCCGTCGAAGACGGGCACCGACATGCCCCCGCGGCCGTCCGTGCCCCCTTTGCGGTCCGCGCGCCTGTCCCGTCTGTCGCCAGCGGCGCCGCTGCGGGACCCGAGCCCGCCGGTCGCCGCAACTACAAGGACGACCGCGTCGGCGGCGACCAACTCGACGACAGGTTTGACCGGGTTTCCCTCCCCGACGGCGCCGAGGAAAAGTTTGGCATATCCTCCATCCCGTCGTGCGTCGAGCGCCGCGACGGGCTGCTCTTCCCGTTCTCCCCCGATGACACCCGCCAGGCTGCCAACTTCGCGGCTGGCTCTCGGGAAGAGAACGAGGCGCAGGCCTGGTACCAGTCGCTTGCCTGGACGGAGCGGCTTTCCAACTCCCTCCATGCCTACCTCTTCAGCGACGACGAGGTCAAAGACGCGGAGCTCTTCTCCCTCTGTCTCACCGCCCGCCGCATTTACACGCTCAGATCGGCGCGCTACGACTTCTTCGCGCACCGCCAGACGGAGCCGGCGCTCGCCGACGCTTTCGCCCATGCGACTGCCGTCCCGCGACACAACCTCCGTGGCTCCAACGCCCGAGAGCTCCGCGCCCGCGTTGCTCGTGCGGAGGTTCATGCCTCCGCAAAAATTGGCGCGGCTGCGCGCGGCTTTCACGCTCCCGCCCGCGACGCCACTGGCTACGGTGGTGGCGGGGTTGCGCGTCGTGGCGGTGACGGCGGCACCAACGGTGGCCACGGTGGCGCTCACTCCTCCGCCGGCCGGCGCGGTCCTCGCGTACCTGTGGGCGGAGACGCCCCAGTCCGCGCGGCCGCGAGGAAGTAGCCCCGCCCGCGATGGTGCGCGGCATTGGCAAATGGCCGAAGCTCCCGCCCGCCGCCACCATCTCCGCCCGCGGGTCGTCATCACGGGAGCAACCGCCCCCGATGCACATGCCCGCGTGCCCCCTGGTCACGCCGCCGCCGCGGTCGCGACCGCCGTCGCCGAGTGCCACTCCCTCTTTTCCCCCCCCGGTGGAAAAAATGCCCATGGGGCACCGCCAGCCCCATCGTGTGCGCCGCTCGCTTCCCGATTGGCTCGTGCTGGGCGCGAGCGCCTGGGTGCTGGACACGATCGCCCAATTGGTGAAGATCCCGTGGACTGGCCGACCCCCGGCGCCGCGCGCCCGCCCGTACCCCGCCTGGACGGCCGACGCGGTCTTCATGGAGGGCGAGATCCAGCGGCAGCTGGACCTCGGGTACGTCCGGGAGTTGACGAACCCGGCGGAGTGGCGGCACATCAAGGTCCTTTCGCTCGCCTTTTTTGTCGTGCGGTCAAGCAGTGGCGCGGAACGGACGGATATCGACTATCGATACCCGAACCGCTTCATGGCGCAGCGGACATGCCGCTACGAGACACTGGCAGACCTCGCCCAGGTGCTCCGGCCGGCAGACGCGATCCTGGTTTGGGACGTCACCGACACATACCACCATCTCCTCCTCCGGTCAGAGGACGCCCTCTACCTGGCCTTCGAGCTGGACAGCCGCATCTTCCCCCCACTGAAAATGCCCTTCGGGATCCGCGTCGCCCCGTACACGTGGACCAAAGTCTGAAGACCGGTCGTCCAGTGCCTCCGTGGAAAAGTCTCTCGGAGGATTGCATACGTTGACGATTTGGGCGGCGCCCTCCCGGCGAAACGCGGCCAACCGGCGTCGCAAGCCGAGAGGATCGACGCGGTCCGCACTGTCGAGCGCCTTTTCCGCCGCCTCGGGGTGCGCTTCCACCGCAATAAGGGAGTGTAGACCGGGACGACGGCCATCCGCCTTCTCGGACTTACCGTCGACTCGGAGCGCCGACTGTTCCTCCTGCCACCGGACCGTGCCATCTCCATCGCGCTGACGGCGTCCTCCAACCTCCGCTGGGAAACTTCCCACCGCAGGCACGTCACGCTCTCCCAGCTGCGCTCGTTTTCGGGCACGGCGGTCAGCACCTATTTGAGCATGTTGACCGCCCGCTTTCACCTCGCCGCCCTCGACGCGGTGCTCAACGCGCGGGTGACGGGCGACGTGCTAATCACATACGAGTGCCTGAGGGATTTGTCTTTGTGGTCAGAGCTGCGGCAACATGCGTCGACGGGCCGGGCCATCTGGCCGGCTCCTCCGACGATCACTATGGAGACGGACGCGAGCACGGTCGGCTGGGGGGCGGTTCTCGACGGCGTCGTTCCGGCGCGGGGCTTCCATGACCCCCACCGGCGGACGCTGCACATCAACCCGCTTGAGCTCGGCGCCGTGAGGCTGAGGCTGCAGTCGTTCCGCGCCCTCCTTTCCGACCGCGAGACCGTCATCAGGCTCAAAATTGACTCGAAGGTGGCGATTGGCGTCATCAACAGCGGCACATCCTCGTCGCCGGCGACAATAGACGAGCTGCGCCGCCTGGAAGATCTCACTGAGGCGATGGGCGTCGTGCTCCGGCCCGAGCACCTTCCGTCGGCGCTCAACCTCGGGGCGGACCGCCTCTCCCGCGAGCGGGACAGTACCGACTGGACGCTTAGCTGTGCTGGGTTCACGCGGCTCGAGGCCAAGTACGGGCCGCACACCCTAGCCCTGTTCCCGACCGACTTAACGACGCCCTGTGGGCGCTTCATATCGCGCTTTGCCACCTGAAATTCGTCGGGCATCAACGCGATGGACCACGACTGAACGGTGGACAACTCTTGGGCCAACCCGCCTTTCCATCTCGTCGGGCCCGTCGTCCACCGCATCATCCAGAAAGCCGCCCGCGTCACGCTGGTCGCCCCGTGGTGGGAGACCCAGCCATGGTGGGCCCCGGCGGTGGAGGCGTGCGCCGAGTTCTCTCTGCTGCCGTTGGATGAGGGCGTGTACACGCTCGGCGCGACGGACTGCCCTCCCCCCAGCCCCGTGTGCCGGACAGTCGCGTTCCGTCTCGACGGCAGCGCGGCGTCAGCGACGCCACCCGCTTTGCCGAACTCCAACCGACGCTGACGGAGGCGCAGCCGTTTCCCGGCGCGATGAGTGCACCCTCTCGCTCTCTCCTGCTGCACGCCTACCTCTCGTCGACGCGTAGCTCCTACATGTCGTGCTGGCGAGCGTCTGTAGCTGTCTGCGCCTACCGGACGCTCGTCCCGCTGCCTGCCGACGCGGTCACTACCGTCGGCTACATCGCCTACGAGAACGAGCGCGAGGCGCTGCCTCCCAACTCGCTCGGCAAGTATTTGTCGACAATCAGCAGCATTCACGCCATGGCCGGCTGCCCCGACCCGACAGCGGCTCACGTCGTCGCGCTCGCCGTGGCCGGTTACAAGGAGGTCCAAGCGGCGCTGGTTGGCTACCAGTCGCTCAAGTGGCTGCCCACCCCGGCCGATTTCATCATGCAGGCGCTCTGCATCGGCCTCCGCACCGCGGAAAATAGGCTTTCCAGCCGCTGTGGCGGCCTGGTGTGGGCCTACATCTTGTTCAACCGTTCCGGCGCCGCCTCAGACATGCGGTACCGGGATTCTCACGTGACGGCGGCCGGGGTCGAGTGCCAGGTGCCCTTCTGCAAGGGCGGCGTGCGCCGCGGAGCGGAGTGGATCGCCACGAAGGTGCCATATGCTGCTGCCCCCCCCGGCAACGACAGAGCCATCTGCCTGCTCCGCCATCTTTTGGGCGACCACGTCCGCCACCGCCGCCGCCCGGACGAGCGTCTCTTTTTCCCCGGCTACAGGCAGACCGCTTACTCTTCCTGGTCCGCTTGTCAAATTGTGTCTTGGCGTCCCGCGCCCCAGGCCCCGCCTTTGCGGGAGACCGCTTTGCACCACGGTTGTAGGCGGCGTGTCCGGGCGCCCGGCTGACAGCGTAACGCCTGACGTAGGACAAGCGGCTTCCCAGAAAGCTGACGTCTGGGTGCCGTGCGGCATCTGGTTGAAGTGTCCGTGCCACGACTCGATCCCTTATTTTCTGTAGCGACGCAGGATCCTAAAACAGTCTCGTAAATCTGGTGCGTGACAGCACAGCGTGTGGAGCTTAGGTGAAACGCTAAACCAAGGGAAGGCCGCGCACAGCCCATCCACAAACCGAGCGGTGCCGGCCCGGAAGGATTTGGCGTCCTCTGTGGAGCTGACACCCGTCCGGGTGAGCACTGGCAGCAGCTCCGTCAAGGTGTCACATGCTGCGCTGTGCGCCGCAGCGACCGCAGCAGGCACTTACGTTGCAAACAGCGCGAAGACAGCCGACAGCCTCCGCGCAATCAACTGGCATTGGCGGCCTTCGAATGTGCCACCAAAGTAGAGTTTGGGTGCGACGCCCACGGCAAATCATAGAGCCAAGGCCAGGTTTACAGCGTACGCGCCAGATCGCGCCGGCCCATGATGGAAGTTCACTGCCTCAATCAACCGCCGTATCAGGCCTCCCGTGAATCCCAATTTTAGATGCAGAGGCATGGGGGGAGATGTGGCATGAGTCAATGACCAAAAGCAGTCGGCTTTTGATGGAGAAGTGCGCTTCCAACGCCATTGTGGACGTCCGCCATTTGGGTGAGAGCCGCATGGTCATATTTCTGGCAGAGGAAGATGCCGTAAAGGATGGAGTTGCCGCGGCTTGAAGGGTGCAGTTGGTTAGCACAGTACAGATCTGATTTACAAGAGTTGATCAGGCCCCATTTTTCTAGTCCAAAACAAATGTGGACATCCTTCACAAAGGAAGCGGGTGGGATAGAGGCCATCTTCTGCCCCTCAGAGGCACGAACGGCCACCATATCGCGCCCATCCGCTCCATGTATCGCACGCTCGAGAAATTACGCCTGTCGGCGCAGATCGAGGATCAGCGCCTCCAGCGCAACGCGTGCGATGACCAGGAAGGATCCTTGTTCGTTTGTAATAGCCTGGTTGCGCTCCTCCACTGCCGCCCTCATCAGGTTCGTGCGCAGCGCCACTGGGCTTGCGAGGCCGCACCTGGGGCCCAATAGCATGCGGAAGCGCTGAAATGTGGCATCACTGCCGTTGTTGTCCACAGAAAACTGCGACTGCACCCGCAGAGGAAGCGCTGCAACGGCAGGGCTCGGCGCCACCGCCACGCGAGCACTCATGCGAGCCCTGTGGCACACGTCTTCCAAGACAGCTGACGTCATGCCAGCGTCCACCCGAAAGATCTTGGAAGCGGCCTCTTCGGCCTGCGCGAGGCGCCGCAGTGCCTGCCGAGGCTTGACCGTGTCCTTTCGTGGCGTAATCTCGCGTCGATACCGTCTCTTGTGCCCGCTGCCGAGCGTAACGGTGACCATCTCTGGACTGGTCGCCATCAGAAGGCTGACGGCTGACCAACGCGTCCACACGGGCGAGGAGGGGCGTATTTACGGAGTTTCATATGCCTGTTTAAGGACAATGAGAGCGGCGGCGGGATCAAGCCGTGCTTTTCTGAGCGCCACTTGGTACTCGCCCGCAACGACTTTCTCCAGTGAAGCGCTGGCCTGCGGTGGCTGCGCAAACGGCGTCCCGGTGCTGCTGACACCGCCTAAACTCTCTTCAGGTACATTATCTGTGGTGCAGTTACTGTGTGAGGTTCAGGGAAAGGTGGATAGGACGGACAGTGTTGGGAAAGCACAGAAAACAGGTATGGGCAGAAGGGGCTGAGGTCAGGATCATTTATTTCAGAGATAGTGGAAGGGGGCAGGAAAACAGTAGTGGGAGCGATTCCATGTATTTGCGCGGGGCGTGCAGCTGGTATGGAAAGAAGAACAGTCGACAAGGAACGTACCTGGACAGGTTGTTGGTCGCAACACCGACATTCGCCGGAAATAGAGGGCAACGCGGCGTCATAGTGGGGATGCGTGGGCATCGCGATCGATTACGTGCATTGGGTGTGCTCGCACGCGTGTGACGCGTATCAGGCATGAAGCGTCTGGGCCGCGGCTGGAGCTGGCATCGGATTACGGCGCTTCATGCGAGAGTCCCTGGAATGGTGCCAAAGTCTATCACGTGCCACCGAAACAGCTGTAATGTATTTAGTTTTGTGTAGGGCTACATCCGCCAGCGAATATGTTGTGACCGCCCTCAACTGGGTTTGCGCTCGGCGCGCGCGCCCTCCCGTAGGCACTCGCAGCGAGCCAGGCCTGGGCGAGCTCCGCGCCGGCGCGCGGGGCGTGCACCGCAAGCGGGGACCGGTCGCGCGAGCGATGGCGGGCGCCCTCGCGTTTCGGTTTGTGCGCGGGCCGGGCGCACAGGGCCAGCCGGAACCGAAATCCACCGGACCCCATCTTACTAGAAAGGGGCAATAATACCCTTTATGACATTCAAGTATACACCATTTCACGTGAACGTATCCTAGCCCTACCCTTCGGAGCTGAGGCCCGTTCGCAGTTGTAAACCGCCGGACAGTATACCGGCGTGATGTTGATTTGATTGGCAGAACTCGTCCCGGGACGGTATACCGCTCTAATCGTACGCGGGATCCCCACGTATGTCTATAGCGCGGTATACTGTCACAAAGTCCAAGATTGAACAACGGGCGGGTTTGAAATTGCTCCCACGCAACGGGTTTGAAATTGCTCCCACGAAACTGTCAGACGAATGGTCGATGGAGCATTCTGGCTTGATGCCACACACACCACTGCCTAGAGCAGCACGCAGCCCACACCCCACACGAGATGCACGACGATGCGTGGTTCAGCTTGTCGCAACGCCGCACCCACCTCCCCGTCCGCACTGCGCAGCCTCCCCTTCGCGACCCCCCCCCCCGCGGCGCACGCCACCGGCGTTGCCCAACATGACCTCGCGGGTGACTGTGAAGCAGATGAGGTCCAAACTGAAGCTTCTTGGGCTGCCAATTCACGGAACCAAGGATATCGTGGTGGAGCGGTGCCGTGTACACGGGGTATCGTTCGAGGGACCTGGGAGTGCCGCCGGGATGACCGGTTTCCCCTCAACCAACCCCACCCCTGCCACGCCTTCCTCGGCAGCCCCACTCACACCTGACCACTTGCAGAACCCCGCACCACCACCCCCTCGTGATGCGGCCGCCAGTGAGCTTGCGCTGCCATCCATCTCTATGGCTTGCGGGGCGGGATGGGGGGAGAGCGCCATTCTCTAGGCACGAGAGGGCTCGACTCAGGCACGTGATGTGCCACGGTGAGGTAGCCATGGGAGTGATCGTTTCTCGGGGCCCGATGAGCCGGCAGCAGCAGGACTCGAGGTCGCGCCGGTTAGATGTCTGGGTGGTGGTCGTGGCCAAACTTTTCAACGGTTCCGAGACTTTTACTGTACCTCCCGTGGGCCAATGGCGGTATTGACCCCAATTGCCACCCGGTTTTGCGTATGGGACTGGCTTTAAGGGCGAAGTGGACGACGGTAAGTTCGTAATACGCTTCCTTTCCTTTGGCAATTGCAACGTGTACGCTTCTCATGCGCTTCCTACCGCACAGGAGCACATTTCTGACGCTCTGTTTGCTGTCTTATTCTGTCCATACTGTGCTTCACAGATTGGATCTGGTTTTTGGCGCGTGCACGGGCGCTTCTCCACATCAGGGCAGAATAACCCCAGCCTGTGGGCGGAAATTTCGAACGGGGACACCCTGTTGGACTACCAACATGCGCTACTAAGCGAAAAGGACACGGTTTTGAAGCTCATCAACCCCGAAGTCGGCCCTGCCGGTGTTGAAGGCGACAAGCCTGTGCTGCGCACCTCCTCCCTGCCCGCCAATCGTGGCAAGCGAAAGCGGGTGCTACAACCGGCCTTCCAGGCGCTAGTGGACAGTTCTGCAAGCACTGCAGCGTCGGCCGCAAAGTACGCACGCTTTTCGGAGCTAGTCGCGCTCTCAACGACGTTGAAGAACGCCCGAGATGCTGATTTTCGTGATCAGCTATTCACGGCCATCAAGACCCAATTTGAAGGTGCGCTGCGGTCGTCCGCTGGCTCGCCGTTCGGTGCCTCCCGTGACAGGCAGGGTTCCACCGCGGCGGCGGGGCCGCGTGCTGATGCGGAGGGGCAGATGCAGGACGGCCAACGACGCGACGACAGCACTAGCGGGCGCTGTGCCAGTCTCGAGGCGCCTCCGGATGTGGAGGGAGCTGGGTCCGATGATCGACTGTTGGATGGAGAGGAGCCGTAATAGTGTGCGCTGCTCGCTTTCCGAGGGGTTTCGTAGTTTTTCTCTTGTTGGTGCGCCCAAAGTGGTGACGTTGAATAGAGTCCTTCTTAGTTTCCTCTCTTCTGTTACATATGGGTCTGATCTCACTTGGCTCTGAAAGCTGGCGGGGCGTAGAGGTGTGGCGCTTATCATGAGGTGCTCTTTTTGGAATGAGTTTTCCCAGTACATAGGAGCCACACCGGGCCGCAAAAGACCAAGCTCCTCCACCCGAAGAGTCATCCGCACCCTCAACACGGAGCGCTCACGATCACGAAGCCGACCGCGCTGGCCAGCACTCACTGCATCGTTACTGGAAAAAAGATATTCCCACGAACGCGATCTTCACCAAGAGAAGCCAAACCGGTAGCGGCATGGTCGCTACAATAGTTATGGAGACGAGGACATGCACACATCAGACCTGGCCGCTTAGCGAACGGCACACGCAGCGGCCTCCAAAAAACCTCCCAGCGCCACACCAGTATTCCGAAAGCCTTCTCAATGTGGATACGCAGAGAGGAAAGGTGACCGTTTTATGAGTCACGCCAACGGTCACCCTTACCGCCACCAGGCTACGGGACAGCCAACACCTCGCCTGCCGCGTAAGCTTCGTCAGAAGCAATGCAGTGGCCATATTGAATCAAGCTTAATGTAATCGGATTGTCGGCCCCGTGAAGCACTTGACCTAGGGAAGTGCACGTGAACGCAGTTAAATTATGCGCTGACTCGGGGCTCTTGCAAGACATCCACCGAAACTTGTAGTCAGCGTCACAAATGGCCTGCACGTTGAGAGCGTAGAACCCTTGGCGGGAGTAGTATTCTGCAACACACTTCACGTCCGCTGGTAGAGGCTGTTCTTGTTCGATGGCAACACCGTCGAGGGCCCCAATGACATTGCTGAACGGGGAGTTGCGCTGTGCCTGGAATTTGCTCCGTACGCCTGCCGCCGCGAGCAATCACCCAACTGAAAGTCCAGTGCCAGACCGGGGGAACAGTTCACAGCGTCTACCACATCCCACAGGGCCCGGTAGATGGTCACCGAGTGCAAACCGAGTGCGGCACAGATGTCGGCGTAGCTCCCGCCGCCCTAGTAGTGCAGAGCCAGGGCCGTGCGGACCTCCGCAGAGAAGCCGTGGAGAGGTAGGCGGGGACGCAGAACACCCACCAAACCGTAAAAGACGTCCTCGGACACGCGCATGGCGCGCTCAAAGTGGTTGCCATATCGGGCGCGCACATCAGAAAAAGAAACACGAATGGGATTTTATTGGGCAGCGGGAGAAAAGGAACTAGGGAGAGCCCCTGCAGCACCAGCTACAGATGAAAAAAAGGCACCCGCACGCAAAATTGGGAAGGGGTCCATGTTGCGCTTCGCCCACGTGTCAGCAGCCAGAACGACGCTCCGTGGCGGGGTAGCGGTCTTCCAGTCGGTCGGTCGCGACCCACTGCGACGGAAGTCTTTTGTTCCGGCTGCAAAACTTATGTAATTGATTTCCACCTCGAAACGGTACGGCACAGGGTTTTCGCAGGTATGTACCGGTATACCGTCCCGTCTCTTGCAACTGCGAACGGGCCTGACTAGAACCCCACACTGGCCCCGAGCCCGGTGTCCAAACGGGGCAAAAACGAGTGGCACAGAGCCGTTCACCAGTCACGCCTTGTCAAGGTGGCTCTTCTGGGTCCGAACTTTACAGGCACCGTCCGAATGCCCATTTGCAACGTGCAGGAACATGAGTGGCCGAAACGGAATTGCGTCGCGAGGCAATTCTGCGTCGCTCCACACGGCCACTCTCTGGGGGGTGCACCACCACCAAAAAATAGCGTCGGATCAACTCGCGATCCTTCATCGTCGGCGGTTGTGCCACCGCCGGTTTTCACGCAATACACCGCAATGCACATGCCTTTCAATCATATTCCGGACGTAATACAGAGGCATTGCCAAGAAACGTGGGATCCGCAGGGTTCCTCACAGGGAAATGAGGCTCGGCCATCACCAAGTCCCGTCCGGCAGCGGACTTGGTTGCCGTTCCATTCCCAAACCGCTTCTTTTGGGCTCCGATTTGTCCTTTGCTGCCTCAGAACCGGATGGCTCGGTCATCGAACGGCGCGGATCTGACGGCGTTGAGCACCCAGTCCTCGCGCTTCCGCACGGACCTCCCGCAAACTTCACGGCTTTGA
>Ga0114953_1002264_pt1 | contig 13505 bp, 14 predicted proteins | sample SidtaG_FD_87298 | JGI IMG/M metagenome (GOLD analysis project Ga0114953, IMG submission 87298) | Marine algal microbial communities from Sidmouth, United Kingdom - Sidmouth_Male2 metaG | ecosystem: Host-associated > Algae > Red algae > Unclassified | place: Sidmouth, United Kingdom | collected...
CCCCCAGGCGGCGAGTTGCCGCCCTTGATGACCACATCCGCGCACGTCCAAAACTCTTCCGGCCACGCCCCGCCACACGCCGCCCCCCGCCCCCCGCCCGACGGGCAGCCCGCCCACGCGCCGTACGTTTCGGCGCACTTTAGCACGCACGAGTTGGTCGTGGCCCAATACCACTGCACGACGCAGCGGTCGCACGCAAAGCCCGCCGGCAGCCGGTACCGCATGCGCCCGTCGGGCCCCTCGTAGCGCAGCGGCGTGCCCGTGCCGCCGCCCGCCGCGCCGCACGGAAAGTACCAGCGGGATGGGTAGGCGGCGTGCACGGGCCCGCACTGCGGGTCGGTGCCCGCCTCGCACGACGCGCGGGGCTCCCGCTCGAGCCGCACTCACGCGCCCGGGACGGCAAAGCAGGCGGCGTTGATGTCTGCCTGTCCGCACGCGTCGAGGTCGCACACCCACCACTCCATGAAGCCGCCGTGGGCGGCGGCGATGGCGACCGAAAAGTCAATCGTGCCGCCGGTGTTGTAGGTGGCGACGGGGGCGCCGCGGTGGAAGAAGAGCCCGCCAGCAGCGTGGTCGCCGGGGCGCGCGCTCGCAGGGTCCCCGCACGCGCCGTGGTCGCCCGCCCGCGCCGCCCTGGCGGTGGCGTCGAGGGGATCGTACTCGACAAACCGGCAGGCGTTGGCCGACTACACCGTGCCCGCGCCGCCGGCGTTGAGGCAGTGGGGGCTGGAGAAAAACAAAAAAAAGAGTGTTGAAGGCATCATCAGTCAAAGCAAGCCACCAAGCGTCACGTGAGTCAGATTTTGCTGTCCACTGGGCTCGCCGCCGGGTGGCGCCGCCCCTCCACCTGCGTTACACAACACGCATCTTGAGATGGCGGCAGCTGACGGTCGTGCCCCGCCCTCCCCCTCGGCGGTTCTCTCACGAGCAGAGGCCAACGCACCAGTAGTCGATTGGCGCGTTGGCGTCAATCGTTGGGTAGCTGCCCGAGTTGAGGTCTCCCCGCTGACGGGGCGTCAACACGCGGCCATGGCTGTCAGAGCTTCCGGCAACCGAGAGGAGGACAAGGGCACCGACCACGGTGGCAGAGAGGAGCACTGCCGACGCGCTGACGCGAGCATGGAAAAGGGTCATGGTCAAATGTAAAGGGGCGCCTACCCGTCAGGGTGGAGGCCCCAAGCCGTCTGTGTCGAGGGCCAAGCCGCTCCGCCAGCCAGCCCGATCGCGAGCGCGAGCAATGCAAGGGGGGAGCTCGATGCGAGTTGCCGACGAGCCGCCCTCGATGGTGCGAAGCTCTGAGGAGTGGTCGATCCGGCAATGAGAACGTCGGTCCCACGGCGTCGGTCTGATATGGGCAATGCCGGTCGGCCGACGGCGGCGCCCGCGAGGCGACTGTGGCCGTCGGCCCATGCGAGTTGCTTCCCGTGCGTCGCGTTGGTTGTCGTTTCACGGCTTGCTTTGTTGACGGCGAAGCGCGTAGCGCTCCGTTGTCACGATGCCCGGCGGGAAGAGAACCGCGTGGCATCCCGCGCAATCCATGCTCGTGGATGGGTGCCCCTCGATGCCCATCGGTACAACTTACTTAGGGGTTTCCAAGCGTAATTGGCTCATGCGTACCTCGCGCATAATATTCAAGCGAAACTCGCTTACGATCTTGTTCAAGAGCTGCGGCTGCAGACTCGCCTCGCTCCGATTTGGTTTTGAGATCGATACGCTACCGGCCATTTTTCAAGCGAGTTTAGTCAGATACGCACTCGCGAAATATTCACAATCTCTCCGAGCGAAATACACGATGCGGCGGGGGCGGGAGGGATGCATCAGGCAGTGTTCTGCGTGTTGGCCGGTCGCAGACGAGCCGCCCGTTGAAAAAGACACGTCCATCACCAGCGCACAACCACGCGAGCGGCGCACAAGATGCAATCTCGTCCTCCACAGCATGGCCTGACAAAGGTCTCACATGCAGTTGGTCGACCCGCCCATCGTCTACTTCGGAGTTTTTTCCATCGAGGGCACTATTTCGATGGGAACAGGAACTCGGAGGATCTGGGCGTCCGCCCGGGGTTTCGATGGACATCGATGGGAACGTCGATGGAAGTTGCATAGATGGAACATAACCCATCGATCGATGGAAACGGAAATCTCGGCCGATCTCGCTCAACAGAGAATCTGAGGCCTGGTGTCCGGGGTAGGTCCTTGCAACCGTATCTAGGAGCGCGCATCGGATGAGCATGCGCCCGCGCATCGCTGATAATGGGTGCCCTAGGGGGGGGGGCGGCGCGGCGGCGCGGGGGCGCGGGGGCGCCGGGCCGCGGCGGTGCGGCGACGCGGCGGCGCGGCGGGCGCGGCGGCGCTGCGGCGGGCGCGCCGCGTGGGGCGCGCGGGGGCGCGGCGCCGCGCGCCGGCGCCGCGGGCAGGGCCGCGCGCCCGCGCCGCGGGCGCCGCCGCCGCGGGCCGCGCGCGGCGGCGCGGGGAAAAACAGACACAAAAAGAAAAACAATACGCAGCGCTACTGCGCTGCCTACCTACTAGTGCCACAGCTCCAGCCTCGAGCGCACCAGCAATCCCTCCACCCTCCGGCTTGAGAACACAATGGCCCCGAACACAGACACTCACAAAGCAGAGAGAGAAAGCACTTAAACTCAAAGATACAGTACTCGACAAGGCCAGAGACAAAACAGAGAAGACAATAGGGGCACCACAAAGCAGGAGTCACGCGGCGTCACTGAAAAACAGCAAGACAAAGAAGACACCAGACTCGAGCAAAGGGAGTAGCAAGTGCAGGCCCCAATCTGCCGCCCCACCCGGAGCGAGCACCACGACATCCAGTGCCACGGCGTGCACAACCGGTAACGCAAAGGGAGCAGTTCCAAGCGCTGGTCCTAGGCACCCGAGCGACCGCGAGAGAGCGCCGCGACACCCGTAGCCGGCGCACCCGGCGCCGCCACGGCACCCTGCATCGCCGCCTCCGTCGCCGCCGCTGCCGCCGCCGCGGCTGCCGCCTCCGCCCCAGGCCTCGCCGCGTTCGCATCCGCCCCAGGCCCCGCCGCGGTCGCCTCGGCCGACGCCAAAGCCGCGGCATCCGCCGCAGCCACCGCCGTGGACAGTGCCAGCAAAGTGCGCGAGCTGGTGAACGGCACGGCGTCCTGCGGGAAGGAGAACAGCTTCTCGTTGGTGGCGTCGTCGATGATCAGACCATGCCAAGGAGCCCGGCTCTGCGGCACGAACGCCTTCAGAGCTAGCACCTCCCATCGCCAGCGGTCGTACCAGCCACCGTCCAAGCAGTTGCGGCGGCCGCTGCCGCCACGCTCAATGAGCTCCAAAGCACACCGCACAAAGCACGCGGCTAGGGCGACGTGACCCCACGCCGTCATGACGCGATGCTCGTCCCCCACGTTAGCGGGCTCCTGGATGCGGTCCTTGAGGAGGAGATGCACAAAGATGGCCTTCATGGCAGCCACGATGCCCTTGATGCCGCGATCCGACGCCGCAAAGCGCAGCTTGACGAGCAGAGCGCCACCGACCTCGATACGGCAGTTGCTGAGCCACTCTGTCGCCTCGGCCGGCTGCATCGCCTCGGCGTCTTCTTTGACCTCCTTCATCCACGCCGCCACCGCCTTTTTCTTGAGCTCCTCCAGCACGTGGGCGTTGGCCTGCATACTAGGCTGATAGGCCCGGACGGTCTTGACCTCGTTCTGTCCTTTGTTCTTCACCTTGCGGTTTGACGGGGGGCTGATGTTGGATAGCAGGAAGTCGTTGGCGTCGCGCTCATCCATGTCGAGCTCGTCCATCGTCTCCGCGACAATGACGTTCCAGTCGGCCTCCGCGTCGTTGACGACATTGATGGTCGACGTCGCCCCGCCCACGCGGCCATAGGTGCGGATCTTGACACGACGGCGGACACGGAGCATCTTGAGGGTGCCCTCTTGGAGGGGCGACAGCTTTTTTCCGTGCGACGCCGCAGCAGCCGAGGTCGTGGCCAGCTCCGCGCCGCCGACGGTGCCCGTGCCGATGAAGGCCTTCATCTCCTCGTAGTCAGAGTACTCCTCAATGTCCGAGTCGTTGGCTTTGTGCGCTTGGATGATCTTGCGCTTCTTGAGATCGTTCACCGCCAGCGCGAGGGTCTCCACGCACGTCCCGTTGCTCTCCACCTTCTCTTGCAGCTTGCCCACATTCGCTGACAGCACGCCAAGGGTCGTCAGCATGTCCTTGGCCGACGAGATGAACGTCATGAGCTTACCCAAGCTGTCCTTGTTGAGTGCCAAGTTCTGGTGCTCGTTCGCTTCGTCGTCCGAATCGACATGCGCGTCCTCGTTGGTGGCTGGCGGCTGCTGAGGTCCCGTCGTCGGCACCTCGGCGGTGTCCGGCACGACCGACGTTTTGCGTGTGGTGCGCTTGCCACCCGCCTTGCGCACGCTCTTGGCAGCCGTGCCGCTCGGTGCCGCAATGGCTGACGCCGCCGCGGTAGCGGTCACCTCCACCGCGATGGGGGAGGCCGCCGTCGCCGTGGCGGCCGCCTCCGCCGTGGTGGGAAAGGCCGCTGCCGCCGTGGAGGCCGCCGCTGTAGTCGGCACTGCAGCCGAAGCCATTGCACTCGCCTGCACTGCCCCCGCACGGAGCGGCGCCGGGGTTGCCGACAGGTGCGGGCGGCGTCGACTACCCGCCCGACAACCAGCGACGACAAGCGCCGGCGGACCCGCGGGGTGACGGATCTCAGCGGCGGCCAACGCCACCCCAGCCGGCGCCGTGCCCGTCGCCGGCGCGGGCACCAAAGCCAACCCGACGGGCGCCGGCGAAGGGCCCATAGGCGGCAGGGTCGTAGACGCCACCGGAGTCGCCAGGGACAGCTCCGAGGCCTCCTCGGCGGCACGCATAATCTGCGACGTGGTGGCCACCCCACCCGTCAAGTGGAAGCCCGTCGCGCCGACGCCGTCAATCGCCGTCAGCGGCGCCGTTGCGCCAGCCCCGTTCGTCGGAGCCGTCAGCGCCGGCAACCCCGTCGGCCACGCAGACGCCGCCAGCGAAGTTGCGTGCGGGGGGGCCGCGGAGCCTCTCGTCTGCCCATACGCCGTCGTGGGCGTGCCCACGCCGGCCGAGCCGGCACCGCCAAAGCCCGGCACGCCCGTGTACGGGCGGTCGTACAAAGTCATGCAGGGTAACGCGGGCAACGGCGGCAAGCGCGTGCCCCCTGCCAGGGAGCCGGACAGGAGCAACGACGGGTCAAACCGCGACGGCGGGGGAGGAACCGAGAACTCCACCATGGGCGGGGCGGGGCCGGCGGTGCCCAAGGACGCCGTCGTGGCCTGAGCGGCGGCCGCCATGGAACGCATGCCCTCGTCGGCCTCGCGGTCGCCCTGCGTAGGCGGGCGCATCGTCGCCATCACGCGGGCCGCCTTGCGCACAGCACGACCACGGGCCACGACCGACACAGTGGAGGGCAGCGGACGCTTTTCTCCCAGGCCCGACATGGCTGGGCCCGAGGCGAGAAGACGGAGCACGGCGCAGGAGGGGTGGGTAGCGTGGCCGCGAGCGGCGCGCGAGCAGGGAGGGTAGCGGTAGCGGGAGGCCGGCTTAGTTGTGGCCAGGGGCCGGTGTTGGGGTGACGAGCCTTCCGTGGCAAACAACGCCCCGACGGCGGCGCTCTTATGGCCCGGCCGGCGGACCGAAAACTGAGAAGCCGCCGCCGGCAGGGCACGTCACAGAAGGATGGATCCCGCACGGGAATCACGGCAGAATCAGGCACCCGCAGTCGCGTACGCAGGAGCAAAAGCAAGGCAAAATGGGTTCATGGCGGTCAGTCCTGAGCTCCGTCCGGGACAGCACAGTTTCAAGCGCGCCAAAATGGGTGGACGGGAAGATGACCTGGGTCCCACTCTACCGACATTCAACGCCGTAGCTCCCCCGCTGCCTCCACGCGACCACTGGTTGAAGCGTCACACCCGAACCGATGCAGTCGCCACTCGTACCCTGTCAGCCTCACATTCATAAGACCGCCTTCAGCGCCGTCCGACAAGCGTCAAGCCAGAAAGCGACGCACGTCCCTATCAGCCTGGTGAGCATCCAAAACAGAGTCCCATTTCCATCCTCAACGGACACGCATACACCAAGTAAGCGATGCGCCAGTCCACTTGGTCAGCAAGTCAGCTTCAAAAAGGGCCCATCATGGGCCCATGATGACTTGGGCTCAACTTGAGCTCAGACACAGAGCTGCGGCTGTACCACAGCAGCAAGAGAAAAAACGTGTTTCCCGTGCCCCCTTGAAGGGAGCACGGGCGGCGTTCACTGGCCGCGTGACACTGACGCCCGTCACCCTTCACAACGGGGTCAGGTGTCCACGGGCAAAGACAACGACGGGCGCGTCGATGGGCTCCGTCGTGCTTAGTAGGGGGGGGGGTAGGTCAAGGCGGCAGCGAGTGGTGTTGAAGGAGAGAGCGTCGAGTTCGTTACCTGTCACTGGCGGCCGGCATCCTTCACAACGTGGTCAGGTATCCACGGGCAAAGACGACGGCGGGCGCGTCGATGAGCCCCAAAGTCGTCAGTGGGGGGGTGGGTTGGGTCCAAAACCCAGCGCGCGCTGGTGCTGGAGAGAGAGGGCGGAGAGCGGCCCGAGAGCGCGGAGTGTACCTCCGGCCTGTTGTACCCCAACGAGAACGCACCGGTGCCGTTCCTCCATTGTGAGCCTCCGATCAAATGACGTCGATCAATCGTACTTGACAAGTGTCGCGTTTTTCGAAGTACCAACGTAGCACCCTTAAATGCACCTAAAAAAACCGGCATGTGCTCTCAGAGCACTCAGCTCATCACTCATCAGACTTCGATGCCGTGCTACTGTCCAAATTTAGCATTCGAACAGTACTTCTTAGTTGCTGGACTCCTGTAGTTGCTTTTGTGCATGATCTCCACTTGCCCGTTGCGGTCGCGCCTGGTCTTGCACCCTCCTCGCTCGGCAGCAGCCGCCTTGTCTGCAGACAGCTGTGGGTTCCCGGTGGGACTGCAACGGCAGTCGATCCTGTCGCTGTCCGTCGTCGCGCCACGCCACGATCATCGCGGCGCCAAGCCGATGATCGGCTTGCCTTCGTGCTCCTGCCCGCCGCGGACGGGCGCCGCCGTTTTTCCGCGCGTTTTGCGGTCGGCTGTTGACCAGCCCGACGAGCCGGGCACTGCCCGTTTTGAGGAAGCTGTCGACCGGTCGCGCTCCACTCCTGCCCGTTCCTGTCTGCGTCGTGGCCGCCACCCGACCTACACCAACAACGTCGACGTGTAAGCTGGGCACTCTGCGGGCGTGCCTCCACGCCCGACCTTCTACGGGAGAGTGCGTGTGTTGTGAGGTCAGAGCGTAGATGGAGTGGACCTTCCCGCATTGACGTAACCCCGGAGGCTGACGGGCCTGCGCGCTGCTGCGGGGCCTTCCCGCACGACTGGGTGTCCCCGGTGCCCCCTAATTACGCGGACACTGGCTTAGTAGGCCTCGGTGACTTCCCTTGACCAACTGTATTCTCCCAACAGGAGCTGTCAACGAGCACCCCACCGGCGATGGGGGGCGTCCGCGTCTCTTTAAGACCTTCTCTGGCCAGCTCGCTTTGGTTGAGCTGCTCCGCATGCAGCCCATCCCCCCCTCCCCTCCCCGCACTGTTTCCCCATCCCTGGTGGTGCCCATTCCCGAGAGCTCCCCACCCCCAACTGCTCCTCCTGCCCCGCCGCCCTCCAACGCCACCATCGACGACGTAGCCGCCGCCGCCGCCGCCGCCCACATCCCCTGTACCGACATTCGGCAGCAGCGCGGGCACGCGCCGCGGGAGAGCGGCGCCGGACCCCTCCTTCCCCTCCTGTCCACGGGCGCTGCCGACGCGGTCCGTGGCGGCCGGCCGCCACCACCACCGTCGGCGGGCGTCGTCACGCCTGTGAACCGGCTCGCAGCACCGGCTCCCTGCGCGTCGTCCTCGTCACCACTGGGCATCGGCGGCCACCAACCTCCCGTCGCTGGTGCGATTCCCCAGCATGTCCAGCCTGCCCCCCGATCGCGGGGCCTTGGACAGATTGACGGCGGCAGCGGGGCCTGCGGCGCTGCCGGCGCCTGCGACGCGCAGTCGGCGGGCGTTGGAGTGCCCCTCCTGTGGCGCCTCTTTTGCTTCCCGCGCCGCCTTTATGTGGCACCGCCTCAACGCTCATCTGCGAGTTTCCAACGAGCTGGGCAACTCTGCCGCGGTGGGGACTATCCACCGTGCTGCTGATGGTGCGGCCTGTGACGCTGCGGGAAGCCCGGCGGCAAGAGCGGCGCCCACATCGGACGGGTGTGGCGCCGACGTGGATGCGGCACGTGCAGCCGCCGTGCCTGCCGCCGCTGACGGAATCGGCCGCGGCGGCGCCGCTGTTTCCGCACGTGGCGCAAGCCCTCCGGACGGAGCCGCTGGTGGTGGGGGGGATGGAGCTGCTCTTGGTGGTGCGGCCGACGCTCCTGCAGATGGCGGGGAAGCGGCACCCGAAAGCGCGGCGGCGCAGGCCGCGCTAGACCCGACCAACAACATCTCCACGGCCGTGGCGATGGAGCTCCGCGCCTTGTTGCAGTTGACCCGCAAGGAGGTGGACACGTCGGAGCCAGCGCGGAAGCGGAGGCGCATCGGCACCATGGGTCCGGTGGAGAAGGACTACACGTACTCCACTGTCTCTACGGCGATGCGCGCCTGCTACGAGGACGAGGGCGACTGGGAGCGGGCGGTTCCCATCGTTGAGAGGCGCAAAGGATGGCGGTTGTGGCACTTCCACTCGTTCCGGTTGCGGGCTGTGCAGCTTTTCGCGCTTGAGAGCGGCGGGCCAGGCCTGTCGCTGCAGTGGTTGGAAGAGCTCTAAGATATGCTCGACACCTGGGACGGGACAAAGCCGGGGATGCCCATTGACGACTTTCTCGAAGAGCCCATCCGCAAGGCCTTTGCGTCGGGAAACGCGTTCAAGAATGCCATCCGCGACGAAGTGGACGACGCCGTGTTGGATGCCGGCTGGCTGAAAAGCACGCTGGTCGTGGACGGCGAGCGGTTTGTGGTGATTTTCCGACCGGTGCTCAACGTAGTCCTCCGCATGCTCAAGGACGGGACGAAGGTGCGCTTGTGGAGCGGCGAAGACGCGCCCGCACGTCCCACCGACGCGCGGGAGTCTCCGCTCGACGGCGACGCCTTCCGCCTGAACGAGCAGGCCGTGATGGCGGACAAGAAGGACCCCGGCTGCTTTGTCATCGGGCTGCACGTCTTTAGCGACGCGAGCCAGCTGTCCTGGTCTGCTGGTACGTTTTTGTATCTCTTTGCCGATTGATTGTGTTCTGTGTGCGTGTGGAGAGTGCCTTGGCAGTGCGGTGCTGTGCTGCTTGGAGATCCTGATCCGACGCTGACTTGCTGTTGGCGGCATCGCTGCAACATATGTCTGCTTGCTGCTTTTTTGATCTTTCTCCAGCACACAAGCTGTACCCCCTCCGCGTGCGGGTCGTTAATGTGTTAACCGGTAAGGTGGATTGGGAGCCGGTCGCGTACATCCCTGTGGTGAGAAAGCAGAAAGAGCCGGCGGCGGATCGGCGGGCTCGCGAGCGACGCAGCTGCATCCTGCAGCGGACGCTGTACCTCGCTTTTCGCACCACTATTGGCGCCAGCCGCGTCGGTGTGAAGGTGGTGCGGGACAGAAACACCTACGTGGGCTTCCCACGTGTGCTCCTGTACCTCTGTCACCAGCCCGAAGAGAAGGCGGTGCTGTGTCTGAAAGGGGGAAACTGCAAATTCCCGTGCTCGACCTGCCTCGTGGCGGCGGAGGAGGCCGGCGCCCCGGCTGCGCTGGACGCCGCGGACAGGGACGCCCTGCAGTCGCTGCGGAACCAACTTGAAGCCGAGCTCCTAGAGCGACGCGGCCGCGATCCGTAGCGCCGCGCCGGGCTCGAGGCCCTTGGCAGTGCGCACAATCGCCTGCCTGCTTTGGCTGGCATGTTTGGGCTGTCGACGGAGCCGTTCCTGTTTTACAAGACCGTCGAATTCGATTTCCTGCACGTACGTAGATGCCCGTCTCCCTGTGGGCTTGGCGTGTGCAATCTGGCCCCTTTTCTGCCTCTTTGCGTCTCTTGCTTGCTCCAGACCGAAGCTGACTTTTGCTTTTAGTTGTTTGTCTTTCATCCCATCTGCATTGCGCTGGTCTCACTGCGCAGGTGCTGGACTCAGGGGTAACGCGGATGCTGGTCCATCGCTTGGTGCGCGTGTTTCCCCATATCTGCGACGGTCATTATCCCCTGTGTGAGTCCATCGCGGCAACGTTCCGTGTCGCCAACAAGCGGCTGGAGCTCATGGGCCGGCGATGCACAGCGAGCCACGCCTCTCCCGGGTACGTACTCCCTGCGCATTTCTCCTCATCTTCTTTTTGTCATAGTTGGGTAGTATTCGGAAACCGACGCCGCGGTGTGCTGTCGCCCGGGACTGACAGCCACTGTGCCCTGGCTTCTTTTTCTTTTTTCGATGCTGGTGCTTGGCTTTGACTCTCCTGCCCTTGCCATCCGCCCCCCCAGATACATTGTCAGTGCCCAAGAGCCGCAGGCCACCTTTACAGGCTCTCAGCAGAGAGCGGGCGTCTATGCCCTTCACTTTGTCGTCAACGGCATCTTCGGCTTTGGCCGACCGCGCGCCCCCTCCCGGGCGCAACCAAGCAAGAAGCAGAAAAAGCGACGCTCTAAGGAAGCGAGCAGCGGTGGATGCGGGCTCCGATTCGGTGGCGGGGGGGACAAGGAGGACGAGCTCCCCGAGGGCTACACGCTCGACTGGGACGCGTACCGCGCCAAGTTTGGCGATACACCAATTGAGGACGCGGTCACCCTGATGTTCTCCGAGTACGCGGCGCTCTACGCCCGTATCGCGGGGTGGACGACGTCCGAAACGCCAACTCCCATGACGCTGGCCGAGGGGACGTCCATCTCCGAGCAGGCGACCAACTTGTGCTCAACATCATGTCCCCTATTCTAGGGTACGTGCACACGAGCAAGGTGCACAAGCTGCTCGCCCATGTGATGAGGGCGATTAAGTACCACGGGTGCTTGAGCACGGGCAACACTTCCAGCAATGAGGCCGCCCACAAGGATGACAAGCCCTTCTACACACGGACTAACATGAACATGGACACCTTCACGCAGCAGCTCGTGCGAGAAGCCCAGGGCGCTAAAGAAATTGGCCGCAAGAATGCGGCTGCGGACGCCGAGGCCCGCCGCACCCTTCCAGTCGTCCCCACCCTCGCAGAACGTGCCGCCACCGCAGCTTCCGCGGCTTCTGCCGCATCGGACGCCCGACGCACTCCTCCTCTCGCCCCCACTCTGTCGGAGCGTGCTGCCACCGCTGCCGCCGCGGCCGCCACCGCCACCGCCACCGCCGCCGCTGCCGCTGCCGCCGCCGCCGCTGCCCCCGCCGCCGCCACCGCCGCACCTGCCACAGCTGCCTCTGCTCCTTCCGTTGCTGCCGCTGCCTCCGCGGCCGCCGAGGCCGCCGGTGCCGTTAACGCTACCGCCGCCGCCGCCGCCGCCGCCGCCGCCGCAGCTGCCGCCGGCGCCACAGCCGTAGTCCCCCTAGTTGCCGCCCCTGTTGCCGCCCCCACGCGCGCAGCCGCTGCGGCCCCCGCTTCAGCCGACGGCGGCGATAGGACCTCTGCCGCGGCACGTTCCACGGGGGTAGTGGCGGGGCGGAGCAGCACGGTGGCTCGCAGGCGGTCGGGGTACAGCGTGCCCAAGCTCACCATTAGCGAGCTATCGCAGCGGCCGGGTATGGCCGCGATGGGCCAGCTGTTTGACCTGCCGCCACACAGCAAGGTGCCAGTCCTGGCCACCGTCGAGATCAACGCCACTTTCGACTGCGGCACCCGCAGCAAGCAGCTGCTGCGCGCGGCGCCCAAGTTCAAGACCGGCATGCCGTGGTACGACGCCGTCCTTTTCACGTTGGAAAAGGAAGAAACGGCGCGAGGGGGCGTCAACGCGGGCACCTTCCATGCTAGCGCAGAGGAGGGCGGCAGGGACGTGCACGCAGGGGAAGTGCGCGCCATCATCCGCTACAGAGACGCCGACTACGCGGTCATCTGCGAGATGATTCCCCTGCCCCAAGAGGAGGGCTGCCCCCTCGGCGACAGGTTCTGCACCCGCTTGGCGTGGGCGGGCTCTCAGGCGGGCGGGCCCGTTATACGAGCCATCCCAGTGCGGAACGTCACCCGCGTCATCCACGTGGTCCCTGATTTCAAGGACTTGGCCAAAAGAAAGGGGCTGGGGGCGGCGCCTACGGCCATCGATGGGTCGCGCGCCGACCTCTTTGAGATGCTGTACCACGTCAATGAGTTTCATCCCTGGTGATTGGGGGAGGGGGAGGAGTGCGCGGGGGTGCGTGGTCCGTGCTATAAACTGATGTGGTTGCCTTCATGACTTCCAACTCTTTGTGTGTCTGCCGGGCAAGGGAACCGAGTACCGTGTGGTCTGGTGTAGACTTCAAGTCAAGTTGGAGGGAGACGGGTGGCGGGAAAAATCTCGGCTGCGGCTAAGGTAACAGAGCCGGAGGGCACGGGCGGGCAGAGGCTCGGCTGCGGTCAGGACAACAGAGCCAGCGGGCACGGGCGGGCAAAATCTTGGCTGCGGCCAAGACAACAGAGCCAGCGGGCACGGGCGGCCAAAGGCTTGGCTGCGGCCAAGACAACGAAGCCTGCGGGCACGGGCGGGTAAAGGCTTGGCTTGGCTGCGGCTAAGACAACAGAGCCGGCGGGCACGGGCGGGCAAAAGCTTGGCTGCGGCCAAGACAACAGAGCCGGCGGTCACGGGCTGGCAAAAGCTTGGCTGCGGCCAAGACAACAGAGCCGGCGGGCACGTGCCGGGCACTCCGCCCCACGTGCTGCCTGCGAGGCTGTCCAATCGTGTCGCTCGTGGCAAGAATCTGAGCTGTGCACTCGCCCCACCCCCGCTCTCTTGCGAGCAAATCTAGCGTCACCGCAGCGTGTGACCGGGTGGCACGCGCGCTCGTCAGGACCCCGTTCGCATCGAATCGATGGGTTCGATGGGAACCTGGATTACTCCCATCGAGACGCATTTCGATGGGGCGATGGCCTCATCGAAGCCTCGATGGGATGTCGATGGTAAAACACTCCGAAGTAGACGATGGCGGCCCGTGATTGGAGTGAATGTGGCTTTCTGACAGACACACGTCACCCCCCTGGAGTGCAGGAATTCAGGACACAGCGCCCCACGGGGTCGTATAGGTAAGGTTGTCATTTACCGATCGGTATGATTTTCTGTACCGTTTACCGGGCGGTATACCGGTACCGATATCGTATCGGTATCTCGGTATCATAAATTTTTAAGTAATTCCGATTCTCGGCACTCGACCGGGCTGCCCGCTGTCCCTCAACCAGCGGAACCACACAGACCAAGCCCTTCCCAGGCCCACTCGACCCCATCCCTTCACCCCCACGCCCATGTTTTCCAACGCACGCCAAACCGCACCGTTTAATCATCACGCACCAAGGCA
>Ga0114953_1002266_pt1 | contig 13495 bp, 2 predicted proteins | sample SidtaG_FD_87298 | JGI IMG/M metagenome (GOLD analysis project Ga0114953, IMG submission 87298) | Marine algal microbial communities from Sidmouth, United Kingdom - Sidmouth_Male2 metaG | ecosystem: Host-associated > Algae > Red algae > Unclassified | place: Sidmouth, United Kingdom | collected...
CAGCAAGATGCGCAGTATACGCAATGGATGTTTAACAAGCTGAGTCTCAATCCAGCTTATGCAGTGAGTAGTGATTACGCTTGTGTTTCTTGTCTTCACCGCTCCCAGTGGGTCGGTCTAGAAGGTGCACCTGTTAGTCAGTCCTTGAATGTGAGAGTTCCATTCTACAAAAAAAATGTAGGTCTTGGATTATCGATTAATCATGATCAAATAGGTCCAACAAACTCATGGCAATTTAATGGGATTTATGCTTACCGAGTTGATCTTGATAATCAAGCCAAGCTAGGTATCGGTTTACAAGGATCTATCAGAAGCTATAGAGTAAAGTACTCTGAAACAGTAGCGCTCGAATCTGGAGATGGAATACTTCCAACTACAGATCAGACACGCATGATTCCCAATTTTGGAGTAGGTTTATACTACTATACTCCAGAATATTTTGTTGGATTGTCCGCGCCACATCTATTACAGGGAGACTTATCCTTCTTTGATGATGGAGGCAACAATTCAGACTTTGCCAGAGAAGAGGTTCACGCTTTTTTGATGGCAGGTGCAGTATTCAATCTTAACGACGCGATAAAATTAAAGCCCTCGGTTTTATTCAAATACGTTAAGGACGCACCGTTCGATGCAGACATTCATGCAAGTTTAATATTCTACGATACCTTTTGGGCAGGTTTGACTTATCGGTTTGGTGGTTTAGGAAATAGTGGGGGTGAGTCATTGGATATGGTACTGCAGTTGCAGTTGAGTCGAGCTATCCGATTGGGTTTTGCTTACGATTTTACTTTATCAAAAGTGAAAGATTATAGCGACGGCACATTTGAAGTAGTATTAGACTATTGCCTCAATCCAGGTAACGATAAATTAACTAATCCTAGGTTCTTTTAAATAAAAAATACAAAACTATTATATCATGAAATTATTAAAAATTTGCGTTGGGCTATTAGTGGTGATATTTTTCACACATGATGCCATCGCACAAAAAAACAAAATTGCTCTTAGCCTTTATAAAAAATTAGGCTATAAAGTTTCTATTCCAAAGTTCCAAGAAGCTGAAGGTGTTAGCTTAGAAAATATGACAAGGATAGCTAATAGTTACCGACTAAATCATGATACACCAAATGCAGAATTCTGGTACAGTCATGTCGTCAAGGAAAGTAACAATCCTGAAGATTTTCTCTTCTACGCACAAGCACTGCAAAGTAATGAAAACTACACACTAGCTAAAGAGTATTATCTTAAATACGATGATATGAAAGGTGGATCTGATAAAGACAAAAGAGGTGCTCTACTAGCAGCTTCTATAGATCGGATGAATAGCTTCACACATACTAATGTTGAAATCAAAAATGAAGCAGTATTAAATACTAAGAAATTAGATTTTAGTCCTACCTACTACAATGATGAATTAGTTTTTGTGTCAACTCGGGATGAGAAAACACTTCTCAGTGGCATCCGAGATCTATGGATAGATGATAATTTCATGGCCCTATGGTCTGCCAATAGAAACTTGGATGGCACAGTAGGCTCGCCAGTTGTTTTCTCTGAAAACATCACTACCAAATTTCATGAAGGACCAGTTTGTTTTAATAAGAGCGGCGATAGAGTGTTCTTTACACGTAATGATTTCAAAAGAGGTAAAAGAAGAAATAATTCTGATGGAATTATGAAACTTCAAATTTATACTTCTACTAAAGAGGGCGATGACTGGAGTAAACCAGCTTCCTTAAACTTTAACACAAAAGAATATGAAGAGGCACACCCTGCTTTAACACCAGATGGCAATAAATTATATTTTTCTTCTGATAGAGAAGGAGGATACGGTGGGATGGATCTCTACGTTAGTGAATTTAAAAATGGAGAATGGGCTGCACCTACAAACTTAGGAGAAAAAGTAAATACACCAGGCAATGATGTTTTTCCCTATGTGCATGACGATGGCACCTTATACTTCGCTTCCAATGGTTGGGAAGGTTTAGGTGGTTTGGATATTTACCAGGTGAATATGGATATGGATAAAAAAATGTTAGGTGTAGAAAATATTGGTACACCTTTTAATTCTCCTATGGATGATTTTGGTTTAATTATGAATGAGATGAAGTCAGAAGGATACCTTACATCTGATAGGGACGGAGGCTTCGGTCAAGATGACATTTACAGTTTCAAAACTGCAGGAAAAGTAATGAACAAAGCTAGAATATGCGCTTATGAAGCAGGTACTGATACTAGATTAGAAGATGTAGAAGTTACTATCAATGATCCTATGGAGGGCATGGAGGAAGACCATGTATTGAAGTTAGTTGAAACTTCAGAAGCGGACGAGTATATTCTTAAGTTCAAGTCGAATAATGACTCAGAAAATAGTGCAATAAAGCAATTCACTAATGATTTAGGAATCTTTAATATGGAGGTGAAGCCTAATTTCGAATATAATTTTGTAGCAAGAAAAAATGGGTACAAAGTAGCAAATGAATCGATGACTGTCAGTAGAAAAATGCTTACTTCTGATTACGAATTTTGTATACCTATGGAGCCTATCAATTGTTTAGTTCTTGAAGGAATAGTTAAAAATAAGACGTACAAAAATATTATTCCAAATGCCAAAGTTACCATGGTAAACAAGTGCACTGGAGAGGAAGTGACAGTTACCTCGGATGCAAATGGCGACTTTGATTTTCCTTGTGTTGATTGTGATTGCGAGTACTATTTGAAAGGAGAGAAAAATTACTTTTTGGACGGTACCAATAATGCTAGTACTATAGGACTAAATTGTGATAGAGGCGGTAAAGTGGATGTACTTTTAGAGCTTACTCCCTATGATCCTTCCAAGCCAAAACCTCTACCTTTTGTTCCGACGCCAAACTTTGAAGGTACTAAGATTGAAGAAGGTGCAGTTATAGAACTACCACATATTTATTACGATTTTGATCAATTTTACATTCGTAATGATGCGAGCAATGAGCTGAATAAAGTGGTATCACTTATGAATAAGTATCCAACGCTATCGATCGAATTAGGCTCTCATACCGATGCTAGAGGAACAGTAAAGTACAATGAAAAACTTTCCCAAAATAGAGCTGAAGCTGCGGTACAATACATTGTCAAAAATGGTATTTCAGCAGCTCGTTTAGTTGCTAAAGGATATGGAGAATCACAGTTGAGAAATGGTTGTGCAAACTTCATCGAATGTCCAGAGGAGCAGCACCAGTACAATCGTAGAACAGAGATTCGAGTACTCCGTTTTGGCGATCCAAATACAGGTGTTAAATATTTAGAAAATTTACCAGTAAAGATTGATAAAGCCGATCCTTCAAGAAATTGGATTTGGAATTAATCACAGACAACAAATTATAATCCCGAGCTTGGTACTTACTAGTATCAAGCTCTTTTTTTTTGCACAAAGGATAGAAGATGTGCGACTGAAAGGAAGCAGCCCGATAGGGCCTAGCATCGCATAGCCTGGTCACGCTTTTTCGCGTGATGAGCCCAATAATCTGGTATAGGAAATTTATTATAATTATTTTTATTTTGGGGGTGCCTCCATTGCTGAAAAGCGCAATGTAGTCGGGCTATACATGGGTCCGCTTCGCTCCCGTACGAGTCTGTTTCATTACCATTTCACAGCCTCGCACTCCTCCTATCGTCGGACCATTACTATCCCTCACCCAAGGAAAAAACAAAGGTAATTATATCTATCTTGAGGCATTATAAAACACAAATATGCATTGCAATTTAGAAGGAAACGAATTAGAGTTTGAGTGGTTAATGTTCGATTTCGATAATACGCTTGTCGATTTTCATGAAACCTCTACCTTGGCTTTTAATCAGACATTTATCGATTTTAATCTCAAAATTCAACCAGAATATTATGGTATATACGAAAAGATTAACGGAAAAATATGGAGCGAATTTGAGCAAAAACTAATTACTGCTGATGATATTCGTAAGACTAGATTTACATTCCTTTTTGAAGAATTGCAGATCTCAAATATTGATGGATTCGCTTTCAATGCAAAATATTTGGCTAACATTATTGAGTTCACAACCATTCCACCTCTACTAATAGATATGATTACGGAATTAAAAGAAAATTATAAATTGAGTATAATTACAAACGGCTTAAAAGAAGTGCAAAGAGCACGTTTGGATAAATGTCAAATTACATCTCTTTTCGATTCGATTATAGTTTCTGATGAGATAGGTGTTTCAAAACCAGATAAAGCATTTTTCGATTACACAATAAACTCTATTCCAGATGCGGTACCCAGAGATAAAATTTTAGTTATTGGAGATAGTATAAAATCTGATATAGCTGGTGCTGTTAATTATGGATTGAATAGCTGTTTAATAGATAAGGAGCGAAAATCGAATTCTACTGTTGCTGATATCATCGTTCAAGATGTGCTTGATTTGAGCAGTATATTGTTGTACCCATATCAGCCTATTGATTGTGGATTCTACGATTACTTAGAGATTTACAGTATGCGTCAAACGCTTGTTGAAATTAAATTTTATTCAGGATCAGTTTTGGATTGTTGTATAGCTAAAATTGAGAACCTCATTACTATAAATAAAGCTGAGTTTGCAGAACTTTCTAACGGCTTTAAAATTCGGCTTGATTATATAAAATCGATCAAACCATCAATATAAGCATCAGGTATACCAAGTATTATAAAAATACATATCTATAATCTTCACAAAAGTAACAGATATTAGTCATAATTCATCGTGAATTTTATAACAGTACTCATACATTAATTTATCACTTCCTACGTATTTACATCTGACTATAGTTTTAAAGCATTCTTGTTCTTCTTGTAATAAAAAACTGATTGTCAACACAATAGGAGTCAAATTATTTTGTACGATGCAGTTATTGCCATCTAATTGCTCTTTCTCAAATATTTGAACAATAGAATATTCTTCTACGCGAAAAATAGTTGATTATTAATGTCACATATCGCAACATACATCTTTTATATATGTAAAAGAAAGTAACATGTTCTAAGACATCAGTTCATGAACCAGTTTTTAATGTACACACAAAATTGAAAGTGATGCGACTCCAAATTCTACTTACTAATTTAGTTCTTCTTTTAGTGCTATGTTTTTCTTTATCATCTGAAATAAATGCACAATGTGCCGATATACAGGTTATAGAACTTTTAGATGTGCCAGGCTTTGCCCAAACTGACGAGTTAGTCGTATGCGGCAAGCCAGATACGCTTGCATTTCTAATATATATAGAAGAGCCTGGTGAGATTTCAGGGACTCAAATGACACTTGATTTCAAAACTGGAATGCAGTATGCAGGGTTTGAACTTACGCATTATGACAGTACCACTTCTATTTCTGTAGTTAACCCTGATCCAGATAAACCTAGATTTTTATTAGATGGTATCACTAATGGTGTCTATGTTGGATACATAGGTGTTCAAAGTACATGCGATGCTGATATCAATGGATTCGAGTATGAAGTTGATATTGATTTTAATTATATTTATGAAGATACTCTTGGTAACTTCTACAACTGCAAAGCTTCTGTTACACCTATACGAACATATAACTCTGTAATAAAAACTCCTGTAATAAATTTTCAATCAGTACCAAATACTACAATTAGTACTCTAGGTGCAAATACGTGCACTAACATCACCTTATCCCAAGATGGTATTTCTGCTTATGTAGAAGATTTCGAATTCGAAATTGAAAACTTAGATTTGAACCAAGGCCTTGTTTTGAATTCTGTTCGATCAAATGGTATAGATATTCCATATACTTATGATGCAGGTAATATGTCATTACTTACTACAGTTCCTGGAAGCACTTTTCCGGGGAACACAAATAATTCTCCTTCAGATACATTATTTAATACAAATGAGAGAGTTACGCTAGAGTTTTGCTATCAAATAGATGATTGCCCTACTGGGCCTAGCACTTATCCTGTTTCTTATATAGCTCGATTTGGTTGCGCTGGTAAGGATTGCCAAGAGACTCAAAGTGATAAAGAAATAAGAGTGCGGCCTACTACGAGGCCATCTCCAATAGCTACTTCGACACTCTCTCAACAACCAGGAGTATGTGGAGATCCAGCAATAATTGATTTAACGCTTGAAAGCTCCGTTGCTGACTCTGCAACGGGAATGTTTACTGACCTAACTGTTGGATTTGAAACTTGTGAGAAGCCTAGTTTGGAAATCGTAAGGGTTCTTATTGGAACTGGTGCGAACCAGACCGTTATACCTAGCAGTAGTTTTACCTGGGTCAACGATGATATAAATATTGATTTTACTGCGCTCACTTCAGATCCTGATGGACCTGGTATTGGAGTCACAGATGCAGATGGAGATGGATTTTTTGATGACCTTCCAGGTGGTCGGATATTAAATATATCGGTTGAGTTAGACTACGTGTGTAATCTCCCTCCTGATCCTACCTCTATCGCGTGTAGCCAGGTAGATTGTTCTTTTTCTCAATTTTATGTTGAAGCTAATAGAGATTGCGGAACTGCCTTCAAAGTTTTCCCCCCCATTACTCCATTTAATATTACAAATGGTGCCACTGACGTCTCCTCAAACGAAACTCAAGTGAATGCTAGTTTTTTCGGGATTGATTTTGGAGCGACGGGAACGTCTGGTGCAAAGACTCAGACTGTAGAAATGTGTTATGTATACGAGAGAGAAAATGTAACGCCTTGTCCAGATGCCAATACTACTAATAGATTGCAAGTTGTTTATAGTGGTTCACCAAGTATAGTAAAGGATGTTCAACTCGTGCCAGGCTCTATTTCTGTCAATGGTGCAGCTGTGCCAGATGGAGATGCTTCTTGGACTACCATAGACGATGCAACTCGGGTGTTAAATATAAGTGCAGGAAGCAACGATGTTGGCACTCAAGTTTGCTATCAATATGATTTACAAGTTGATACATTTCTATGTAGTCCTCCTGTCTACATGGTGGGAAATCATCAAGTCATTGAGGAGTGTGATACTGGTGCATGTTCCTGTACTACCGTCAAAGCTTGTGAGAGTATACTCTTTAGATCTGACCCTAATAATACTGGCTGTCAATGTGATATGCAGCAAGGGGTATCCCAACTATATAGATTTAATACGGGATATACTGACGCATCTTGTTCAACTAAAGTTCTACTTGAAAATGTTCCCCCAGCGGATAGGAATAGATATTTACCTGGTGATACTATATTTTACGAAACATTCCATGTTTTCAATTCAGAAGAATCAATTAGAAGAGATTTGTATCAGTTAGGACTTAGAACATTTTTTAGAGCACCTAATAATCGATTTGACGAAAATGAACTTACAGTCGATCCAAGCCAATCAGCAATAGTAGATTTTTCAATTAAGAAGCTAGGTGGAATCAGTAGGACTTCAATCGCTTTGGATCAAATACCTTCTTGCATTGATAGTGGTCCAGAGTCTGCCGGCGGAACAAATATATTCTATGGAGATCATCCCTGGGGTAATAGCATAGAAACTTTTTACCAACCTAATCGAGAATGCCTCAATAGTAGTTATGATTTTTATGATAATAATTATGTGTCTCTATTTTTCTATAATCAAAACATGCTTCAAGAGTGCCGAGGAATTACTGGTCTAGAAGACAACGGAAATTGTATTCAAGATTGGTTTAATGAATACGATGTACAAGTTGGAGATACCCTCTTTTTATCTCAGCACTTGAAAGTAATTAAAAACCCAATTGGAGCGGCTAGCGGAAAACCATTAACAAGTCAGTTGAAACTATATGGCCTTAGTTTTATGTCTGTTTTAGATGAATTCGCGAGATTTTGTAGTTCTACTAGGAGTGTTTGTCGTGAAGATAGAATTGTAGAAACCTATTGTCCTTCAGATGTTTCTTTAAGTTCTTTGGTATCCTTTGATGATTGTGGAGGTACTGCTGAACATGCATTTGTAGTAGATAATAATGTACCGCCAGGATGGTTTACAGCAGAATACTTCCCATACTTTAAGATTAAAGATATAGAGATTCCTGTATATTCTCCTCTCATGTATTGCGGAAATGTTACCGCCAGTAACGTCAGTGGAAAATCTATAGACTTGTCTATCAAAGATACCATGAATTTCAAATGCATAGATTATCAAAACGATACCTACTGCTCTGTCTCAAATGGAGATAACGGGATCATTACTTTTAACCCACTTGATGATGGATTCGATGGATTAGGAATTGGTTTGGGGGGTAATTTTAGAGATACTCTATTTTTGGCTTATGATTTATGTATGGTATGTCCAGGAGACCTATCTGGAATTTCAAATTTCGAAGTCACTTATGATTATCAGCATCCATATGATCCACCTCCATCTCAGTGTTATGTATGTAACTTTACAGCTGCTACAGGTGCAAATAATGAATTAGACTCATGTTTAATTTATGGTAATGGTGCAAACTATTACAACATTCAAAATCTAGATGCGCTAATTTATAAAGACGATAATACAAGTAGCGATCTATTCCTACAAGATAACCGTAGTGGATTTCCAGCACTTACAGCGACTGTAAGCCAATCGCTTATTTCAAGTAACACCCCTGGATCTTCTGTAGAAAGCGTCACGTATGAAGTATGCGCTGTAGACGAGATGGATCCAAGCTTAGCGGTTCATCAGGGCGTAATGGGTGCAGTAGTTGTACCATCTAGTGTAGCTTTATCTGATATACTAGATAGTACAGGTGTACCAATAGCTTATACCACTGCTGGCAGCACTTCCACAACCACTACCTACGGTTTTTCTCTACAGGATCTAGATCAAGGAGATTGTGTACAATTTACGGTAGCTACTACATTGCTATTCTGTCCTGAAGCCCCTCTTCCTCCTCCAGAAATTTGTGCAACAGTAACCTCTGGTTGTATGGACCCAGATCTACAAGCCTTAGTAGCTGGAAGTACAGAGTCGTGTAATGGAACAAAAAGATGCCATGCATATACTTTTGGAGAAGCGGGTATACAAGCAGATTTTGTTCTACCAGGTGGTACACAAACATTTGACTTGTGTGAACCAATTCCAGTAGCGGTTCTAGTTAAGAACGTGAAAACTGCTACTGTTACAGATTTTATTTTAGAATGGGATATTCCAGCTAATGGGGCACAAATTGTACCTGGTTCTTTCGAAATATCTTATCCTAACTCAGGAAATCTTAGTTTACCCTTTTCACCCATTCCTGACCCAGTAGTAAATGGCACAAACCTAATTTATGAGGAAGATGCAGTTTACAGCAGCTATATAGATCAGAATGGATTGCCAGGTGTTAATGTATCAGCAGATAGTAATCAATTTGTTATTCGCTTCGAGTTATTTACAGACTGTGATGAATTTGTTTCTGGTTCACAGACCTTTTTTGAAGCAACTTCCTCAGATCCATGTACTCCTGAAAAGCTTTCCTCTGGTAAGGTCAATAGTACTGGTATAATTATTAATGGTGCTAATCCTGTAAATTTTGCTCAAATTCTTACCACAGCCAAGCCAGCTGAAGCATATTGTGGGGCAGAATCTACTTTATTTACCCTGACGGGCTTAAATATATCTGAGGTATCTTCTGGTGATAGTGTACGCATATGCCTTACATTTCCTGAAGAATTAGAGTACGAGTCTGGCTCTGTGTCATATAACATTCCTGGCAACTACCCTACTGGGACAGTATTTGAAAGCATGATTGGCTCAAAGACACAAATTTGTTTTGATGGAGTAAACAATTTACCTGTCGGAGGTCAATTTACCATTTCTTATAGAGGAGTTATGACTACTGCTGCTACTTGCGATGGAATTAGAATTGGAGTGGATGTAAAAGAATATATAGAAGATGTAATTTGTGCTACTGGTGGTGCTTGTGATGTATGGGTACAAAGTTCAGTAAATAATGACTTTGGAGTAGACCTAAATCCACCTGTAGAAATATTAGATCTTACTATCAATAGCCAATGTCAAAATTATGGAGACTCTGTAATATTATGTTATGAAGCTATGCTTTACAATCCTGGACCTGAGTATGAAGGAGATATTACGGTGACGCTCCATGATGATGTTACTGGAAATTCTATCTTAGATTATTATGATAATATTCTAGGTACAGATTTGTATCCGAGCCAATTGATAGAAAGCGAAGACACTATAATTGTAATGAAGTGCTTTACTGTCGATGAGCCAAATGCCTGTCCAGTAATTATTAATTTGGAATACGAGACTTCTTGTGCTTGTACAGGAAAGGCGTACCCGTTTGATGAAATTAAACCGCAATTCTTAGCGGACTTGCCTTCTACTTCTATTCTTTGTCCAGGAGAAGAGATTGCTATTGAAGTATGTGGAGATTATACTTTTGTCGTAGATCCACCTACCGATGGATACCAACGTATTGAAGGAGACAGCATATTTTTTGGATTGAATACAGTAGGAACTACAGTATCCATTACAGCTTCTGGCTCTATTGGCGATTGTAGTAGTACCGATATTATATTTATGCGGGAGCTAGAGGTATTTCCTGTAGAGTTAGAGGATGACATGGCGTGCGTAAATCAAACGAAATTTTTACAATTGGTAATTCCATCTGAATTTTCCGATGCGGTCGATATTACTTGGAATCCAACTACCTATTTGGATGACCCCAGTATTAGTAATCCATTATTTACGGCTGATATGTCTGGCAATTTTGACTATACAGTAACATATGATTTTGGTGGAGGCTGTACTATTCAGGATGTGGTCACTATAGTTGTTGATCCAATAAATTTAATCAGCTTAACAGGCGATGTAGAATTTTGTAATGGCTATGCACCCGCTACCTTAACAGCGCAGAATGGATTTGATTCTTACGAGTGGTACAAGTTAGATGGAGGTTTTGAAATTATCAAAGCGATTACGAGTACAAATGTATGGACTGGTCCTTTTGAGCCTGGAACATTTATCGCAAAAGGATATCGTAATGGAGATCTATGTCCATCAGTATCAAACCCATGGGATGTGATACAGAATGATTGTCTGGATATAGAATTAGAAAAGACAATTTGTAATGTTCCAACTAATCCTGGTATCGGTGATACAATAAGCTTTTGTATTGAAGTATGTAATATAGGGGACGCATCATTGGGTTTAATATATGATGCAGATGATATCGAAGTAGAAGATTCATGGCCACCAGATGTAGAGTATATTGATTATACATCAAGCAGTGGAACATTTATTTATGATACGCCCTTAAGTACTTGGCAGATTCCATCGATACTTTCGGGTCAATGTCAGACTATAGAAATTAGAGCTAAAATACTAAATGGAGGGACGATAGAAAATGTAGCACAAGTGACTTCTTATGGAGGTAGAGAAGATGCGGATTCATCGCAAGACAATGACAATGGAGATCAGAGTGAAGACGAAGAATCGCGCGCAAGCATAGAAATAATTTTAGCTAGCATAGGAGATCAGCTATTTATTGACGCGGATGCAGATGGGATACAAGATGCAAGTGAAACGGGAGTAGCAGGAGCAACAGTTACCCTATATGATGCTGTTACAGGTTTACCCGTGGCAACCGTAATGACGGATGCCAATGGAAATTATTTATTTGAGGATGTTCCAAGCGGGGATTATTATATAGACTTTGACTTGAGTACAGCGACTACACCAGGCGCTACGGATTATATATTCACGAATGCAGGAGCAGGAGACGGGACAGATGATAGTGAGGCGGATGCAAATGGTACTACCCCTAGCTTCAGTTTTGACGCGACTATGGGAGATGATCTTACGCATGACGCGGGTGTTATACCAGCGGCAGATTTAGGAAATTTTGTGTGGATAGATAGTGATGGAGATGGTGTGCAAGATGCAGGCGAAGTTGGAGTAGACAATGTACAAGTAATATTGTTTGACGCTACTACAGGTTTACCATTAGATACGGTATATACAGATCCAAGTGGGATGTATTTATTTGAAAATCTTCCAGCAGGAGATTATGAAATCGTATTTGATTACAGCACAGCAAGCGGAGCACAAGACTTTGTGTTTACCGATCAGAATGCGGGAGGTATGGATACGGATAGTAACGTTGATGCTACAGGCAGTACGGGGACAATATCTTTTGATCCATTAGCTGGGGACGACCTGACTATAGATGCAGGATTAGTACCAGTAGCAGATATCGGAAACTATGTATGGATAGATGCAGACATGGATGGCGTACAGGACAACACCGAAATGGGTGTAGCCGGAGTAACGGTAATTTTATATGACTTTAATACAGGGCTACCGATTACCAGTGTAATGACTGATGCCAATGGTATGTATTTATTTAGTGATGTTCCCGAGGGCGATTATTATATAGAGTTTGATGTAAGCACAAGTAGCTTATCGGATAACTACAGTTTCACTAGCACCAATAGTGGCAACGGAAGCAATGACAGTGACGCGATGGCATCAGGGTTTACCTCGATGATCAGTTTTGATCCAACTATGGGGGATGATTTGACCATAGATGCGGGTCTATTCCCTACTGCGAACATAGGAGATACAGTATGGATAGATGCGAATGGAGATGGTGTATTGGATGCTAGTGAGATGGGCGTAGCAGGTGCTACAGTGACCTTATATGATTCGGTTACAGGCTTAGCGGTAGCTACAGTATTGACAGATACCAATGGAAATTATTTATTTGAAGATGTACCATCAGGCAACTATTATATAGAGTACGATGTGAGTACAAGTACTACCCCAGGAGTAAGTGAATATGTCTTTACGCAAAGTGGCACAGATAGCGAAGCGGATGCTAGTGGTACAGGTCCCTCCTTTGTATTTGATGCAGCATTGGGTGATGATTTAGATCATGATGCAGGTATTGTACCGAGTGCAAATATTGGAAATTATGTATGGGTAGATAGTGATGGAGACGGCATCCAAGATGCAGGAGAAATGGGCGTAGCCAATGCAGCGGTGATTTTATTTGATTCCAATACAGGCTTACCATTAGATACCGTATATACAGATGCTATGGGAGCCTATTTATTTGAGGATGTGCAAGCAGGCGATTATTACATAGAGTTTGATTTAAGTGGCTCGGGCGTCGGGATGTCAGAATTCACGCAAAGTAATGTAGGAGGTAATGATGGCACAGACAGTGATGCAGATGCAAATGGAGTTACCAGCACATTTAATTTTGATCCTACGATGGGCGATGATTTAACCCATGATGCAGGAATCATATTAGTAGAAGACATAGGAAATTATGTATGGATAGATGCAGATGGAGATGGCGTACAAGATCCAGGGGAGATGGGTGTAGAGAATGTCGAAGTAGTATTATATGATGCTACAACAGGCTTGCCATTAGATACCGTATATACGGATGCGAATGGAGAATACTTGTTTACAAATGTCCCAGAAGGGGAATACTATATCGGCTTTGATATTACGGGCAATACAGCTGGAGTAGATTATCCATTTACGCAAAGTGGAGCGGGCAATAGCAA
>Ga0114953_1002267_pt1 | contig 13489 bp, 16 predicted proteins | sample SidtaG_FD_87298 | JGI IMG/M metagenome (GOLD analysis project Ga0114953, IMG submission 87298) | Marine algal microbial communities from Sidmouth, United Kingdom - Sidmouth_Male2 metaG | ecosystem: Host-associated > Algae > Red algae > Unclassified | place: Sidmouth, United Kingdom | collected...
ACAATCAACTACACAACCAACTAGGGGTACTGCCATGGCAACATCTGAAGACAATTTTTCGATCGCAGGGATCGGCACCGGTGGGCTGCTGGTCATTGCTGGCGTGCTGGTGATGATCTTTGGATCAACGCTCCTCGGCATCATCATCGCCCTTGTTGGCCTCATGGCCTTCGGAGGTTTCGCCAAGGGCAAGTGGTACTGATTGTCGCACGCATCTAGGTAACCCGAACAACGTAAACATGCGCCGAACGAGATCAACCGACAAAGGATTAAAATGACTGAACTTTCGACAACCCAAGACATCAAGAATCTGCTCGATGGCGTGCGAACCGCCATGATCACGACGCCAGACGAGCGGGGCACACTGTCTTCTCGACCGGTCACGGTCCAGCAGATAACCAACGACGGCGATATATGGTTCCTGGTCGACGCCAAAGCAGACTGGGTCCAGCCAGCTAACTCAGGTGCGGTCAACGCTGCCCTGGTCGACGGCGACGATGCCTGGGTTTCGTTCGCGGGGCGAGTGGAACTCGACACCAGCCAGACTCGCATCGACGACCTGACAGACGCCATGACCGACGTATTTTTCGACGCAGACGCCGAGCCGGTTGCGCTGCGCGTGGTGTCAGACCGGATTGAGTGGTGGACCGCAGCGGGCAAGCTCACGCAGATCTTCGAGCTGGCCAAGGCCAAATTGGCTGGAGGACAACCCGACATTGGATCAAGCGGATCCATAGAAGTATGACGCGAGGTCTACGGAACGGGTCTCGGAATAGGACTCGTCACTGACCAGCATCGGGGCGCGACTCGTGATGTCGACGGCCATCGGTGCGCCGGTCCTCCTTCATCTCCGACTCAAAGACATGGTGTCGCCCGTCCAGCAAGTCATTACGCACGTCAGCGCAGAACCCTCGAATCGGCTCCCAATAGGTGGAGTCATATTCTTCGACGATCTGGAACGACCACCGGCCTTCGATCACGTTGCGACCCACGATCTGTTCACGGAGGCGCCCGGCATGTTCCGCATGACCGGCGGATTCGAGCTCGTCAGCAGCTTCTCCCATGAGCAGGTCCACGCGACCGCTCATCTGATGGAAGTCGTAGAGTCTGCCGCGAGCTCGCTCTAGCCACTCGAGGGCCTCACCGAGTTTGCCGGTGGCGTCTACGGTGTCGTCGGAGACACCGTCTGGACGACGGTCTCGTTCGAGCCAAGGTCGCTGCGATTGTTTGTCGTTCATGCGTGGTCCTGTCCTTGTTGGTTTGCGAGATGAGGTACCCCACGGACGGCCTCGTGAAACACTGGAGAGAGATCTGTCGTCTCGCCACTACGTCTCGGGGCGCTCAAGTGGTCTATGACGTCTCATCACCTTGCCGACTTGGGGCACCACATCTCGCCAGTTCGGTGATCCAACGATGCGGGCTACTTCTGCTGGCTCTATCGACTCCACCTCGCCCCGAGCAGAGAGCAAGGCTGTAAGTGTCGCCTCGATCCGGTGCGCCAGACCGTCGTCCGTCACCGGTTCCCACCACGGCTCGCCGCGCTCGCCAAGGGCAACCTTTGCGTTCTGGACTCGCGAGCGTGCGTGGGCAGTCTCCGACACGTCGCCTTTGGCTGCCTTGACAGCTCTCCGGGCAGCCATGAGTTCTCGCACAAGTTCGGCTCGCAACTCTTCCGGGATGTTGGGGTTGGTGGCTCGCCATCTACGGCCATGCACCACGATATGTCGACCGTCGGCGGTCCGCTCGGGCGTCTCGTGAACAGGATCAAACGTTGCCATCAACGTGCACCGCCGTGCGGCAACGGCCGGGACACACCCTCGAGTAGCGCTTCATCGAGCGGGCCCTCTCCGTGCAGCACGCTGATGTCGCCTGTCGTCTCGATGATCACCGCCAAGACCTGCTCGAGGTCGGTGACGTTGGCTTCTCTCAGCTTGGCGATCACATCTGCTCGGGTAACCCGCGTGTCCATCATGTTCTGGGGAACAAACTCGCTGCCGAGCATCAGAAGCCGGGGCTGATTGTCAACTACTGCACCGAAACCAGCCCGTTGCCTCAATTGCGAAATGACCCATTGAGCAGCGAGCAACGTAGCGAAGGCAAGGGCCCCGGTCCATAGCGACGTCGAGGTCGCTGCAACGGTGGCCACTGTCGAACCAAGAGCCACGGTAACGACGAAATCGAAACTGGACATCTTGGACAATGACCGCAGGCCCGACAGCCGTATCACCGCAATTGCGGCGATGAGCATGGCTAGCGTCGACACGACGACGAGCCACAACTCTTCGAAGGACGTACCTAACCATGAAGAAACCATGTCTGCTCTCCCCTGCTCGCAGTGTGCACGATCGCACCTCTGCTGCGTAGGATTAACATACTCCCCCCGTGAGCACCAGCCCAGCGGTGACGATCTCGCCACTGCGTGTCCCGAGATCCCGAGCCGGACATCCACGGCGGGGCAAGCGAACCCCGCACCCAAGCACCGGCAAGACCATGGTCGCAGGGGCTTGGACTCTCAGACTACAAGGAGTGACTCGTGACCACATCCGATCCAAACGCAGCGCCCCAGGCCGCCTACGCCAATTATCCGTCCTTGGTAGATCGATCGGTGCTGATCACCGGCGGCGCCGACGGCATCGGGGCGGGGATGGTCGCGGAGTTCGCCAGGCAAGGCAGCCGGGTTGCTTTCCTCGACATCAACCAACAGGCTGCCGAACGTGTGGTCGCCAGCTGTGTCGAAGCCGCAGCTCGCCATGAGCCCGTGTTTCGTCACGTCGACCTGGTCGACATCGATGCGCTCAGAGCTGCGGTAGCGGCCACGATCTCGGAGTTCGACGGGCTAGAAGTCCTGGTGAACAATGCCGCCAGCGATGACCGCCACAGCTGGGATGACATGGAGCCGGAATATTGGGACGACCGGGTCAACACCAACCTGCGGCACTACTTCTTCGCTCTCCAGGCGGTGGCCCCCACGATGATCGACCGCGGCAGTGGTTCGATCATCAACATTGGTTCCAGCAGCTACATGATGCAAGAGGACTTCTTTCCTGGCTACGCCATCGCCAAGTCCGGCGTCGAAGGAATCACCCGCACGATGGCCAGGACCTTTGGGCCGCACAACGTTCGAGTCAACACCGTGCTGCCGGGTTGGGTGGCAACCACCCGACAACTCGAGAAGTGGTGGAGCCCCGAGGGAGAGGCGGGAACGCTGGCCGACCAAGCGCTCAAGCGTCGCATCTATCCGCGAGAGTTCGCCCAGATGGTGCTGTTCTTGGCAGCCGACGACGGCGCGGCATGCACCGCCCAGGAGTTCCTGGTCGACGGCGGGCGCCGCTGACGGATTCTGCACTGCTTTCCGGGCCTGTCAATCGCCAGCCGCAATCGCAACACGGGTTGCTGCGAGACGAAGCGCAGCGAGCTGACGAAATCGACAATGGTGAGATCCGATAGCTAGGTTCCAGTGATGGGGGAAACACTGGTGTCGGTTGCGAGTGAGTCTGATGGTGCCGTGCGTGTGGTCACGCTCGACCGGCCCGAGAAACGCAATGCACTGAACGCGCCGATGCTGACGCAGCTGCAACACCTGTTCACCAGCGAGCCGGATCCGGCCGAACGAGTCACCGTCGTCCGCGCGGTTGGCAAATCGTTCTGCGCCGGCGTCGATCTCAAAGAACGCGATACGAATGGCATGGCCGGCAGTGCTTCGGCCATCGAGGACATGTTGCACTCAGTTGCCATGTACCCGTTGCCGGTGGTCGCAGTGGTGCACGGCGACGCCATTGCCGGGGGCAACGAGCTGGCGCTGCATTGTGACCTGGTGATCGCCGCCGAGAGCGCCCGGTTCGGCATGTCGCTGGCGCAGATCGGCCTGGCACCCACATGGTTCCTCGCCAAGAAGATCATGGAAGTCGGCGGACCTGTCTTCGCGCGAGAGATGTTGTTGATCGGCGACCCGGTGTCGTCGCAGCGAATGGCCGAACTGGGATTGATTTTGCGCTCGGTACCCGATGACCAGCTCCAAGCCGAGACACAGCGCGTGGTCGATCGACTGGCCAGCAACGCACCATTGAGCTTGCGGGCGATGAAAGCGGTACTGACCCGCCAGATGCGGTTTCGCGATGACATCGAACACGCCGACGTCGACGCGTTGGTCGAAGTCGCGCGCCAGAGCAAGGACGCCAAGGCGGGCATCTCTGCTCGGCTCCAAGGCGGAACCGCCACCTTCACCGGACAGTAGAAGCCATGGGACTACGCATGACCACACCGTGGAGAGCGCTGAATGATGTGTCGATCGGATCATTGCCGGCTCAGCTCGGCGTGTATGAGATAGCAGATCACGACCAAACCATCGTGAAGATCGGCTTTGCCGGCGGCAACGAGCCGTTCGGCATCAGGACTGCTCTCGAACGAGAACTCGAGAGTGGGGGAGTGTTCTTCCGCCATGAATTCACACACGGCTATCTCACCCGCTGGCAGGAGCTGCTGATGGTCTACCGGGCAGATCACGGCATCCTGCCGTTCGACAATCGACAAGACGCAGGCTCGCTCGGCCGCCTGAGTCCCGGAGCCGCCTAATGGATCTGACGTTGAACGACGAACAACAGCTGATTGTCGAAACGGTGCGGCGGTTTGTGCGAGACGAGATCGTGCCGCTCGAGGCCGACCTCGATCCCGATGCCGGTGCACTGCACCCCGACGACCACGATCGTCTGGTCGACAAGACCCGCAAGATGGGTTTCTTTGGTCTCGATATCCCCGCCGAGTTCGGTGGCCCCGGCATCGATGTCACGACCCGAGCGTTGATGGCCATCGAGATGAGTCAGCACCGAGCCGGCCTGTACAACCCGTGCTATGGCACCTTCGGCGGCGCCGGCCTGGCGCAACTCTATGAAGCGACCGAGGCACAGAAAGAGCAGTACCTCTATCCCGCGCTCCGAGGCGAGAAGAAAGGCTGCTTTGCCTTGACCGAACCCTCGGGTGGCAGCGACCCAGCTCGGGCCATCCAGACTCGGGGGCACCAAGACGGCGACGAATGGATCCTCAACGGCGCCAAGCTCTACATCAGCAATGCCGACAAGGCCGACTTCGCACTCGTGTTCGCTCGCACGTCCGAAGACCCGGGCCGCAATGGCGTCACCGCATTCATCGTCGATACCGATACGCCCGGTTTCCACGTGCGCAGAGTCGTGCACACGTTGCGCTCAACCCATTACGCAACCGAGCTGCAATTCGAGGACATGCGTGTCCCGGGCGGAAATGTGCTGGGCGAAGTCAATCACGGTTTCGCCATCGCCAACGACCGACTCAGCCGCCAACGCATTCCATACGCGGCTGGCTGCTTGGGTTCGGCCATCAAGGCCCAGCAGATGGCAATCGATTGGGCCAAGAGCCGCAGCACGTTCGGCAGCTTGTTGGCCGAGAAGCAGATGATCCAAGCAATGATTGTCGACAACGAGATCGACATCCGCCACGCCCGCTACACCATCCTCGACGCAGCACAGAAGGCCGACCGTGGCGAAAGATTTCGCACCGAAGCCGCCATGGCCAAACTCGTCGCCAGCGAAGCATCCAGCAGAGTGGTCGATCGAGCCATCCAGATCCACGGAGGCGTCGGCGTCACCAAGGACTTGCCGCTCGAACGCTGGTACCGAGAGCTACGCATCCGTCGTATCGGCGAGGGGCCGAGTGAAGTGCAACGCCTGATCATCGGCCGAGAACTACTCGGCATCTCCGCCTTCTGAGACCTGGTGGCTCTGTGTCCCAATACACACTCTTTCGTGTGTATCTCTCGGGTCTGACCCCAATGGATGTAGCGTCACGTCCCATGAAGACTCGTGTGCGGATTCCGATAGTCATCGCTCTGGCGCTCGTCGCAGCTGCCTGCGGTGGTAGCGACGCCATCGCGAATACATCGGAGGCCGAGGGTGGTGCTGAAACGGTCGAGGCCGTCGCCACGGCCGAGCCAGCCCCCACAGAAGCGCAGGTCGCAGGCGAATCCGATCCAGCCCCAACCGACGTGCCAACCCCAGCGCCCACCGAGGAACCGACGGAGGAACCGACCGACACAGCGGAGCAATCAGATGAGCCGGCTGCGGTAGCAGGATCTGCGCTGACCAGCGGCTGTGGCGCCGGCACGGTTGCCGGAATCACTACGGCCACCTTCGAGTTCGAAGGTGTCGAGCGGGTCTATGAGCAAGTTGTGCCCGCCTCCTACGACGATTCGTCGCCGTCGCCGGTGGTGTTGAACTGGCACGGTCTGGGTTCCAACGGTGTCGAACAGGTCGGGTTCTCGGACTACGCAGCGCTGGCCGAGACCGAAGGCTTCATTGTGATTGCTGCCACGGGACTGCCCGATGACGCCGACCGCAATTCATGGGAACTGACTGCCGAGCAGTTCCCCGAGCGCGACGACCTGGCCTTTGCCAACGCACTGCTCGACCGAGTCATCGAGACACTCTGCGCCGATGCCAGCCGGGTGTACACGACAGGTATGTCGAACGGTGGGTACTTCAGTTCGGTATTGGTGTGTGAGATGTCGGACCGCATTGCGGCAGCCGCGTCGGTGGCTGCATTGAGCCGTGCCGACGACTGTGATCCCGCTCGTGTGGTTCCGTACATCGGCTTCCACGGCACCAATGACGAAGTCGTGCCATTCGACGGAAGCGGCGAGTCCTCGCTCGCCCCCGGCGTGATCGTGCCACTGTTCCAGTTGAAAATCTTGGACGAGTTCACCGAATTCGCGGTGCAGGCGGGCTGCGACGCCGACCCGGCCGTGGCCGAGTTCTCGCCCGAGGTGACCTCATACGACTTCGCGAACTGCGCCGACGGCGCTTCCGTGACCTTCTACGAAATCGAAGGTGGTGGCCACACCTGGCCCGGTTCGACAGTATCGCTGGCCTTGTCCGAAGCCTTGGGATTGGGCGCAACCACCGACGAGATCAACGCGTCAGAAACTTCATGGGCGTTCTTCGAGCAGTACGCACTCGATAGCTGACAGATCGCGAATTCCGGGGCACCCGAGAGCGAAACGCTCCGAATCGCCGGGCCACGATGAGGCGACAGCCGAGGGCCAACAGTTAACCTCGGCCCTATGGCAGCAGCTCCCTCCGACTCCTATTCGCGCATCGACCGAAATGGTCTGGCCGTTGGCCATGAGCTCGACGATTTCGTGATGAACCAGGCGTTGCCGGGCTCGGGTATCGATCCCGACAACTTCTGGCAGGGTTTCGCTCAGCTCATCGCCGACTTCGCACCCCGCAATCGTGCGTTGCTCGAGCAGCGCGAGACGATCCAGGCAGCGATCGATGCTTGGCACAAGGAGCGTGTTGGCCAGCCCCACGACGCCGCTGCGTACCGGGCGTTCCTCGAGGAACTCGGCTATCTGCAACCCGAGGGGCCTGACTTCGCCATCGACCCGACCAATGTCGATCCCGAGCTGGCAACGATCCCGGGTCCGCAGCTGGTTGTGCCGGTGACGAACGCTCGTTACGCCATCAATGCGGCAAACGCCCGATGGGGATCGCTCTACGACGCGCTGTACGGAACCGATGCGCTGGGCGACCTGCCGCCTGCAGGCCCCTACAACGCCGACCGGGGCGCCCGTGTCATTGCGTGGGGCCGAGATTTCTTGGATCAGGCGGTGCCGCTGGCCGACGCATCGCATGGCGATGTCGACTCCTACACCGTCGAGGCCGGTCAGATGGTCCCCGCACTCGCTGATCCCAGCCAGCTCGTTGGCTGGCAGGGTGATCCCAGCGGACCAGCCACCATCCTGCTCGTCAACAACGGCTTGCACTTCGAGATCCAGATCGATCCCGACGACACCATTGGAGCAACCGATGCTGCCGGTGTCAAAGACATCGTGCTCGAAGCTGCGGTGACCGCGATCATGGACTGCGAGGACTCGGTCGCCGCCGTCGATGCCGAAGACAAGGCGTTGGCCTATCACAACTGGCTGGGCTTGAACCGAGGAGACCTGGCCGAGCAAGTCACCAAGGGCGACTCCACGTTCACTCGTCGCATGGACAGCGACCGGCTCTACGCATCGCCCGAGGGTGGCAGCTTCATGTTGCCGGGTCGCGCCACCATGTTCGTGCGTAACGTCGGCCATCTCATGACCACGCCGGCCGTGCTCGACACCGACGGCAGCGAGATTCCCGAGGGACTGCTCGACGCCATCATGACCGTGCTGTGCGCCAAGCACGACTTGGACAAGACCGGAGGCGACATGAACTCGCGGGCCGGTTCGGTTTATGTCGTCAAACCCAAGATGCACGGCCCCGAAGAGGCCGAATTTGCCGACCAGGTGTTCACGCGCGTCGAAGAGATCCTGGGCCTGGAGCCGAACACCGTCAAGCTCGGACTGATGGACGAAGAACGCCGCACCACGGTGAATCTCAAAGAGTGCATTCGGGCGATCAAGGACCGGGTCGTGTTCATCAACACTGGCTTCCTCGACCGAACCGGCGACGAGATCCACACCTCGATGGAAGCGGGACCCTTTGTGCGCAAGAGCGACATGAAGGCGCAGTCGTGGATAGGCGCATACGAAGATTGGAACGTCGACGTGGGGCTGGCCTGTGGCCTGCACGGCAAGGCCCAGATCGGCAAGGGCATGTGGGCGACACCTGACCGCATGGCCGACATGCTCGAGCAGAAGATCGGCCACCCGACCTCGGGTGCGAACTGTGCGTGGGTCCCGTCACCTACCGCAGCCACACTGCACGCGACGCATTACCACCAGGTCGACGTGCTGGCCCGCCAGGAGGAGCTATTGGCCAATGGGCGCCGGGCCGACATCGACGACATCTTGCGTATCCCAGTGGCCGCCGACACCAATTGGACCGACGCAGAGAAGCAGGCCGAGCTCGACAACAATGCCCAGGGCATCTTGGGATACGTCGTTCGATGGGTCGACCATGGTGTGGGTTGCTCGAAGGTGCCCGACATCGACGACGTCGGTCTCATGGAAGACCGGGCAACCTGCCGTATCTCGTCGCAGCACATGGCCAATTGGTTGCACCACGGCGTCACGTCGCCTGAACAGGTCATGGAAACCATGAAGCGCATGGCGGCGGTGGTCGATCGTCAGAATGCCGACGACCCCGCCTACGACAACATGGCACCTGGGTTCGACGGGCTGGCGTTCAAGGCTGCGTGTGATCTGGTCCTGTCGGGCACCGAGCAGCCTTCGGGCTACACCGAGCCGATCCTGCACGCTCGCCGCCAAGAACGCAAAGCCATGACCAACGAAGCCACCAGCTGATATGGCCGGCTTTATCAACTCGGTGAAACGCAAGCTGAACCTGGCCCCGGGAGCGAGCTCCGGCGATGGAGATCCGGTTGTGACCGAGTTGCGCGAAGCCCTGTCACCGGATCGGGTCCGTTACGACGGAGCCGAGCGCTCCCTGTTGAGCCGCGATGCATCGGTGTTCGACGGGGGAGTGGCCGGGCCCGTGTGTTTCCCGATCACCACCGCCGAGGTCCAGGCCATCATGAAGATCGCGCTGAAGCACCAGCGCAACATCGTGCCTCGTGGGGCTGGCACCGGGCTGGCCGGAGGTGCTATTCCGCTGGGTGCGCCCATCGTTGTCGCCGTCACCAAGATGACCGAGATCATCGAGGTCGACCTCGACAATCGCATTGCCTGGGTGGAGCCCGGCGTGGTCAACCTGGATCTGACTCGCCATCTGCATCGGTCGGGATTTCACTTCGCGCCCGACCCGTCGAGCCAACAGGTGTGCACCATTGGCGGCAATGTCGCCAACAATTCCGGTGGCCCGCACTGCCTGGCCTATGGCGTGACCAACGCCCATGTGCAGGCACTCGAAGTGGTCCTGCCGTCGGGCGAAGTCGTCATGCTGGGTGGTCTCGAAGCCGAGCCGGCAGGGCTCGATCTGCGAGGCGCCTTCGTGGGCAGCGAAGGCACCCTCGGTATCACGACCAGAATCGCCGTCACCATCACGCCGGATCCGCCGGCAGTGAAGACGCTGCTGTTGTCCTTCGAGACGGTTCGCGATGCGGCCAACACCGTGAGCCAGATCATCGCCGCCGGCATCGTTCCGGCCGCACTCGAGGTCATGGATCAGCGCATCACCGTGGCCGTCGAGAACTATGTCAACGCCGGCTATCCGCGTGATGCCGGTGCCGTGCTGCTGGCCGAGGTCGACGGGCTAGCCGAGTCGATCGAGATCGATGCCGAGAAGATCGCGCAGATCGGTCATGCCAATAGCGCAATCGACGTGCGCACCGCGGCCGACGAGGCCGAACGGGCAGCCTTGTGGAAGGGCCGCAAGACAGCCTTCGGCGCCGTCGCGCAAATTGCGCCCGATTACTACTTGCACGACACGGTCGTGCCTCGGTCCCAACTGGCCGACGTGCTCGAGAAGATCTACGCGATTGCCGACAGACACGATCTGCTGGTGATGAACGTGTTCCATGCCGGCGATGGAAACCTGCATCCGCTGCTGGTGTTCGACGGCCGCGAAGAGGGAATTCTCGACCGGGTGCATGCGGCCGGCGCCGAGATCGTGCGAGTGTCGCTCGACGCAGGCGGCGTTCTGTCGGGCGAGCACGGCATCGGGGTGGAGAAGCAGGCATATATGGACGAAGTGTTCACTGCAGATGACCTGGCTCATCAGAATCGTTTGCGTCAGGCGTTCGACCCCGGATGTCGCACCAACCCGGGCAAGGTCATCCCCAGTGGCCATAGCTGTGCCGACATCCAAGCGCTGCGCCAGGTACCGACAGGGGTGTGGGCGTGACCGCAAAACTGCAGGTGACCGATCGAGTGCTGCTCGATTTCGCGAACGAGGTTGGAGACTCGGGACCCGTGGCAATCCAGGGCAACCGCACCCGATGGGAACTCGGCGGGCCTGCAAGCGCAGGCACACGTCTGGTGTCGGCGCCAACCGGCATCGTCGACTATGTACCCGACGAGATGACGGTGACAGTCCGATGCGGCACCACCGTGGCCGAGTTGCATCATGCTCTGGCCGAGAAAGGCCAACGCACCGGTTTGCCCGAACGCGGCGGCACCGTGGGCGGTGCACTCGCTGCCGGTGAGAACAGTCTCCACATGTTGGGGCGCGGTCGCGTACGAGAGGCAGCGCTTCAGCTTCGTTATGTGTCCGACGACGGAAAAGTCGTGACAGGTGGCGGGCCGACGGTCAAGAACGTCACCGGTTTCGACCTGCCGCGACTCATGGTTGGATCACTCGGCACACTCGGCCTGCTGTGCGAAGCGATTCTGCGCACGAATCCCATTCCGGCATGTACGCGTTGGCTGAGATCAGAAACCATCGACCCGTTTGCGGTGCATGGCACGGTGTTGCGACCGAGCGCATTGCTGTGGGACGGCTCCAGCACGTGGATCGAGCTCGAAGACCATCCTGCGGCCGTCGACGCGGAACAAGCCCGGCTCGCCGCAATCGCCGATGTGGAACAAGTCGACGGCCCGCCCGTGTTTCCCGAGCATCGATGGTCAGTGCCGCCGGCGACACTACGGTCCACCGAGCAATTCGGAGATGGCCCGTGGATCGCTTCGATCGGCGTGGGCACAGCATGGGCCTCGAATGCACAACCTGTCACGCCGGTCGACCGCGGTGTGGCCGCGCGGGCGGCGAGGGTCAAAGAACACGTCGACCACCGAGGCCGACTCAATCCCGGCCGCACCCCGGGAGTTCGCTGACATGGATCTCAAGCTCGACGACGATGAACTGAACATGTGTGTGCAGTGCGGCTTGTGTCTTCCACACTGCCCCACGTTCCGGGTCACCGGCGACGAGACCATGTCTCCCCGCGGCCGGATTGCGCTCATGCGTCATGTGCAAGACAACGACGCACCGATCACCGACGAGGTCGTCGATGCCTTCGCCACCTGTGTCCAATGTCGCGGCTGTGAGCCGGCGTGCCCGAGCTCGGTGCCGTACGGACACCTGATCGAACAGACCCGTGAGACCTTGGTCGACATGGGAAAGCTCACACCGAAATGGCAGCAGGCCGCGCTGAAACCGCTGGCATCATCAAAGCTGCTCCGTGCGGGCACGGCTGCACTGGCGATCGTGAACAAGACCGGGCTACTCCCAGATCGCCTGGGTTTGCCAGACGAGTTGCCCATTCGCCAAGACCCGCTGGTGGCGTCGGGCGACGACGTGTGGATGTTCACCGGCTGCGTCATGGACGCATGGCAGCGCGATGTTCACCGCTCGACGCAACGGGTGATCGAGGCCGCAGGGTTCGGCGTGCGCCCGACCAGCGACGCCGCACCGTGCTGCGGCGCGCTGCAGTCTCACGCCGGCATGGGCGACGAAGCACGTGCTCGGGCGACTCAGGTGATGCACGCTCTGGACGAAAAGCCCATACTGGTCAACTCGGCTGGCTGTGGCGCCGCCATGAAGGACTACGGCCATCTGCTCGGCACCGACGAAGCTCGCGCCTTCTCCGGACGGGTATTCGACGTCAGCGAGTTCTTGGCCGACCATGTCGACAAGTTCCCCTCGGTCGAACCGCTCGATGTGCGAGTGGCGATCCAGGATCCGTGTCACCTGCGCCATGTGCAGCGAGTGCATCAGGCGACTCGCACGGTCTTGGCGCCATTTGTCCGAGAGATCGTGGAGCTCGAAGACGACGGCATGTGCTGTGGTGCCGGTGGGGCATATTCGGTGTTGCAACCTGAGCTCGCTGGCCAAATCCGCGACCGCAAGGTGGCCGAGATCGATCGTCACGCTGCCGATTTTGTCGCCAGCGCAAACCCGGGCTGTTCGATGCACCTGGCCAAGGCGGGTGTGCCGACCGTGCATCCGATGAGCCTTATCGATCAAGCTTTGCGCCAGTAGCCCGGTGCGCCGACAGCGCGGCGTCGGTCTGGCTTACAGTGTCGAGGTGGCAGAGGCACTACAGGGTTGGTTCGAGGACCCGACGGGCAGGTTCGATGGCCGCTTTTTCGACGGTCACGTATGGACCGATCGGGTCAGCGTCGGCGGCCGCTTGCGCCTCGATGCAGAATGGGTCACTCGCGATTGGCCCGAGACCGTCGAACCGCAGAGCAGCCAAGCTGAGAACAGCCAAGCCGAGAACAGCCAAGCCGAGAACAGCCAAGCCGAGAACAGCCAAGCCGAGAGCGCCAGCGAGCCCGCCATCACCGCACACATTCCGATGCAAGATCGGCGGGGGAGCGGAGACCGACGGCAGGTGAACCTGAGAGTTGCGGTGGATCGGCGACAAGGGCAACGGCGCAGGCCCGAAATCGTAATACCTGGCGCCGCCGAGCTGGGCGCTCTACAGGGTGATGCTGCGGCAGCGATCGACGAAGCCGCAGCGAAGAGCGACGTCGTCGGCCGGGTGACGATTCAAGATCGCTCATTCGTCTAGCTATAGCCAGCGGCGCAATCGGTAATCTCTGCGCGGGACCAGCGGCGGTTCGACGTTGCTCACCACGTTCTCGAAACCGCCGTTGCGCCCAAGGAGTGCCGATTCCTGCGGCCTTGCGCCA
>Ga0114953_1002283_pt1 | contig 13400 bp, 16 predicted proteins | sample SidtaG_FD_87298 | JGI IMG/M metagenome (GOLD analysis project Ga0114953, IMG submission 87298) | Marine algal microbial communities from Sidmouth, United Kingdom - Sidmouth_Male2 metaG | ecosystem: Host-associated > Algae > Red algae > Unclassified | place: Sidmouth, United Kingdom | collected...
AATGATAATGACTTGCGAGATGAAATAAGAAAATGCCGTGAGTTATCGGAGGGTGGGACGTTTGGCGTCAACGTGTCTATGTTGCCAAGATTAGTGCCTGGTGAACGAACCGCAGATATTTTCCGCTTAATCATAGAAGAAGGGGTGGGTGTCGTCGAAACAGCAGGGCGTAATCCTGAAGCTTACCTACCTATGCTAAAACAAGCAGGCGTCAAAGTGATCCATAAAGTGCCTGCGGTAAAGTATGCGGTTAAGGTTCAATCTCTTGGCGTGGATGCTGTTTCTATAGTCGGTGCTGAATGCGGCGGTCATCCCGGCTTGGACATGATTGGAAGTTTCGTTAACTCTGCAATGGCGCTAGAGCAACTCAACATTCCGTATTTGATTGGTGGTGGTATCGGGCATGGTGCTCAAATTACCGCAGCCTTAAGCATGGGGGCGGCTGGTGTAGTTGTGGGAACAAAATTCCTGGTTGCCGAGGAAATCTGGGCACACGACAATTTTAAGCAGCGACTGATCGAAGCCAAAGAGACTGACACCGCTTTGATTATGTCGAGCATTCGAAATACGGTACGTTCACTCGCTAACGAGACAACCCGTGATGTCCTCACAATGGAACGCGAAGATCCTGATGTCACTATTGAGGAGCTAATGCCTTTGATTAGTGGCAAGTTGGGTCGTAATGCCTATCAAACTGGCAACTGCGATCGCGGAGTCTTGTCAGCAGGGCATTCTCTTGCTTTTGTACGTGAGATAGAGCCGCTTGCGAATATCGTTTCCAGATTGGAAGCCGAGGCGTTGGCTGCACTTGAGCGAATTACCTTGTTGAAAGCATCTTTAACCTAGATGGAGCCTAGATGGAGCTCAAATGACACCCTCAAACCACATAGATGTTTCAGTTGATGACTACATCATGAGCATTAGAATCAATCGTCCGGAAAAGAAAAATGCGATTACTCAGGCAATGTACGAGACCATGAGCTCAGCATTGCTCGATGCCGATGCGCGGGACGATGTGCGGGTAATTGTAATTCTTGGGGTGGAAAGTTGTTTCACTGCAGGGAATGACTTGGCCGACTTCAATTCACGCAAACCCACTGGACTATCCAAGGCGGCAGAGTTTTTACTCGTATTGCATGACTTGAAAAAACCGTTGGTAGCCGCTGTTTCACGTTTAGCTATCGGCATCGGCACAACGCTCCTGTTACATTGTGACTTGGTTTATGCCGCTGACGACACGCGTTTTAGATTGCCTTTTGTCAATCTAGGACTCTGCCCGGAGGCTGGTTCCTCGTTAATATTACCTGCAATGTCAGGGCATCAGGTAGCCTCTGAGTTATTGCTGTTGGGTGGTTTTTTTGATTCAGAAGTGGCGATTAAAAATGGCTTGGTTAACCAAGCAATGCCTGCGAATGAGTTACTTAGTTTTGCTCTAGAGCAGGCAAGGCAACTAACATTGCAACCCGCAGAAGCATTGTTAGAAACCAAGCGCCTTTTAAAGTCAGATAGCTATGATGAGGTTAAACAGCGAATTTTAGACGAGTCGGAAGTATTTAGCCGTTTACTGCAAAGTGATGAATCCAAAACAGCACGACAACTATAGAACCCTTGTCGGACAATCTCGGTTTAACGCCTATAATAAATCCGCTTTGAGTGTGCTAAAGGTGCTTTGAGATTCAGCAAACATTTCACTAATGTTGTCAATACTGCCTGTGCTTGCTTGAGTCTCTATATTGAGAGCTAAATCAGCTAGTTTAATAGCACCGATATAACCACTGCTCGATTTGAGATTATGTGCAGCTGCGCAGATAGTAGGCGCATCATCGCTTTCGAGTCCTGTCTTTATTTTATCCAGAGCTTCCTGATTTTCTGTAAAAAACATTTCCAGAAAGGATGGGAATTCATCTTCGAGCAATTCCTTCATACCATCAAAAGTAGCAGTATCCAATAATTCTGTCATTTCGGTTTACCATAGCCGTTACACCATCAAGCTTAGTTCGGCAAAGCATAATGTCAGATGAATACGCCCATTCTGACCATGTCATGTGACAGTAACTAATCGTCAATTAGCGAGATGATATCCCAGCCTTTAGCTTTAGCAATGGCAGCAAGTTTGGGGTCAGGGTCGACGGCGATTGCTGTGGTGACTAACTCCAGCAGGGGAAGGTCGTTATGTGAGTCACTATAAAAATAGCTATCGTCCAGCGTTTCATTATTTTCTTCAAGCCAAGCCTTTAGTCGAGTCACTTTTCCTTCTTTAAATGAAGGCACGCCGTCAATTTCTCTGGTGTAGCGGTTGTTCGCTATTTTTGGTTCTGTCGCAATGAGATTTTCAATGCCAAAAGCAGAAACGATAGGACGAGTGACGAAGCTGTTAGTGGCGGTTATGACCATCAATGTATGCCCCATCGCCTTATGTTGAGCGATCAGTGCTTTAGATTTAGTCGACATGGATTGTTTAATTTGAGATTCCATGAAGTCTTCGTGCAAAACCGCTAATTCCGCCATGCTCTTTGTGGTTAAAAATTCAAAGCTAAATGCACAAAACTCATGAATATTTAGCGTGCCATCAGCATACTGTTGGTAAAAGGCCTGGTTTTTTTGAGTATGCTCTTTACTATCTATTAGTTGTCTTTCTACTAAAAATTGCCCCCATCGATAATCACTATCATCACTAAGTAACGTATTGTCCAGATCGAAAAGGGCCAGTGTCATGAATATATTCTCATTAAATTGATTAAAAATTGTACCGAATGTCGCCTGCAACATTAATTAGCACAAAAAAAACCACATTATAGCGCCTAACATTTGCTGATTCATGATAGTTATGAAAAAATCGACCCATAAAGAAAGACAATGGAGAGTGCCTTGATCGACGAGAATGGTTTTAGACCAAACGTAGGCATTATCCTCTCCAATAGTGACGGCAAAGTGTTCTGGGGAAAACGCATCGGACAACGATCGTGGCAATTTCCTCAAGGTGGTATTAATGAAGATGAAACGCCTCTGGAAGCGATGTATCGTGAGCTTCACGAGGAAGTGGGTCTTACTAAAGAACACGTTGAAGTCATGGGCTGTACGGCAAATTGGCTTAAATACCGTTTGCCCAAACATCTGATTCGTCGGCGGTCGACGCCGCTGTGCATCGGTCAAAAGCAAGTTTGGTTTTTACTGCGACTGACTTCAGATGACTCCTACGTCAACTTACGGGCGACAGATGTGCCCGAATTTGATGGTTGGCGATGGGTACATCACCACCGACCAATTAGAGAGGTAGTGTACTTCAAACGTACAGTATACGAGAAAGCTCTGGAAGAGCTGGAACCTTTACTGTTTAGAGTGAAAACCTAATAATGGTATTGTCAGATCTAGAATGGTCTGACAATCACCATGACTATAATTACAATAAGGGCAATAGCAGGTGCTTCATTAAACCAGCGATACCAAATATGGTTACGTTGATTACGTCCTTCCCGAAACTGGGTCATGATCCTAAAACACCAGTAATGATAAGCAAACAAGGCGGTTATGAAGATAAATTTAACAATAAACCAAGTGCTGGTGATTAGATAACTCCAGTTCATCGCGACTAGGGCTAAGCCAAAAATTACGGTTAACAATGCGCCTAGCGTCATTATTCCAAATAAGCGCTTTTCCATTACACCAAACAACTCAAAGCTAGACTTATTTTCATCCATCGAATGGTAAATAAAAAGTCTTGGCAGATAGAATAATCCAGCGAACCAGGTAACCATAAAAATCACGTGGAATGCTTTAAGCCATAGGTACATAGTGGTTGCCTTGAGTCAGCTGGGAAATAGTTTTTTTATGGGCGTAGATTGACGCCTTAATCCTCGATATTATACGAACAATAATCAATTTTGCGAAATATTATGAAAAAGATCGGCATTGTAGGAGCGACGGGTTATACCGGCGTCGAATTATTAAGATTACTGGCCATGCATGATGGTGTTGAGGTAAGTTTTGTTACTTCCCGAAGCAATGCAGGGATGCGAGTTGACTCAATGTTTCCTAATCTTCGTGGGCACTGCGACTGTGAGTTTAGTGATCCTTCCGACGATGCCCTGGGCGACTGTGATCTGGTCTTCTTTGCAACGCCAAATGGCATTGCAATGGAGCATACGCCAGGGTTATTAAAGTCAGGGGTGAAAGTCATCGACCTAGCGGCTGATTTTCGGATAAAGGACGTGGATGTTTGGCAGCAATGGTATGGCATGACCCATGCTTGTCCTGATTTATTAGAAACGGCGGCTTATGGTCTCCCCGAAATTAATCGTGAGCAAATCAAGCATGCTCAGCTGGTGGCGAATCCGGGCTGTTATCCAACGGCTGTAACCTTGGGTTTACTGCCTCTGATTGAAACAGGCAAGGTTGATATTGACAATTTAATTGCCGATACGAAATCAGGAATCAGTGGTGCAGGGCGGCAGGGTAAATTAGCGAATATCCTCAGTGAGGCGGGTGAGAGTTTTAAAGCCTATGCGACGGCAGGGCATCGTCATCAACCTGAAATTGCACAGACGCTGTCGGATGTTGCAGGCTTGCCCGTTGATCTCACTTTCAGCCCACATTTATTACCGGTTATTCGCGGTATTCACGCGACCTTGTATACTCGCGACGACGGATCGCTTGATTTACAACGCTTGTTTGAAGATCGCTATAAGGATGAGTATTTTGTTGATATCCTTCCCGCTGGTTCTCAACCTGAGACCCGTTCGGTAAAAGGCAGCAACATGTGTAGAATTGCAATGCATCGACCCGGCAATGCTAGCCGTATTATTGTGTTGTCTGTCATCGATAATTTGGTGAAAGGGGCGGCTGGTCAAGCGGTTCAGAATATGAATCTGATGTTAGGGTTTGAAGAAGCAACAGCACTTCGCCATCCCGCGATGTTGCCATAAAAGGTAATGAAGATTACCGCTTTAGTACTGCTCTGTATTATAGTTGGCATCTAGCGGTTCAAAATCTTTGGATATTTGAACTGGGGCTTAGAGTAAAGGGGGTTTATTATGTTTAAAAAGAAGAATAAAAAACCAGCGGTGACGAATACGCAGCAAAATCGACCCAGAGTCGACGCGATGTTAAACAGGCGATTAAAAATTGCTGGTGATGTGCATTTTTCCGGGATTTTGCACGTTGAATGTACCATTGAGGGTGATCTTATCTCTGATGATGAATCGAGCACCTTGATTTTGAGTGATGCCGGACATATTAAGGGTAGTGTAAAAGCCTCTAATGTGATGGTTAACGGCCGTATCGATGGAAATGTACTGGCCGCCAATAAAGTTGAATTATACGAAAAGTCCCGAATCAATGGTGATTTGCACTATAATCTACTAGAAATGGCAGTCGGTTCAGGCGTAAACGGAAAGCTAGTTCATCATGAGCTATCTGATCGAATCAATACATCACCTGAAAGTGCAGATCTGGGTTTATCTGTGCCTCAGGCCAAGTTTTCAGTTTAATATTCTGTTCCAACTTTATGGGATAGAAAAGGAAGTTGGTGATCGTGCTTAACGGTACCAATGGAATCAGGAGTAATATATGTCAGTACAAACAATGACTGCAGAGGAAATGTCACCTCTGAATTTCACCGATGCGGCAGCATCAAAAGTAAAAACGTTGATTGAAGAAGAAAACAATGAAGCGCTAAAGCTACGGGTTTTTGTTTCCGGTGGTGGTTGTTCTGGCTTTCAGTACGGGTTTACCTTTGATGAAACCATCAATGACGGTGACACCTCAGTTGAAAACAGTGGAGTGACACTGCTTATTGACCCAATGAGCTTCCAGTATTTAGTGGGTGCAGACATCGATTACACAGAAGGTTTGGAAGGTGCGCAGTTCGTTATTCGCAATCCTAATGCCACAACTACTTGCGGCTGCGGCTCTTCATTTAACGTTTAAATAAACGAAGAATCCAGCAATATGACCCTGCCAATTGGTGGGGTTTTTAATTTCAGGGTGTCCGAATGACTCTATCAATCCACGAGCTAGCTTATCAATGTTTGATGGAATGTGATCCTGTACAAAAGGTGCTACATACTCAAACGTTATATAAGCAGGTTGCTGAGTCTCAAGCGATTGATAAGGGTGATGATGCAGTTGTTCCTCAGATAATTCCAATTCCAGGCAGACCTGACAGGCCTGAACTCGTTGATCCAAAAGCGGTAAAGCATCGCAAGCTCACTACATCCGAAGGGCGAGCAGGTTTGGTGCATGCCATTGCTCATATCGAGTTTAATGCCATCAACCTGGCTTTGGATGCAGTGTATCGTTTTCGCGCAATGCCGGATCAATATTACCGTGATTGGATGTTAGTGGCGGCCGAGGAGTCAAAACACTTTAGTTTATTACAGGCTCGTTTGGAAGCGCTCGACTATCAATACGGTGATTTACCCGCTCATAATGGTTTGTGGGAAATGGCAGTAAAAACTGATCACGATGTGTTGATCCGGATGGCATTAGTGCCACGAGTCCTGGAAGCGAGGGGGCTTGATGTAACCCCTGGTATGATCAAAAGACTTCAGCAGGTCGGTGATACTGAGACCGTTGAGATTCTGAAAATTATACTAAAAGAAGAAATCGGCCACGTGGCTACTGGCTCTTATTGGTTTCACTATTGCTGTAAAAGCAGCGACTTAGAGCCGGACTCAACGTTTAGAAAATTGTTGGCTCAGTACATGGGCGGAGGGCTTAGAGGGCCACTGCACACTGAGGCCAGACTACAAGCAGGATTTAGTCAAAATGAACTTCAACAGTTATTGATCATTTAATAATAGCGTCCTCACAACCCTACCAATTTTTAATCTACACATTAACATCTTGCGTTATACTGCGCAGCTGATGCATCGGCAGAACCTAAAAAATAAGATGCTGGAATGGGTAGGACTCTAGGTTAATACTGGTTTTAAGAGAATTGTATAATTGAGTACTAAAAAACAAAAGCTCGGGCTGTCGGGTTGCATAATCGCTGGTTTGTTGGTTTTGAGCAGTCACAGCGTATATGGTGAAACAGCAGCTGATGAGAATTCATTGGAAAACAGGCTTAAGGAGTTCAACGCAACTGATTCAATGCTCAGTAGTAAGCCCGTTGAAGCAGGTAAATCTAAGCCCAAAAAAATAGCCACTAGAAAGGCAAATGTCCGTTCTTCCAAGGCTAGAAACAAAAAGTCTAAGCGGAGAAAAAAATACAAGCGGGCGTGCTATCAATCGTCTGCCTCGACATTGCGAGACAGAGCGGAAAATTTTCAGCCCTGGATTACAAACTATAGTCGCCGCTATGGTGTCAGCGAAGCGTTAATAATTTCCGTTATTACAGCTGAAAGCTGCTTTGCGGTTCATGCAAAGTCACCCAAAAATGCGCGTGGTCTAATGCAATTGATTCCTGCGACTGCCAAACGATTTGGCGTCAAGAATGCGTATGTTCCTTCCCAGAATATTAAAGGCGGTACCCGCTATCTGAAGTTTTTACTAGGGCGTTTTTCGGGTAATTTGCACCTTACTGTAGCTGCTTACAATGCAGGTGAGGGTGCAGTTGATCGTTATTCCGGGATACCTCCGTATCGCGAAACGAAAGAATATGTGAAGCGGGTCATGTCAGTTTATCGCCGTCTGCAAGACTCTATGGGTAACCCCCGGCTGGTGAGAAACTCCAAAAACTCTCTGGAAGGTAGGCTTCAGACTGTTGCCAGAAAGTCGAGCATAAAAAGCGTAAAGAACAGAGTGGTTAAGTACGCTAAAAGCAGTTCTGGCAAAGGCTATTTTATAAGGCCAGATTACCAGTGGAGGCGAAAGCCTCAACGAGCGCGCGCGTCACGCTTATATGGTACGCCAACCAGAAACAATACAGCAGCTAGAAAGCGATCGGTGTGTCGCGATGTCTCTTCGCAAAAACTCAGACGAAACAGTAGATTAGCGAAGCGTGCTGGTACCATGAAGCGCTACTATTCCCCTCAAGTGCCTAAGTCGTTATCGTCAATTTCCAAAGAAACAGGTGTAAGCTTGAATCTGTTACTGCGAATGAACCGTGGCGCTTCAAGGTATATGGTAAAACCAGGCGATAAGATTTTAGTTTGGCAATGTGCCAGTCGGTAGTCCTTAGAAGGTTTAATTCCAATCGACGATGTAGTATCTTAGCCTGCTATTGAGTGTCTCCACTGCCTACCGTTGGTAGTGGTAAGTTTTTCCTCACGGAACTATTCAGCTGAAACCGGTCAGATAGAGTGTAAATGCTATGGTTTACACTTCGTGAGTCATTAATGTACTATCCAAATGAGTCGATGGATAGTCGATAATCAAGGAGTGTTGCCCTAATGGGCGGGAACCAAACCGATTTAGAACTAGTCAAACGCGTTCAGGCAGGTGATAAATCGGCGTTTGATGTATTGGTTCTTAAATACCAGCAGAAGGTCATCAACTTGGTGAACCGCTATGTGCACGATCCGCACTTGTCTATGGATGTTGCGCAGGAGGCCTTTATCAAGGCTTATCGAGGACTAGCGAATTTCCGTGGTGATAGTGCTTTCTACACTTGGTTATACCGGATAGCGATTAACACGGCTAAGAACCATTTAGTCTCTAAGAATCGCCGTATGCCAGATAGCGATATTGATGCTCAGGAAGCGGAGCAATATGGTAGTGCAGATGCGTTAAGAGAATTTGCAACGCCAGAGCATGAGATGTTAAAAAATGAGATCCATGCCACAGTAATGAATGCGATCAACGCCTTGCCGGAGGATTTGAGAGTAGCCATAACCTTGCGCGAACTGGAAGCAATGAGTTATGAAGAGATTGCTGAAGCGATGGAGTGTCCGATTGGGACAGTGCGTTCCCGTATTTTTCGGGCACGAGAAGCGATAGAGAAAGAACTGAAACCACTGCTGTAATTTTTGCGGCGTGAACGGGTTTCAGCTTGGTAGGGCAAATTGGGTGTAATTATGAATCATATAACTAAAGAAGAATATCTTTCAGCATTTGTTGATGGGGAAGCGGGGTCTTTCGAAGAACATCGGATCTGTGATCAATTGCAAACAGATGATACGATGCGTGAAAAGCTATCTAGCTTCGCATTAATCGGCGAATCGATCAGAGATCGTTCGCAGACAGATGCTGGAGTCGCTAGTCCGTCTTTTTTAAGCGGAATACAAAATGCAATCGCGGATGACGAGCCATTAATAGAAGTTCAGGAAGATTCTACTCTAATTAGTTTGGATGCTGCTCGGACTAAGAAAAAACGTACGCTGCCAAAACAAGCATTTGGCTATGCTGTTGCTGCATCAGTGGCAGCCGTGGCAGCTATCAGTATTCAAAACTTTAGCGCTACAACTGAGTCGGATCAGCAGATAGCCGACGCTTCAGTACCAAAATCCGCAGAGCGGGTTAATACAGGCTCGGTATTGCCTAGTCTAAAGCAGCCAGTAAAAAAAGTAGCACAAAACGACTATTTTATCGCAACATCTTATAAAGCACCGGACGCTAAAACGCGGGGCTTGATGAATAAGTATGTTGCTCATCATTTGCAGTACGCAAGTTCCAGCACTTTAATGCCACGCGTTAGGGCGGTTAGTTATTCAACGGATTTCTAGTACGATGTTAAAAAAAACGGGGATAGTTTTTCTGGCGCTGGTTTCTTCTCAGGTTTATGCCAGTGAAGCAGGCATCAATTTATTAGTGAAGATGAATGATGCGCTACATCGAATGAATTACTCAGGTACTTTGGTTCACATCAAAGGGAATGATGTGAATACGCTGCATGTTACTCATGAGTTAAAGAATGGTGTCGCAACAGAAACGGTGAATAGCCTAAACGGTGAAAATAAATCAGTTTCCAGCCAGACTCAAACGTTTAGTCTAGCTAAGGTGCCTAAGTCAGTAGAGAGTATGCGAGAAGTATACTCGCTCGATGTTGGCGCTATGAAAAAAGTCGCCATGCGCGGCTGTCAGGTGATGATCGCCAGGCCAAAAGATAAAATGCGTTATCTTCAGAAATACTGTATCGATATAGAGACAGGTCTACCGCTCGATTATTCCCTGATTGATAATACCCATAAAATGGTAGAGCGTTTCACTTTTACAAATGTGAATATTTCAGAGCCACATTCAGAAGTTTTAGCGGAGGCAGATTTAGCAAGTACATCTGCACCACCACAGACTTTGATAGAAGGTCATTCTCATGAGTCTGGCAATTGGACGATTACTGAGCTGCCAAAAGGCTTTTCCTTCGGAAAATTACCCTTGAGTCAGGCATCAGAAGTCAACATGGGAGCAGACACGGAGCACTTATTGCTGACAGACGGTCTAAGTTCAGTTTCGATCTTTATTTCCCCAATTGCTACCGCTCAGCCGAAAGTTGCCTCTACAATCAATTCTGGAGCGCTGAATGTGTTGACCTCACAGAAAAATAGCCACAGAATCACCTTAGTAGGAGAGATTCCTAGAAGTACTATGCAAACCATCTTTGATAACTTAGAGCATCGAGGTGGCAATTAACTTCAGTAAGTGATCTCATCAGGGGTAGGTAGCTTATTATGATGATTCAAGAAAAAGCATTAGTTATTAGTAGCAACGCTCAGCACGCTTGGGTGTCGCCGCTCCGTTCAGCTGGCTGTTCAGGCTGTCCATCGGCTGCTAGTTGTTCTTCATCCTTTCTCAATAGCATGCTCAAGCAAAAATCAGAGCGCACGGTAAAAATTGATAATCTGGATGGTGTATCAGCTGGTGAGCATGTCATTGTCGGTATACACTCAGTTAATCTTATTTTTAGCTCGATGCTAGCTTATCTTCTACCTATTTTGTGCCTTATTTTATTTTCTCTGATAGGTCAGCTATTTTTCACAGAACTGGTAAGTATCCTTTTAGGGATTTTCGGTCTCGGATTCGGTTTATTTGCAGCCAATAGCGCTGCAGCTAATGTAAAGGTCTGTGGAAAGCTCGAGCCAATCATGCTTGGGAAGAGTGAAGCTGAAGAAAAAGTTGTAGAATTTAGTCAGGTTAGCAACTTGCTTAGGTTATAATCTATTAGGCCTTTTAGTTTCTGGCTAGTGTCGCAAGCCAGCGTTTGCCAAATTGATTCCGGAGAATATTTTAAATGCCTACAAAGGCAAGCTTTCTTAGCGCTTTATACCTAACAATAATTCTACTGTGCCCCGTTACTTCAGTTTTCGCAAAAGAATTTCCTGATTTTACCGTACTGGTAAAGAAGCAGAGTGCCTCTGTGGTGAATATCAGCACAGAGCGAACCCCACCTAGTCGATCTAAGCTTCCTGCTGGGATCGAAATACCTGAAGGAGGCACTGGCAACGAAGCGCTGGACGAATTCCTCAAACGCTTTTTTGATTACGGTCAGGAAGACGATGAAAATGGTAACGGCTCCTTAGGCTCAGGTTTTATAGTCTCTGAAGATGGTTACGTGGTGACCAATCATCATGTGGTTGATGGGGCGGATGAAATTATCGTGAACCTCAGTGATCGACGCGAGCTGCCGGCAAAAATTATTGGTACAGATAAGCGAAGTGATCTCGCCTTGTTAAAAATAAATGCTGAGAACCTCCCGGCAGTGAGCTTTGGTAGTTCTGATGTACTGGAAGTCGGCGAATGGGTAATTGCTATTGGTTCACCCTTTGGCTTCGATCATAGTGTCACTGCGGGCATCGTTTCTGCTAAAGAACGTAATCTCCCTTCTGAAAGCTATATCCCTTTTATTCAGACAGACGTTGCTATTAATCCCGGAAACTCTGGTGGCCCACTATTTAATCTGCAGGGTGAAGTTGTTGGTATCAATTCACAGATTTATAGTCGAACGGGTGGGTTCATGGGCTTATCTTTTTCAATCCCTGTGGATGTGGCAAAAAATGTTATCGACCAACTAAAAAGCACCGGCAAGGTTAGGCGCGGCTGGCTAGGTGTCTATATTCAAGAGGTGTCTCGTGAATTAGCGACGACCTTTGGTCTTGATAAGCCGACTGGGGCATTAGTTGCTCAGGTGATGCCAGAAGGTCCTGCGGATGAAGTTTTAAAGCCAGGCGATGTGATTTTGGAATTTGCGGGTAAAACGGTAGAGAGTTCAGTGACCTTACCATTTCACGTGGGTTCTGCACCGGTAGATAAAAAAGTTGATATCTTGGTGAAGCGTAATGGTTCGAACCTGTTAGTTAGCTTGCAACTTGGAGAGCTTAAAAAACAAGAACCTGTTGAAGAGCCGGATGAAGAAGAAGAGGAAGAGGAGCAAACATCAGACGTTGTCTTGGGAATGGCGGTGGAAGATATCGATGATGAAATACGCGACTCTGTTGGTATCGATAATGGCGGAATCTTGGTCCAGCGGGTTATGGGTGAAGCGGCAGCGAGTGCACTAGTTGAACGAGGCGATATCATTACTCAGTTCGATGGTCAGGTAGTCGAAAGCGTTCAGGAATTTAAAAACCTCAGCAAGAAAATATCCAGTGATAAAACCATGGCTATTTTGGTGATTAGAGATGGTGCGGCAAGATTCCTGGCATTTAAACCAGAAGGTAAGCCTGAAAAATAGTGGCATACGAAAACACGCTCATAGTGTATTATCGCGAGGGTTGTCATCTCTGTGATGAAATGGCAGGTCATCTACACAAGCATCAAGCAGAATTTAACTATCAGCTTGAATGGGTAGATATCGATAAAAATCCCGAACTGAAGCAGCGCTACAACGTTGATATTCCCGTTGTACGATATCAGGGTGAGGTGATTTTTTATCATTTTTTTGATGAAGAACAATTAAGACTTACGTTTGCAAATGGCCATAGCTAATCAGAATATTCGCAATTTCTCTATCATTGCTCATATTGATCACGGTAAATCTACCCTTTCAGACTGTTTCATTCGCTACTGTGAAGGCTTGAGTGATCGTGAAATGGAAGCCCAGGTTTTGGATACCATGGATATCGAGCGTGAGCGCGGTATAACCATTAAAGCGCAGAGCGTTTCCTTGGATTACAAAGCAAGGAATGGTGAAATCTATCATTTGAATTTCATTGATACGCCAGGTCACGTCGACTTTTCCTATGAGGTCTCTCGATCGCTATCTGCCTGTGAAGGGGCATTGTTGGTGGTAGATGCCTCACAAGGTGTAGAAGCACAGAGTGTTGCCAACTGCTATACCGCGATAAATCTTGATCTTGAAGTGGTACCGGTACTCAATAAGATCGATTTGCCTGCGGCAGACCCCGATCGCGTAGCGCAGGAAATAGAGGATATTATTGGTATTGATGCAACCGATGCCGTGCACTGTAGTGCCAAAGCAGGCATTGGTATTGAGGATCTTTTAGAACAATTAGTGCAAAGAATTCCGCCACCGAGTGGCGAACTTGAAGCGCCTTTAAAAGCGTTGATTATAGATTCCTGGTTTG
>Ga0114953_1002289_pt1 | contig 13383 bp, 9 predicted proteins | sample SidtaG_FD_87298 | JGI IMG/M metagenome (GOLD analysis project Ga0114953, IMG submission 87298) | Marine algal microbial communities from Sidmouth, United Kingdom - Sidmouth_Male2 metaG | ecosystem: Host-associated > Algae > Red algae > Unclassified | place: Sidmouth, United Kingdom | collected...
AAAATTTAAATTATTTCAATGACTTGAGGAAATGGCCCGGTGAGTAGGCTATTTTGTGTCCCATTTTTATTTGTCCTAACTCATTAACATTGCGCATTGCGAAATGTATCATTATATGATACACAATCTAAGTGATACAGAGTGTAAAAGGCAAGTTAACAGAGCGCGCGATGTTGGGTTCATTTGGGAAAGGCTTCCCATCTGACTTAGTCAAACGCACGAAGGCAATGCTAACGGCGCTTGATGCCGCCGTTGCCTTGGAAGACTTACGCTTTCCGCCGGGCAACCATTTGGAAGCCCTCAAAGGCGATAGGGTTAGTCAGCATTCTGTACGCATCAATCGGCAATGGCGGATTTGTTTCCGCTGGACGCCAAACGGCCCCGAAGATGTCGAAATTGTCGATTACCACTAGAGGAAATGGATATGAGCTTGTTACAAAACCCAATGCACCCCGGCGAAGTGCTAAAAGAACTCTATCTCACGCCGCTTGAGATGGGCGCAATAGCGCTTGCCAAACGCTTAGGCGTTCCGCGCACGCGGATAGAGCGTTTAGTGAAATGCGAAACACGCATGACGCCCGATACGGCTTTGCGCTTGTCTAAGGCTTTTGCCACGACGCCTGCCTATTGGATGAACATGCAGGTTAATTATGATTTGGTTACGGTCCGCGAGACGACCGATGTGTCTGGAATCGAGCCTTTAGTAGCCGCATGACTATGGAAATGGTTGTCGTCAATTCGCTAAGAATTAATTGCAAATAATACACCTAAGGATCATGGTGCCCTATGCTTAAAGGAATTTTTAAAAGCTTAGTGGGATCTGCGCCAACATTAGAAAAACCAAAATTCCAACTCGGATTCAGTGTAGACCAGAAATTGGATGCCTTAGTTGTTTTTAAAAGTGAGATGAATCGCAAATCTGACTTTTTGTTTTTGCAATATGACTTAAAGACGGGGAAGTTCGTCAGGCGTTTAGGCGTTTAGGCGATAGGAGTAATCTGTCTGAGGTCAGCGCCCATGGCACAGATTTGGGTCTAGGCTAAGAGAGACTTTGATATTGTGGCACAACAACCCCTTCCTGCTTCGATAGCCCGTCTAATTGAAAGTGGGTAAGTGAAGGACTGCCGACGTTCCAAAACTCAGTTCAGCTATAGAGAAAGTGGTATTTCAATAATGTCCGTTATGGGGTGGGCAGATCACTATGCGGCCCATAGCCATTGACAGAAAGAACTATCTGTTTCTGGTCTCAGAGAAACGCTGCAAGAGCGCGGCCATCTGCTACTCTTTGATTGAAACCCGCAAGCTAAACGGCATCAATCCGCAGCGCTGGATGACTTAAGCTTTGGCCAACATCCACGACACCAAAGTCTCAGACCTCGACAGCTTGCTGTCGCGGAACTATGTTGAGAGAAGCTAAACAGCTTTGTTCAAACGCTCATATTGTTTGAAACAACTTTTCATATTGCTTTCAAAAGGTATACTGGATACGGGGGAACGAGCGTATTTCTAAAAACTATAAATACCGGGCGTTTATTTCTTATGCCCATGAAGACAAGAAAGCGGCAGAGCGTTTGCACCTGACCCTAGAGGCTTATCGCGTTCCTAAATACCTGCACAGTGTCAATTTTTCAAAGATTTCACCAATATTTCGGGATGTAACTGAACTCACGGCTCATCATTCTTTGAGTGAGAAAATCAAAGAGGCGGTTCTACGATCATGTTTTCTTATTGTTCTTTGTTCCCCCGCATCAAAAAATTCGCATTGGGTCAATGAAGAGATAAAACTCTTTAGAGAAATACATGGAGAAAACTCAATTCTTTGCGCGTTGATTGAGGGCGGCCCTCAAACGAGCTTTCCCCCCGCGCTACTTGAGGGAGGCCGCGAGCCACTGGCAGCCGATCTTAGGCCGCAAGCCTTCCGCTTAGGCGTCTCGCAGCTGGCAGCTTCAATTTTGGGTGTTGGGCTGGATGAGCTAGTTCAGCGTGATTTGAAAAAAATGCGGCGCCGCGTGATGGCGGTCACAGCCAGCGCGGCGGCGGCATTGTTAGTTATGGGCACGTTAACTTGGACGGCTATTGACGCTCGAAAACTTGCTGAACAGCGCAGAGTGGACGCTGAAGGACAAATTGAATTTATGCTAACCGACCTAAAAGATAAACTGGACGAAGTTGGACGACTTGATGCGTTAAATGCCGTTGGCGAAAAAGCGGCGAGATATTATGATGGCTATGGCGTGTCAGAACATGACGATGACGCCCTAGGAAGGCGTGCCCGTGTTTTCCATCATCTAGGTGAAATTCAAAGAAAGCTCGGAAATCTTACTGAGGCGGACATCTATTTCGAAAATGCCTTTAAGTCGACTTTAGCTCTAACAAAACGGGAGCCCAACAATCCGCAGCGTATTTTTGAACATGCACAAAGCTCTTTTTGGGTTGGATATAATTTATATGGCCGCGAAGCCTATTCGCAAGCCAAACCATATTTTGAAAGTTATTTAGACGCTGCCACAAAGCTTGATAATTTTGAAGCGGGGTCGGACAGGGCTGCGAGCGAACTTTCCTACGCGCATACAAACCTTGGGGCTGTAGAGCGGGGCTTAGGCAATTTGGAAGAGTCGATACATCAATATAACAAAGCGATGGTGTATAAGAAAAAGCTATTTGATAAAGATTCCACAGATAAGAAACGCCTCTTTTCTCTTTCGAATGCATATGGACATCTGGCCGGAATCCAGATTCTTCATGACGATATGGCGGCGGCCGTATTAAGCTGGGAAAAGGCTTATAATCTGGTCTCCAACTTTGAAAGCACAACTGAAGACGCGGCGATCGCTTATAAAAAACTACACCAATTACGATCCTTGGCTAAGGGTTATTATTTAATGCACGACACTGAGAAAGCCGCGCAAGCTTTGAGAGAGGGGCAGCGTATAGCTAGTGACTTATTGGCGATTGATCCAAATAATGTAAATGTAAAATATGAAAATCTCTTATTAGGTGTCTTGGAGTTTGAGCTCGCTTATCTCAAGGCCCAAAAGGTTGAGGCCAAAAACGTTCTGGCACTCATTACTGCTAATATGTTGGAGCTTCCTTCAGGGTTTCGCGACACATCACGATATCGAGGCTTAGAGAATAATGTCGCATTGCTCACTCTCTACTTTGCTATTTCCGAGTCTGATGATAGCAAAATCCAAGTCCTAGCAAGAGAGAGACTGCAAAGCCTCAAGGATGCCCATGTTACATCTGGTGCTGATCTTTTAAACCATCCTAGTGGATTGAAGGCGGCGATATTACTGCATGAAATTTTACGAGACGAATACACAGAAGGCTTGTTGTGGGACGTTTGTAAAAATCCATCGCCTCATATTGGCTACCAAAAAAAGGTTATTCTAAGCACAGTGTTTGAGGTCCCGAGCTGCGGGGTTTTAAAGGGCATGTCCTTCAAGGGGCAACACATCACGCATGCCGCATTGTCCTATTTAAAATAGACTCATTTCGAAAATTGGGAGTAAATTTATGTCAGTATATATTAAAACAGGGCTTGTTTTTTTAGCTTCAATTTCAACCCTTTCTCTGGCGGCTTGTATTTCTGACGGCGGTCGGGTTGACGTAAATGGCGACGACGCAAAACAAATATGTGAGAAGTATTGTTCAAATATTCCAAAGCCTGATCCTGAGGTGTTTGTGCTCACGAATAGGAAACAAGACGGCAATAACACGGAAAAGTTCCCGCACAGCCAAATTTATGTCAAAACAGAAGACGGTCTACTCTCTGCGCCCAATAAAAGAATTGGCCTAGATGAACGCTGCTTTGCCAAAGATGACTTCCCCGCTCCGCATTTAAGGGGGGTCAATCTCACGACGGAAAATACTTCGATCATTTTTATAAACTTTACGAAAGATGGCCGGTTGGAATCTCGAAATATGATGGAAAATATTGGGTCAAAAGGCGGTAACGTTTATAACCGTATCAATAATATTCTCACGACCTCACAAGGAGGTGAATACAGTCTCATTCAAAAACATTTAGAGGACTTAGTAAAATCCACATCCGACAAAGGTCGCCCAACTTGGGACTCAATCCAGTATGAAGGGTTTGAGGTTAAAAATATGAATGGGACGCCGCTCGACAAAACACCTTTTTATACGAAGCTTGGGGTTGTTGACGGGACTCAGGGCGAAGGACAAAAAGAGCATATTTTCTTCTATGTTCTTTTGGATAATGAACTCCGCTTCATGCGCGATACAGCCGCGATGTTGCCCTACGCACCGCACGCGAAAAACTCGATTGGCCAATTATATTCGCCCTATATTCAATATCCGATCGTGCCAGAAGATCCTGCTTTAGAGCCTGATAGCGTGGATGTAATGACTGTGCATTTTTATCGTGGCGGCGGTATGACGGACGGAATGGAGAATGAGGGCATGGGGGATCAAATCATACCGGCTAGTTGTGTTTACCCTTATGATATTGGCGTTATCGCTAATGGTCAAAAGACTAAAACAAATGGATTGGTTGGATTCCTAAAAACTCCCCAGCTTATTGATCCTGAAGTCGAAGCAGAAGGCATTCTTCTGGATTAAGCAAAACTCATTTTTGCTTCGAATTTAGAGGGTCTAAAACTTTTTTTAAAGGATGTTAAGCACACCCATGAATACCGGTGGTACAACTGATCTCATAAAGGCATATGAATTAGCCTTAGGCGCTCTAAGAAGGGACCCTGATGATAGGAAGGCTCAGCATAGATCCGTTCTCGCATTGGCCAGAATGGGCTCACTAGACTTAGCGATTGAAGAATATGAGCGCTTTGGGCTTGATGCGGTTCGCCATGATGAGGATATCATGGCTTTGGGCGCGCGCTTGTCTAAAGATTTATATTTGGCAAGCCAAGGCAAGGCAGCTCTTGAACATGCCCAGGATTCTACTGCTAAATATGAAGCTGCTTTTAAAGATAGCGGAGGGCATTATTCCGGTATCAACGCGGCAACCATGGCCCTCGCAGCTGACATGCCAGTAGAAGTTGTGATCGATCGGGCGAATAAGATATTAGAACAGCTCCCGCCGAGCGGAAACTTAACCCCTGAAGATCACTACTTCATTGAAGCCACTCGGGCGGAGTGTTACCTCATTTTAGGAGAAGACACGAAAACTCGGCAAGCCTTACGCGCCGCAATCGCTTTCGATCCGCTTAATTATACCGCCCATGCCAGCACGATTAAGCAATTTAAGATCATATTAGATAAAAGGGCAGCGGACCAAAGTTGGCTCGCTGAGTTTCGTCCACCTAGACCCCTACATTATGCCGGTCATATATGGCTGGATACAGACGAACAGTTTAAAGATTTTCCCCTGAAAATATCAGACCTTATTCAGCGTCATGATATTGGTTTTGGGTATGGCGCATTGGCGGCTGGCGCGGATATTGTTATTGCGGAAGGCTTGCTGGAGGAGGGTGCTGAACTCAATGTGGTTTTACCAGCTAGCGTTGAGAGCTTCGCCGAGCGCTCTGTTCATCTTTTCGGCTCGTCTTGGGTGTCTAGATATGAGTCATGCCTAGATCGCGCCCACTCTATAACGATTTTGCCAAATACAGAGCTTCCGCAGCACGAAGCTCACACAATTTTGGCGTCACAAATGGCCATGGGGCAAGCTATATTGCGCGGCACACATACAGGCGTCTCAGCCGCCCAGCTTCTTATTCTTGACCCGAGCCGCACAAGGTCTTTAACCGCGTACCACGCCAAGGAATGGGCTGAGAGCGGCTTTGATCAGCTCCGTTTAGGCCTCAGCACCGATCTTAAACTTGAAAGCCCTCGGCTCAGCGTGCCGGACTCAATTTGCGTTTTAGTGAAAACGGATACGGGGAAGCCCGCTAAGAAATTTACCTCATTTAAAACCGCCATCGCCAAAGCCAATGAGGCTGCAAAAAACGGTGCAGCGGTGGCCCTACACTTTGACCTGCTGGGCTCCGACGATGTGCTGGACGCTCTCACAGCCCAAAACCTAAAGGGCACAATATTGGTTTCTGAAGCTGCGGCGGGTTATGCGGCCCTCAAGCATAGCCCAAACTATGCGGTGATTTTTGCAGGAATAGTGATAGATAAGACTGGTACCCCGCTTCGCGGTTACGCCATGCGGCCAGTTCTGGCGCCGCCCAATCTTAAATATACTCGATAGCTCCGCGTAGCCTCTTTGGATTCTCTATAATTAAGGCGCCAGGTGACCGAGCTAAGATCCCTTGCTTTTGGAGCTGGCTAATGGTTCGGGAGACGGTTTCTCGGCTGGAGTTAAGCCTGCCAGCCAGTTCGACAAAAACTGGACTTGGCCGAATGATGTGCCTATCAGGATCTATGCCTATCGGCAGAGCGAGGCGGATGAGCTCCGCGCAAATTCTACCTCTGACGGATAATGTGTTAACCTGAATAAGATCGGATATAGAGTTGCTTAGTCGCGCAGCGAGATCGGCCGCCAAGGCCTCGCAAAATGAAGGTTCGGCTTTCATCAGCCCTAGCATTTTATCATGAGAAAGAGATCTCAAAATCAATTTGGATGTAGCTCTGAGTTCAATATCACAAGCTTCTTTGGTCAGCAGCGCCGTGAGACCCATAAACTGACCCTGTCTAAATTCCCCCAGCCATGTTTCTTTCCCATTGATAGAATAAGAAAAGGCAGCGGCCCTGCCAGAGATGATCAGCGCGGCGGTGTTAAGAGCCTCGCCCTGAACGCTAAAACTTTGCCCGCGTGAATAGATCTGCTCGCTAGATAGCGCGCAAAACCTCTCAAACCAGATTTGATCTTGAAAACTCCCCATTACCAAAGCTCTATCAGAATTAGGACTGGAATAAAGCCTGTTTAAGATTTTATTAAATACCTTTGGCCCAATGATTGGGCAAAGGTTTAGGGCTAATGGCGCGGTTCTAGGGAATAGCGCCGTGGTCACTCCAAGACCATTTATTATTCGCAAAGTGGCGTTGAACGAGATGGCCCGTATCGGTGGCGATGAAAAATCCGGTATCGCCAGGGAAGGGGTCCGCAATTTTAATTGGCTTGCCTGCCGCGGGATATCCATGATCAGCCCAATGTCCATCATTACCACTACGCCAGCGCTCCAATACGAAGGATGTCTTATCTTTTTTGTACCGTCCAATTATAGCGACTTTCTTGGTTCCAATACTCGCAATACCGGCATCAGGAACATAGTCTTTGAGATATTTTGGGTTACCAACAACATCCCAGTCATATCGATTGCCTGATTTTCGTATTTCAAAAAATCGATTAAACTCTAATCCATTTTGCTTTCTAAAAGCGTATAAAGTGTCGCTCATATTCCCGCCAATGCCGACAATGCCGGAGCGGGTCAATGGATGTTCCTTCTCGGCTTGGTTTACACTATGTTGGGTCGCGATAAACAATTTTTCTCCGCGTATATAGGCCATCTTATTGGTTCCAAAATTTGCGACCATATTATCATCATATGGCGGGACGGTGCTGTTACTCGTCATGTAAGCTTGATCATGAATTTGATCATTAATAAGATCATATTTATAGGCTGTCGCTGCGCCAGATGAGTGGTGCTCAGTGCAGTGCAGGCGCCACTGGCTATCTACGATAATGTTGGACTCGCAGTTTACCCCAGCCACTCGAAATCTTTGCATGACTGCCCCGTTAGAGATAAATGGACCATTTGAATTATCCGGATTAACCGCGCTCTGATCATAGTGATAAATCATGGTGCCTTTATCTGTACGTATATAGAGACGGCAAACACCATCGTTACAAAGGTGGGGTCCTATCCCTTCGATGTTGCTGACGTTTTTGGAAGACAGATTTGAGTTCAGTGAGTTGTGATCAACCCAAACCCAAGACTGAGCTGAACCGTCCCAGCGCCTCTCAATTACATCGCCATTTTTTGTTTCAACGAAGAGCGTGCCTTCTATATTTGATTGATTTAGCATAGTGCCTGGGCTGACGGATGATTTAGCTGGTTTTAATATTGAGGAGCAGGCCGTTAGGCCCAATGCCGCCGCAGCAAGGCCCGTCGCAAAGAGCGCCGTGAATGAGACGTGTCTTAATTGACGCAACGTGAATTGGGGTTTTGATTTATTTGACATTTTGAAGCCTTCCTTATGAATAAACATGAGACGTCATAATTTTTTTTTTGATTCTCCGTCGTGATGGCCGTCACGGACGCAAAGCAATGCGGCGTTTCATAACTGCTCCAAAGCCGCCGTGGGCGCGGCTCAAATGGAGAGAACTATGACGTATACAATTTTAAAATCATCAAGCGCTGTTTTGGCCATGGCGGCCTGTTTAGCGTTTCCGTTCAACAGCAGAGCGCAGAGTGTTGTAAAAGCGCCAGCTCTCTTAAATGAGCAGGCTAAAAGAGTCGTGATCTCCCCAAGCGGCGCGCAGGCGGTGGGTAGAGATGGTTTAAATATTGGGACCATCTCTGCCCAAAGCAGAGGTTTTGATGACATCAGATATACTCGACTCGGTACCTATAAAATTGATGTGCCAGAAGGGAAAATATTTGCCGCTCAGCTTGGTGCGAATGACATTGATTATTGGTTTATTGACGCCGCAACCGGCACTTCTACGGCTAAGCATACCCTTGCGGCGCGTCCCGGGCCAACACTTTATTTGCCTGGTCAACCACTTACGCCATCACGGGCAAGCGTTAGTTTTAAATTGAATGCGGCCCAAGGTATTTACCTGACCTCCAAGGTTGCGGGTATAAAGCCAAAATATCAGATTAGCTTCGAGGGAACAGCGGTTGATAACAGCCTATCAACTTGGCTAGCCAAAGGCAGCTCGAATGAAGCCAACGCTTTTGCGGCTTTGCGCAGTTCAAATAGCGGCACGTCGCTTGCTAGCATGCATCGTAGTAATATGACGCCGAAGGCGAGAGCGCTTTTAGATTTAACTAAATCCTCAATTGATACTTGGACCAGCGAGGCGCAAGCGCTGATTGAAGAGGATCTTGTGCTGGCGCACCAACGTATGATGTATGCGTTAGATTTTTTCTATGACCTCAGCGATGTAGATGATGATGATCTGATCGCAATGAACACTTCCATCCGCGAGGCAAGCGACGGCACTTTGCCTTTGCGTCCATGGGTCGCCGAGATGGAGCAATTGGCGGCAGATTTTGAAACTCAAGCAACAGGTCATGCATATGATTTACAGGCGGCTATGAATACTGTGCCGTTTCCTAAATCTGATTTTGTGGACCAGCTCAAAAACTGCCTTAATATAGAAGGTTTTGTGACTGGATTTACTGCTGAAATTCCGTTTTTGGAAGAAAATAAAGACACGATGAATGACGATAACGATCCGTTTACAAAGCGTCTCCGGGGCAAGAGCCGATCCAATAGCGATGCTCAAGAGATTGATTATTGGGACGAGCGAGCGGATAATGCCGAAGATGAATCAGAGCGCTGGAGAAGCTGTATGGAATCTATTGTCGGCGACGAGCCCTCTATAGATAATCCTGACATTAGCGAAGATGACTATATTGATATTCTTGAGCGCGCTCAAGCATTAGCGAAAGCGCGCGAGCAGAAGGTTCATAATATCATGGACTATCTTGATACATTTTCAGAGTTCTGGGAAGGGCGTTACGGTGAAACGGAAGGCAGTGGTATCTCTGGTCAAGCCCCGAAATACACGCCTAAAAAATGGCTAGAAAGCATTCCGCGCGCGGAAGAGCTTGTAAACTCTATAACCGGCCAAAGCAGGCTTTTAGGCGGGTCGTCTTCGGCGCCGGTCATACAGAGACGGAATAGTTTTAGCCCCCTAGCATTTACTATTTCCTCTCCGACGGCCTGTAATAACCCTACATTTGACATCCGGTTTAACGTGTTGGGGATAGGTGTCATTTTAGGCACGCCTTGGGATGATCGAATCCAGGGGAACGACATTGCCGGGAGTTATGAATTTATAGCAGGCCTCAGCGGGGATGATTGCATCAATGCACGAGACGGTCATGAGCTTGTTCTAGGCCTTGCTGGCAAAGACGAGATGCACGGCGGTGATGGTCATGAGATTATGGCTGGGGGCGGCGGAGATGACACCATCTATGCCGGTCACGGAGAAGACTATTCTGTTCCTATCGGAAACACGGGCACAAAATTACGGTTTTATATTGGGAGCCTGCTCTCTGGCTCGCGCGGCAATGATACGCTCTTTGGGAACGACCCCGCCAATACACCTATGCCGCAATTCCCGTTTGTAGAGGGCTCTAGCTCGATGATTTTTGGGGACGGTCTTGATGGATTAAATTCCGGTACGTCTGGTGATGATATCATCAATATTCAGGGCGGAATTAGTATTGCTTTTGGGCAGCGAGGTAATGACGTTATGACAAGCACGAAGGGCGGCCGCGTCAGCGTGGTTGATGTGAGCGGGAGCGTCGGCGCGCCGATTAAGTTTGGTTCATTTTTCATTGGCCAATCCGGTAAGGACACCATCACGGGCTCGCCCTCTTATGATTTTATTATGGGTAATGATGGCGAAGATACGCTCTCCGGTGGCCGTAAGCTTGATATGGTCTTTGGCGGAAAAGAGGCTGATATTATTTCCGGGAATAGAGGGATTGATCTTCTGTTCGGCGGATCGGGTAATGATAAGGTTGATGGCAATGAAAACGAAGATCTCATTATTGGTTGGCATGGAAATGACACCCTACACGGGGGGGGCGGCATTGTTGACGCTGTCTTTGGAGGGACGGGTAGTGATGATGCTTATGGCGATGGAGGACTTGATTTTGTTTCTGGCGGCCGCGGCGAAGACATTGCTGAGGGCGGTGAGGGCATTGATTTAGTTCTTGGCGGCGCGGGTAATGATACGGCGCGCGGCAATGCTGGTATCGATTTGGTCCTGGCCGGCGCAGATAATGATCTAGCCGAAGGCGGAAGCGGAATTGACTTCGTTGTTGGCTCTGACGGGCTTGATACACTACGAGGCAATGACGGTATTGACGTTATGCTCGGTCTTGAACGCTCGGATCTAATGTATGGCGATAATGGTATCGATCTTATGTTCGGCGGCGGTCATGACGACATTGTATATGGCGGCGAGAGTCTTGACCTTATCGTCGGTTGGACTGGCTCGGATTGTCTGTTTGGGCAAAACGGCACGGACCTCATAATTGGAAACAGTGCTAGCGATTATCTCAGCGGAGGGGCGGGCACGGACTTGCTACTTGGTGGAGATGGTAATGATCAACTGAACGGAGATGGCGGATTTGATATTTTGCTAGGCAGTGATGGGACGGATAATTTGTTTGGAGCAGACGGCACGGATCTGATCTTGGGCCAAGCGGGAGCTGACTTTATCTCCGGCGGCGGTGGCGCAGACATTATGTTTGGTGGAGACGCCAATGACATGTTCTTAGGCGGTGCCGGGTTTGATTTCGGTGCAGGGTCTGACGGGCGCGATCATTTCCAGATGACGGAGGCCGGCATGGGCGGCAAAGGCGAGGATTATTTCGCATATACGCAAAATGATACGGGCTTTTTTGCAGGTTTAGGCGGTAAGGGAATTGATCATATGACAATATCGGAAGCGAATGTTGCAGGCTTGTCGGGCAATGACGGCGGCGACCTTATGCGCGTTACAGGGTCTTTTTCAGCTGTAGCGGCCTTTGGCAATACGGGCGAAGACCATATTGCGGGTCCTGGTGGTAATGGTTCTGGCGTCTTTTTAGCTTTTGGGAACCGTGATCGAGACACCATTTTAGGATCAATCAGTAATAGCTTCATCTTCGGTAATAGGGACCATGACACGCTTTCTGCTTATAATAATCCAGATAGCGAGCGTGACTATGTCTTTGGCAATCGAGGAAATGATGATCTTTACGGCAACTCAGATAAGAAGGACCGTCTCTTTGGCGGATGGGGAAGCGATGACAAAACCCGGGATACAATAGGCGTTAGTTTGACGTCGCCGGTTATGCCAACCATTGCGGCCCATAATCTTCCATTTGGGGACGGAGACATGATTTGCCGTCAGCAAAAGGACCGTCCTAGAACCGGGGCTAAGCGCTAGAGCTTGGGCCTAATGTGGCTAATAAAAAGGGACCAAAGCGCCTCTTTTTATATATTTTTTTGATCTATTCTTAAGTCGAATAGTGTTTATCAAATTTTTCTGGAGAAGCGGGACTATGAACCCTTGCTTTGTCACGTTAACGGAAATGAGTAGATCTTCCGGCAACTCATCATTTTAGGCGCAAGTCGGTGCTGTCACTAAATTCAATTCAGTCGTTGCTTGGAATCGGAATTTCTTAAGTGTGTATCTTGAGATAAGATGGCATCGGTGATTGAAGAGATTGTAGATTTGGCCGTGGACGAAAAGTAATTTCTGAGCGTTCCGCTCAGACCTGAACTTCTTAGCTTTTCGTTCTCGCCTTCGTATTGGAAAGTGGGAGCATTCAGCTCGATTGTTCTTTCCTCCTGCGACATCCTGTAGATGTTTTAGGTCAAGTCGTTTCAATGCTGCACCATACAACCCAACTGTCGGATAATGGCGCAAGTTACATCTCCGGCGAACTTGCGGATTACATCAAAGACAACTACAGGAGTCATGTTCGCGGAGCTCCATATCATCGACAAAATCAAGGTAAGATCGAGCGGTGGCATCAGACTCTCAAGAACCGTGTGCCGTTAGAAAATTACTTTCTAATTGGAGATATTGAACGCCAGATCGGAAGCTTCGTTGAGCATTACCATCACGAGCGATACCACGAGGGCTTGAAGAACGTAGCCGAAGTTAAAATTTATTGAGTCTCTATACCTCAATTCGCGACGTGGTGGGTTTACTTATAGCCGTTCACCTTTCAAACAATGGTTAGAAACTGGTAATTATAGTAAATCCTTACAAAGTAAATGCAGGTCAAAAACCTTGGAACTCAAGACCGTCGTCCGATTGGACGGTGGTTTTTTTCTGAAATCGCGTGATCCCGGTCACGGCGAGCAGAGTTAAGATATGATGAATAACCCCCATCAACAATTATGGGGAATATTATGACTGAGAGTTATATCATCGAGTTCGAAGCGGCATCGATTGAAGCCGCAAAGACATTTCAAACGCGATTATCGCGCTACGACATCATCACAATCGGTAAGGACGTAAAACCCATCCAGATCGAAAGTACCAATGACACCAAAGAACGACGTCCAATACGTTTTGCGACGCAAGTTCGACTTGTTGAGGGTAATATCAAAACACTGGAAATCCTGGAGGGCGTCGCGCGGGTCTGGAAAGACACGCCGATCGCACCATTCCTCTTCTGCAATAGCGGCCTTAAGGGCGATCTTGATCAGGTGGCGGAGTGCATCGGTGCCAAGCAGCTGTGGTCGCATGGCCATAAGGGTGAAGGGGTG
>Ga0114953_1002290_pt1 | contig 13382 bp, 8 predicted proteins | sample SidtaG_FD_87298 | JGI IMG/M metagenome (GOLD analysis project Ga0114953, IMG submission 87298) | Marine algal microbial communities from Sidmouth, United Kingdom - Sidmouth_Male2 metaG | ecosystem: Host-associated > Algae > Red algae > Unclassified | place: Sidmouth, United Kingdom | collected...
CCGAAGAAGACATTTGGTGGGCCGTCGACCAGTTTGCCCAGGCTGCCCAGCGCGTCAAAGAAGCCGGAGCTGATGCGGTCGAGATTCATGCGGCGCACGGCTACCTGTTGTCGGTATTCCTGTCGGCTGCCGATAACCGCCGACACGACAAGTGGGGTGGCTCCATCAACAACCGGGCCCGGCTCACGGTGGAGGTGATTGGGGCCGTGCGCGACGCGGTTGGCAACGACATGGCGGTCACGGTGCGCGTGAGCGGAGCGGAGTTTGCCCACGACGATGAGCAGGGCGCGCTGACCATCGAAGAGTCAACCGCCGCCGCCAGGCTGTTCGAAGCCGCCGGCGCCGACGCAATCCACGTCACGGCGATGGGCCGAAACTCATTTGTGAACTTCACCGACGGCCCGTTGCCCGATCAGATTGGGCAGTATCGAAGCCTGGCGGCTGCGGTCAAAGCGGCGGTTTCGGTGCCGGTGATTTCGGTGGGGCGGGTGACGCCGGAGTTGGCCGAGGAGATGGTGGGTGCCGGTGAATGCGACTTTGTGTCGATGGGGCGACAGCTGTTGGCTGACCCCGGCATCGTCAACCAGCTCCGGTCCGGTGATCGAGCATCGGTTCGCCCGTGCATCAACTGCTACGTCTGCGTGGAGCAGAACTTCTTTGACGGCGCGCCCCGGTGCGCGGTCAACCCTGCGTTGGGCAACGAGGTTGCCTTGTCGCTCGTGTCCGGGCCCGCAGAAACACTCCAGCATGTCGTCGTGATTGGCGCCGGTCCCGGCGGCATGGAGTCGGCTCGGTTGGCTCGGGCGAAGGGTCATCGCGTGACGCTGTTGGAAGCAGCCGATCGGCTGGGTGGCACCGCATGGTTCTCGTCGCTCACCACGCCGGCCAATGAGGCGTTGGTCGATTGGCTCAGTCACGAAGTTGATCGGCTGGGTGTTGATGTGCAGCTGAACACCCGGGCGACGGCGGCGATCGTCGCCAACCTCAAGCCCGACGTGGTGGTCGTGGCCACCGGCGCGGTTCGCGGCCGCCCGGAGGTTGACGGCGCCGAACTTGACCATGTGATGACCGGCGATGAACTGCGGAACCTGATGACGGGCGGCGACGCCGGCAAGCAGAGCCTGCTGACGCGAGCGGCGGTCAAAGTCGGCGGCGCGCTCAACCTGACCGGCGACCCGGCCACGGTGCGCAAGCTCTCGAAACAGTGGATGCCGGTGGGGAAGCGGGTCACGATTGTTGGCGGCGGACTGGTGGGATTGGAGCTCAGCGAGTTCCTGGCCGAACGCGGCCGAACCGTGACGGTGTTGGAGCCGGGCGCGCAGATGGGTCTGCCCATGGCCATGCCTCGGCGGTGGACCGCGGTGCGCCGAGCCACCGACCACGGTGTGACCCTTGAACGCAATGCTGCACTCGACCGCATCACCGCAACCCACGTGCACTGGCGTCGCAACGACCACGCCGAGTCCACCCAAACGGACTCGGTCATTATCGCCAACGGCGTCTCGCCCGGCGGCGCGTTGGCTTCGGAGTTGAGTTCGCTTCCGGTCCTGGTGCATGTTGTCGGCGACGCGGCCGAGGTTGGCTACATCGAAGGCTCCATCCATTCGGCCTGGGATCTGGCTCAAGCCCACTTCTGATCCCCAAAGTCTGCTCCTCGGCCGCGGAACACATTGCGGGGTTGCGCTTCGGGCCAAAGCTCACCAAGCTGGCGTAGTGACCTCAGCCCAGACCTCGGTTCCCGCCTCGCTTGCCCCGCCGCCGCGGTCGTTTGCCAGTGACAACGCCGCGGGAGCTCACCCCACGGTCATGGCGGCCATCAACGCGGCCAACGAAGGTCACGCCCTGGCTTATGGCGAGGATGCGCACACCAAGGCGTGCGAGCAGGCGTTCAACGAGCTGTTTGACGCAGAGGTCATCACCCGGCTGATGTTCAACGGCACCGGCGCCAACGTGGCCGCCCTCGGGACGCTGATGGCGTCAATCCCCGGACCCAACCACGCCATTGTCTGCACCGACTGGTCACACATCAATAATGACGAAACCGCGGCGCCCGAGCGCGTGCTCTCCACCAAGCTCATGGACGTGCCCACCACCGATGGCAAGCTCACACCGGACCAGATCAAAGAGGTGGCGGATTGGCGGGGCCAGGTGCATCATCCACAGCCGGCGCTGGTCAGCATCACCCAGCCGACCGAACTGGGCACGCTGTACTCCATCGACCAGGTCGTGGCCATCTGCCACACCGCCCACGAACTCGACATGTTGGTCCACATGGATGGCGCGCGGATCGGCAACGCCACCGCATCTCTCGGAGGCAGTCGGGAGACCTTGCGAGCCTTCACCATCGACGCGGGCCTGGATGCCATCTCCTTCGGCGGAACGAAGAACGGTTGCATCGGTGCTGAGGCCGTGGTCTTCCTCAATCCGGAGGCGGCCGTCGGCTCGCAGTTTGTGCAGAAGCAGGTGACCCAGCTTCCGTCGAAGCAGCGCTACATCGCGGCGCAACTCAATGCGCTGTTGGCGGAGGATCTGTGGATCGCCCTCGGCCAGCAGTCCAACGCCATGGCCCAACAACTGCACACCGCAGTGAAAGACCTTCCGGGAATTGAGGCCGGTCAACCACCAGCGGTCAACAGCATCTACCCCATGCTTCCCCCCGAGGTGATTGTCCCGCTGCAGGAGTGGAGTTTCTTCTGGGACTGGGACCCGTCCAAGCATCAAGTGAGATGGATGAGCGCATGGGACACCAGCGGTGACGACGTCGCCGCCTTCGTCGCCGGCCTCCGCAGCCTCCTCTGACTGCTGCTTGCGAATCAGTGCCCCAATGGCAGTGCCTGCTTGCGATCTGGCAGAATTTCGGTACACTTTCCTGTCATGGGGTCCTCTGTCTCTTCGGTTGTCGGCGACCATGTCGCACGGCTGGCCCCGGAATCGTTTGTCGCCGCCAGCGATATTGATCGATCCCGTGGTGCCGTCGATACCGCTCTGTCTCGTTTGTGTGCGAGCGGTGATCTGCTTCGAGTTCGCAAAGGTCTGTATTGGAAGGGTCTCGTCACCCGGCTCGGCATGACTCGTCCTCGAGTTGAAGACGTCGCCATAAGAGTCGGCGGTCCCGGTTCAGGACCATCCGGGGTTGCAGCCGCTCACTGGCTTGGTCTTACTACTCAGGTCCCTGCCACGTTCACTGCGGCAGTTCCCATCAGGGCGCCAAAGTCGTGGGGAGAAGTTCGATTCACGGAACGGTCGCTTGGACGACGACTCCGAGATCTGTACCCAACTGAAGTGGCGCTGGTCGAAGTTCTGCGTTCCGGCCCAGCTGTGGTTGAATCTCACTGGTCAGATCTGGCGGAAGTTGCTGGTGAACTCGTCGTACGCGGCGACGTGCGTCCAGGTGTGATTGATGAACAAGTCCGCGATGAACACCACGTGGCCATGCGGGAGCGCTGGAGTGAACTCATCGAAGCGACGCCTGCTTTGAGCAAGGCCATGGCCTAGATGAGCTGGCGCCTACTTGAGGATCCGGAAGCGCTGGGCGTAGCCGCTGCTCGTATTGCGGAGGCAACCAACATTCCCGCTTCGCATCTTGTGAAGGACTTCTGGGTAACGGAGGTGCTGCGTGCCGTCGCGGACTACGCGACTTCGGAGTCCACGACGATCGTGTTCAAGGGTGGCACCAGCCTGTCGAAGGCCCACCAGCTGATACATCGATTCTCCGAGGACGTCGACCTGATCGTGGTCACACCAACAGAATCCAAAGGGGCAGCCGACAGGTGTCTGAAAGCCATAGGGGCAGCCGTCGAGAAGGCGATCGGTGTCGAAGGTTTGGTAGACGGCAAGTCAGCCACAAAGGGCAGGAAGAGAAACGTCAACTTCGACTATCCAACCGGGCATCTCGACGCCGGGCTCCGGCGAGGTGTGCTCCTGGAGTTGGGTGCGCGAGGTGGCACCTTGCCAGCGAAGACAATGAGCATCGGTTCGCTGATCTCCCAGCATGGTCCATCAGTTGGCATTGAATCTGACTATGAAGAGGCATCGACCTTCGACTTCCGAGTGCTCGAACCTGTTCGCACACTCGTAGAGAAGCTCATGATTCTTCATTACGCCGCGGTCCATGGTGCGGAGCACGAGCAAGCTCGGCATGCTCGCCACTACTACGACGTGTGGTGTCTCCTCAATGACGAAGCAACGATGAGCAGCTTTACCGACTGGCCTTGTGATGCGCTTGCCCGTGAAGTTGAGACGTTCACCGAAGCAGCCGGTCTTGAGACGTCGCCTCGGCCCCCGGGGGGCTTCGGTACGTCTCCGGCCTTCGCGTCGCCGCCGGAACCGGCGCGGAGGGAATTTCAGAGCCGGGTCGTTGGAGAGCTCCTTTGGGCCGGTCCGGCGCATCCCGCCTTCGACGAATGCTGCGCGGCGGTCATTGAGCACGCGTCAACGCTGTAGCGGCGTGACCGGCTGACCGTCTGTGGCAGCCTGCTCTGACCTACTGGCACGAGCGGCTTTGGTGATTCGAACCAACGCGCGGCAGGATGTGGGCCATGAACGCTCCCACCTATGACAACTTCCCCTCCCGCGCCCGCGTCGTAGTGATCGGAGGCGGCGTCGGCGGAGCCAGCACCTTCTACCACCTGACCGAACACGGATGGACAGACACAGTCCTCATCGAACGCAACGAGTGGGCGTCGGGCACGACGTGGCACTCCGCAGGACAGGTCACCCAGTTCGGCACGGTGCAAACCATGGTCGGTCTCAAAAAATACTCGTGCGAGCTCTACACCCGGTTGGCGGCTGATCCGGATCGTCCCATCACCTATCGCAGCCACGACGGTGGCATCCGATTGGGCTACAACCAGCAGGACCTGGACGGGTATCACCACTTCGTGGGCATGGCCAAAGGCATGGGCGTGGACTTCCAGGTGATCAGTCCCACCGAAATGAAGGAGGCGCATCCGCTGCTGGATGTCACCGGACTGACCGGTGGATTGTGGGATCCGGTGGACGGCGACATCGACCCCACCGGGCTGGTGGTTGGTCTGGTGCACGCCGGACGCAAGAACGGCGGCGAGGCCTACCGCTTCACTGACTGCATCGGCCTGACCCAAACCAAAGATGGCTGGATTGTCCACACCAACCGCGGCGACATTGAGTGCGACAGCATCGTCAACGCCGCCGGATACCGAGTCCATCAGGTGGGCAACTTCTATGGCCTTGAGTCGGCGGTGTCGTCGATGCAGCACCAGTACTTCCTCACCGAAGAACTGCCCGAACTCGAAGAGCTCGGACGACGGGTTCCTCTGCTCCGGGACCCCGGCGACGACTTCTACAGCCGGCAGGAACACCACGGACTGCTGGTGGGCATCTACGAACAGGGCTGTCAGACCTGGGGCCGCGATGGCATCCCAGTGGACTTCGCCAACAAGCTTGATCCGCCAGATCTGGATCGACTCGAAGACAACATGATGCGGGTCTTCGACCGCCTTCCCGTTCTGCAGACTGCGGGTATCTCCTCGATTGTGAACGGACCCATCACCTACTCGGGCGACGGCGTGCCGCTGGTTGGCCGGCTGCCGGGTCGGCGCAATGCCTATTGCATGCTTGGCCTCCGGGCCGGCGTTGGCGAGGGCGGCGGCCTGGGCAAAGTTCTGGCCGAGATCATTGTGGATGGTGAGTCCGAATGGGACACGTGGGTGCTCGACCCCCGCCGTTTCACCCAGTACGCCGACGAGGCCTACGCATCGGCAAAGGCGGTGGAGGAGTACCAGCGCGAGTTTGTCTTCGATCATCCGGACGAACACCGCCCTGCGGGTCGTGACGCCAAGACCACGCCGCTGACTTCGGTGCTGGCGGGCAAAGGCGCCGAGTTTGGCGTCATCAACGGTTGGGAGCGCAGCTTGTACTTCCATCCGGCCGAGAACGACTTTGAGCATGTGCCGTCGTTCCGATTCTCCACCTACCACGACCAGGTTGGCGCCGAAGCGAAGGCGGTCCGATCCAACGTGGGGCTGGCCGAGATCAGCGGCTTCACCCGGTTCCTTGTGGAAGGCGCCGACGCCATCCAATGGTTTGATGGCCTCACCGCCGGTCGTATCCCCAAAGTCGGCCGCACCTCGCTGGCCTATGTGAGTGATGGGCAGGGCCGGTTCCTGTCTGAGTTCACCATGACCCGGTTGACCACGGACAGCTTCTGGTTGTTGAGCGCCGCGGCTGCCGAGTGGCATGACCTGGACGTGCTCACCGACGCCAACCCGCCCGCAAGCGTGACCATCACCAACCTCACCCACAACCACAACGCGCTGATGATTGCGGGCCCCAACTCTCGAGCCGTGCTGTCCCGGGTCACCGATGCGCCGCTGGACAACAAGTCCTTCCCATGGTTGGCCACTCGAACAATCTCCATTGCCGGCTTTGACATCGTTGCGCTCCGGCTGGGCTTCACCGGGGAGCTGGGCTGGGAGCTTCACATGCCGATGGAGGCGTCGGTTCCGGTCTACGAAGCCATCCATGCGGCGGGTGCCGACCACGGACTGATCGACTTCGGCCTCCTGGCCACCGAGTCCATGCGATTGGAGAAGAACTACCGGGCGTGGAAGAGCGATCTGCACACCGAGTTCACCGTTCTGGAGGCCGGCCTTGATCGGTTCGTGAACATGGACAAGGAGTTTCAAGGTCGGGACGCCATCGCCGCCCAATTGGAAGCCGGACATCGACGGGTCTTCGTCGCCATGGAGGTCGACAACGACATCGCCGCGGCGCACATCGGCGACCCCATCTACTCCGGTGACGAACTGATCGGCGTGGTCACCAGCGGCGCCTATGGCTACAACATGGAGACCAACATCGCCATGGGGTACGTGCAGCCGGCGTTTGTTGAGCCGGGAACCAAACTCAGCCTTGAAGTCATCGGTGAACGCTGCGGCGCCACGGTTCGCTCCGAGCCGATGTTTGACCCCGACCACGTTCTCCCACGCGCCGACGGGTGAGTCCGGGCCGATCCGCAGGTTGATCCAGCCGCTTTGGTCAGGAATGAACGAGCTCCATAGGTTCGACTATGCCATCGTTCGGCGTCGCGCCTTGGTGCGGTGGTGGCGGGTGTGTTGCCTGCGTCCCCGGACGCATTTTGACCACCATCAGCGGTCGGCGGCGTAACTGATCGTGGTCGCCGGTCCACTCCCGCGCCGGTACTCAGCTGACCAGCGCATCCACGTTGATCTTGTAGAGCTCGGCGACGTTGCCGCTGAGGATGGCCTGGCGTTGTTCGGCGGTGAGGTTGGCGCCATGTTTGGTCAACATTTCCTGGGACCACGGCCAGGTGGAGTCCGAGTGGGGGAAATCGTTGGCCCACATCAGTCGACGCCAGTTCATATGGTCGGCCTGCTTGAACGCGGTCCAGTCATCCTGGAACGTCACATAGATGTTCTCGGCGAAGTACTCCGACGGCAGCCGCGACAATGTGGTCCCCGGCGCCATCCAATTGCGATGGCGGTTGTAGGCATGGTCCATGCGGTACATGTAGTGCGGCACCCAGCCGGCATCGGCTTCCACACAGACCACCTTCAGCTCCGGGAAGCGTTCGAACACGCCGCCAAACACCAGGGTGCCCATGATGTCCTGGATGTCACGAATAATGCCCAGGAAGCCATTGAGTCGTGAGCCCCGCGGTCGGCCGCTTCCCCTGGTGGTCAGGATGTGGAAACTGAGCGGCAGCTCCAGATCAATGGCCGCCTGCCAGAACGGATCCCAGACCGGCTGGTCATAGTCGTCATCGATGCCCGCCTCGCCCGGCATCATCACGCCCCGCAACCCAGCGTCTTTGATCCGAACCAGATCCGCAATGCCTTCTTCAACGCTGCGCAACGCCGTCTGTCCTGCGCCCAACAGCCGGTGCGGTGACTCGCTGCAGTAGTGGGTGATCCAGCGGTTGTAGGCGTCGAAGCACGCCTTCTTGTAGTCCAGGTCCTCGTGATTGCAAACCACCATGCCCACGGTCGGATAGATGACCTCGGCCGCCACGCCATCCCGATCCTGGTCAGCCAGGCGGTGCTTTGGGTCCCATCCCGAGCGGTGAAGTTCGTCGAACATCACGCCGGTGACGGTGATCTCCTCCGGCGGCTTGCCGGCCGCCGCCACCAGCCCCATGGCGATGGGGCGCATACCTTCAACGATGAACTGATCGCCGCGTTCAGGGTGGGTGACCATGTGCGGGGCCCGATCCCGAAACGCCGGGTCGATGTGATCGATGTAGCAGTTCGGTGGCTCGGTGATATGCGAGTCCGCACTGATGATCGGATAGGCGGTGGTCATGCTGGCCAAGGCTCGGAATCAGATCCGGGCGTCGGAATCTTTCCAGTACTCGTCGCGCAGAAGTCGCTTGTACAACTTTCCGGTGGGGTGGCGGGGAAGCTCCGCCTGAAAGTCAATGGAGCGCGGGCACTTCACGTCCGCCAGATTGTTGCGACAGTGCGCAATCAGCTTGCGTTCCAACGCACATGCCTCGTCGTCGGATGCCGGCATGGTCACCGGTTGGATGACCGCTTTGACCTCTTCGCCAAAGTCATCATTGGGCACGCCTATGACGGCCGCATCCACAACGTCGGGATGGAGCGTGAGCAGGTTCTCGGTCTCCTGCGGATAGATGTTGACGCCGCCGGAGATGATCATGAACGCCTTGCGGTCGGTCAGGTACAGGAACCCGTCCTCGTCGACTTTGCCAATGTCGCCCAAGGTTGACCAGCCGTTGGCCAGGCGCGAGTCGGCCGTCTTCGCCTCGTCATTGTGGTATTCGAAGGTTGAGGCACCACTGAAATAGACGGTGCCTTCTTCGCCGGTGGCCACCTCCCGGCCGTCCTCGTCACAGATGTGGAGCTGACCCATGATGGCCTTGCCCACGGTGCCCCGATGCTCAAGCCAGTCTTCGGAGTTGGTGTAGCAGAATCCGTTGCCTTCGGTCCCGGCGTAGTACTCGTGGAGCACCGGCCCCCACCAACCAATCATCTGCTCTTTGGCAGCGGCGGGGCATGGTGCTGCAGCATGCACTGCGCACTTCAACGAGGAGACGTCGTACTTGGAGCGGACCTCGTCGGGCAGCTTCAACATGCGGATGAACATGGTTGGTACCCATTGGCTGCTGGTGATGCCAAACCGTTCGATGTTGGCCAGCGCTTCTTCGGCATCGAATCGTTCCATCACGATGACGTGGCCGCCCATGCGGTGCACGGCCATGCAGAACCGAAGCGGGGCTGCGTGATAGAGCGGTGCCGGCGACAGGTACTGGCACTCGCCGTCAATACTGAACAGCAGGGCGCACAGCTGCAGAAGACCGTTTGCGGTGCCCAACGGCTCATCGGGAGCCGGCGTCTTCACCCCTTTTGGGCGCCCGGTTGTGCCCGACGAGTAGAGCATGTCCGTTGTTTCCCGACGGTTCTCGAGCGGCGTGCCGGGGTGCTCGGCGATGGCGTCTTCGAAACTCTCGTGATCGTCAAAGGTGCCGCCCACCGAGAGTCGCACTTTGACATTTGGCGTGTCGGCCACGATGGCCGCGGCATCCGCCGCCTTGTAGGGCGAGGTGATGAACGCCTGCGCGCCGCAGTCGTTGACGATGTACGCCATCTCCTCAGAAGTCAGGCGTGAACTGATGGCGGTGTAGTGGACGCCCGCGTAGTGGAAGCCCCAACAGATGGCCAGAAACTCCAAACGGTTCTCCATGCACATGGCCACGTGGTCACCGCGTTGGATGTTGGCGGCCCGAAGCAGATGAGATATGCGGTTGGCCATGGCATCCAGCTCGCTGTAGGTCATGGACTGACCTGACTGCGCCATGGTGATGGCCGGAGCGTCGCCCTTCACCGGCGCATGCACGCCCGGAAAAAACAGCTGTTCCGTAGCATCTGCCTCCGCAGATGTATCCGTCATCGAGTCCCCCAACTGATCAACGTGGCCGAAGCCGAATCAAAACTACTCATAGGTGATAGCACCCTTTCGACCTTCGAAAAGCCCGAGTGCAGATTTGACGTGCTTCCAGCTGACCGACATCGCTTTGTCGTCGGAGCGGAGGGCGGCGAGCGCAGCTTCTCGGAGCACCCCCGCCAGGTCAGCAAAGGACAGGCCTTCAGTTCGGTCAGCCAGAACGTCGAGGTCCACGTCCTCATCCAAGGACACATCGGTGATGTTGAGCAGTGCCAGTCGCGCACTCTTCTCCGGAAGGTCAATTTTGATGTGCGATTCAAACCGTCCGGCCCGAAGCAGTGCACCGTCAATCAGGTCTTTGCGGTTGGTAGCCGCAATCACCGCGACCTGACCGCGGTCGGTGACGCCATCGATTTCGGTCAACAGGGTGGCAACGACGCGGTCGGTCACTCCGTTGCTGGAGCCGCCGCGGGTAGGGGCCAGGGCGTCAAACTCGTCGAAGAAGATGATGCTTGGAGCAGCACCGCGGGCTCGGGCAAACACATCGCGGATGCCCTTCTCGGATTCGCCCACGTACTTGTCCAGCAGCTCGGCGCCTTTGACAGTGAAGAAGGCTGATCCGGCCTCGTGGGCGAGCGCCTTGCAGATGTAGGTCTTGCCGGTTCCCGGTGGACCCCACAGCAGGATCCCCTTCGGCGGGTCGATACCCAGCCGCTCATATCGCTCCGGTTGGGTGATGGGCCAGATGACGGCTTCGGTCAGTCGCTGCTTGGCGTCGGCCATGTTGGCTACTTTGTCGAAACCGAAGCCGGTGATCTGCCCCATCGGTACCGAGCCCAGGGAGGGCTCCACGTTGCCCAGTTCCGCCGAGGCGATTTCCATGGTGAGGCCACCACCGTTGCCGGCCACGGCGGCAGAGGCGTTGACGACGCCGGCCAGGATGTCGGCGCCCGAAAAGCCGGAGCTGAGGGCGGCCAGTCGGTCGTAGTCCAGGTCGTCTTCATGGGGGACCGAAGCAAAGGCAGCCTGCAGCAGTTGCTTGCGGCGGGACTGATCGGGCGGCGGGATGCTGACGGTGCGGGGGAGGAGCCCCGATTTCACTATCGACTCATGGAGCGCACTGACGCTCTCGACGCCCAGAACACAGACGACCTTTGGTTTGCTGGCCACCTCATCCAGGAACCATCGGAGCACAGCCACAAACTGGGTGCGGAAGGTGGACAATGCGTCGTCGCCCGTCAGCGTTTCCAGCCGATCAACGAAGATGACTTTGGGTCCGGCCGCATCGCTCACCGCCGCCGACAACTTGTCCAGCAGCGACTCGGGTTTGAACACCTTGCTGATGTCCACTTCGTGCACCGTGGTGCGGGCTCGTTCGGCGGCCTTGTGGACCAGCTCGGACTTGCCGCAGCCGTTGGGGCCTTCCAGCAGAACGCCCGCCACTTCGGGCAGGTCCCAGGCGGAGCCAAGGTCCTGGTTGGTGGCCAGCAGGCTGAGCCAGCCGGTCACCATGTCCAGCTCGTTGTCCAACCCGGCGAGCAGCGCCTCTTCGGTGGTCGGGGCGGTGCGGGTGCGCGTGGTCGGCGCAGGCTTGGCTGGCTTCTTCGCGGCGCCCGCCGCGTTGGGCGTTGCGGCGTCGGGAGGGGCTGTGGAGGTGACCGGTGGTGGCGCCGCTGCCGGTGCGGGGGTGTCCTGCCCGCTGGCGAACTGGGTGACTGATCCAATCAGTCCCACACCGTCAGGCTCGACCGCCAGCACCTTGAGGGTGACCGGGCCGTCGCCGCCGTTGTAGCCGGACTCGATGGTGACCGAGTCGCCTGTGGTCACGGGCATGCCGGTCAACGCTGCGCTCAGGCGTCGGGCGTCGACCTCGTCCACCTCGAAACGGACAACCTGCGCGGGGGCCAACATCGCTCGTTTGACATCGATGCTCTCACCCGCCGACACGCCGGCATTGATCCGACCGTCCAGACTCAGAACCAGGTCAGTGGGGCTCGCCATGTCCGCAGGGGAGACATACACGTGCGATCGACCGATCTTGATGGCCCCGCCGGTTGGAAGTCCAAGGGCCTTGAGCATTGTTCCGTCAGCGTGGGCCCGGCTGGAAGAACCTTCTCGGATGGTGAAGCGCATTCCCGCATCTTAGGAGCCGGTGGGTTTGGCCCGCGTGGTGTCCCATGGTGGTTGAGAGGCGAAGCAGGGTGTCGACTGACACAGGTGACCGACGCCACAACGCCTTCAATTCGATCCGCCTCGACCGTACCTTCGTTGCATGCTCAAATTTAAGTTTCAAAAGACAGATGCGGTCCGCATAGTCGAAGGCGCGCTGCGGCCGGTTTTCTCCGATGACGAGATTGCCCTGATGGCGCGTCTCGGCACGATCGTCGGGGTCTCATCCGGCCAGACCCTGATGGACGAAGGTACCGATGGTGATGTTGCGTTTCTCATCACGTCCGGCACCGCCTCGGTAAGTCGCGACGGCGACGTCGTGGCGAAACTGCGGGTGGGCGACATGGTGGGCGAGCGAGCCCTGGTCACCGGCGAACCCCGCAATGCGACCGTCACCGCAATGATGCCGGTCACGGCGTTGTCCTTTGACCGGAAGCAGTTCGGGTGGCTGCGGTTTGAATCAGAAAAGGTGGAGCGATTGAGTGCCGACCTGGTTCTCACTCGCGTCTGAGACGAACCCCACGAACGTGACGGATCTACTGCGCCAGCGGCGGAGCTTCGTAGCCGCCAATCACCTCACTGAGACAGCGGGCGAACGCCAACGCTGTGTGGTCGTGCAGGTGGGGCGCCACAACCTGCATGCCTACCGGTAGTCCCGCCTCGGTGCGGCCCACCGGGGGTGTGGTCACCGGGAGATAGGCGCTGCCAATCAGCGTGTTCCAGCGCAGCTGCTGCCGGTAGGGCATGTTGTTGTGGTCGGCGAGTACGGCGGTCTCCCAGTTCGACCCTTCGGTCGAGTGCACATGTTTGAACGCTGGGGTGGGAGTCACCGGACACAGCAGCACGTCAACCTCGGAGAAGAACTCGGCCCATCGCTGACGGAGCACGCCCCGCTCACGGTCCATGACATCCCATTGGCGGTGCGACATTCCGTCACCTCCGGACCCGGCGGGGGCCGCAGCCTCAAACGCGTCGTTGTCGGCGATGTCGGTTGCTGCTCCTATCAGAACTGATCCGTCGATCGACGCCGTCAGCGGGTCCAACTGCGGTCGACGGTCCCGGTCGATCCGAGCACCCGCTTTCTCCAATGCCGAGACCGCCCGCACCAGTACGGCAGCCACCTCAGGTTCCACCGGGCAGAACTCGTCGTCAAGCCAGGCAACAACCCGGAAGTCTCCGAGCTCGCGGCCCTGGGCCGGTGGAAGATCGAGTTTCCAGCCGACGGCATCGTCGGCGTTCGGGCCGGCCAACAGGCCGAAGAGGAGCTCCAGATCATCCAGTGAACGGGCCATCGGACCGAAGACGTTCAC
>Ga0114953_1002291_pt1 | contig 13381 bp, 15 predicted proteins | sample SidtaG_FD_87298 | JGI IMG/M metagenome (GOLD analysis project Ga0114953, IMG submission 87298) | Marine algal microbial communities from Sidmouth, United Kingdom - Sidmouth_Male2 metaG | ecosystem: Host-associated > Algae > Red algae > Unclassified | place: Sidmouth, United Kingdom | collected...
CCAGAGCACTTATTGTTAGTACTTGAACAATACGGATAATCAACATTATTCTTCTCCGTTGGTCTTTCAGTCAAAATAGAGTTAATACGCCATTAGATGATTGATACCGATCAATATCCAACAGTAGATTCTGAGCTTTGGAATAGCGAAATAGTTATGTCCTATAGAATTGTTTTTCGTGTTATCGCTAATTGCTCCACTCGTTCTCAGGCTGAGACGGTGAATGCGAGTGAGTGTTAGTGTGTGAATGTGAATGTGAATGTGAATGTGAATGTGAATGTGAATGTGAGTGTGAATGTGAGTGTGAGTGTGAATGTGAGTGTGAGTGTGAGTGTGTGCGAGAACTGTACTGATAACTAACACACTAGCAAGTGCTCGCATTGAAGCTGATGCGACTACAACCAAAATCACATTATCAATTGTCTCTTGTCAATACTAAAGGTGTAGATAAGCGTACCGTATCGCCACAAGACCTCAATTTTTCTAGCACGAGGTATTGCCGTGAGCAAGAAACTGAAGCGCATCGTTGTGGCTACTGTTGTTATAGCAAGCACAGCTTACTACTATCTGACACTTCAAGAAGATCAATTCTTAACTGATGGGCTCGCATCAGGCAATGGGCGAGTCGAAGCAGTCAGGTAGACGTATCCACCAAATTTTCAGGACGTGTCGAGGAGATTCTTTTTAAGGAAGTCGATCTTGTCGAGGTTGGCCAGCGTGTCGCCAGCATGGACATATCTCAGCTCAAGGCACAACAGCACCGCGCTGAGGCTGACATAGCCAGTGCGCAAAGCCAGGTTGCTGCAGTTCAGACGCAGGTCGTGGTGGCAAAATCAAAGCTGGAACTTGCAGAAAAAGAACTCGCGCGTACTAACCAACTCATCTCCAACGGTACGATATCGAAACAATTGTACGACATCGGCAAGACAGAGCGTGATGTAGCCGTTGCAAGCCTAGCAGGTGCTGAAGCTAATCTAGTGTCAGCTCAACGCAATGTCGATGCCGCTAAGGCGGGTGGCGAAGAAGTATCCGCCATGATCTATGACGCTGAGCTGACGTCAACAATTTTTGGACGTGTGCTTTATCGTTTAGCTGAGCCCGGCGAAGTAGTGGAGGCTGTTTGAAAGATCCTGACACTGGTGGACTACGATAACATCTACATGGAAGTCTTTCTTCCTGCCCATCAGGCGCATCTGGTGAAAAAACGCTCATAACTGCGCTACTGCCTCATCTAAATCTGGTACTCGATCACGTAGTTGATCCATGTTGAGCAGCGGACTAATACCGAAACCATGAATATGTGTAACGTTGTTGATTCGCACTACCATTGCGCACGGTCTTTTCTCTGCGCTGACCCAACCGCTATGTCCAAGCACAGAAGTAGAGCCAAAGACAAAGGTTTGATCAATAAACAATATTGACACACTGCCTACCTTAACCCGGCGGCCAGCTTGCCATCTTACCGTTTTGGTACACTCACTCATGCCTGCGTCTTCCTACATAAACCTGTAAAAGCAATGAGGGAGAAAGCACGAAACGAACTAACACCGCCACTAATTGCAACGGAACAAACACGATGCGGCTACTCAGATCAAAGTCCACTACAGCATTCATAAAGTCTGGCTCAATATTTACTTGCCAATTTTGAACCGCTTGCAATGTTGTGTTCAAAGGTCCTAGCCAAGCCCATAGCCGCCCTGTATCTGCTGGATCATCCAACCCTAGGCGTAAGCGCAAACTGAGTTCACGAAAGTGAATCGCGCGGAGAAGTTCCATCGCAAGACGAAATAGGCGGCGATAAAACAACCTGCTTCTGAATACAGACTCTGACTTTTTCTTACGCCCTATTTTTCTCTCACGCCTATTCTTTAACCAGATTCGACGGTTTGGATTATTGTCTGTACGTTCTGATGATTGACTGTCCGCAAATGTATCTAATGAAACCTGGAATCGAATCAGACCGTACAACCAGCGAACCGAAAGCTCGGTGTTATAACCATCGATGCCACAACTCCTTATGGCCAGTTGCACAGGCACAGAAAGCAGCAACAAAAAAATGGCTAACAAGACGAAAATAGTGCTAACCACGCTCATGAGCGGCGCACTTATCAATCAAATGCCTTTTAATCTGGTGTGGACTTTGTAGGTGCAAACTTCACAGCCGCATCCGCAACTTTTTCGACCAAGGAGGCGCTGGCACCTTTCACTGACTCAACAATCACGCCATCGTCGTTAACAACAACGACCGCAATTGGTTTTACACCACCACCACCTCCAGTACCGCTACCATGCCCAGTGCCTTTTTTCGGGTCGTTGCCTTCACCACTTCCCACTCCAAATCCGAATCCAATACTGACCAAAGGAATCACAGTATTGCCGTTCACAATGATTGGCTCACCTACCACAGTTTTAGTATTTAACAGTCGTTCAATCTCGCCGATCGACTTGTTAAACAAAGTCTCTATGTTCATCCTGCTACCCTCGCTTATTAGACCGAATAGTCAATTACATGGAGTTGACTCTTAGGCTCTGTTGAATGGCAATATTCGATTTGCAACGCACGCGAATGAAGATCTCATAAGTATCAATAGATTCAATTGATACAGGTCAGCATTTCAATACCGCATCTTAATTCCCTACTGTGCTTGCGACTCGTAGTTTCGTAGACCCATCAATTACACAGAGCGCAGTGTTATGGAAAAGTGAACACTGGATACTCCGGGCAGCGATGTGACTAATTCATTATTGATATGAGTCAATCGCGTACTGATGCTGTTCAAGCACACTCCGCTAAGCATATATAGTCATCATAGGAAGGAAGGTTGATCATCGAGTGCCAGACTTTTTCAACATGAAGTTCTCGACATCACCGCAGCACAATGGATAACCAATCTACAAAGAAGAGCGATGGCATTATTTCTACACGCTGAGCATCTGCGGTGCTTGTGGCGGCCCGATGAAGGCGACGCGTCCCGGATTATCGCCGAAAGTCGGACCAAAGTATCGAAGATTCGTTCGTGATCGGCAAGATCCTGTCTCACCTGGAGGCCAGGTATTGTTTACAGGGGCCAGAAGATCGCCGGCCTGTGCTTTGTCCTGAATCCGGCCAGGAAATAGCAGAAAAGTTACTGTGTCAGTTGCTCGAAAGCCCCATAACGAAATGGATAAGTCGCGCCCAGCCGCAACTTGATGGTGCGAAGTAGTTTTTGTGGGTGTGATAGGAAGGTTGGTTGTCAAGCTTGAGTAACAGACTCTGCAAATCCTAATGCGTATCGGATTATCCTATAAGCCCATGTCCAGGCCAGCCAAGAAAAAGACGATGCGCGAAATTAAGAAAGTTCAGCGCCCATAGGTTTTGCTTTTACGGTAATGTAACTGAGTACTCCGAGCTCACCCAGATAAACCGGTAGTTGATGTGTGGTATTGGGGTGAAAAAATTTGCGCCGCTCGGCGTAGGAAAAACAAAACTCTTTTGGCATAGTCATCATCAGGATTGATTTTTCTTGAGTAGTGAGCTAATCGCTGCCGCGTTGTATCTGATCGTTACGTAGAAGTGTGCTCTAGGGCGCTCTCTGTCCTATTGATGGGAAGTAAGTTTTCTGGATTTTATAAAATATGAATGGACATATAACAGGTAGCAGAACAGTAGTCCTCGATACAGAAACCACCGGCCTGGACACCCGCGACGGACATCGCATTATCGAGGTGGGCTGTGTGGAAATGGTCGAGCGCAGGCTCACGGGCAATAATATGCATGTGTATCTTCAACCCGATAGGGCGATAGATGCCGGGGCTATGGCCGTGCACGGAATTACTAATGAGTTTCTGGCGGATAAGCCGCGTTTTGCCAATGTTGCAGAGGAGCTTAGAGACTACCTGTTGGGCGCTGAACTCATCATTCACAATGCAGATTTTGACGTCGGATTTCTAGAGCATGAATTTGCCTTGTGCGATATGCCTCTGGAGCTCAGACGTGTTTGTAAAGTCACCGATACCCTGGCGATGGCCAGAAAACAATTTCCGGGACAGAAAAATAATCTGGATGCCTTGTGTAAACGTCTGGCGGTAAACAACTCACACCGAACCTTGCATGGTGCGTTGCTTGACTCCGAGATTCTTGCTGACGTATACCTTGTAATGACTGGCGGGCAAACCGCGTTAGTGCTCGATCAGGACAGTGCGCCTGGTTCTGTCAGCGTCGATCTGACGGCAACGGTGGATGTTAGCCAGCTGCAGCTTGTCAAGGCAGGGGATGTTGAGATATCGGCTCACGAGGAATGGCTGGAACGCTTACGCAAGAGCGAGGACGGTTGTGCCTGGGATCGTGTGCACTAGCTATTTGACCGACGAACAACGCAGCTTCGTTCGACGCATGGATGGCCAGAAATGTGATTTTGTTTTGTCTCCAGCCCTTAGTGCCCGTCCCACAATAACTTGAGCATCTCAGGCGCCCATGCATCTCGCCCCGCTGCGTTGTTCGGCGGTTGCATAGCCCGCTATTCGCCCTTCTCACGCCTTGCTTGACGAGCGCCTGAGCACCTGAGATGCTCAATTTATTTTGGGACGGACCCTCAGGGCCGTTAAAAGCAACCTAATCACACAGGGGGGCGTGAGTCTCAGAACTGTATGAACATCAACACTTTCAGGAAACTCGCGCGCGAGTCTGGCAGGTACCTGTTCGTCAAGCAGCAGCTTCATTTCCTGAAGTCAATTGATGCAAGGCGTGTTCAAGAAGGGCGGTAGCCTGTTTACGACTCACAGACGGAAAATCTTCGAGGAAGACTTCAAGGCTATCTCCGGCTTCCAGGTGTTCAAAAAGAATACGAATAGGCACACGTGTGCCACAGAATACCGCTGTACCGTTAAGAATCTCAGGGTCTTTGTGAAAAATTTTCTCTAACATATTCTCAGCCTCTGAGGTCATTATACAGCGGATTAGTGACTGATAGTTTCACCTATCAAACGACAGGATGGGGCCTGTCAACGCCTGACGGCAGGGCAGAATGCAGGGACAGTCGAAATGCATAGTTTATTTTGTCTCCAACCCTTAGTGGGTCCTGACCACGCGCGCCTTGTCACGCTGCCAGTCGCGATCCTTGATTGAGGCGCGTTTGTCGAATTCCTTTTTACCCTTGCCGATGCCTATCTCAATTTTGACCTTGCCGCTTTTCCAATACATGGACATGGCAACAATCGTATAGCCTTTGCGTTCAACGGCACCTATCAAACGCGATAACTCGCGCCGGTTGAGCAGTAGCTTGCGCGTTCGAGTGTTTTCGGCGACATAGTGGCTTGATGTTGAATTCAGAGGATTGATGTTCGCCCCGTAAAGGAAGGCCTCACCCCTGAGAATCTGTACATAACCATCCACAAGCTGCACCCGTCCTTCGCGCAGGCTCTTGACTTCCCAGCCTTGCAGTACCAGACCTGCCTCGAATTTTTCATCGATCTTGAAATCATAGGTGGCACGTTTATTCCGGGCAATGAGTGCACTGTTTGATACTTTATTGCCGCTCGTCTTATTTTTCTTCGCCATAGCTTTATTATAGGGGCAAAGTTGCCATGCCTAAAGTCAGGATGCCCGATTAGATGCCAAGCATTACACGTTCAGCCCTGGTTTCATACTCGGCTGCCAATATGTACTCCCTGGTGCATGATGTCGCCGCTTATCCGGCGTTTCTGCCCTGGTGTGCCAACGCCTCGGTGGCAGAACAGAGTGAAACCCATCAGTTAGCGACCGTATTCATGGATAAACGTATGCAGGGGCTCAAGTTTACGACACGTAACCGGCTGGATACCGATGAGGCTATTCATATGACGCTGGTGGATGGACCATTCAAAAAATTGCAAGGGGTATGGCGATTTACACCAATTGATGAAAAAGCCTGCAAGGTAGAGCTTGCCATAGAATTCGAATTCAAGAGCCGTGTACTGTCTGCGTTGCTGGGTGGGGCTTTTTCGAAAATCTGCGACACCATGGTTGCAGCCTTCGTAAAACGCGCTGATGAGGTGTATGCAGATACTCATTGAGGTGGTGTACGCTCTGCCTGAGCGGCAACAGTTGAAAACCTTGAACCTGCCAGAGGGTACGTGTGCTCGAGAGGCCTTAAGGCATGTACTGGCAGACGGGCTTGTGGTACTGGATGTCGCTGATGCAAAGCTTGCAACTGCAGAGCTACCCCTGGGGGTCTATGGGCAAAGTGTTCATGATGACTACGTGATGAAAAACGGTGATCGTCTGGAAATATATCGACCCCTGTTACAAGATCCGAAAGAGCGAAGACGCCAGGTGGCAGGGCGTCAGAAGTCCTGGATTGGCGCATCGCCATCGCGCTTTTCCCAGAAGTAGCGCTGTGGCGGCACTTCGCCGCTCTCTACACCCTGATTGTCATCAATGCTGGCCACTTTGTTGTCGACAAACACGATGATACTCTGGCAACCTTGAGGTGGTTGTGCGCCTGGGCAGCAACTTGCGGCGCAGGGGTGTCGAATTTTGGCTTACGGACAGGGTCACAACTGCAGTTGCGCGTCGTGATCTAAACTACCTGGTATCTGGCGATACTTTCATGAATAATATTATTTTCGATAAACGGGTTGATAACTGTCAGTGTTTCGATCGTTTGCTTATGCTGCAAATCTTCGCTGAATAGTACAGAGCACTTCGCTGTCGTTGCAGCTGCAACAATCAACGAGTCATAAAAGCTGAATTGCCAGCGGGAATGTATCTGTAACGCTTTTTCATAGAGTGTTGTTGTGGGAAACACGGTGCATAAAGGTGAGAGAATATCTTGTAAGTATGCAGAAGACTTTGGATACTTCATCGGCACCGCGAACTTTCGAATCGCTACATTGGGAAATTCTTGTACAACCTGATAGCTGATACATCCATGACGCGTACTGAGCGCGTGTTGCACTAGCTGCTGCGAAATTTTCCGCTTGACGCTGTCTTTGTTATCGAAGAGTAGACGATGGTATTGGTATCGAGAAAAAAGCTATCGGTCATTCATCTCGTCTCTGGTAAATTTGCGCCCGTTGGTGCGCACGTCACTTAGCTCGTGCATTAAGTTGAGATAACGCTGCACACGTTGTTCAGCTTCCTTGTCATCCATCGCGTATCCTTCCGGCCAGCGACGAAATTCAGCATTAAGCGTCGTATTTTGGCTTTGCGCCCTCTCTCTGGCTTTTTCAATCAGACGCTCTTCAGCGCTCAACGTAACGTTTTTCATACAACATTCCTCTTGCACTGGTGCAGTGTACACAGCACCAGTGCAACTGAGGTCGTCGATTTGATCTTGATTTATATTGTTGGGTGTGAATCTTAAAATCCTTGCCGGGTGCCAATTAAGCTTAGGGTCCGTCCCGCAATAACTTGGGCACCTGAGATGCTCAGGTTATTTTGGGAAGGGCCCTTACTGCTACCATCCGCGCATCTCTGCAAACATTCGCGTCAGAAGTCCTCAATTGGCGCCTCGCCATCGCGTTTTTCCCAGAAGTAGCGCTGTGGTGGCACTTCGCCGCTCTCTACATCCTGATTGTCATCAATGCTGGCCACTTTGTTGTCGACAAACACGATAGATACTCTTTTTGCTGTTATCGCGTTGCCCGCAGGACCTTGCGTGTATACATAGTCCCATCGATCAGCCTGAAACGGCGTTGCGACAACAGGGGTTCCAATAAGATTTCTGACCAGATCACGCTCCATGCCTACAGTGACACGCTCCAGCTGCTGCTGGTTGACCAGATTACCTTGTTGAATGGTTATTTTATGCGCTCTGGGTAGCCAGAACGGATCGCCGCCGCATGCCGATAAAAGACAAAGCAGCAGTGCACAGATAGCAGCACGCATAGGTAATATCCAAATAGGTTGCATATAGATCAAGGCTAGCAGAGATTGTCAGGACGTGGAGGTTGCAGCATCGAGCATTTCCTGTGCGTGCTGCTGGCTCTTTTTGGTCATTTTTGCACCACCCAGCATGCGTGCAATTTCATCCCGGGTGGCTTTGGCATTGAGGCTGGCTACCGCGGTGTGAGTCTTGCCGTCAACGACCTCCTTGGCAACCTTGAGGTGGTTGTGCGCCTGGGCAGCAACTTGCGGCAGGTGGGTGACACACAGTACTTGAGCGCGGCTGCCCACGCGCCTGAGTAGTTGGCCCACGGTTTCAGCAACGGCACCACCAACGCCGGTATCGACCTCATCAAATACAAGGGTAGGGACAGAGCGCGTATCGAGGGTTGCCAATTGAATGCACAGACTGATTCTTGAAAGCTCGCCACCAGAGGCAACCTTGGCTAACGGGGCTGGCTTGATGCCAGGATTTGGGCTGACTAAAAAGCTAATGGTGTCGATGCCATGCACGCGAGGTTCGCTTTTGTCGCTCTGGATATCGATGTCGAAAATACCGCCTGTCATACTCAAACCTTGCATGGCTTCAGTGATGTTTTTAGCTAACGCTTTTGCATGCTTTTTTCGGTGCCTGGTGAGTTTGGCGGCCTCGCTATTGTAGATGCTTCGAAGCGCCTCGCACTCACGCGTCAACTCATCAAGACTGTTGGCAGGATCGAGTAACTGCTGGTACTCATCACGTAATGACTCTTCAACCTGAGCGAGTTCATTCATCGGACATTGATGTTTTTTTGCTAAGCGATGCAACGCAGCGAGTTTGGTATCAAGCCATTGCAAACGGCTGTCATCGTGTTCCAGCGAACTGATTGAGCTTTGCACGGCCTGTGTCGATTCAGTTACCTGGATGATGGCTGATTCGATAAGGTCGAGGGATTCGCGCAGGCCTCCATCCATGCTCGCCAGTTCTGCAAGGGGCTTGATGGCGTTGTTGAGCGCAGGGTTTGCCTGCTCGTCAAGGCTAGCCAGTACCTCTGCGCCAAGCGCCATGATGCGATCGGTGTTGGCAAGCCATTGATGTTCTGATTCAATATCTCCAATGGCGAGTTTTCCGATATCCAGATCATCAAATTCCTGCAACTGAAAGTTGACAAGATCACATCGTTGTTCGCGGTTTATTGCATCGCTCTCATGATTTAGTAAAGTGTCGGCTGCCAGCTTCCAGGCCGCGAACGCCTTGGCGACTTTATCGCGTTGCCCGGTGCCGGCCACGGTATCAAGCAGACTACGTTGTTCGGTGTTTTTACCTAGAGTCTGATGCGCGTGCTGCCCGTGAATGGTCACAAGTTGACGACCGAGCTCGCTGAGCATTTGCACAGAGACCGGCACATCATTAATGCTGGCTCTGGATTTGCCGTTGGCATTGAGAGTTCGACGTAGAATACATTCACCCTCTGCATCCAGCTCGTTGCTCTCCAGCCACTGCAAGAGCTCGGGCATATCATCGAGAGTGAATGTGGCGGTAATGTCTGCGCGTTTCTGGCCTTGCTGAATGCTGTCGCTATTGGCCCGACCACCCAGAACCAGCCCAAGTGCCCCCAGAAGTATGGATTTTCCTGCGCCGGTCTCGCCTGTGAGGGCGGTCATGCCTGCATCCACTTCGATCTCTGAGGTGTCGATGATCGCAAAATGACGAATGTGCAAATGGGTCAGCATCGGCCGCTAACTCAGGCCCAATTCAGTTTTTCCCGAAGAATACGATGGTAGTCGTAGTCTTCGGGGTGCAGCATTCTCAGCCGTTCGGAGCTTCGCTGTATATAAACCATGTCTCCCATCATGGCATCCATGTAAACCTGGCCATCGCAGACTACTTGCGCTGCGACCACATCATCATCCCACAGATGCACTCGAATACGTGATTCACCTTCAATGATCAAGGGCCGACTGGTGAGGGTATGCGGGCAGATTGGGTGCACTATCAGGGCATCAATGGTGGGGGCAACAATAGGCCCGCCATTGGATAGGGAGTAGGCTGTACTGCCAGTGGGGGTTGCCACAATCAAGCCATCAGAGCGTTGATGGGTGACAAGTGCATCATCGATGATGATGTCGTAGTCCATTATCTGCAGTCGGTCACGCACCCGAATAACGGTGTCATTGAAAGCATAGGAGTTGGCTACGCATTCGCCGTCTCTAAGCACGCGGGTATGCAGCATGACCCGCATCTCTTCAATATATTCGCCGTTGAGTATGCTCTCCAACGATGAGAGTGCAGCACCGGGCGATACGTCAGCAAGAAATCCCAGTCGGCCCCGATTGATGCCCACCATTGGCACATTGCTGGGCCCCAGTTCGCGAGCAGCACCTAGCAGCGTGCCATCACCGCCAATAACAATGGCCAGATCGCAGTTGCTGGCGATCTCTTCAATCGGTGAGGTTGCACGGTTCTGGACAAGATGTTGTGTGCTTTCATCGAGCACAATAGCCAGGCTATGGCGCTCAAGGCACCTGATAACATCGTTTAATGTATTGGCCGCGCTCTCATCATCGGATTTAACGATCAGGGCAACTCGCGAGAAATTTGTCATCTCGTTAAAGTATCACGAGCTTGTGAAGAGTGCTGTTGATCCTGGCCGCATCACTGTTTGTTTTTCGAGTAGTGCAGCTCGGTAAGGGCATACAAATGGTTCAGGGCATCGCGCGCGCTAAGCCCATCGACATCCAGCTCCGCCAGATAACTGCGCACTGGATCAGGTTGCTCGAAGAGCTCCAATTGGGCAATCCGGGTACTTGCAACCGGTTGACCCGAAGGCATGGGGGCCTCATTAGCAGGCTCATCGATCGGGTTGACGGACTCTAGCTGAGCCAGTTTTTTCCGGGCGTACTGTAACGCATGCGACGGCATACCTGCCAGCTGCGCCACTTGTAGGCCATAACTGCGATTAGTGGCCCCTGCACGAATACGGTGCATAAAGATAATTTTCCCATCGTGCTCGACAGCATCCAGATGCACGTTGGCGATACTCGGATGATCTGAAGCCATGCTGGTCAATTCAAAATAATGCGTGGCAAACAGGCAAAGTGCGCGATTGTGCTCTGCCAGATGTTCGGCGCACGCCCACGCTAGTGACAAACCGTCATAGGTGCTTGTCCCGCGGCCCACCTCGTCCATCAGCACCAGTGACTGATCAGTTGCGTTGCGCAAGATATGTGAAGCTTCGGTCATCTCCACCATGAAAGTGGACTGGCCGCGGGCCAGATCATCCGAGGCACCTATACGAGTAAATATGCGATCAATGGGGCCGATGGTCGCTGAAGTTGCAGGAACATGGCTGCCGGTGTGCGCCAATAGAGCAATTAATGCCGTCTGGCGCATGAAGGTGGATTTACCGCCCATATTGGGACCTGTTATCAGTAACATCCGACGTTGATCGTCCAGATGGATCGGATTGGCTACAAAAGGTTCATCGATCAATGCCTCCACCACCGGGTGACGTCCACCTTCGATGCGCATTCCAGGCGTATCGTCAAGTACTGCCTGGCACCAGTCGTTCTCGCAGGCCATTCTGGCAAAGCTGTTAAGTACATCAAGGGTTGCGAGCACCTGGCCAATGTCACGCAAGCTGGGTAGTTCTGGTTGCAGCTTTTGCAAAATTCCGGAATACAGTTCACGTTCGCGAGCCAGTGATTTTTCACGCGCTCCCAGTACCTTGTCTTCGTGCTCTTTTAGCTCGGGGGTTATGTATCTCTCAGTGCTTTTCAGGGTTTGTCGGCGAATATAGTGTGCCGGTGGTTCTTGTTGTTTGTTGGTTTCAATGTAGAATCCATGCACGCGGTTATAACCGACTTTTAATGAAGCAATACCGGTGGCCTGCTTTTCGCGCTGCTCCATCTCCTTGAGAAAATTGTCAGCATTACTGCTAAGCCCGCGCAGCTCGTCAAGGGTTTCATCATAGCCATCTGCGATGACACCTCCATCGCGCAGAACTACCGGTGGATTTTCCTTGATGGCATTTTTCAACAGGGACGGGCATTGCAGTTCAGTGTTGAGTTGTTCAATGGCGGGCGCTAATGACATCGCCTTGTCGGTAATATCGTTTGCATTATCACCCTGCGTATCTTGAGCTTGTTGCAGCAACTTGACCAGCGCAGGCAGTTCTTCGAGACTCAAACGCAGACGTTCAAGTTCACGCGGTTGAACATTGCCGAGCAACACCCGTGTTGTAATGCGTTCTACATCATGAATACTTGCCAAAACCCTGGCTATGTCGTCGCAGTGCTGCTCCGCCAGCAACAGGCTGACCTGTGACTGACGTTGTTTGATCAGTTGTCGCTGGCGTAACGGTTGTTGTATCCAGGCGCGCAGCTTGCGTGCACCCATAGGGTTCGCAGTGCGATCGATGACACTGACCAGGGTGTGGCTGGCCTGACCTTGCATGTTTTCGGTCAGCTCCAGATGCTTTCGCGTGCCGGGATCGAGCACGATAGTATCCGCTGCGTTTTCCAGTGTTAAAGCGCTAACCTGAAGAACATCGTTGAGTTGGGTCTCACGCGCATAGCCCAGCGCCACAGCAGCAGCACTAATGATTAGTGGTTTATCATCGCAACCGAAGGCCTCCAGATTTCTTACCTTGAAGTGATCGAGCAGGTTTTGTCTTGTGGCTTTTTCATCGAATAGCCATGGCGCTCTTGATCGGCGGGTATAACCTTCCAGCGATGCATTCAATGGGCTGTTTTCGCTTAGCAGCAATTCGGCCGGGTTCAGCCTTGAAATTTCTGCCATGAGACTGGGAAGATCATCAACGCTCATGGCGATAAGATTTCCGCAAGCGACATCCAGCGCGGCAATGGCATACCCCTTGGCACTACCTTTAGCATCACTCTGCGCACTACCCTTGGTGCCACCTTGTGTACCACCTTGTGTACCACCTTGCGCAACACCACCCAGCACACCTTCACTAACACACACCAGCAGCGCTACGTCGCGGGCACTTAGCAAGCTCTCTTCAGTGAGGGTTCCGGGGGTGACAACTCTGACCACTTCACGGGTAACCGGCCCCTTGTTGCTTACTGTGCCAGTCTGTTCGCAGATGGCAACGGATAGCCCCCTGCGGACCAGCCTGCCCAGATAGTTGTCGGCAGCGTGGTGTGGAATACCTGCCATGGGAATTGGGTCGCCACCACTTTTGCCTCGCGCTGTAAGCGTGATGTCCAGAATTTCTGCAGCCCGTCTGGCATCTTCATAGAACAGCTCGTAGAAGTCGCCCATGCGGTAGAACAGTAGGGAATCCGGATGTTGTGCCTTGATGCCCAGATATTGTTGCATCATGGGCGTGTGTACGCTGGTATTCATTGGCATAGTGTACTGGCAATGTGCTCAGAGGCAATCATTGCCGAAGTCGGCAAATGCTACCGCAGAGCGGCATGTCGTTCGCGGATGTGATTAGTTTGCGGTTGTGTTTGGCCGCCAGTGTCTACGCCTGCGTCTATTTGTCAGTGTCTATATATATTAATGGTTATTTGCTGAAGGCCATTTGCTGA
>Ga0114953_1002301_pt1 | contig 13331 bp, 17 predicted proteins | sample SidtaG_FD_87298 | JGI IMG/M metagenome (GOLD analysis project Ga0114953, IMG submission 87298) | Marine algal microbial communities from Sidmouth, United Kingdom - Sidmouth_Male2 metaG | ecosystem: Host-associated > Algae > Red algae > Unclassified | place: Sidmouth, United Kingdom | collected...
TATGGATACACTAGAAAAAGCTGAAGAGTTTGAAAATAGAAAGTTTTCATTTAAAACTACAAGCGACAGGATTTTAGCTGCAAGAGAGGCAAAAGATATCATCCTAGAAGTAAACGAATTATATAAAGAAAAGAAAGATGCTAAACTTATGGATTTAATGAAGCGTCTCACTGCCATAAAACAAAAAATTGAGAAGCGTTTAAAAGGACGTCCACTAACATCGTCATAGAAAATGAGTAGATTAATAGCAATTGGAGGAAGTAAAGGTATAGGCAATGCAATCGTAACGTCTTTGCTTTCTTCTTATGATGAAGTTATAAACATCAGCAGAACGGAACCTGAGCAAAAACATGATAATTTAAAGCATTATTCTTGTGATATCCTTACTGACGAGTTACCCGAATTTGATTCGGTCGATGCTTTGGTATATTGCCCTGGGAGCATTAACCTGAAACCCATTAACCGTTTAAGTATCGATGACTTTAAGAATGATTTTGACATTAATGTTATTGGTGCCGTCAAAGCCATTCAGCATTATTTACCAGCTTTAAAGAAAGGTAATAAGCCTTCCATCTTATTATTTAGCACTGTGGCGTCAAAATTGGGCATGCCCTTTCATGCGAGCGTAGCAGCATCAAAATCTGCAGTAGAAGGACTTACAAAATCCTTAGGTGCAGAGTTAGCACCAACTATAAGAGTCAATGCTATTGCACCCACAGTTACCAACACAGAATTGGCTTCAAAATTATTGCGCAACGATCGTATGGTCGAAAAAATGAACGAGCGACATCCACTTAACAAATTTTTGCAACCAGAAGAAGTAGCGGATATGGCTGCATTTTTATTATCAAACAAAGCAGCATCACTATCTGGACAAATATTTGAAATGGATTGTGGTATTGTGAGCTTTAAAATTTAATTTATGAATCCATTAAAAGTATTTTTAGGAAAACGTAAAAAAGGTTCAGAAAAGGCCTCCGGATCTATTTATGATATAAAAATAAATAGTTTGCACTCTAAGCCAATGAACTTATCAGATTTTAGAGGTAAAAAAATACTCTTCGTTAACGTTGCATCTAAGTGCGCATTTACACCGCAATATAAAGAATTACAAGAACTTCAATTTGCTTACAAAGACGAGCTAGTAGTAATTGGTGTGCCTTGCAATCAATTTGGAAATCAAGAGCCAGGAAACTCAGAAGAGATTCAAGAATTTTGTGAAGTCAACTATGGTGTTTCTTTCTTAATCACTGAAAAAATTGATGTTAAAGGAAGTGAGCAACATCATTTGTACGAATGGCTCACTAAAAAATCGATTAATGGTAATCAGAATTCTACTGTAAAATGGAATTTTCAGAAATATTTAATCGACGAAGAAGGTAAGTTTTTAGAATTCTTCTATCCCATTACAACACCAATGAATTCAAGAATTAGCTCATACATAAAATAACAAAAGATGTTTGGAATATTTAAGAAAAAATCAGAATTAAACAAATTGCAAGAGCAATACGAAAAGCTTATGGCTGACTGGCACAGACTCTCAACCACAAATCGTTCTGAAAGTGATAAGAAATATGCTGAAGCGCAAACCGTTTTAGATAAAATTGAAGCAATTAAGCACCAATAGTTTGAAAAAAATACAGCTTTTAATTCTATTCTTAGCAATCAATTTTGGAGGTTTAGCTCTTGGTAATTGGTTCATGGGTGATGCAGTTACTGGTGAATGGTACAGCAATTTAAACAAAGCACCTTGGACACCTACAGGTTGGGTTTTTGGTGCAGCGTGGACACTTATAATGATTTGTTTTTCTATTTATCTCACGTTTTTGTTTACTATTAGAAATTCAAAATTTATAGCCATAGTTTTCAGTATTGCTTTTATTCTAAACTTCAGTTGGAACTATATTTTTTTCAATCAACGTCTAACACATATTGCACTTGTAATTATTTCGGCACTATTGATGGTTATTATTTATTTTTTTATAAGTTTTGGTGATGGCAAATTAAGTAAGATGAAATATCTACTGCTTCCTTATATAATTTGGTTATGTATAGCAACATCGCTAAATGGATATGTTATTTTTAATAATTAGCTAGCACTACGCTGCGCTAACAATTTTTTAAAATGAAAATATACACTTTACACAAAAAACAAAACTTACCAATTTCAGTAAACGAAGCTTGGGATTTTTTATCAAATCCAGCAAACTTAAAGACCATAACTCCAGATTATATGGGCTTTAATATTTTGTCTGGTGCGGACAGACCTATGTTTCCAGGCCAAATTATTCAATATATTGTCACTCCTGTTATGGGCATAAAAACCAAGTGGGTTACAGAAATCACTCATGTAAAAGATAAAGAATATTTTGTAGATGAACAGCGATTTGGCCCTTACGCATTGTGGCATCACAAACATTTTATAAAAGAGATTGAAGGTGGAGTGGAAATGGAAGATATTATAGATTATAAAGTCCCAATGGGTATTTTAGGTCAATTAGTCCATCCTATTTTAGTAAAACCTAAATTAGAAGAAATTTTTAATTACAGAACAACGAAACTTGAAGCGTTGTTCGGTAAATATTAGTATTGCAAATGAGTAAAAAAATAAACATTTTTTGGTTTAGAAGAGATTTAAGATTAGATGATAATCGAGGGTTTTACGAAGCGCTGAAAAGCAAAAATCCTGTATTACCAATCTTTATTTTTGATTCAGAAATACTAGAAAGTTTACCAAAAAACGATCCTCGAGTTACTTTTATCTTTAACACGCTGCAAGACATGCGTAACCAACTTCAAGACAAATATGATAGCAGTATTGCGATGTATCATGGTAAACCAGAAGACATTTACAAACAACTTGTAAAGGATTACACTGTAGAAACAGTTTTTACCAATCATGATTATGAACCCTATGCTACAAAACGAGACCAAGAAATTAAAGCGCTATTAGACAAAAGCGGTATTAAATTTAAAACCTATAAAGACCAAGTTATTTTTGAAAAAAATGAAGTCGTCAAAAAAGATGGTGATCCCTACAGAGTTTACACTCCTTATATGCGCACTTGGAAAGAAAAATTTAAAGCCATAGACTTAGAAATTTTCTATACCAATTCATATTTAGATAATTTAATTAAGCATAGTCGTTTACCAAACTTAAGCCTATCTGATATAGGTTTTGAAAAATCTTTGCAAGAAATTGCTCCTTACGAAGTCACTCCGACGCTGATTCAAACGTACCAGGATACTCGTAATTTCCCTGCAAAGGATGGAACATCGCGCTTAGGTCCACATTTACGTTTTGGAACTGTAAGTATTCGTAAAGTGGTAAAAAAAGCAATAGCAGAGACCAATGAAATATTTTGGCAAGAATTAATTTGGCGTGAATTTTTTATGCAAATCCTTTGGCACTTTCCACATACAAAAGATAATTCTTTTAAATCTAAATACGATAGAATTGAATGGAGAAATAATGAAGACGAATTTAAAAAATGGTGTGAAGGTAAAACTGGGTATCCTCTAGTTGATGCAGGTATGCGACAATTAAATGAAACAGGTTTTATGCATAATCGTGTGCGTATGCTAGTTGGTAGCTTTTTATGTAAACATCTTCTGATTGATTGGCGTTGGGGAGAAGCATATTTCGCACAAAAATTACACGATTATGAAATGTCGAGTAACGTTGGCAATTGGCAATGGGTTGCAGGTTCTGGTGTAGATGCTTCTCCCTACTTTAGAATTTTTAATCCTACCACACAAATTGATAAGTTTGATAAAGACAGAAAATATATTAAAGAATACGTGCCAGAATTTGATACTGATGACTATGTCGAAAAAATGGTTGACCATAAGGACGCAAGAGAACGTTGCTTAAAAACTTATAAATCTGCATTAAATTAACAGTTAGATTATTAATTTTTAAAAATTTTAATAGTTTTATGCAATAAATAAAACACATTAACGTTAATATGTTTAAGACGCCCAACGTCTTACCGAAATAACCATTTCAATAAACAATTTTTAAAAGCTCTGATTAGTCATCAGAGCTTTTAGCTTTTACAGCAAAACCGAAGCATAACATTATGTTAAAAGGACTAATTAAAGTTTGATTAACTTTAAAGCACTAATTTAAAAAATCAAAACAATATAAATACTTGGGATATTGCTAAAAAATGGAAAGAAATGTGCAATGAAGGTAAAAACCTAGAATGCATTAACGAACTTTACGCTGAAAATGTAACTAGTAAAGAAATGCCAGGAATGCCAGGCGGTGATCTTTCTGGAAGACAAGAAGTTTGGAATAAAAATAAAGAATGGCTAGATAATGTTACAGAATTTCATAGCAGTTCTATCAGCGAACCACTTGTAGCAGGAAACCACTTCACCTCAAAAATGGATTTTGATGTTACCTTTAAAGACAGAGGAAGACAACAAATGGAAGAACTTGCCGTATTTGAAGTTAAACATGGGAAGATTGTAAGTGAGCAGTTTCTGTATTCTATGGAATAGTTTAGTGCGTTATTGAAAAGCAAAAAGTGTAAAGGGAGTTCTTTAAAAATCCTTTTACACTTTTTACTTTTTAATTCATACTCTAGTTTCCTTCCAAACGTTCAATCTTAGCTCCGATGGCTCTCAAACGTTCTGCTATGTTTTCGTAACCTCTATCTATTTGTTCAATATTATGAATTGTAGATGTTCCTTTTGCAGACAAAGCCGCAATTAATAAAGATACACCTGCTCTAATATCTGGAGAGGTCATGGTTGTCGCTTTTAAAGTCGATTTAAAATCGTGACCAATAATAGTTGCTCTATGCGGATCACAAAGAATAATCTTTGCTCCCATATCTATTAACTTATCCACAAAGAACAAACGGCTTTCAAACATTTTTTGATGCACTACTGCACTGCCTCTTGCTTGCGTTAAAACTGTAAGGATAATACTTAACAAATCTGGAGTAAATCCTGGCCAAGGCGCATCTGCAATAGTTAAAATAGAACCATCTATATAACTCTGAACTTCGTACCCATTAGTATGAGCAGGAATGTAAATATCATCTCCTCGACGCTCAACCGTTATTCCTATTTTTCTGAAAACGTTAGGTATCTGCCCTAAATCATCCCAACTTACATTGGTAATGGTTAATTCACTTTTTGTCATTGCAGCTAAACCGATCCAACTACCAATCTCAATCATATCTGGTAGCATTCTATGGTCTGTTCCACCTAATGAATCGACACCTTCAATAATTAACATGTTAGATCCGACACCAGAGATTTTTGCTCCCATTCGGTTTAACATCTTACATAATTGCTGTAAATAAGGTTCGCATGCTGCATTATAAATTGTAGTCTGACCTTCAGCTAGGACTGCAGCCATAACAATATTTGCTGTTCCTGTCACCGAAGCCTCATCTAAAAGCATATATGTGCCTTTAAGTCTGTCTGCCTCCACTCCATAAAACAAATCTTCTTTGTTATACCGAAATTTTGCTCCAAGATTAATAAATCCTTCAAAATGTGTATCTAAACGACGACGACCAATTTTATCACCTCCTGGCTTAGGAATATAGCCACGTCCAAAACGTGCCAATAATGGTCCAACTATCATTATAGAACCTCTTAGTCCTTTTCCGTCTTCTTTAAATTCAGCTGACTCTAAGTATTTTAAATTGACTTCATCTGCTTTAAACGTATAAGAGCCTTTTCCTAATTTATTGATTTTTACTCCTAACTTTTTTAATAAAGCAATGAGCTTATTGACATCAATAATATCTGGAATATTATCTATCTTAATTTCGTCTGCAGTTAAAAGAACTGCACATAAGATTTGTAAAGCTTCGTTTTTTGCTCCTTGAGGCTGAATTTTACCTTTTAATTGGTGGCCTCCCTCTATTTTAAATGTTCCCATACGTTTTTAGTAACGTTTTCTGTTATTGGAATATTTTTTCTTGTTGTTATTCTTTTTGTTTGAGTTGCTTTTGCTCTTATTGTTACTATATTTAGATTTAGAACGCATCAAACTACTAGAATCACTTAATTCTTCATCACTATTCTTAAGGTCTAATTTTCCGTGAGACAGCTCATACAAATGATTAAAAATTACTGCGTCTTCAACCGTATCCTTGTTCCAGTTAAGAAAACACTTTTTCATATGATTAGCTATAGTAAATTTTAAAGCTTCTTTTAATTCTCCCTCTTCCCAATTCACACACACGTCGATCATAGTCTTAATATTGTTCCCATAAAAACGATATTTGGGATGATTCTGTGGATATTTTAAAACTTCTGGTCTTGCCTGTATTTCTTCTTTTGAAGGTAATCCATAAGGCGATTCTACATCAAAATCAAAATCAGCCATAATAAATAACTGATCCCATAATTTGTGCTTAAAATCTGGTACATCCCTTAAGTGCGGTTGTAGATTTCCCATTACAGAGATAATCGCATTGGCTAACTTATTGCGTTCTTCTTTTGTTTCGCGAGACTTGGCATAATTAATCATCTTTTGTAGATGACGTCCGTATTCTGGAATAATTAAATGTTCGCGTTCTGTGTTGTATTCTAAATCGTCAATCAAAATTGTAAATTGTGTAGTAAATTATTATATAACCCGAAGTCTCTAGGTTTCGCTGCAAAGTACAAAAAAATAAGAAATCTAACCGAAATATTATAGAGAAATTACTCCCTCAACTTTTTCTGTTACTTCCTTATATTTAGCAATAACTGCTTCCGGGTTTTTCATCCTAAGGTTTATAGAAACACTTGTGTATTTACCGTTTTTAGATTCTTTGGTATTAATTACGGCTCCTACATCGTTAAAAAGGTCTTCAATGTCTTTCACTCCTCTACCTTTAGAAACCACTATAAATTTATATAAATACTCTGTAGGCCATAGCGCAGTATCGTATAATTGCGCTTTTAACTTGTCGTAAAATTCGTCTGTTTTTTTAGAGCTATCCATATTTAAATTTTTCAGGTGCAAAGATACGCTTAACTTTACATTTTTCAATTAAATTTACGATCACGAATTTTACCGCAAAAATTTTGCCAATTTATCTCGTATTTGACCAAAACCTAAAGGCTTAAATTAGATAAATTCATAACAAATTTTTTAAGTCAAATAGTATTAGTTTATTTTTTAAATAAAAATATTGCCAATTTGAATCCAAACAAAGTCGTTATAGCTGGTGGTCCAGGAACCGGAAAAACATCAATCATAAACCATTTAAAGGAACGTGGTTTTATTTGTTATGATGAAATCTCTAGGGAAGTAACGCTTCAAGCCAGAAAAGATGGCATAGAACAATTATTTTTAACGGAACCACTTCTGTTTAGCGAAAAACTTTTAGAAGGTAGAACGCAACAGTTTTATAATGCTGAAAAAGAAAGTGAAAACACAGTGTTTTTAGACAGAGGTTTACCAGACGTTTTGGCATATATGGATTACGTAGGCGATACGTATCCTAAACATTTCATAAAAGCCTGTGAAACTCATAACTACGATTATATTTTTGTTTTAGCGCCTTGGCAAGAGATTTTTAAAAGTGATAGTGAGCGTTACGAAAGTTTTGAGCAAGCGATAGATATTCACCAGCATTTAATAAATACTTATAAGCGTTTTGACTATAAATTGATTGATGTACCCTTCGGAAGTATAACAAATAGAGCTGATTTTATTCTAGACTCCTTAAATTTGCAGTAATGCACCCTTTAGAAGTTTTAGAACGGTATTGGAATCATACATCCTTTAGACCATTACAAGAAGACATTATCACAGCGGTTATAGATAATGCAGACACTTTTGCACTACTACCAACTGGTGGTGGAAAATCCGTTTGTTTTCAAATTCCTGCATTAATTAAAGACGGTATTTGTATTGTTGTTTCTCCTTTGATTGCCTTAATGAAAGATCAAGTGAGTACTTTAAAATCAAAAGGAATTAAAGCAATTGCATTCACATCTGGCATGTCTTACAAAGATTTAGATACGCAGTTAGATAATTGTATTTATGGCAACTATAAATTTTTATACCTCTCACCAGAACGTTTACAACAGCCTTTAGTACAAGAACGTATTCAGCAAATGCAGGTGAATTTAATTGCCGTAGATGAAGCGCATTGTATTAGTCAATGGGGAAATGATTTTAGACCAGCTTATAAAAACATTAGCGTTTTAAGACAAATGCATCCGCATGTTAATTGTATCGCACTTACGGCTACGGCAAAGCATAATGTGATTGATGATATTATTGAAAATCTAGATTTCGTCAACCCAAAAATTTATAAGGCCTCTTTCGCAAGACCTAATATAGCTTATAGTGTGGTGCACACTGACGATAAATTATTTCAACTAGAGCACCTTCTAAAAACTTACCAAGGGTCATCAATTATCTATGTTCGAAACCGAAGAGCAACGACTGACATTCATAAGTATTTAGAAACAAAAGGCTTTTCCACAACCTTCTATCATGGAGGCATTACAAACAAAGAAAAGCAAGAGCGCTTACAACAATGGACAGACGGCCAAAAAGAGATTATAATTGCAACAACGGCCTTTGGAATGGGAATTGACAAGGCTAATGTAAAAACCGTAATCCATTTTAATCTACCCGAAAGTTTAGAGAGTTACTACCAAGAAGCCGGAAGAGCTGGTCGCGATGGTAACGATGCTTATGCTATTATCTTAAAACAACATATAGACGAAGATCATTTACGTCATCAATTTTTAAGCACCTTGCCTTCGGTTGAATTTGTAAAAACAGTCTATAATAAGTTAAGCAACTATTTTCAAATTTCTTACGGAGAAGGAGAAAACAGTTTGCATCAATTCGATTTTAAAACGTTCTGTAATACCTATAAATTAAAAGCTAGTATTACTTATAATGCACTTTTGATACTTGACAGGAATGCAATTATAGCACTGACACAACATTTTAATTTTCGGACCAAAATTCAATTTTTAACTACCAATGCTGTTTTGTTCAATTATCTCGAAACACATTTAGATTTAAATATTCTGGTTAAAGTACTCCTGAGGACGTATGGAGGAATTTTTGATTATGAAACTAAAGTGAATCTTAACCTTATTATCCATAAAGCTAATCTTTCAGAAAAACAAATTATAGAGCAATTGCAACGATTAGAGAACGATGAAGTGATTAGTCTACAAATGGCAAATACAGATTCTGAAATTACATTTTTAAAACCACGAGAAGACGCTATAACTATTAACCCAATCGCAAAAACCATTGCGCAGCAACATCAATTAAAGCATAAGCAAATTGATGCTGTACTTAATTATATTGAAAATGATTCAGTTTGTAAAAACCAGCAGTTATTAGCTTATTTTGGTGAAAAGATTAAAACTAATTGTGGTAAATGTTCGGTTTGTAAGGCTAAAAAACCTGATAGAGATAGTACGTCTAATAAAAGCATTTCTCAACAAATATTAACTACTTTACAAGGAGAAGATTTATCTTCGCGACAATTACTACAGATTATTCAATGTTCTGAAAAAGATATTTTAAAATCACTTTCTGAACTCATTGAGACCAAAAAAATTAAAATCACAAACGCAAACACCTATTCCTTAATATGAGTACAAAACGAGATCTAAGGATTGTTTTTATGGGCACACCAGATTTTGCCGTGGCCACCCTAAAATCACTTTTAGACCATAATTATAATGTAGTTGGTGTCATTACTGCTCCAGATAGACCAGCAGGTCGTGGGCAGAAATTAAGAGCTTCAGCCGTAAAACAATTTGCTTTACAACATAATTTGAATGTTTTGCAACCAAAAAATTTAAAAGCCGAAAAGTTTATTGAAGAACTAAAGGCCCTTAATGCTAATCTACAAATCATTGTTGCATTTAGAATGTTACCCAAAGTGGTGTGGCAAATGCCAGAATACGGCACGTTTAATCTTCATGCATCTTTGTTACCTCAATATAGAGGAGCAGCACCAATTCATTGGGCACTTATTAATGGTGAAACAAAAACTGGAGTTACTACCTTCTTTATAGATGAAAAAATTGATACAGGAGCGGTAATTCTTAGCCAGGAAACGGCTATTAGACAAGACACAACTGTGGGAGAGCTTCATGATGAATTAATGACAGTAGGAAGCCAACTCGTAATCAAAACCGTAAAACAGATTGAAGCAGATTCGGTAACCACCACAATTCAACTCCAAACAGAAGATTTAAAGACGGCTTATAAACTCAATAGAGCTAATTGTAAAATAGATTGGTCTCAACCTATAGACATAATATATAATAAGATTAAAGGTTTAAATCCGTTTCCCACGGCTTGGTGTTATTTATATAATGAAAACGCCACCAAAGTTGCTGTAAAATTATATGCCATAGAAAAAGAACTTGAAACTCATAATTATAATATCGGCTCTATATTGACTACAAAAGATGAGTTAAAAGTCGCTTGTAAAGGAGGTTATATAAAAATTCTAGAAATTCAGCTTCCTGGAAAGCGAAAAATGGATGTAAAATCGCTCTTAAATGGTTATCAATTTTCTGCATCTTCAAAACTGCTCTAAACCCTTATTCTCATTGGTTTTATGAAAACTCCGACAAAATGCACTTCCTTTATTAACAAATGCTATGACTTATCAACAAAATGCCGTATTTCCCTTGCTATTACTTGTGTAGCTTAATATTCCTAATAATTTTGTGTTAGGATTTTTAATAACTACTATTTAAAAACCGATTTTTTAACAATTTAAATTTAAAATTTTATGAACAAAACAGATTTAATCAATGGAATGGCAGAGAATGCTGGAATTACAAAAGCAGCTGCAAAAAAAGCATTAGACTCTATGTTAGTAGATATCGAAGGGTCTTTACAAAAAGGTAACAGAGTATCTTTAGTAGGTTTTGGTTCTTGGTCAGTTTCTAGAAGAGCAGCAAGAGACGGAAGAAACCCACAAACAGGTAAGACTATAAAAATCAAAGCAAAAAATGTAGTGAAATTTAAGGCAGGTTCTGACTTAAGTAGCGCTGTAAACTAAAACATTTTTAGTTTAAAAATTAGAGCCTGCTCAATGAGCAGGCTTTTTTATGCTATTATTTTGAGTCCTATAGTTGTTTTTTTAAGAAAAATACCCTAGATTTAGTTACGTCTAACGTATAAATCAAAAAATGGCTAAACCCGAAAAAGGTAATTTGCTTATTGCTGAACCATCTATAATCGGTGATATTTCATTTAATCGTGCTGTGATTCTTTTAGCAGATCACAATGCCTTGGGATCGGTTGGTTTTATACTTAATAAACCGTTAGATTATAATCTTAAAGACCTTGTTGATGGTACAGAATCAGATTTTACAGTTTACAATGGTGGTCCTGTAGAACAGGATAATCTCTACTTTATTCACAAATCACCTGAGTTAATTCCTAATAGTATAGAAATATCGAACGGTATATTTTGGGGAGGAGACTTTAGTGTTGTTCTGAACCTAATTAACGATGCTAAAATTTCACAAGACGATATTCGGTTCTTTTTGGGTTATTCTGGTTGGGATGAGAAGCAGTTAGATAACGAACTACAGTCTAACGCTTGGTTGGTATCAGAGAATGTATATGATAATGACATTATTGCAAAATCATGCAATTCGTTTTGGCGCGAGAAAATGCTAGAACTTGGAGGAAATTATAGCATCTGGTCTAATGCGCCTGAAAATCCTAGTTATAATTAGGGAAGTTGAAGTTGAAAAATTTAAATTTTCAACTTAATCTTAAATTAGTATTAAGCCTAGCAACGATTTGCTGTGCAAAATCAATTCCATAAGTCTTTTTTCGATATTTGGTAATAGGTACAATTCCTTTAATAACGTTGGTTATAAATAATTCATCTGCTTTTTGAAGTTCAAACGGACTTATAGACGCTTCTTCTATAAACAAATCCATATCCTTAGATAATAATTCTAAAATTTGCTTTCGCATCACACCTTTAAGACAACCATCTTCTAGAGGTGGTGTTTTAATTTTATCACCTTTTACTAAAAACAGATTTCCGTTTAGAGCTTCAATTACATTCTTATTAGTATTAAGTACCAAACAGTTATCGAAATCATTTTCTTTAGCATAAATGCTTCCTATGACTTGAATGGCTTTATTATTAGACTTTAATCCAGATAATAAACCTGGAGCCATAAAGTAATCTTTATATAAATCTACAATGCAAGTTGCATTTTTATCAATTGTATAAAACGGATTTGTATGTGGTTCTGCTATGATATTAAAATTCACTTTAGCATCAACAGATGGTAAATATTTACCACCTTCTCCTCTATCCACATTTAAACGTACACGCGCAGAAGCTTTTGATAAATCATTAGCCTCTAGCGTTTTCAAGATTTCGGTTTCAAGAAATTCCATAGTAAAATTCATAGGAATATCCATACGTAGTATTCGCATCGAAGACATTAATCTAAAATAATGATCTTCCCAAAAGAAGATTTTTCCGTTAACTACTTTTAGTGTTTCAAAAAGCGCATCTCCATATTTGTAACCTCTGTTTTCAGTACTCAGTTTTGCGTCGGTTGGTAAAATAAGCTTGCCGTTAAAATTTATCATAAAAAAATCTCGATTTAGTTTAAAAAATAAATCGAGACAAATATATAATAGTTGTTTTAGTTACACTTATCTAGAACCCAAAACTTGTTTTAGACTTCCAATTTGATTGGTCCAAAGCATTTTACCTTCATCAATTTCATCGTCTTCAGCAAAATCGGTGACCATTAAAGAGACATCCTTAGTAATCTCATCGACTTGAATTCGGATTTCAAAATAATTAGATGCACCATCTTCATCATCTTCTAGCCATCTAAATTTTACACGTTCCCCATTTTTTTTACTCAATAGTTTGGCTTGCTCTTCTGAGCCATCCCAAATAAATGTGAATAATTCTCCACGAGAATTTACATTATCTGCAAACCACTCTGATAAACCTGAAGGTGTTGAAATATAGGTATATATAAGCGAAGGTGAAGCTTGTATAACAAACTCCATTTCGTATTTAACTTTATCGTCCATAATCGATTAATATTATATGCTCAATATATACATTTAAAGGGCAATTCAAAACTTTAAACTAAAATTATTTTTTTAGAATGTTATTGTTTGTTGTCGTAGAATTTGTTTTTATATTTGCAGCCGCAATTATGGCGAGGTAGCTCATCCCGATAGCTATCTAGAGGTTAGAGCCAAAATAGTAAATGGCGAGGTAGCTCATCCCGATAGCTATCGGGAGGTTAGAGCCAAAATAGTAAATGGCGAGGTAGCTCATCCCGATAGCTATCGGGAGGTTAGAGCCAAA
>Ga0114953_1002307_pt1 | contig 13314 bp, 10 predicted proteins | sample SidtaG_FD_87298 | JGI IMG/M metagenome (GOLD analysis project Ga0114953, IMG submission 87298) | Marine algal microbial communities from Sidmouth, United Kingdom - Sidmouth_Male2 metaG | ecosystem: Host-associated > Algae > Red algae > Unclassified | place: Sidmouth, United Kingdom | collected...
GGAGCTGTGCCAGTAGTAGGTGCCTCTGGTGCCATTATGGGGATATTTATAGCTTTTGCATTTCTATTTCCTAATACTAAACTAATGCTTCTTTTCCCACCCATTCCTATTAAGGCGAAGTATCTGATGGGTGCGTTGGTCTTGTTCGATGTATTTAGTGGGGTAGGTGGCTTTTCTACTGGTATCGCGCACTTCGCGCACCTCGGTGGAGCCATTTGCGGATTTGTGCTTATGCAGATATGGGGTTTTGTTGATTTTAGACGATTTAAATAAAGGTCTAGCTTCTAAGTGCTAGAATCATAAACATCTGCCCAAATTATTACGTTAGAAAAGGGATACCTTTTAGCAGAATAAAAAATGAATAAATTAGATGTTTGAGTCCATTTGGAAAGACGTAAAATATCAGGTCCAAACAGGTAACATGGTTACCCGCTTGGTTATCATCAACGTAGCAGTCTTTGTTGCTGTCAATTTGGTGTGGGCTGGATGCAATGTTATAGGTGGCGACCCTGCGACTTCTGCTAAATATTATGATGCATTTTTACATTGGATTTCTCTTTCTAGTTCTCCCTTATATACACTCACCCATATCTGGGTGGTAATAACCCACATGTTTGTGCATGAAGGATTCTTTCATGTGCTGTTCAATATGCTATTCTTGTATTGGTTTGGTAATATCATGGGAGATCTTATTGGGGACAAAAAGATTTTCCCTTTGTACTTATTGGGTGGATTGGCTGGGGCGCTTGCTTATATGCTTGCGGCACAGTTTATGGCGGTTGGCGGAATTGCTATGGGTGCATCCGCGGCAGTGATGGCTATAGTGGTTGCTTCTGCGATGGTAGCTCCCGAATATAGCATGCGTTTACTTTTTATAGGTGATGTTAAATTAAAGTGGATAGCAGCAGCAGTGGTTTTAATTGATCTCGTCCAAGCAACTGGCAATAGCAATGCAGGTGGTCATGTCGCTCACCTGGGTGGCGCTGTAATGGGATTTCTTTTTATTAGTAATCTTAATGTTGGCCGTGACCTATCTATACCCATCAATAATATTCTAGATAAAATAATTGGATTCTTTGGTGAAAAGAAATTGACCGTTGCTTATAAGAATAAGAACCCTATGAAACGCAATCAACGGGCACATGCTGTCAGCGATGATCGCCTTTCTAATCAAGATCGCTTGGATGCTATACTTGATAAGATAAAGCTAAAGGGATATGAAAGTCTTAGTGAGACGGAAAAAAAATTCTTAGCTGAAGAAAGCAAAAAGTAGTAGCCTCTTTATCATAAACCACTTCCTTGAAAGCGCTTAAGAAGATTTTCATATTAACCAATATCCTACTCTTTGTAGCAACGGTTATGTGTTATCTTGCTCCTTATGTCAATCCTATTAGGGCTTGGATTTTCCCTTTTTTTGCAACCAGTTATTTTTGGTTACTGATCACAAATGTAATGTTCATAGCATTCTGGTGGATGATGAAGAAAAAACTCTGGCTGCTTTCCTTTTTAGCTATACTATTAGGCGTGCAGCATATTGGCTCCTACATAGGTATTTCTTTCAGCAATGCCCAGCCAAACGATCTAACACTAATGACTTATAATGTTGGTGGACAGTTTCAAGGCAAATCTCCCGAAGCCGCTGCTGCAAAGAAAAACGGATTTATAGATTTTATCCGCAAGGGAAATAAACCAGATATCTTGGCAGTGCAAGAGGCAGGGTGGGTACAATTTTATAAAGATAGTCTAGCATATAAAAATCATTATAGTCAAGGAGGCATAGCCATCTTGACTGATTTAGATATTGTCCATAAAGGAAGCATTCCATTTGAAAGTTCTTCTAATCGCCTTATATGGGCAGACGTTAATTACAAAGGAAAAAATTTTCGTTTAGTTAATGTACATCTTCAGTCTAACAAGGTTAGTGACCAAGCTGACGACCTCATCCTTAATGCCGACTTCAAAGAAAAAAAGACATGGCGTAATGTAAAATCTGTGATCAGCAAGATCAAACATGCTACAAAGATGCGCACTCTGCAAACTATAGAGTCAAAAACTTTCATTGACACCTCCTCTTATCCAGTTATACTAGTTGGTGATTTTAATGACACTCCATTATCCTATACCTACAGACATATTTCTAGAAATTTACAAGACGCTTTTTGCAAAAAAGGCAACGGTCTTGGCATAACCTATGCAGGTAATATACCTGGCTTAAGATTAGATTATGTATTGGCTAGTGAAGGCATCAAATTCACTAGCTATGAATGTCCTAAAGTCAACTTTTCGGATCATTATCCCATTCTTTGTCGTTTGAACCTAGGAAGCACGTCAGATCAGTAGTTTCACATGTAATCATTGTTTATAAATTAATATACTTTTGCAGCCATGAATAAAGATTTGGTCATACACAATACTCTAAGTAATAAAAAGGAAACGTTTAAATCCATCATAGAAGGGCATATTGGTATGTATGTTTGTGGTCCTACGGTTTACAGTGATGTACACCTTGGCAACTGTCGAACTTTTGTAAGCTTTGATGTGATCTTTCGTTATTTGAAATATCTGGGATACAAAGTTAGATACGTGCGTAACATCACAGATGTAGGGCACTTAGAAGGGGATGTCGATACAGGGGCGGAAGACAAAATTGCCAAAAAGGCACGGATTGAGCAACTGGAACCAATGGAGTTGGTACAGCGCTATACCCTTGGCTTCCACGAAATAATGAATACTCTCAATACAGAAGCACCGAGCATTGAGCCACGTGCTACAGGCCACATCATAGAGCAAATAGAAATGGTACAAGCCATTATCGATAATGGTTTTGCTTACGAGAAGAATGGATCTGTATATTTCAATACTATAAAGTTTGCTAAAGACAAAGATGTCTACGGTCAATTATCCGGTCGTATACTTGAAGACTTAATGGTAGAAACACGGGAACTAAACAATCAAAGTGAAAAAGAGAATCCAGCGGACTTTGCCATTTGGATCAAAGCAGACGAAAGTCATATCATGCGTTGGAACTCCCCTTGGTCAGTAGGTTTCCCAGGATGGCATCTAGAGTGCTCTGCGATGAGTACCAAATATCTTGGAAAAACATTTGACATACACGGCGGTGGAAATGATTTAAAATTTCCGCACCACGAAAATGAAATTGCACAAAATTTTGGATCCTGTGGCTGCCAGCCAGCTAACTATTGGTTACATACCAATATGCTCTTGATGAATGGCAAGAAAATGTCTAAGTCCATTGATCCAGAAACAGGAGTAAGTAATTCTATTACTCCTGAAGAATTATTCACTGGAGATAATGCAAATATTTCAAAAGCATTTAGCCCGATGGTCATTCGCTTCTTTATGTTGCAATCTCATTATAGAAGTACGCTCGACTTGACGGATGCTGCACTCATAGCAGCCGAGAAAGGATATCGACGTTTGATGGAGGCGAACAAGATTTTACAAGGTTTTGCTAAGCCTGAAAATGGAATAGCAAATGAGCTAGACAGTGAAATAAATGAGCTGATTGAAAAAACGCATACGGACATGAGCAATGACTTCAACACGCCCATGGCTATGGCGCGTTTGTTCGAGTTGGTCCCAAAGATAAATGGCCTCAAAGAGGGACACTTATTATTTACTGACTTGACAGCTGATACGCTTGATAAACTAAAGCAGACCTTCTCTGATTTTATTTATACTATTTTTGGGTTAAAGGATGAACTAGATAGTTCTGCTAGTGGCAATAGCTCCATGGACGGATTGATGCAGCTAGTAATCGAATTGCGTCAAGGTGCTCGCGAAAGCAAAGATTGGGGTACTTCTGATAAAATAAGAGACACGCTAGCAAAGTTAGAGATACAATTGAAAGACGGTAAAGAAGGTACAAGCTGGTCAAAAAACTAAAAAGAATCATGGACAACTTTTTCAATACATTTTATAAGGTTCTTACTTTATGTATCCTTTCTCTTTTAGTATGGCAGTGCAATCCTGAGCCGCCAACAAAGAATACTCCTACGGTAAAGACTACCGAGAGAAAACCGCAAGCCAATCAAAGAAAGGTGCCGAAGTTTGAGCAAGACTCTGCTTATGCGCACATTCAAAAGCAGGTTTCTTTTGGTACTAGAGTGCCTAATAGCCCAGGGCATACTGCTTGCAAAAATTGGCTAGTAAATAAACTTAAGTCTTATAAAGCAAATGTAATAGAGCAAGATTTTACTGCGGAGGCTTACTATGGGGTAACTTTTAATGGTACCAACATCATTGCACAATACAATCCTGAATCTACAGAAAGAGTATTGCTTGCTGCCCACTGGGATACCCGTCATATTGGTGACGCAGACGACGATGCTACACTGCAAAAGAAACCCATAGATGGTGCAGATGATGGAGGCTCTGGCGTTGGCGTATTACTAGAAATCGCAAGACTTATTGGAGAAAACGGAATTGATATTGGAGTAGATATTATCCTATTCGATGCGGAAGATAATGGCAGCAGTAGTGATGCACCGCAGAACGAAGCACAGGCCATAGCCAATGCGGAAACATGGTGCCTCGGTTCTCAACATTGGGGAAAGAATCCACATATTCCAAACTATACCGCGCGCTTTGGAATTCTCCTAGATATGGTCGGTGCCAAAGGTGCACGCTTTCCACTCGAAGGACACTCTGCTAGAAATGCTGGCCCTACTTTAGATAAAGTTTGGGGACTAGCAAAGACCATGGGTTTTGCTAACTACTTCGTTCCTGAAAAAGGAAATCCTATTACAGATGATCACTACTTTGTGATGAAACATAGACAGATTCCTATGATTGACATTATAAATCTATCTCCTAAAAATACGCAGTCTTTTGGAGATCATTGGCATACGCACGATGACAACATTGAAGTTATTGATAGGCGTGTATTAAAAGCGGTTGGTAGAGTAGTTACGGCTGCGGTTTATCGGCAAAATAATGGGACGTTGTAATAAGTAAGTAAGCGCTTTTTTGGAAGTACACTAATTCCCATAGGGATATTCGTAAGAAGATTAAACTGCAGAACCATAGGGAGTTAATCAAAATTTAAGGGTTTGGATTACTCCATTTTTCTAATTTTTTCGCTAAAAACTGGATAATTCTTGTTGGCAATTTGTCATGATTTTTTCCAAAAAAATCACGCCAAATTGGTTCTAACTCTGATGATAATCCTGGGTTTTTAACCCAGGCCTATAAATATTTTACTCCCGAAAATCGGGACGGGCTACGCTGTGGTGATGTGCTCTTACTTCTGAATACCCCCCCCCATACACATACTTACCTACAGCTAATACTAAGATCATTATCGGAGCCATTTACCAATTTCTTACAAATTTATTTCCAAATAAACAGGACAGTGATCAGAATGCACCGCATCTTTCATGTGATAGCATTCCTTAAGTTTTTTAGCAAGGTTATCCGTCACAGATTGGTAGTCGATACGCCAGCCTTTATTGTTACCTCTTGCACCAGCACGGTAAGACCACCAGCTGTATTCTATTTTTTCAGGATTGAGACTACGGTAAGCATCTGTAAATCCAGATGACAACCATGTAGTCATCCAGTCTCTTTCTTCTGGTAAGAAACCTGAAGAGTTTTTATTAGTTTTTGGGTTGTGAATATCTATTTCTGTATGCGCTATATTATAATCTCCAACCACGATTATCTTCTTACGTGTTTTTTTTAGTTCTTCAATATAAATCATAAAGTCCCTGAGAAAATCAAACTTTACATCCTGCCGAATAGTCCCCGTTGTACCAGAGGGAAAGTAGCAGTTCAAAATAGTCAATGATCCAAAGTCTGTCCTAATAACCCTTCCCTCACAATCGTATCTTTCTAAACCACAACCTTCAAAAACACTTGTGGGCTTATTTTTAAAAAAGGTAGCCACTCCGCTATATCCTTTTTTAGCTGCAGAATGCCAAACAGAATTATATCCCAATTCCTCCATTTCTGCTAGTGGTACTTGCTCGCGCGCTGCCTTAGTCTCTTGTACACAGATAACGTCAAAGTCGTTTTCTGCTACCCAATCTACAAATCCTTTTCTGATAGCTGCACGAATTCCATTTACATTGTAGGATACTATTTTCATCGAAAAAATTGATTTTAATGCACTTGATAAGGGAATCCAAAACTACAAATCATTTCATACAATTCTTTATTTGGTTTATTTATATATAACAGTAAATAGTTATGATTGATTGAAACAAGGAGATTCTTATTTAAAAAAAAATCGTCCAAGTGGAGAACCACAAGAACGATTTTTTAATGGGAGGATTTTTCGCAAAACTGCCATGCGACAATGATGCTATTTCAATAAAAGTTTTCACACCTCTATATGGTTTTTAGATGCTCATATCTATCCGAAGAATTTAAGACATGAATAGATTCTATATATATAGATCATCATAATTTATGCCAAATACTGATATTTCTTCGTATTTCGTAAAATCTGTTAGTATAAACATTCAAACGGCAAAGTGACATTATGACGCTAATGTCTTGTGTTTGTTGACAAAACGTCATGGTGATTGTATATAATCAGCAAATATGGCCTAGATTTTGGCTTGGAACAGCTCTTGATAGTAATATCGTGTTGGTTAATTAATTAAAAAATCCAAAATAAATAATCATGATACATACAACTAATGGTAAAAAAAGAAGTCAAGACAACTGGGCAAATCACATAGACAATGCGATTTTCGATCTTATGAATGGGTCTCTTCCAGAAATGTTGCACAAAAACTTAGTTCAGACTAAGCCACTTGCAAACATTATAAAGCAGGAGAATTCCTTCGTGATAGAAATGGCTGTACCTGGTTTGGCTAAAGAACAAATTAATATCAATGTAGTAAAAGATCAGTTGGTCATTTCTGCAGAGGTAGACAAAGAATTAGCAGAAGATGAGCGCTACACTAAGAATGAATTTTCTTACAATAAGTTTGAGCGCAAGTTTAACTTAGGCGAGACAATCGATATGACTAACATTCAAGCAAAGTGCGAAAACGGTGTCTTGAAGATTACACTTAATGTGAAAGAGAAAGAGGATACTACGATCAAAGTAGACATCCAGTAAACGATCGATTAAGAATTCAATTAGGGTTTTTAGGTGTTCAAGGTCAGTGTGCAATTTTTGCGTGCTGACCTTTTTCATTCCACACCATACAATTCCGTAAAATAGTCTTCTATAGCTTGTTTTAGATTATTCTGACTGTTAGCACTAATATTTATCAATGCATACGACTTAGAGTCGAATATTCCCTTTGTACGCCAAGTCCATTCACTATTGGTAATCGACTTGCCATCTTGATACCACCATGCGGTATATAATTTATCCTTCCCTTTGACAAGCTCCCCTGTGTAGATAGCTTGACCTTGAAACACTGTCTGTTTTATAAGTTTAAGTGCATATCCAGAGCCGCGCCAGCAAAATTTCGGATCATGCGTGCCTCTGATCGGAGAGACGGGTGGCTTTATATATACTAGCAAATCCTCGTTCGAATACTTTATCACTTTATTATCCAGCTCCTCCTTATCTAAGCTATCTAAAATAGAACTTCGTACGTTGGCCGAAATTAATCCATCGTCCCGATTCAAAGCGTGCCCTGCAAGACTTAGGCATAAAATTAAAATAGGAATCCAGATTATTCTGCTTTTATAGCTCTGCAGCCTTGGTAATTCCAGCTCTTGCTCCATGACTTTTGGTTTGAAGAAACGAACCAAAAATACTAGTGGCGTTAGATTATATAATAGCAAACAAAATACCCCGACTATTTCATGTAGCGGATGATCAGGTCCTATTTTGAACAGAACTAAAACTAGTATGCGCGAAAAATTAGCTAGAATATTAAACATGAAACTAATTGTCATGACAATGAAAATCTGTTTAGCAGTAGTAGAATACTTATATTTTCGTTCTTGATAGGCGAGTAGTACCAAAGTAATTACTAATCCAGTTATGAGCATCTTGAGTCCGACACATTCTTGATCTACTAAAAAACGCTCCCCAGCAAGAATCAATAAATTACCTTCGCTAAAAATTTCTATACCTGCCACACTCAATACATGGGCCACCCAGTGACTGAGCTGTAACCGAATAGGAAAACTAAACATAGAAGTTACATGCGAGACCAATGGCGATATTAAAAATAGTAATACAAGTGGTAAGACATTTAGTCGGCCCAGTCCAAGACTTAACAAAAAGTAAAATCCAAAAACAAAAGTGGCATAAAATAATGAAAAGCTGCCACTACAAAATGCGCCGATTGCAAAAACCATGGCGGCAATTAAATAGCCATATTCAAGTTTTCCCTCTGTGCGCTGAATTAAAAATGGAAAGCTAATTAGCCCTAGTACCTCCGCAAACCCAAAATATAGATTCTCGCGCCCGTAGTAATAAAACAATAGGGCGTATAGGATTACACCAATAGTTAATGCCAGATTGCTAAGCGATAGCTGTCTATATTTTTGCTCCATCAGCTTAGGAAAAAGATCTGCTTTTGAAATGTAAGTAAAGTAAAGAACAGATTAAAATAACAATTAACATCCATTCATGCGGTTCAGGTACCGAGCCACTCTGGTCAAAAGAAGCATTACCGAGACTATTCTTACTCCGCTTAATGTCAAAGCGATCATAATCCGCCTGCGACTCTAGAACAATCATACTTGATATGGGACTGAGGATGTGCGCCTCTTCTGCAACAACAATATATGTGTCTTCTATTGATTTACGTCCAGAGAATTCCTTCCCTACTTTTTTCATTAAACTATTATAGCTATACATCCGCATTAAATGATCAGGTGCTATCTTAAGTTCTTCGTTCCCTATTCCAATCTCTATAACTGTCCGAGAAGCATCCAACACTATTCCATTGTCCATAGTCTTTGGAATAGAAATTTTACCAGTCTCTAAAAATGAATCCAAATCACTTCCACTACAGATAATACTTTTCAATTCTATCAGGGAGTTAAAAAATTGACTTGTCTCTGTCCCTATATCAAACAATACTAACTCTCCAGCAGACAACGACATATAACTTGAAAGTTTCTCTCCAAAAGGAGTCCCTTCAAAGTCATCTATGACTGGCGTGATATGATTATTTTTGCTGATTAATAGTGAAGCGTTTGGCTCGCTAATTTTATAAATAGGAAATACACTAAAATTATTTTTACGCGCCATTTTGAAATGCTGTTTAGCATTTGCTTCGTTCAAGTGAACTATACTTTCTCCATCCAACATATATATTTGCATTCCTTCGCAACTACTAAAGACATCATAAAATTCTTGTTTGGACCACGATTTGTTTACATCGAGATATACCTTTTTAAATTCACTAATTGGCTTTTCAAAATACTCAAGATTTGACAGTTTGTATGATTTATTATTAAAGTTGAAGCTTCCTTCATTCAGTGGTGGTGCTTCTATCCTTAATGTCCAATCAGAATAGTACAATCCATAATAATTGTACTTATTAAGGTCCCATGCAAACTCCAATGGTGTATCAAGTTTTACTCTATCCTTACCTTCGATCATCAGTTCTATTTTCTCTGTAGTGGTCATTACTGATGGGCCTTTAAAGTCTATATTCGTATATTTCAACGAACCATCTTCAAATTCTAAAGGCGTTGTGATTCCTAATTTAAATGTCCGTGGTTCATTCTTGGTCACAGGAAAAATGCGTGCTGTCACACGATTACCTTCCTGCCAATGCACCAATAATGGATCTCTATTTTCTACCCCGACGATCCTTTTATACGCACTGTCTGCTTTAGTTTTTGTGGTGAGATAAGATTGTTCTTCCTTCCCATTGATCCATAGAGAAGCAGATGTCACCACCGAACCTTCCGGCAGATAAAAAGTATACAGCGCTTCTTGTTGGTTCCAGTTATACTGATTTTTATTATGTATATCTATTGTCTTTTCTGTATAAGCCATTCGCTCTGCAGGAAACAGTTGTACTTTCGTTTCTATTTTATTTGTAATCAGATCATCATCCCTCCACAATTTCCATTCTGCCTCGTGTCGTTTATTGTATATCACCTCCGATATGCGCCTACGATCCTTAACATCCACGTCCAAATGTCCAATCAACAGCGAAGCTATTAATACCAAAGGATCATGCATTTTAGAACTAGGCATACCGAGCCGATCCCACTTCAGCACATCATCTTGCGTAACAAATATCTCACCTCCACCCAGTAATCTTTTACTAATATCATCATCGGGTAATGTTTGACCTATCGTACACCAGGCTGGAAGGTCATTTCCTGCATAGGGTTCTTCGATACGTGTATATCCATCACCAATTTTATGTACCACAGCATTCCACTTATAAACAAACAGGAATATTATTGTGCCAAGCATTATCGTGCATATCTGTATCGAACGCAGAAAGTATTTCGATAAATCTAAATAAGAGCGGAGAATACGCAGACAAAGAAAAAAGCTAAAAATAGGCACGAGCGCGTGAAGAGATATACCAAACAACCAGAACGATGCTATCGTGATCGGATACAAGGTAAATGTCATCAAGGTTTGATAAAAATGAAAAATGGTTGCCAAAGAAAGTATGCTTACCAAAATATAATCAACCCAGTGCGATCCCAGTTTTTTTAATAATGAAATAAAAAGTAAGGCTACACTATACGTTAAAATCCAAGCCGACAACCAAGGTACCGATTCTGCAAACACTGTCATCGTCACATTTAATATATATGCACTAGACGTCCACAAAAGTAGGGTAAGGATATTATATCTTCTCGTTTTAAATCTAAACACGCCACCGTGTACTTTTCTGTTATACACCATCATAGCTATGGAGTAACCAACGGTAAGTAAATGTGCAACGAAAAATAATATGATTGGATCTTGGGTTCTAGATGCATAAGTGATGTGCACCATTATAGAGAAGCTAGTAATCAGCAGCGATAGTCCTACGGTATATAATATATCTTGAAATGGATTTAGAAGACGTTTTTTCATGTTTATAATGTTTTGGTTGCCCGACCGCTGTCCGACCAATTCCAAAACGCAATCCTAAATAGTTTATTCTCAAACTACTAGTTAAAAACTGTAAATGAGATGCAAACAAATGCTAAGGAAATTTTAACCAGCAGACCTAATAAGTTATACACAATCAATCTGTATCTTTAGCATCTGAACAAAACGAGACAATGCTAGTAAAGACATATGGTGGTGCACTTCAGGGAGTCAATGCTCAGACTATTACTATAGAGGTGAATGCAGGAGGTGCGGTAAAATTGGGCAGTCCGAATAAACACATGGTAGGCCTACCCGACTCTGCAGTGCGTGAAGGTTTTCACCGTATCGAAGCAGCTATAAAGAATATAGGTTACAAACTACCCTACGTAAAAATAATAGTTAACCTCGCACCTGCCGACATTCGCAAAGAAGGTTCGTTTTATGATCTACCTATCGCCTTGGGTATGCTATATGCTACCAAGATGATTACTGAAGGCAAGCTGGGTGAGTTTTATATGATGGGGGAGTTATCACTTGACGGCACCTTACGCCCTATCAAAGGCGCACTTCCTATCGCCATCCAAGTACGCAAAGAAGGCTTCAAAAACTTCATCGTTCCATACGAGAATGCACGCGAAGCAGCCATCGTAAATGACCTCAATGTCTACGGTATAAAAAATCTAAAAGAAGCTATTGAGATCATTACGGGCACCTCCAAACTCGCACCCACGTTTGTAGAAACCAGAGATGAGTTTCAGCATAACCAAAGAAAATATGAAGCTGACTTCTCCGATGTCAAAGGCCAAGAAAATATTAAACGTTCCTTAGAGATTGCAGCATCCGGCGGCCACAATGTTATTTTGATCGGCCCACCAGGCGCTGGTAAAACGATGCTTGCACGCAGGCTCCCTTCCATTTTACCGAATCTCTCTTTGCATGAAGCTCTAGAGACGACCAAGATTCATTCTGTAGCTGGCAAGTTGGCAAAGAGCTCCTCGCTCATTGCACAACGTCCTTTTCGCTCGCCACATCACACGGTCAGCGATGTGGCTTTGGTCGGTGGTGGCTCCAATCCCATGCCAGGAGAAATTTCTCTCGCGCACAATGGCGTTCTATTTTTAGATGAACTACCCGAGTTCAAGCGTACCGTCTTGGAGGTCTTACGGCAGCCTTTGGAAGAACGCCGCGTGACTATTTCACGCGCCAAGTTATCCGTTGATTACCCCGCCAGTTTTATGCTGGTTGCCTCCATGAACCCGTGCCCCTGCGGCTACTACAATCATCCCGAAAAAGATTGTGTTTGCTCCCCTGTCCAAGTCAAGCGCTATCTGAGTAAAATATCTGGACCACTACTTGACCGTATAGATTTACATGTCGAAGTCACGCCAGTGTCATACGATGAACTCACCACATTCAATGTCAAGTCAGAGTCTAGCGAATCCATCGTCAAGCGAGTCATACAAGCGCGCAAGATACAAGAAGAAAGATTCAAGGAATACGAAGATATTCACTGCAATGCCATGATGCCTAGCAGCATGGTTAAGGATATATGTGTGATTGATAAGGTTGGTAACGCACTCCTCAAAACCGCTATGGAGAAGCTCCAGTTGTCGGCGCGCGCCTACGATCGTATCCTCAAAGTCTCGCGAACGATTGCCGACTTGAGCGATTGCGAAGACATCAAAATGGAGCACCTCGCAGAAGCTATCCAATTCAGAAGTTTGGATCGACAAGGCTGGGCAGGATAATTTTTCCATTATTTATTTGTGGCGAGTTTGGGCGAGTCCCATCCACCTGCCCTAGACACCATGCCTATGGGATCGGGTCATCCGTTTGTACTCAGCATCCCAGTACACCATTCGGTATAGCCACTCTTTGTCTCCGCTCGTTCCTCTCGGAGCCTGCAGATTGACTTACCTCATAGGCATCCTGGTATACCTCATATCACTTCTACCCCTCTCGCAAAAAAAGGACTGCAATAATAATAGGGGTATTCAGAAGTAAGAGCATATCACCACAGCGTAGCCCGTTCCGATTTTCGGTAGTGAAAAATTTATGGCCCTGGGTTGAAAACCCAAGATTATCATCAGAGTTGGATCCAATTTGGCTTGATTTTTTGAAAAAAATAATGACAAATTGCCAACAAGAATTACCCCCGTTTTTAGCGAAAAATTTAGAAAAATGGAGTAATCCAAATCCTTAAATTTTCGATTATCTCCTTATGGTTGTGCAGGTTACTCTTCTTGTGAATATCCCAAAAATAAATACGTCGCAGTCTTTAAGTGTAAAATGTAAACTAAAAATATAATTTTGAA
>Ga0114953_1002311_pt1 | contig 13307 bp, 17 predicted proteins | sample SidtaG_FD_87298 | JGI IMG/M metagenome (GOLD analysis project Ga0114953, IMG submission 87298) | Marine algal microbial communities from Sidmouth, United Kingdom - Sidmouth_Male2 metaG | ecosystem: Host-associated > Algae > Red algae > Unclassified | place: Sidmouth, United Kingdom | collected...
AACCTTTGTTCGTGCAACATCCGATGGGGAGCCGGGGGTGCCGACGACGGCGAACCCCGGTCCCATGGTGCTTTTATTATCAGACGGTAAAGGGGCGGGGTCGATCGACCGAGCGATCATAAATATCGAATAACCACCAAAATAGAGACGATAAAAGAAAGGACAGATATACAATACGGAAAGAACCTCCCAAAGGGAGAGCCACAAGTCAGTTGAATCCTCCACATGAATACTGACCAGTCAGGGGGGCTACCGGGCCCAATATCCGAATATTACGGAGATAGGCTACAATGCTCACCACTGCCCAGGTTGCCGGACAGTTTTCCCGTGTGTCCCATGAGATTACCCGGCTCCTGAAGGGTGTCGCTCCCGACTGAGGTGGTGTCGTGTTTCTGTCTGCTGATGATAGAACTTTTCTTTCTCTGGTTGCACGTCTGGTGCTGGTGTGTTTCCACTGCGGTGTTTGTGTGTTGACATGTGCGGCGCTTGTGTTTTTGACAAAATAGCTTTCTTTTCTTCTTCACAGAGACATTTGACCCGGTGATGACCGTGGATCCCATCCCTAGCGACTACCACTAGTTGTGGACCCCAACGGCACCCAGGGTGACCGCCTATTCCCCTTCCTCCGCCGCCGACCGGGGCGCAGTCGGGCGGAAACCCAACTGTACCAAACCTCTCATCACGGCGAACCCGTATGGGCCGATCCCCCGCCTCCCCCGTCCCTACTTCGGGGCGGCGGGCTTCACACACCTGGAGACCCATTCCTTGGCGCCGCCGCGGGGGACTACCGACCTGAGATGCGCGCTTGACACGTCGGTCAGCCGCGGTGCCGATGTGGGTGCCATGCCACCGTCGGCCCTTTCTTCAACGCCACTTTCCCCCGGACGGAAACAAATCGGACCGCCGCCGAGGAGGCTACGCTCTTGATCCAGTTGGACGCGGACATCGAGTAGCATTCGAGAACCGAGTGACATTGAGAGCTCGGGAGCTGCATTTCAGCAGCGCGTCAGTCGCCGGCCGATGCTTCGACCACGACAAGGGCGGCGGGGTTCCGAAGAGCCACGCGCCCGTCATCGTCGTCCGCGTCGCAGAGGCACACTTGGTGCCCGCCGCGGTCTTCGTCGCCAACTGTGTCTGCTTTCACGTCCCGCCCCCCGGCACCGGGCGCTGCCGGTAACGCCGCCTCTGCGGAAACGGGAGGCCCCGAGTCTGTGGCCTCGAGGCGGTCCACGCCGCAGGCTCCGTAGTTTGTAGAGCCATACGGAAGCGGTGCGTAGGGAGACGAGTAGCCGCCAGCGTCGCCCGACATCCGGACGCCGCAGCCCGGGCGGACGCTCATTCCGTTTCCAATGGCTGGGGAGGTGTCTTCGTTGCGTGTATAGGGGCGGGTGGGTGGTGGGAACGGGAAACTGTGCGGCTGCCTACCGGTGTCCGCCCGTCTCAGTCGCAGGGCGTGTGCTGCAGCTCCAATAGGATCCCCCCGGTCCGTCCAGCGACTGCACGTGGTGTCGCTCCCTCCGACGCTGCGGGAAGTGCGTGCACCGCCGGCGCAGAAGCCACATCCGGAGCTCGACCACGCTTCGACGGTGGCGGACACTGCTGCCGCCAGTGCGGCGAGCGTTAGAAGTTGCTCACTGACAGTCCTTGAGGTCTCAGCGCGGTGACGGACCGTCTCGTGGGAGTGCAAGGTCGAGTCTCTGTCGGGGGAGTGCAGCGACGCGGATTGTCTGCTGTTGTGCTCCCGACATGATCGAGCCCGCCTTTTTTTGTCTGAAAGCCAGCAGATCAAGAACGTCCGCCAGGAGCACAGCCCGAACGGCTGTGGCTGACAGATATCAAGTAGCCTATGCCACGGCCAAAGCCAAGGTCGATTCCTGATTCCACAATGGCTTCAAAATCACAGAGACTTGACCTTCCAAAGAGACTCGGATCGAACACAACTACGTGACGTTCTTCTCCGAACCACGTCTCATACGGACCGACCATTGGAAACTGGCGGGAGCTACCCCAAAACCGTCTAAGATTCTGTCCAACTGGGAAACTACAGAGAGGTTACTGTCCCAAGTATCCTTCCGATCCCATATCTCATTACTTGACGGGCGAAACGACGGCAACATCTGTTTGTTGCATGCCCATCCGCTCTCACTTTTGGCTCCGGCCGTCGAAGTGTCTGCTCTCTCAATTTCCTGCCGCTGCGCTCGGAGACCGGGTCGAAGGGCCACAGGCCTCTCCCGTCGTGACACCGTCGCCGTCCCCTCGTTGTTACCTGCACCCGTCCTCTCGACGCGACGCCGTCCCTTTCGGACCGATACTTCTCAGTCGTCGTCCTGTGGTCGTGGCTACACCTCTGCCGTGGCCTCGCTTGGCACTCAGCCTCTGCTGTTTTGATGGTCTCAGGACGCATGCAAGGTGGACGTTGCGCTTCGATACCTCTTTGCTGCTTATCCTTCTGTCGTCTGTCGGTGCACGATGTTCTTTGCTGTCGTTTCGTGCCCCCCGCGAGTTGCTGTGTGGTGAGTGGAGCTGTCCTCCATGTGGCGTCTAGTGGAGGAGCGGCGCTCCTTGATCTTCCACCCTTTTTCTTAGCGGAAGCCGGTCTGTATGTTCATGCCGAGCTCATCATATCACTCACGCTTTCCTCGCTTTAGATGACTTCTGTCGCTTCTACCATGTGCGAATCGAGAAGAAGGCTTCCCGCTGCATGGGCACCATCGTCGTCAAGGCCATCACCCTCCCTAACCTTATGGCCGCCAACGGCGTCCTGCTCTCCAACTCCGCCACTGCAAACGTCGCCACCACCAATGTCGCTCGCTCCCCAGCTCCACCTCCGTCAAGGGCGTCGCTGCCATCAGCCCGGTCGCCGCAAAGAGCCTCCCGCTCGGCATCACCGCTGCCGCCAAGGTCGCCGCCGCCAACTTCATCGCCCCCCCGCGTTAAAGGCGGCCGTATTGTGTGCCGCCGCAACGGCGACACGCACAAGACCGCACCCGAAGCCGCCACGACTGGCATTGCTGCGCAAGCCTCTATTTCAAAGACGGCCTCGGCGGCCTCCATGACTGTCGCCGCGTGACCCGCCTCGATGTCGGCAGAGCGGTGTGCCGCCACAGAAGTGTCGCGGACGCGGACGCGTTGTGGCATTTAGGCATGGCCACGGGGTTCGCGCCCGTCATTTTGTGGTGAGGGGATTCTGCAAGACATCAGAGCGGCCCCGGGAGAAGCGAGTTACATGACACTTGACGGAGAGACGAAGGGGGGGTGAGCGCATGCTGCAGGCCAAGCAATTGCCGGAGTAACTAGCGGGGGTGCGTTTTACTTGATCCACGCGCCATCATGGGCCGTGTGTCCATATGGTCGAAGTTGTTTCCCTAATGTCGCTGAAACGAACAACGTCGGCCCTGCTCTCTACGACGTCAGACGTTCACAGAAGAGTACCACGACACTTGCCCGCGTCACCTGAGACGAGGAGTCGCACCGCCCGCGACCCTACCCACCTATGAAACCAGACGGTGTGGGGCGGTGACATCAAATGAAACTAACACTAGTCGCTGGAACAGAGGAGAGGGCGAGCCTGCCAGAGATTCCGGATCGATGAAAGAAGAGACGTTTGAAGACTCGTGGCAAACGCCATGAAGCTGTTGACACTCACAGCTCTTGATCCATACGGTGTCATCACTATAGCCCGTCGCTGGCAGTGTCAGCGAGGTTTTGTCCCTGCCTGCACTGTCATGGACCGTGGCCCTGGAGCAGTTATCGTGGAGTGGCTGGGCCAGCTTCTTTGCTACAATACAGCAACAGAGCACAACCTAGTGGCAACTACGCGTCCCTCCGACAGAAAGAAAAGTCAAAGTCGAAAATTTCAAAGCAACGGAGCCAGTGCCAGTTTATGGGCAGCCGTAACGAGTCGCAGAACTTGGAGTTCGCTCATCAACGGGCACAAAAAGTCCGTGCGGGTGAGTGCAGGGGGAGAGTGTACGCGGGGAACGGGTATCCCGAGCGTCGACAGCTTCCAACGCGTGGTGTCCAACTTGATTGTGAAGCGCTCGTGGCCAATAAGACCGCACACGGAGCACTGCTGGGCATGAGAGCGTTGAACCTTGAAACAACGCCCGGAGAGAGCAAGAGGGCTGTCGTTGGAGAGGCCGTAGCGGCACTCTAGCTGCCGCAGAGGGCAGCGACGAACCACGTGGCCTCGCTCATCAGCGGCGCTCTGTAACAGACACAGTCCGCACAGCATGGTGGGTCGTGCGCCTGTTTGAGGGTCCGTAGATGACAGGCAGTTGCAAGCGTGGGGCCACGTCCAGAAGAAAATCAGGCACAGCGGGTGGGTGAGAAAGGTGTTCGTGACGAGAGTCGTCCCGCACTGATTCCGGCCAATGTCACAGATGCTCTGTACACAAAAGGAAGCCACAAAGTAGCTCGTACCAGGTACGCCACACGGGTTCTCGTTCACGAGGTTCTGGGAGGGGTGGGCGGCGATGACTGCTGGAAGGGTGACGACGAAAGCGCGATCGCGGCGAGATCCACCGATCCGGACCACTGCAGGGCGCCCGTCCCCGACGACGACTGAGAAACTCCTTTGGACCCACTGGGCGGTCGCGGGACGACGTCCATTTTTCACCACCGCGAGACAGGACCGACACTGGAGGGTGCTCGCCACCGGAGATCGTCCAGAGATCCGGCAACTCGCATGCATTTTGCTTTCAGACACATGAACGTTCGGAGCTTCCGACCTCCAGAGCTATCTGGGCTCCTGAAAGCGCGTTCAGTGCTGCTTCTTGCCTCTGAAAGATGCCTACGCTTCATGTAGCCTCCCAGACGCGCCCAAGAAGCTGGCTGTCGAGAGAGACTTTTCTTCTGCAATGCGCAAGAGAGGTTTCTCATTCAATTTCTCCGATTTGTTGTGGACTCGATTGAATGGCCCTGGGGGCCTCTTTTGATGGATAAAAAGATGGGTTTTCATCCTCTCGCATGAAGGGCGGCCATTGGCCAGACCATCACTGTCAGTGCGGGCTCGTCGGTAAATGATGGACAAGGGCATCCCGTGCGTTTCCATCGAGCTCCTCGCTTGCCACTTCTGTCGCCCGGCCAGCGGCCCACCTCCTCTTTTCGCCTCCCACTAGGCCGCCCTCCTATGGGCGCGCCACTCAATGAGGGAAGATTCCCCTTCCCTCCATCTATCCTGTGTTCCAACCACCCTCCATGACGCTGGCGGATTACCAGACCCTCTCACCGTGCGACATCGACTGTCAGACAACTGTTTCCCCACCTCCTCCGCCCTCACTGCTGCCTCGTAGGCAAGAGGTGCGGTGCGGGCACCTGGGGCAGCTTCATGCACGATGGCTGTCGCTGTGCCGGCGCCGCCTTCGACGGCGTCGGCGGCAGCGCCTCGGCAATGATGATGTAGTTGTCTTCTGGAGGTCCTTTAGCCTCTTCCGATTTTTGGAAAAGTGGGCGAAGGGACCGACTGACAGGGCGCCTGTGGCTTTTGGATGTGCTACCAGCGTTCGATCCCACTAAGATCGAAGTGCATCTGATTGCGGCGACGTTGCTGAAGCCGTTGCGTGCCTGGGTGCTGGTGGCGCCGGGGGAGTTGTCGAGTGCGCACTGGCAGTCATGTAGCCAGCGCGCGTGGTGCACGGGAGACGTGCACGTGGTGGAGGGGGGGCACGCACGTGGGACAAAGACGTTGATAGCTCAAGAAAAGGATAAAACTACTGCTGCCCTACTTCCTACCTTCTTTCTCTCCACTCGTAGGACTCGGCCGGGGCCGCGGTGGCGGCCACCCGCTGAGAGTGCGGCTTCCTGACGCCCCTCTGTTTCCGGCTGACCCCGCGCCGCTACTGTGAGTAGCGGCCGGTCCACTACCGCCTGCAGCTGACCCCGCGCGGCCACTGCCAGGAGCATTCCGTCCGCCACGGCCGACAGGACCCCGAGGGGAGAGACTTCCCATCCCCGCCGGTAGGGAAAGTGGACGAGCTCGCACGCTGTCAACGACCGTCGTCCGGAAGAATGACCCCGGTACTGCTGGAAGGGACCGCCGAACAGCTCCCCGTCCGGCGCCTTGCACGCGCTTGAGGTTTCGCAGGAGGAAAGTCGGAGGCCGCCTAGCAGGAAACACAGCGTCCGCTGCTTGCGTCCCCACCCTGGCCGCCGATTGACCAGCTGCAGCCTCGGCGCCAGTTGCTGCCCCGGCATCGACAGCCGTGTCGTCCGTAGCCACATCTGAACGCATAGTCGCCAAAGACGTCTCATTTCTAGCGGCTGTGCCGCGTACGATGCTCGCTGCTGACGTCCGGAGAGCAACCGAGAGAGAGCACCGGGGGACTTTGTGAGGGTGTTCCTGGAGCTCAACCCGCTCGGCGCTTTGGACAACCCGGCGGTAGTGGCTCCCCGCAAAGGTGATACAGGAGGTGTCGAAGTCGACGGACGACACACCCCACACCCAACAGAAAATTGTCCCCGTCTCGTTGCGGCGAAGACCCGTCACTTGGTAGTTCGGGCAGTCCATGCCTTGCATCGACTCGTGCTGCAAGGCAGCTTGCACGTCTGCCGCGCGGTTCGAAAGAAAGGTTGACTGAGCCGCGTCGTCCATCATCCGCCGCACGTACGCTTCGTCTTTGGCCCGTGCCGAGTGCTCTAGGCAGAATGCCGCGTAGAAATCTTCATGCCTGACGCAAGGCCCGTTTTCCTCTGGGTGGGAGCTTTAGGGCTGAGGAATTCCGTACAGACAGCAATAGTGGTACGCGCGCGCGCACTCAGGCACGTAGCGGCCCACCGTTGCACCGTTGGTGATGCACACCGAGCACATCAAACCCCGACTGCGGTGATAGGCTGCGACGACGTTGCGCAGGTCGTCCGTCTCGGGGTCATGGTAGACCTCGGGTGCCCTTACTGCGCAGATGTGGTGGATGAAGAAGGTCTTGCCCTTTTGGAATGTAAATGGTCCCAACATGGGCGTCAGCAAGGTCCCGCCATTGTGGTTGACCCTGGGATAGAAGGCACACACGGGCTCGGCCTGTTCAACGACCGGCTCTGTGCGCGCCTTCTTCCGGCCGTCCGAAAAGGCTCCCTCCTTCTCAGCCACTGGCCCCCACGACGCATCCCCATTGCTGGGCGCCGACGGCCCCGCGCCCGAGCCGCCAGCCGAGCCGCTGCCGGCGCGGCCCTTCCCCTTTCCCGAATACGGCGCCTTCGCAGGTGCCGCTCTCTTGGAACTCACCCGGTCCTGCTTGCGCCTGTCAGCCGCCACCAAGCGATACCACCAGGCGCTGTCCCGCCGAGCTTTCTCCCTCATTGAAATTGAAGAAAGGAACTCTGTGAAGCCCCTGACAATGCGCGGAGGAGTGAGCAGCCCGCCCTCAACCTCCTCAGAGGAGCAGCCCGACGGGGGCCGCCCTGAGGGGGAAAAATGCCATGGCTCCGAGGGGGCAGACCGACGGCGAGCGCGATGGCGAGAGGGAGGGGGTTCTTGAGGAGTAGAGCATTTCCTTGGTGAAGCGGAAGGATATTGAGGAGGGGACGCTCCCATCTGCGGCGCGGGATACAGCCGACTGCGTGAAGGTGGAAGAGTGGGAGCAGCTCCAGCCGCCTCGGGCGACGCGGGTGGCGTGATGAGTGAAATAATGGGGATGGCGACGTCGGAGGGTACATCAGCAGGCTGGAAGAGAGATCTCCGCGGTGGGCGCGGCCTCACCGCTGGTATTTCAGCCATCTGCGACGCACTGGGTTGCGTCAACGGTGGCGTCGCCGGCGGCGTCGCCGGCAGCGGCGCTGGCAGCGGCGCTGGCAGCGGCGCTGGCAGCGGCGCTGGCAGCGGCGCTGGCAGCGGCTCTGGCAGCGGCGCTGGCAGCGACGCCGGCGGCGGCATCGGCGGAAGTGTCGGCGGCGGCGTTGGCGTCCGAGACGTCATCAGTAGCGCAGAATGGCGTGGGGCAGGACGTTGTCGTCACCGTGCCGGGCGGGACCGACCGCCCACTCGAAGAGAGAACGAGGACGGCTCGCCGCCGTGCGGGGGAGAGGCGATCGGCCACGGGGAGAGAGACCGAGGACGGGTCCTCGCCGTTTGGGGAGGGCGGCGACCGGCCACGAAGCTTGGGGTCGGGGAGGGGGTTTGCGTCGCTACAGTGCCGTCGGTTGATCCGGCGGCGTCTGCTGAGATGGGGTCGAAGCCAGTGGCGCCGCAGCCAACACCGTCGGGACGGCCGTCGGGCACAGCTTCGTCCTGCGCTCTGGGCCGACTCAGTTCACTCTTTCTGTGTGAAGTCGCCAGCAAAGCCCTTGTGAAAACGTCTTACACAACACCTCAGGCGAGACACAGGTACCATGGTTGGAGCATCGAGCCGGCACCGCGACCGCACAACAGAGGTGACCGGGAGAACAGGGCCATTTGCGGCACTACCTGTGTCAGACGCCTCTGTGTGACCCCTGGGTCAATGGAATGAAACTGTGCGTCCCGTAGCCGCCATTTGCGCCTGTGGAGAAGCGGGAGATTGCGAGACTGTACTGCGGCGTGTGCGGTACTACGGCAAAGGGGCTCCAAAGATGGAGGTCATCCGATCCTGTCCCTTTCAGCCGGCCGCGGACGTTTTTGGGGGGTCGCAGATATCCCTGGGTGGGGACATCCGAAGGGTCATCAGTCTTGTTCATGATACTTGCCCACAAAAAAGGACGCCACGGAGAAGGAAAGAACGAGGGTGCAGGCGGCAGAGTGACGGCCAGAGAGGTCCCACCGGAAACATGTGGGGCAGAAAACGTGAGAAAAGACACCGGGCCGCCGGTAAAGTGTAAACCACGGGCCAGGCAGACACAACACAGCGAGCACACGCACACAGACGGCGACGTGTGAAAGACGATCGGTCATGCCAGCCAGCCAAGACGACAGGGGTCGGGTCCGTGGCGACGACGTCTGTCGTCCGTGGCGACGGCGTCTGTTGTCGCGGCTCAGCCGACGGTCGAGCAGGCGTTGCGGGCCATTTGGGGCACCGGATGTTACTGCCCCACCCATTGGTGGCAGTCTGAGGATCTTTTTGACTCCAATTTTGATTCCCGCAATCCCAATGCTTTTTGGTTGTGCAAGCTCACACTGCTGGCCGCTTCCACGATACGGAGTCCTGCTTCTGATGCCATCGTCCCTCCAAAGTCCCTCGGCCCTCTATAGTCCCTCGGCCGGGCACCACACTGCAAGGAAATTTGTTTGGGTGCCCCACTGCCGTGCACAGCCACACCCTTTCGTGGTCAAGTCGCACATCCACTTGGTGCGAGGGCGAGATGCATCGATGCAAAGAACCACGGCGCACAGCACATGCATTGCAATTGGCGTCACGCCAGCCTCCATTGGTGATGGTCCTCGCAGAGTTGTTGGTTGCGGCCTGCGCGGGGATGAAGTGGGAGAGAGCGTGGCAGCAAAACTGCTCGTGGAAGCCAGACTCTCCATGCGCGTGGCAAGGTTGGAGAGTGCTGCAGAGCGGGCGCTGCAGCCGCGGGAGATGGTGGGGGGGGAACGCAGCTGTTCATCACGCAGCGTGGGGAAAACAAAAGGACCCGCGTGGGTGCAGCTGCAGCCCTCACCATGGTGCGCGACCAACGTCAAAAAAGGAAGAACGAACATGAAACAGCTGCATGTCCGAGCACGCACACATTTCTTTCCTATCCTCATCCCATGGGGCTATTCCCCGCGGTTCTCTCTCTATGCTGGGCCCAACCCTCTCGCCCTCTGCTTCTCCTCTCGGCGGCACCCGCCCCGCACGCGTCACCCTGTCCCGCACACCCTGGCCCATCGGTTCCTATCAACTGACTTTCCTCTGCCCGCCCCGGAAGAGAATGAGCGCATCGGTGCGAGTGTCTCAACACAGTCGCTTCCCAGCCCAGACCAAGTCCGCCACAGTTGCGGCAGCCACCGGAGAGACGCCAGAAGACGCCGGCGTTGAGCCGGCCACCACGCGGGCCACCGCCGGCACAGTCGTCACAATAGCACCAGCGGGCAGCAACGGCGGCGTGGCAGGAGAGTCTACTGCACTTACGCGGCTGGGGTCAGCGCCCCGTGGCGCAACAGAGGCGACTGGGGATGTGCCTGCACGCCTGGCGGCAGCAGCGATCCCAACGCCAGAAGAGTTCGCTGTTTTCGCAGCCGCCGCGTTAATAACGCGCTGAAGCGCCATGGCCATGCTGGGCAGGGTCGCACAGCGGAGCGCAGGGCTCATGGAGCAGCATAGCCACTCGGAAACCTGCGCCGCAGTCGTAGTGCTCGATGTGAGCATGAACCCGCGCAACTGCCAGTCCAGAGCCCCCGTGACGACCATCCCCGCCATCTCAACGTCGAAGTCTTCGATAGGGCATTGGTAGAGCTCGGCAGCGACGGCGTGAGCAATGCGCGCCGCGCGGATGCCGCCAAACCGCGGAAAGAAAAAGGCGGGCAGGCGCACTTCGAACCGCGCACGGGTCGCCGCCGGCAACCCATCGTTGACTCCTGCCGAACCGTCCACGTTCTCGAGATCTTCGACATCGATGGGTGCCGCCCCCTGCGACCCCTTGCGGGCCTTCGACTTTCCTTTTCTAGAAACGCCTTTCTTGGAGGGAGACGCCCTCTACCCTTTAGCCACGGCGGCCGCATAGCGGTCCGTCCGGCTCCGCCGCCCGGCATTGTGGACCCGCGTCGTTCTCAGCTCGATCTTTTTGTTACCGCCGCTGCCACTGAGACCACCGCCACCGCCGCCGCCACTGCTACACCCTGTCCCGTTGGAGCTTGAGCCCCTGGCTTTTCGCTCTCTGCCACGCCTGCGTCTGGCGCCCGCAGCAGCCGCCGCCGCTTCACCGTCAGACGACGTGCTGACCATGTCAGTGTGCTGATTATCGTCGGAGGGAGACGGCGTCGCGTTGTCCAGGCTACTCTCGGCTGCCGAAGCGGCCAGGCGGTTGGCCGCCAAGGCGCCGAGGTGGAGGGTTTTGTAAAGCGTCTTTATCTGCGTCTTGTTCGCAGCGTCGCTGTTGAGCTTCTCCATGACGTCGACAGTCTCGTTAATGTCGCGCCGCTCGGCGTTTGTGTCGCCGTGCAGGCGCGAGGTCGCAACCCGCCGCGTGTGCGCGTCCTGCGCCGCCGCTGTAGAGACGCTGACGGAGTTGTCCATCATACTCTGGATGGACGTGTCCGTCATGAGCGCTCAGACGAAATCTTCTGTGCAGAGCGCCCGCTTAGTAGGCTTGCGCATCGGACGGCCCTTCTTGTTGATTCTCCACCGCTCCACTGTGAGCGCCTGGGTACCATATAGATGGCCGAACAAACCGCAGGTGTTGCACTTCTGCTTGTGGACGCACGTCGCCCTGACGCACTGCCCAGGCTCGTGAAAAGGGTGGCTCTCGTGGAGCGACCGCCGGCATTGCGTACGCTTGAGTGGGCACGTCCGCGCATTATGCGTCGGCCCGTCTGCGGTGCTGACAAACTGGCAAACGCTGCACCTGGTCGTGACGCCTGAGGTCTAAACGTCACTGCCGCTGCCGCCGTCGCCGCCGTCGCCGTCGCCGCCGTCGCCGTCGTCGTCGCCGCCGTCGCCGCCGTCGCCGCCGCCGCCGTCGCCGTCTGTCACCGCCACGACCCCTACGGAACCCAGGCGCTGCGGTGACCGTCGGTGTCCGTACCTGACCCGCGCCTGATCACGGCGCCACACCGCGTCCCCCTCCGCATGGGGCACTGAGAGCGGGTCGCGGCATGAATCTCGCGACTCAACGTTGGAAGGGTCGTTTCTCAATGTATGCAGCCCCGCGTGGCGGCCAGCCTGGATCAGGCGGGGTCTCAGCTGTCTTCGACGGAAACGGGCTCGGCGCTCAGTCGGCTGCGACGGAAACGGGCTCGGCGCTCAGTCGGCTGCGACGGAGAAAGTCGTGCAGGCAATGAGTCGGAACGGGATGCGCACTTCGGAAATCGGCTGCTGCTGTCATGATCCCGCGGACGTCCATTACTATTGGATCTGGCGATGAACGAGATCAATTTGGACCACAATCGAGATTAAGTGGTCCGGAATAATTTCCGGAAACTACACCTCCCGCGGCATGGCCAAAATTGGAAAAACCACCTTAAGAAGCGGTCGATCGTGTTCGGGGATGAGACTTGTCCCGGGAGTATCGTGGACTGTGATTCGCGGTTCCTCTGAATCAAATGCGGTTTCCTCGCAAGGCTATCGACTTATACCGATTTCCCTGGCCTTTAGGACAGGGTGCTCTCAAGGTGTAGTGATGCACACATATACTTAGATCACGGGACTTGCTCTCCGTTTCAAAGGTGGCAGTCAGCATTCGTGTCCTCAGGGATCTGAGGGCGTGTCAGCGTTGGAAGGGTCGCGATGACGCTAAAAGTGAATAGAGTTATATGGCTAAGAAGGACAGCCCTGCCACAAGGGTCACAGGGCCCGGACGGCGCCTGCCCCCCTGACCCCCCCTACCGCTTCGAGTTGCGCCCGGCGACCGCGCGCAGCGACTTTTGGGGTTCGACGGGCCCGCGATGACCTTGGGTGCTCGTGCCTGCGCGCCGGCTTTTGTTGCAACGGCTCGTCTGTGGTTTCTGACGCCATCTAGCGGCGCGGCTAGAGGCGCCCCGTCGCGCGGCAGTCGGTCCCACCCGCCCGCCCGTGCGCCGTGTCGGCCGCCCCGCCCGCCGAGCGCAGGTGCGCTGCGCGGCGGAGTGACGGCCCCTCCCGTGGGCGGCGCGCGACGTCGGCGAGCCGCCGCCGCTGCGGTGGCGGCGGCGGAACCCGTTTCCCCGCCCTACGCCCCCCCCGCCACGGCAACGGGGCTGTATGTGCCCCCGTGCACGCTTGCGGCTATGGAGCCGGCCGGCGTGCCCGGTGTCGATGCGTCGCCGAGCGCGCCACCGCCCTGAAGGCCAGGGTATTGCACGCACGTGCCTGGAATTCGTTTAGCCATCAAATCGAACGTGTGGCAGCATGGCCACACGAAGGCCATCTGGACTTGACAGCTGATGGGGCCATTAAAGGGAAGGCCCACAGGCGGACACGCCGTTGAGGCGGGTCTTGCTCGGAGCTCGCCTAAGTACGGCTGAGATTCCTGGTTACCGGGATTGGCTAGACTAAGCAAATTCGTACCGATCAAGAGACCCACTGGGTGCGATCGGATCGTGGCTGGGATGATCCACTTGTGATTCCCGGAAATACCACTGTACGGTCCTCTGAGTTATAACCGTATCCTTGATTTGTTCTTTTCGTTGTGAGGAGTCATATCTGATGTTCTCAGTGCATCTCACCCTCGCCTCGGGGATTTTGTTGGCGTGTTTTGATTGGGTCTTGGGCACACCCCCGGCG
>Ga0114953_1002315_pt1 | contig 13292 bp, 8 predicted proteins | sample SidtaG_FD_87298 | JGI IMG/M metagenome (GOLD analysis project Ga0114953, IMG submission 87298) | Marine algal microbial communities from Sidmouth, United Kingdom - Sidmouth_Male2 metaG | ecosystem: Host-associated > Algae > Red algae > Unclassified | place: Sidmouth, United Kingdom | collected...
AAATAGTATATCTATTTATAAATTTTAAATTACTTTATTAAACACCATGAAATAAACACACCATCAGATCTATCAAGCACCTTTAATCTTTATACATAGAAATTTAGTGCCGAAAGCACTAGTCATTTCCAGGCCCATTTTAGAGAATGTCCCCTTTTTTAACCAACCACAATACCAAACTCGCTATCCATCCTGCCTCCCTAACATTCCACCCCAATTATGTAATCTCAAATACATTCCCTAACTTTAATCCACTAACAAGTCCAGAAAGGACACGATCTACCAAACCAGCTCAGAAAGGGCGATAAATAACATCAGATGAGTCAATCACTAGTAAAAAACTACGTCCACATCGTCTTCAGTACCAAGTACCGTCAGAAGCTCATCCATCCCCCATACGAAGCAGAACTCCACAACTACCTTGGCGGTACCTGTAATAAACTCGACTGTCAAACCCTTATTGTTGGCGGCTATACCGACCACATCCACATCCTCTGTATGCTATCTAAAAAACTAGCTCTCATGACCCTCGTACAAAAAGTAAAAGCCAACTCCTCCAGATGGATGAAAACCAAAGACAAAAGCCTCACAAATTTTTACTGGCAAAACGGCTACGGCGCCTTCTCCGTAAATCCCGCCCAAGTAGATGTCGTAAAAAGATACATCGAACGCCAACATCAACACCACAGCAAGCAAACCTTCAAAAATGAATACCGAGGCCTCCTAAAAAAATACAACATGGAATACAACGAAAAGTACGTCTGGGACTAACCCCAAAAAAACAACAAGTCCTGAAAGGACGCCATCTAAAACCTCCGGAAGCATTCCGGACCCCCAAAGAAAACAACAAGTCCTGAAAGGACGCCATCCAAAATCCCCGGAAGCATTCCACCCCAAAAAACAACAAGCCCTAAAAGAACGCCATCCAAAAACCCCGGAAGCATTCCGCCCCAAAAAACAACAAGCCCTAAAAGGACGCCATCCAAAATCCCCGAAGCATTCCGCCCCACAAAACAACAAGTCCTGAAAGGACGCCATCCAAAATCCCCGGAAGCATTCCGGCCCCCCCCTCCAATAAAATACTTACCTTGCCCCACCAAACCAAACCAAACCAAACCAAACCAAACCAAAACCAAAAAAAAAACGATCATAAAAATTGAAAAAAAAGATAATCATAGGCAGAAAAGACAAAGCCAGTCTTCCCGAATTAGGATTAAAAGGACTAGACATAAAAATGGATACTGGCGCTTACACCTCCGCTATCCACTGTCATCAAATTGAGCAAAAAGAAAAAGATGGAAAAGAAACGCTGGTTTTCAAATTACTAGACCCCTCTCATCCGAAATACAAAGACCAAGAATTTACCGCTACAAAATTTAAAGAAAAGCGGATTAAAAGTTCCTTTGGCGTTTCTGAAAAACGATTTGTCATCGAAACGGAAATTTTGCTGTTTGGAAAAAAATATATGATTGAGTTATCTTTGAGTGAGCGGGGAGAAATGCGATTTCCCATTCTAATTGGAAGAAGATTTTTGATGGGAAAATTTATCGTCGACACCTCGAAGTATGACCTTTCAGAGAAAAAAAGAAAACTTAAGTTGAAATTAAAAAATAAATAACTATTATGAAAATTGTCATTTTGTCCCGCCAGCCAGCGTTGTATTCCACACGCAAATTAGTAGAAGCAGGAGAAAAAAAAGGACACGAAATGCAAGTCGTGGATCATCTAAAATGTGATATTGAAATTGCTAAAAAACGGCCAAAAGTATATTACCGGGGTGAATACCTCGAAAATGTAGATGCCATCATTCCACGGATCGGTGCCTCGGTTACTTTTTATGGAACCGCCGTAATTCGTCAATTTGAAATGATGGATATATTCAGTGCCGTACAGTCAGAAGCATTAATTGCTTCACGGGACAAACTTAAAAGTCTGCAATTGTTGGCACGGGCCGGCGTTGGGTTACCAAAAACGCTATTCACCAATTTTTCTAAAAATGTAGACCACGCCATCAATGCCGTTGGTGGTGCACCCGTCGTCCTCAAGTTGCTCGAAGGAACACAAGGGCTGGGCGTTATTTTGGCGGATACAAAAAATGCCGCCGGATCAGTGATGGAAGCCTTTAATGGATTGCAGGCGCGGATCATTGTTCAGGAATTTATTAAAGAAGCAGGCGGTGCGGATATTCGTGCATTTATTGTAGATGGTCAAGTAGTTGGCGCCATGAAAAGACAAGGAAAAGAAGGAGAGTTTCGTTCCAACCTGCACCGTGGAGGAAGCGCCAATATTATCGAACTTTCCGCCGAGGAAGAAGAGACTGCGCTCGTTGCCGCCAAAGCCATGGGGCTCGGCGTAGCTGGGGTAGACATGCTACAATCTTCCACCGGACCATTGGTATTAGAAGTAAATTCTTCTCCCGGTTTGGAAGGAATCGAGAAAGCAACGGGGACCGATATTGCCACAAAAATAATTCAATATATAGAGCGAAATGTTAAAAGATAAACTAACCTTATTGGGCGTAAAAATCAAACGGGGAGACAGCGTCTGCCTACAATTTGACGTAGCCAAACTACATACCCGAAATAGTATCAAAGTACCTATCTTTATCGAACGTGGTAAAAAGGACGGTCCCGTTTTACTGCTTTTGGGTGGCGTACATGGGGATGAAATTAATGGGGTGGAAATCGTCCGACGGATTATTCGTAATAAAATCAATAAACCTGCCCGGGGAACCATTATTTGTATTCCCGTTTTTAATATTTTCGGCTTTTTACATTCATCCCGTAAATTTCCGGACGGTAGAGATTTGAATCGTGTTTTTCCAGGTTCTCAAAAAGGTTCTCTGGCCAGTCAGTTTGCCTATGAATTTAAAAAAGAAATTGCGCCTTACATCGACTATGTTATAGATTTCCACGCAGGTGGTGCTGATCGGGTCAACATCGCTCAAATCCGGTGTATGCTCGATGACGAAAAAAATCTGGAGTTGGCCAAGGTCTTCGGTGCACCCTTTATTGTACATTCAAAATATATCAAAAAGTCAGTTCGGGAAACTTTTCATAAATTGGGAAAAATTGCGCTGCTCTTTGAAGGGGGAAAATCTATGTTATACGATGAGGAAGCGATCAAACATGGAGTCGAGGGAACAAAAAAAGTAATTCATTTTCTAAAAATGAAAAAGTATAAAGATCTTTCAGAAAACAAGTCTATTATAATAAAAAAATCCAAATGGTTGAGAGCTACCCATTCCGGGATGTTTCATGTCCGCGCTAATAATGGCGGTTGGGTTACCCAAAAAACGTTGCTGGGAATCGTGACCGATCCATTTGGTGCTTTTGAAAAAAAAATCTATGCGCCCTTTGATTGCTATGTTTTTTGTGTAAACATTTCTCCTATCGTTAATCGGGGAGATGCACTTTTTCATGTGAGCTTGGAAATTGAAAAGGATTAAAAAATGGCAAATAAATAGGTATAGAATTGTACTTTATTTATTTAACCTTCTTAAGGTGAAATCTTAACTGAAATAAATTAAAAAATATATGAAAACCATCCTTAACATATCAATTGTATTGTGCGCATTAGCTTTTTTTGCAGCTTGTGGCAATCGAGTTGTCGCAGAAAAGGAAATAACGCAATCACCTAACATCATCTATATTCTGGCGGATGACCTTGGATATGGCGATGTTGGATTTAATGGACAAGCGAAGTTCGATACTCCGAATATTGATCGATTGGCAGCGAGCGGGATGGTTTTTAAAGAACATTATGCTGGCTCTACAGTTTGTGCACCTTCTCGTTCCGCTTTATTGACGGGAATGCATACTGGACATACTGTCATCAGAGGAAATAAAGAAATTATGCCCGAAGGACAGTATCCAATGCCCGCCGCAACGTATACTTTGGCGGAGATGCTTAAAAAAGGAGGTTATAAAACCAGTGTCTTTGGTAAGTGGGGTCTAGGGTTTCCTACTTCATCGGGTGATCCCAACAACCAGGGTTTTGACGAATTTTTTGGTTACAACTGTCAGCGGATCGCGCATAATTATTTCCCTTATCATCTGTGGCAGAATCAGGAAAAAATTATGTTGGCTGGAAACGAAGGCAAAGGGCAAGCTGTTTATGCGCCGGATTTAATTCATGAAAAAGCACTGGATTTTATATCGGCTAATCAGAATACTCCATTTTTTATGTTTTACGCTTCGCCGCTTCCACACGCAGAACTGCTACTGCCTGAAAGGTACATAAATCCATACAGGCAAAAGTTTTTACCTGAATCAAAATATCAGGGAATTGACGATGGTCCACTTTTTAAAGTTAGTGGCTACGGTTCCCAACCTTATCCGCACGCGGCCTTCGCAGCGATGGTGCATCACCTGGATACTCAAGTGGGAGAGTTGCTGGATAAACTGGAGGAACTTGGAATGGTAGAAAATACGGTGGTTATTTTTACATCGGATAATGGTCCGCATCAGGAGGGTGGTGCCGATCCGGATTACTTTAATAGTAACGCGAATTTTAAAGGATATAAACGGGACTTGTACGAAGGTGGTATCCATGTACCGATGATAGTCAGGTGGCCAGCAAAAATAAAAGCGGGTACCACCACAGATTTGATTTCTGCTTTCTGGGATATTTTTCCAACTTTTGCGGATATAGCCCAAGTGGAAATACCCAATGATTTAGACGGTATCTCCTTTTTTCCAACCCTGGTCGGTCAGCAAGTACAACAACAAAAACATGATTATTTGTATTGGGAATTTCACGAAAAAGGTGGCCGGCAGGCAGTTCGACAGGGAAAATGGAAAGCGGTAAAGTATAATGTTTTAGAACAGCCCAATGCTCCATTAGAACTGTATGACCTTTCTCAAGATGAGAAGGAGCAAAAAAACGTGGCAGCGTCTTATCCCGAAGTAGTAGCAACAATGGAGTCTATTCTAAAGAAGGCAAGAACTCCTTCTGATATTTTTACCTTTAACCAGAATTTTAAAGAGAAGAATAAAAATTGAATATCAGTTCCTTAACCAGATTACTTATTTCTCATTCCTAAATAGCCTGGAAAAGTACTTTATCTTAATAATTCCAAAAAAAATTCTGTTAAATTTTCTTTTATCCACTATATATTTCTGTATATTTGCCTCAGAGTACCATACTATACCATAGCAAAGTATATTAACGCTGTACAATATATCAGTAAATGACCAACCTTCAACCCTCTAAAACGACGATGATTTTTGATAAGATTCAAGAACTCGAAAAGGTGAACCAATACTCCAAGCACGAGCAATTGGTCCAGGGGATCATTAACGCAATTGAGGAAAAAATACTGCTCCAGGGTGATATGCTTCCCTCCGTAAATATGATGGTCAAGGAGTTGGGATTCGCCAGTAAAACAATTGTCAAGTCGTATAAAGAACTCATCGAACGAGGGCTGATAGAATCCAAAAACAGGCTTGGGTACTTTTTAATTAATGAAGATATTGAGCAGACCTTTAAAGTAGCACTCTTGCTTTACGCTTTTCATCCTATTCAGGAATCTTTCTACAATGCTTTCCGCTCCGCACTCGGAGAGAAGGTGCAAATCGACATTTTTTTTCACCACAATAATATTGATGTTTTCAAAACCATGATTGGAAACATGAAAGGTCAATATGGTATGTACGTGGTGGCTCCCATTCCACATCCCCGGGCCAGAAAAATTCTAAAAACAATGCCTGCTTCAAAACTCTTAATCGTGGATCGTTTCGAAAATTTAGGAGAGGATATTTCCCACGTCACTCAAGAGTTTGAAGTTTCTACCTATAGAGCCTTGAAGGAACTACTGGGAGCTATCCAAAAATTTGATGAGATCACGCTGTATTTCAGAGAAAAATCTGATCATCCGGTGGAAATAAGCCATGCTTTCCAAAAATTCCTGAAAGATTTCTCTGTCAAAGGAAATATACGTTCACAATATATCTCTGGTTCTCTTAAAAAAGGAACCGTACATTTTACGATTAGTGATGGTGACTTGTGGGGCATCCTCAAAGATTGTAAAGAGCAAAAACTGGAAGTGGGAAAAGACGTGGGAGTCTTGTCAAACTCTAATGATCCGGTGAAAGAAATTATCTGTGATGGCATTACCACTAATTCTATTGATTTTCAGCTGATGGGACACCAGGCAGCTCAATTTGTCCTGAGCAGAAACGCTAAAAGGTTAACTATTCCAACTTTACTGACTAGACGAAATTCACTTTAAAACCAAAACAGCCTATGCTTCCGGCAAGAAACATAGACTATTATTATAACTTAAGTAAATAAAAATCAAAAGTACATGAAAAAATTTTATGTTCCCAATCGGAATAGGTCTAACGACAGATTTCGACTAAATTCCCCCTCTAAAGCTATTTGGCTTTTTACATTGGTATCGATGCTTTGCTCCATACACGTTCAGGCAAAACATAAAACAACTACTGCAACTAACGACTTATTTAAAATAACAACAAATTCTGTAGCCGCAATTACAGGTAAAGTAACGGATGCCGCAGGCGAAGAACTCATCGGGGTGAACATCCTGGTAAAAGGAACCAGCACTGGTACCGCAACGGATGTCAGTGGTAATTACGCGATCAATGTACCTGATGGTAGCAATACCCTGGTTTTTTCTTACACGGGTTACAAGCCTCTAGAGGTAGATATCGCAGGAAGATCTATTGTAGATGTAGTGTTAATGGAAGACTCCGAGGTGCTGGATGAAGTAGTTGTTATCGGCTATGGAATACAAAAAAAGCGAGATGTAACCGGAGCCGTTTCTACCGTAAAGGCAAAAGAATTGAAAAATCTGGTGGTTAGTAATCCGACCGCTGCTTTGCAAGGTAAACTGGCTGGAGTTCAGGTAGAAAGTTTTGGTGGACAACCCGGTGCACCTGCTAACGTATTTGTAAGAGGGGTAGGCTCCTTGACTAATTCTGCTCCACTTTATGTAATTGATGGAACATTTACAGAAACCATGGATTTTGTCAACCCCAACGACATTGAATCCATCGAAGTACTGAAAGATGCTTCTTCCGCTGCAATCTATGGATCACGGGCTTCCAACGGAGTGGTCTTGATTACCACCAAAAAAGGGAGTTACAACAGTGATCTGCGCGTAGACCTTAACATCAGAGGTGGATTCGAAGTAGCTAGTAAACGTCTTGATTTTCTAAATAGTGAACAGTTTTTAGATTATCGAGATGACCTGGAAGCAAATGATAATTCAGGTTTCCAGATAGATAGAGCCGACGTAACAGAAAATGGTCAGATTATCTACACGGATTGGCAGGATGAAACTTTTAAAACAGGAGGCCTTCAGGATTATGGACTATCGGTTTATGGTGGAAATGAATCTGCCAAATATTTTCTGTCTGCCAACTATTTTAAGCAAGATGGAATTTTGATTGGGTCCGGTTTTAATCGAGTAAATTTGCGGGCAAATAGTGAATATAATTTAGGCAAATTTACCATTACCCAAGCGATCGGTTTAGTACAGAGTGATCTTCAGGAAAATGAATATTTTGGTTTTGAGGCCGCTACTGCGCCTATCCTCAGATTGAATGCTCCCGAAAATCTGGGTGGATTTGAAGCACCGGAAAGAGATAAGCTTGGTTTCGGAGGAATCAATAATTATGCCTTGGCTTCTATCGAAGATAATAACAATACCAGACGAAATGTTTTTGGAAATATCACACTGGGATATGAAATCGTAGAAGGCCTTACCGCCAAACTGAACCTTGGAATGGAGTACGTCAATGGTTTCAAAAGCTCATTTAGACCTACTTACTTTATGAGTAGTACAGATGCCAGATTCAATGACAATCAACAAAATGATTTGACACACGTTCGGTCTGAGTTTTTTAGAACACAGATAGAACCAACTTTGAGTTATGCAAAAGAAGTTGATAGACATAGTTTTAACATCGTATTGGGATATAGTGAAATTAAAACCAAATTTGATCTGCTTGCCAATTACGTTGGTAACCTTCCTTCCAATGATATTCGTACAACGGGAGCAGCTGGAGTTTCCAACATTTTAGGTTCTGCTGGATTTCGGGAAATAGATGGACTGATTTCTGGTTTTGGAAGAATTAATTACAGCTTTGATGGTAAATACTTAATCTCTGCTACGGTTAGAAATGATGCATCTTCTAAATTTGCCGAAGGATCAAGATCTGATATTTTCCCTTCTTTCTCGGTTGGTTGGAGATTAAGCGACGAAGACTTTTTCCCGGAGAGTACTTTCTTGACGGATGTAAAATTGAGAGCAGGTTATGGAGAACTGGGTGCTCAAAACGTAGGGAATTATTTGTACCAATCCGTAGTAGGTTCTACTTCTGAAGCTTCTTTCGGAAATGCCATCCTTCCCGGTTTTGCACAAACAGCATTTGCTAATGATAATTTACAATGGGAAACTTCCACCACGGTTAACGTTGGGGTAGACTTGGGTTTTCTAGATGACCGACTTAATTTCTCAGCGGAATACTACAAAAAGGATATTGAAAACTTGTTGATCGCTGTTCCAATTCCAAGTTCCAACGGTACCAACGTTCCCGTAACTCAAAACACGGGTGCTTTGGAAAATAGTGGAATTGAACTGGAATTGAGCTACAGAAAAAGAGAAGGAAACTTTACCTACGATATTGGATTTAATTTAGGTACTCAAAGTAGTATCCTGGCAGCAGTGCCTTCTCCTTTTTTCGGCCCTTCCATAAATGAAGGACTGGAATCTGTAAATATCTTTAGAGAAGGGGATGCACCGGGGTCTTTCTACGGTTTTATAATTGATGGTGTTTATGATTCACAGGCCGAGGTCGAAAGCGATCCAAACAGAGCCAATGATGATATTTCTTTACTCTCTGCTGGTGACTTTATCAAACGGGATGTCAACGGTGACGGAATCGTGAATAACGAAGACTTGTCTGTTTTAGGAAGCCCGGTGCCTGACTTTACTTATGGTATTAACTTTTCCGGAAATTATATGAATCTTGATTTTGGCTTGTTCTTCAGCGGGGTAAGTGGTAATGAAATTTACAATCAAGCCAGAGCATTTAACACCTTGTTTGCGGATGGTAATAAACTGACAGACGTAGAGGATCGATGGACTGCTACCAACACTGACGGTGAATATCCACGCGCCGCTAGTCTGGATCGTGCGTCTAATGGATCTCCAAGTTCCTTCTTCGTAGAGGATGGTTCTTATTTCAGACTTAGAAACGCAACGCTGGGATATGACTTATCTAGTTTGGTTGGTAACAGCTGGGCACAAAAAATTCGTTTCTCTGTTACGGCACAAAACTTATTTGTTATAACTAAATATTCTGGTTATGATCCTGATGTGGCTTCTACTAATGGTGCCAGATCTAACGAAAATGACGGGTTCTTTGGCTTTAGACCAACTGTTAATTCTATCACAGGTAGAGGGATTGACGTTCGGGCTTATCCGAATTCCAGATCTGTAGTTTTTGGACTTGAAGTTACTTTTTAATAAATGCGAATCAGGGGTTATAATTACCCTAGTTTGTAAATTATTTAAATCTAAAATTATTAATAATGAAATATACTTATTTAATCCTTGTAACCGCTATCCTCGTACTCGGTACGATAAGCTGTAACAAAGACCTCCTGGATCAACAAAATCCAAACGAAATTCCAACTTCTGGTTTTTGGAGAAATACGGAAGACGCGAAATTAGCCGTAAATGGCATGTATCATCCCATCACCGGAACTTTTTTCTGGGGAAGAATTGTACACGTAGGAGCTATGTTAAGATCCGACGCTTTTAATGTAATTGCTTCGGGACAGAACACTACTTTGTCTACATTCCAAGGGGCACCAGGGGTCGCCAGATGGGGACAAGAGCCATGGGAAGAGGCTTATAAATCAATTTTTAGAGCCAACGCTATCCTCGAAAATGTTACTGCCGACAATGTACCGGACGATGCAGATCGAAATGGTATTATTGGACAGGCTTACTTCTTTAGAGCATTTGTTAACTGGTACATGGTAAACCTTTACGGTAATGTTCCTGATGGAAGCCAGGGAGGTATTCCCTTGGTAATCAAGACTCCAGACCCAACCAACAGCGATGAATTATTTCCTACGCAAGCTACTGCTCAGGAAGTATGGGATCAAATTGTTATGGACCTGGAACAAGCAGAAAGCCTCCTTCCGGACGCTTGGGGTGCAGAAGATTTGGGGAGACCTACTAAATGGTCTGCAACTGCACTGAAAGGAAAAAGTTATTTATACCGTAGTGGGTTACTTGGCCTGGACGAATATAGACTAGCAGAAACGGCACTGGCCGAAGTGGTCAATAGTGCAAATTACAGTTTGTTACCGGGAGACCAGTATCAGGAAAATTTTACCCAGACGAACGAAAATAATGTGGAGTCTGTTTTTGAATTACAGTTTCACCCCATTGGTAACGGAAACTTTGTTTGGGGACAGGATATTCCTAACGCAGGAACACAGGGTAACTTCGTAATTGAGTATGCGCCACCAAGCCAAACTCCGGATGCGGGGCACGTTATTAATCCTTGGATCAAGGATTTGTTTGAAGAAAATGATGAAACGGTTAGAAGAAATGCAACTTTGGCTTATGATTACCCGGGTAGTACCGTAAATAACGGGATTCCTTTTGAGGAAGGTTTGGCGCCCGATATCACACAGGTCAACAGCTTGGCCGCGTCACCACAAAACGAAGGATTAGAGCCCGTTTTTACCCGAAAATATTCTGGACTCGAATTGCCCGTCGGAGCTTCCGGATTTTTGGGCGATGATTACGGAACAAACTGGAGAATTATCAGATACTCCGACGTATTGCTAATGTTGGCAGAAGCGATTAACGAACAAGGTAGACCAGAAGACGCAGAAGAGTATCTTACCCAAGTTAGAGAAAGAGCATTGGTAGAACCTAAAACTGACCTGGACGAATCCGAAATGAGACAAGCCATTATCGACGAACGGGTCTTGGAACTGACGGGAGAAACGCATCGTTTCTTTGACTTGGTCAGATGGGATTTGGCAGAGACTTATTTAGGGGCTGATTCTGCGCATGACGGACCACACCCCAAATCAATTTCTAACGGCGTATTCGAAAAAGGTCGAGATGAATTGATCTGGATTCCGGTTAGTGAATTACAGTCTAACGCTAGCTTAGATCAAAATCCAGGGTATTAAATACAAATTTTTTGTACTTAAACTTTAATGATCTTTGGTTAAGGCCCTTTCTATTTCAACATTTATTTGATGTGAAAGGGCCTTTATTTTTTTAGCGTTGACTACGTATAAATTATGTATCTGTTTTCTAAAAAATCTTACCATCTTTTCAATATATTACTACTGACCGTTGGTCTAGTGGTTTTAGTTTTTAGTTGTTCTCTTCCGGAAAAGAAAATGTTTAACAGTCTTCCTTCTTCCAGTACTGGCATTACCTTTACGAATACCATTACAGAAACTGATTCTTTAAGTATTCTTAATTTTCATTACATTTATAATGGCGGGGGAGTAGGGATTGGTGATTTTGATAACAATGGTTTGCCGGACCTTGTGTTCACTGGAAATCAGGTGGCTTCTAAATTATACTTGAATAGTGGGGAACTAAAATTTGAGGATATTACTACGGAAGCAAATTTTGTCACGAATGGTTGGAATACCGGCGTCTCAGTTGTTGATATCAACGGCGATGGCTGGTCTGATATTTATATCAGTACAGGTGGTTTTATGTGTGATAATTCCTGTACCAACAAACTATTTATTAATCAGGGTTTAAACAAAAATAACAGACCTTTTTTTAAGGAACAAGCGGATGCCTTCGGCTTGGCGGACGCTTTGTATACGCAACAAGCTGCTTTTTTCGATTATGATAAAGATGGAGATTTGGATGTTTATTTATTACACAATGTCATAGATCAAAGAGATAAAAACGCTCCGTCTCATAAAGGGTTGATTAATAAAAAATCTATAGACCAGCTATTACGAAATGACGGAATGGATAATTCCAAAAATATGATATTTACCAACGTTTCAGAACAGGAAGGCATCATTTTTAAAGGCTACGGATTGGGTATTACGATCAATGATTTTAACAAAGATGGCTGGCCGGATATATACATTGCAAATGACTTTCTTTCTGATGATTTGATTTATTTGAATACTAATAAGGATGGAGTCCATTCTGGATTTAAAGAAATCGGTCAACAAAAATTAAAACATACTTCCTATAATAGTATGGGAGTTGATATAGCGGATATCAACAACGATGCTTTACCCGATATCTTTGTCTTGGATATGTTGCCTGAATATCACGAACGTCAGAAAATATCAACGGGGTTTATGAATTATAACAAGTTTTTATTCTCCTTAAAACAAGGTTACGCTCCACAATTTGTACGGAATACTTTACAAATACATAATGGCTTTATAAACGAGGAATTGTTGGCTTTTAGTGAAGTTGGATATCTTTCCGGTTTATATAAAACCGATTGGAGCTGGACACCACTATTAGCTGATTTTGATAATGATGGCGATAGAGATATTTATGTGACAAATGGTTATGGAAAAGATATTACAGATCTGGATTTTATAAGTTATAACAACCAGTCCGCTGATTTTGGAACGCCCAAGTCTAAACAAAAAAAATTATTCGAATCAGTACAAAAAATGTCGTCGATTACTTTACCTAATTATTTTTTCGAAAATAATGGCAACTTGCAATTCGAGGACCAGTCTGACAAATGGATAAAAACCAAATCATCTATCTCCAATGGTGCCGCTTATGCAGATCTGGACAACGATGGTGATCTTGATATCATTGTCAATAATATTAACGAAAAAGCCTATGTCTTGGAGAATACATCTCCCAAAAATGAAAAAAATAATTATCTGAGAATAAACCTGAAAGGACCAGCTAATAATGGCACTGGTATCGGTACGGCCATTTACCTTTGGAAAAACGGAAAAGCACAATACTACTTTCAATCTCCGGTTCGAGGTTACCTTTCTACGGTGGAGTCTATCGTACATTTTGGCCTGGGAGAAACCAAAAATATAGACTCTATACAAGTAGTCTGGCCAAATGGTCTGGTGGAGGTGCTGAAAAATGTCCCTGCCAATCAAATAATGGATGTTCGCATTGCCGATGCAAAGGAAAAAAATCTCAATCAATACCCCGTTGCTTCACCTCCTGTTTTTAAGGCGGCTCAAAACCCAAATAGTATCAGACATTCCGAAAATGCTTTTCAGGATTTCGATGCGCAGCCTTTATTATTACACCAACATTC
>Ga0114953_1002337_pt1 | contig 13218 bp, 10 predicted proteins | sample SidtaG_FD_87298 | JGI IMG/M metagenome (GOLD analysis project Ga0114953, IMG submission 87298) | Marine algal microbial communities from Sidmouth, United Kingdom - Sidmouth_Male2 metaG | ecosystem: Host-associated > Algae > Red algae > Unclassified | place: Sidmouth, United Kingdom | collected...
AATCTAAAATTATTCAGCTGTAAGCTAAAGAAATGGAATATTTACCAGAATATTTGTGCTAACAATTTCTTATTAAAAGATTGATAGTCAACGATTATTGTCTTTTCGTTCAGAAACTAAGTAATTCCAAAGATCAACAAATTTAAACCGCCGTTTGCCATACCACAAGACAATTGTTGTAGTGACAAAATCAAAGAGCAGGAGGCGCAGGACTTCAGGCATCACAAGATTGAGACCTCCGCCCCTAAGACAAGGTATCATTAAAACAATTACATCTTAAATGTAGGAGTATCTATTTTAAATACGCGATTTTGACATGGAACTTTCTGTCTAGTGCCCCTAGCGCTTTTGCCAAGGAAGGCGTAACGACAATCTTGATGGCTGGATCATAAGAAGATTCTGGAATACCACCAGTAACTTTTGCGAATAAGATTCTACCACTCATCGGATTGGTAATTTTGATGATTGAACCGGGTTTGGCCTCACGGTGCAAGGCAAAGTAGTTCGTTTTCCCTTTAGCAGTTCCAGTGGTTTGCCAAAAGGCGATTCCATCTTCAATTTGAATGGTGGCTCTTTCTGAATCTGAGTCAAACTTAAGTCTAAGCGGTTCATTTTCTTTTGAATATAGGGCACGAACTGAATTACGTTTATTCTGATTTTCAGAAATGCCTGCTATAGGTAACCACCCAACAAATAAAGAATCACCGATTGCTAAATCAGAAGATTGCATATCGTTATTTCTCAGAAACAGTTCAGGCGCCATTCTAAAATAGGTACGGGATATCGTGTATACCGTTTCCCCTTGTCTGACGACGTAGTAGAGCGGGACGTGCTGCGAGCGATCTAACGATTGATCAAACTTACGGATGATAGCGCGGTTGGCTACTGGAATACTAATAGACTGATTGACTGTAAGCGCTTTGGATTGGAGATTGGGATTATGATAATAAAGATCTTCTAAAGAAACACCGTAAAATCTGGACAAACTATAGAGTGTTTGGTTATCTTTAAGGCGGTGGTTTATTGTTTTTTGAGCATTAGCTCCAACAGAAACAAGCAAATAATCCTTGTCGATTTGATAGGCTGTAGCGGTATTGGTTTCCTGAGAGAAGATGAGATATGGTAAACAGATAAGGAACCCAATCAAGCCTGCAATTCTAAACATTAACATGGAATTAAATTGAATCGTTAATAATTCAAGTGCAAATTACATCAGTAAGAGTGATTTACATAAAAAAAACGTAGAAATAATTCATAATTGAGTCGGAAAACAATATATTTTGAAAAAAATTGAATTGAAGACCATTGCCATTATACCAGCACGATATGCCTCGACCAGATTTCCGGGTAAACCTTTGATTGATATTGGAGGAACAACGATGATTCAAAGAGTCCACCAACAAGCTTCGAAATCACAATTGTTAGACCGTGTTGTAATTGCTACAGACGACCAACGTATTTTTGACCATGTTAGTGGTTTTGGTGGTGAAGTGATAATGACAGCGATGGATCATCCGACGGGAACAGATAGATGTGTAGAAACCCTTACTCTTGTTAAGGATTCCTATGAAATAGTGATTAACATACAAGGAGATGAGCCCTTTATCCAACCCGAACAAATTGATCTATTAATTCGTTTTTTTAAAGAAGAATATAATCAATATAATATTGCAACATTAGCCAAAGAGATTGATAATCTTAAAGATCTACATAATTCAAATTGCGTAAAATTGGTGTTTGATGATAATTTTAAAGCGTTATATTTTAGCAGATTTCCAATTCCTTTTCTTAGGGGAATTGATAAGAGTGCTTCCTTAAATCACCATCGATTTTACAAGCATATTGGTCTTTACATTTACAAATCTTCATGTTTATCAAAGCTTACAAAACTACCATTAGGTCATCTGGAAAAAGCGGAAAGCCTAGAGCAGTTGAGATGGATGCAAGCGGGTCATTCTATTGGTGTTTGTATTACCGATCTTGAATCTCACAGTATAGATACTCCTGAAGACTTAATAAGCTTAGGCTATTAAAACTGTTAACAAATTGTTAATTTATAAGAGACGGATAATTCAACAGTTTATTTTGAAAAAATTGCAATTTATCGATTATACAATAAAGTAAACAGTCCAATTATTAAATTTGAGAAAATCTTACTAAAACAAATATTGGTCTAACATCATTCCTCTTAAAGTTGTATTAGTAATTTTAGTAATTGATTGATTTAGAACATTTAAAAAATATAAAACCCATAAAAAAAAGAATAATATTATAGCTTCTATCAGGGTAAAAAGAATCGCAAAACACTTTACATTTAATTCATATTCAAAATAAATTGAAAACATCTAACTTATTAAAGTCAACCTTAATTTATTTTTTTCGAGTTAAACTTATGTTAACAGTAATTAATACGGTCTTTTACCGCAAAAAAAAAATTTAATTTTATGAATAGCTAAAGGTGTGAAATAATACTGCCAACACTTCTATCTAACATTACTTAACCTTATTTCAAGATTACATTATCCAATTGCTTATGAAAAGTTCTATTCATTTAATCATTTTATTTTTAAGCTTCTCCGGGATGGTATTTGCCCAAAGTGCTAAACACACTGCCGCAAATAATCATATTCAATACATGGAAAGTCCGAAGGCGCTTTCAGCCGAAGATATAAGTAACCCAATATTGACGGATACTTACACTAGTAAAAAGAGTGGGGTTACTCACTTTTATTACAAACAGCAGATTGACGGAATTGCGATTGAAAACGCAACGATGAATATTCACGTCATGCCAGACAATTCAATTTTACATTCCCGGTCAGAATTCGTTGCCAATGCCAAAACCCTTTTAGTTGGTAAGGCAAAAGGAATTTCTGCTCTTAAGGCAGTACAGATTGCTGCAAGTAATTTAAATCTTACACCGAAAAGCCTTAATAAGATTTCGAGTAAGGGCAACTTAACTACCTTTACGGAAGCTGACATTGCATTTGAGCCAATCAAATCAGAAAAAATGTACCTTCACATGGATGGGAAAGTTATTCCTACTTGGAAAGTTGGGATCTATACAGAAGATGTGCAGCACTATTGGGAAACTTACGTAAATGTAAATGATGGTTCTATTGTAGAGCAAAGAGATGCAGTGATACATTGTAATTTTGGAACACCAAATTTGGAAGCAGGATGTTCAGATCACTCACATTCTCACGCCATTAAGGAAGACCACAGTGCCCAGCAATTTGGCAATGGAATGGCAGGAACCTATAGAGCATTGCCGCTAAGAGTTGAAAGTCCAAACCATGGTTCAAGAGTTTTATTGACTAACCCTGATGATCCTACGGCGTCTCCATATGGATGGCATGATACTAATGGTGCAAACGGAGCTGAGACGACTATTACTAGTGGAAACAACGTTCTTGCACATGAAGATCAAAACGGTAACAATGGAATTGGGTATTCTCCAAACGGAGGTGCATCATTAGTCTTTGACTATACAATGAACTTAAATTTACCGCCTTCAAGTAATCTTGATAATAACATTACTAACTTATATGTTTGGAATAATTTCACACATGATATCTTTTGGCATTATGGTTTTGATGAAGCTAGTGGTAATTTCCAGCAAAACAACTATGGAAATGGTGGCGCTGCAGGTGATCCTGTAGATGCTCAAGCACAAGATGGCAGTGGATCCAATAATGCGAACTTCTACACTCCTGGTGATGGATCAGACCCTAGAATGCAGATGTTTCTATGGACCGCTCCTAACCCTGATATAGACGGTGACCTTGATAATGGTATCATTGTTCACGAATATGGTCATGGTATTTCAATACGATTGACTGGAGGTCCTAACTCTTCTTGCCTAAGTAATCAAGAGCAAATGGGTGAAGGCTGGAGTGACTGGTTTGGTTTAGTAATGACTCAGAAATTAACTGATACAAAAAATACGGCGAGAGGAATCGGTACATATGCCTTAAACGAACCTACCACAGGTGACGGTATTCGTCCAACACAATATTCACATAATATGAGTGTGAACCCTTCTACATATAATACTATTATTTCCGCTGCTGCTCCTCACGGAGTCGGATATGTGTGGTGTACAATGATTTGGGATTTATACTGGGATTTGATTGATGTTCACGGATATGATCAAGATATGTATACTGGTACTGGTGGTAACAACATTGCATGTGCCCTTATCATAGAAGGATGTAAACTACAAGGATGTAACCCAGGATTTGTTTCAGGAAGAGACGCTATCCTTGCTGCTGACCAAGCACTATATGGTGGCGCTAACGAATGTACGATTTGGGCAGCCTTTGCAAGAAGAGGACTTGGGGCTAGTGCAAACCAAGGATCTACAGCTAATAAAACAGACGGGACAGAAGCGTTTGATACGCCTACTGGTGGCGGTCCTGGTTCTACTACTATGACAAAAACTGCCGATAAAACTACTGCAGCAGTAGGTGAAGTAATCACGTTTACACTGTCTTCCTCAGGTACTGCAAGTGCTTGCAGTGGCGGACCATCAGGAAATGTTAGTGTTGAAGATAATTTGCCTACTGGACTTACTTATGTTCCAGGATCAGCAAGTAATGGTGGTTCTCACAGTGGTGGTGTTATTACATGGTCTACTCCTGCGTCTGGTTCTTCTACGACTTTAACTTATCAGGCTACAGCAGGAACGCCTTCTACTACGCTATTCACAGACGATATGGAATCTGGGTCTGGAGTTTGGGGTTCTACAAGTAGTCCTGCAACGGCTCCTGCTAAGTGGAAATTACAATCTGGTGCACCTTGTGGCTCTACTGGTTGGTACGCAGTAGAATTGGAAGGTGGCACTGGCGTATTTGTATGGCAATACCTTGATTTACCAATGTTTATGGCTACAAATGCAGAGTTAACATTCGATCATTTTTATGATACTGAATTGAACTGGGATGGTGGTATTGTTGAAATGTCTACCAATGGTGGAACCTCCTGGACAAATCTAGGACCATACATGACTTCTAATGGATACAACGCTTATATTGCGGATGATGCCACTCAAACAGCGTTTTCAGGATTGTCTCCAAGCTGTTTAACTACGACAGTTGATTTATCATCTTTCAACACCGTTTGTCAAGAAGTGATTCTCCGATTTAGCTTTTACTATGATCCTTTTGCAGTAGGAACTGTAAACAATATTCCAGATGGTTGGTATGTTGATAATGTAGAAATCACGTCTGACCCAGTTCTAGTAATTAACTCAGCAACTTCAACTTTAGGAACTTCAACTGCTGGCGATAACGTATGTATTGAAATTTCAGGAACGGCACCTCCAGTTTGCTGTGATTTGACTCCAGTACTTACTGTAATACCTAGTAATATTGTAGGAGTTTCAGCAATTGGTGTTGCTGTTGAGATTAGTGAATTATCAGGAAATCCTTCTGATGCTTCCTCTCCGCTGAAAGTAAGAATGCCATATGATCCTCGTGTAAATTTCTCATGGGATGCCACACTTACTAGTGTAGCATTTAAGCCAGTTCAAAATAATGAATGGAATTTCCTAGGTAATAATGGAATTGTTTATGAATTCGAATATGTAGGATCTATTCCAGCTAATGGTAAAAAATCATTTGGCTTTAATGGAATATACAATCCTCAAGGAACAGAAGGATTGACAACTGTTACTGCAACAGTCTTTCCTTTCTCAGGTGGCGAATGTGATGCAACAAACAATTCAGATGCTGAGATTATGATTTACTTTGATTAAATGAAATCTTTAGAATAATTTGAAGGCTTCCTGTTTCGCAGGAAGCCTTTTTCGTTTATGCCTAATGCCATGTTCAGATTTCCCAGATATACAATCGCTTATTAATGTCTTGTTAAACTTGAATTATGTATTAAAAATTGGCTTCAACGACTAAAACAAAATCAGGTTAAAGACTGTTCGATCAATAGTAAGGAATAAGGAATTGATAATCGCTACTTGGGCACATTGGAGAAAATTCCGTTATTGTAAGACCAGAATATCCGATCCAAGCCATTCACATCACCATCCAGATTAAAGTCTTGAATCAAATAGTCATTGAAGGAGCCATTCTTCTGCTGCCATCCATAAACACCAAATCAATTGCTGTAGCACGGGAAAGCAGATTGACAGGATACGACTTGTAGGACAACCAAGTGTCAACAGTAACAGGAATATTCACATCAAACACTTGAGAATAGCAGTGCGACGGCAGAATCGCCTCATTGTCTACACCATCAAGCAATATGGAATGAGTGCCACTAAATGCCATGGTATTCTGTAATTGGCAAACTGGTATATTGTTGGGACCATTGCCTGTTACGTTAGTGATCGCGGTAGTTGGTTCTACGGTATTGATCCAATCGGGTTGGGCGCAATAGCCAAGTTCTACACTTGTGCGAAGAAACATGGGCGCTGCTGAGAATGGTGTTGAAAAAGTGTTGAAAAGCGGAATCTGATTACTCAACATTTGATTCGCCTCATCCGTCAATCGCAAATAGAAATCAGGTGACAGGTAGTCTCCGTCTGCGCTCAATGTCAAAAAGAATTGGTCAGTGGGCTGTGTCAGGTAGGAATCAGATGCAGGGGCAATCGCTTTGCCTTCGTCATACTCATCAAACATGGCAATGTAAAGTGATGAGATATTCAGGGAGCCAATGTTGTAAATCTGTCTCCAGTAATATTCTAAACCAATTGACTAAATCCTGGCATTGAGCAGCAGAATGTGGTAAATGGTTGAAACCAAGTCCCCAAATACAGACAACTGGTTTGTCCATTCTGTTTTTACAGCATTGATTTCATTTGCTTGCGAGCCTCCAAGGTCATACATCATATAGAATCCTCGATTGTGTCGTTCTGCTGAACGTTTGACTCGTGCGGCAATGGTATCACGTTGCTATTTGAACACAGGATTAAAGGTTTCACTGATAAATCGTTGAAGAGCAGCCCCGTCAATATTGTGCTTCGCCATCAGTTCAAAATGCTTATCAATAGTAGCTTCAGGATAAGAAGAAAAGAGTTCAGCTGCTCGTCCGTCCGGAAAGTTGGCAAGCGCAGTTTGATGTAATACAGCAGGAGGATAAATTGAAATATCCGGATAAATCTCAAAGCTCACATAGTTCGGAGAAGGATTAGGTGTATTGGATTGATACTGGCCAATCGCCCAATGCCGCCAACTATCTACTGGTGAACCATCATTATAACAATTAAACCATCCTTGATAACCACACACCACCTTACCGATAATGACGTCTGTATCTACAGCATTCAGCGAAAGCGACAGGAAAAAGAACGAGCAAAAAACTAGTAAAGATTTGAGATAAGAAGACATAGTGCTGTTAGTTGATTACTATAAGTATACATCTTCTTCCCTACAAATCAATAGGGTTTTAGCTATTGGCTATTGGGGATTAGTTCCTTTAACATAGCAACTAACAGTCAATTCCTAATAGCCAATCCGTTGTTATACTATCTTTTTTCCAATACTTTGATCAAGGTTCCCTGTTTGATATTATCAGTTAGCATCATACTGTTCAATACTGCCAATTCCTCCATTCGTTTTGCTTCAACACCGTTCTGCTTGAAGACATTTGAAAGAGAGGTGTTACTGGCTACTGTGATCACTTTTACGCGTTCTGGCTTTACGTTTAATTTTGCAGGGTCCGACAATACAGCAAACTTATTCAAGGTACTTGTAAATAAGGGTTGGTATGCACCCCACTGATCCGCAGAGGTTACGCCGATGTAGGTGTAAATCTTACCACCATGTTCAATAAAGTAAGCTAAGACCTTGATGGGTTGTTGTTGCGCTTGTTGTGTTTGCCCTTGTTGTTGTTGTTGTTGTGCTTGTTGCGCCACAACGGCTACAGCTTTTAGCCCATTTAACTTTGGTGTAGGTTGTGAAACTATAGCTAGCTGATGGTTTTTAACAAAATTATCTCTTGCAGCCTGTAGTGTTGTTTCAGTAGCCAGAGTCATCATCATCATAGCCTTACCATCCTTTGGTCCCATTTGAAATTGAGAAGGGCTATTGATATGTTGCCAACCCGTAGGAATCGTCATTTTAAATTTCAATGTAGGATGATAAAACACATTGCTCACCACATAACCTTGTCGCGGATCTTCCCCATACACAATACCGTCGATCAGCCGGAGGTACGAGTCTCGGTTGACTTTGAACTGTTGTCCTTGTGTTTGTCGGCCCTGGTAAGCTTTTGCCATGGTCTTTACGTTGTTGTACCGATCACCTGGATCAGGATGAGTAGACATAAACGTAGGGATTGTTTGTCCTGATTTTGCACGAATTCTGCTAAGCGTTTTAAAGAAATTAGCCATATGGACCGCGTCATACCCTATTCTGGAAGAATACTCAACGCCCAACTTATCTGATTCCGTTTCTGCATCTCTTCCAAACTTCAAAAACATTAGCTGCATAGCTGTTGAGGCTTCTTGTGCATACTGTCTGAAATAAGGGGAGGCAATTATCCCTGCAATGAATCCAACTTGCGCTACCATATTTTTACTGTACTGTCTGGCGGAATGCCTTGCAGTGACGTGTCCAATTTCGTGTCCGAGTACTCCTGCAAACTCAGCTTCGTTGTTAAAGTGCGCCAGAATACCTCTTGTGAAGTACACATAACCACCCGGAATAGCGAACGCGTTGATGACAGGAGAGTCTAACACCTTAAATTCGTATTTCAAGTCTCTACGGTGTGAGATTTTTGCCATCTGTTGCCCCTTGCTGTTAATAAATGATTGAATTTTACTATCAGGGTACAATCCAAATGACTGAATAATTTGAGGATCTGATTGTTTCCCTAGTGCAAGTTCCTGATTGATCGACATCAGCATGAATTCTTTCTTACCTGAAACCGGATTTCTGGAACAGGAGAAAACAATCATAATCGTTACTAAAAACAATAAGGAGTAGATTATCTTGTCTAAAACAGGCGTTTTCATAGATATCTGTTTAAATTGAATTAATATAATCTTTCGACACAAATTTATGAAAATGGATTGAATACGAGGTAATTATTTTGCTGTTTACGTAAAACACTTATTCATTTCAGGGGCTTTCCCTACCCTAATAAAGCTGCCTGCTTCGCATTCCTCGTTATTACTGTAGGGTCGTGCTATTCGGCACTTATTCCTGTTGTTAGTTATTGGTTTGTCCAGACTTTTAAGGTCAGGACAACCCAAATACCTAACAACAGGGTTCAAACAACACCTACTATCACTAAGCCAACCACTGTGAATTGATTAGTTGTTGGGATGTCTGATTATGCCTTTCACAGAAGACTAGAATTACTATATAAAGAATAAGTGTCTGATATTAATCCTATAGAAAGTACAAATTATAAATAAATTATTATTTTCATTATTTTTTCATATATTTATGATCTCCATTCCCCAAAATAACAAAAAATGAATAAAGCACATTTCACACTGGGCTTATTGCTAATTCTAGCAAATGGCCAACTACTAGCCCAAGAAGTACTCAAAACTTTAGAGGAACGAATTAATGAAATCACTTATGTTTTTGAAGGACGCGTGATCTCCAGTAATTCCTATGAAACAAAAAATGGAGGCTTCATTAATACTTCTAATACCATTCAAATTAGCCGAGTATTTAAAGGAAACTTACAATGTGGCACCGTTGAATTCATTACTGATGGTGGTGATATTGGACATCGGAAAGTAGACATTTCTCACAATTTGGATTTACACCGTGGCATGACAGGCATCTTTCTTGCTAAGTTGACTCATAAGGAGATGTCACCCTTCGACTTTTACTCAGAATCGAATAATGAGCAAATTGAAGGGTCGTTTGGCAACCAATCATTCATAAAGTATTGGGATGATATTCTTAGGAACAAAACACTTGCGTTTGATATGTCAGAAGGGAACTTTGAAATTGAGGATTTATATAGCGAAATAACTACTATTACAGGATATCCAATGAATCCTTGTTCTGATTACTTATTTAAACCAGTTGAAGGGTTCCTTAAAAATAGATTTGTTCATAGAATCGTACCATTTGAACACTCAACATTGCCTTTAAATGAAATGCATCTTGAAGAGACAAAGGAACACAACAATACTATCTCAAAGTCCCTTGGCAGTGTAGATTTGACGGTAAGTCATTTATTTTCCCAGGAGCAGCTTGTTACCATCATTCAAGGAACAGACACTTCAGACTGGGTTGAATTAACAATAGATATGGCAGATGATTCTTCCTCGGTTTATCTTGGATATACTCAGTTTCATATTGAATATGACACCGCAACTTTCGGTCCTAACATCTGGGATGCTACTTACTCCAACCTAGAACTAGAACGTGGAAATGTTTTCATGAATACCCTAGCCTACCAACATCCGAGCGCCTATAATTTAAACGATAGCACCATCGTAGTCAATATCTTCCTTGAAGCTGCTCCTCAAGGGCGTTATGATCTCTCAACCAACTTGGAACAAGCACTGATTTGCCGATTCAAACTAAAAGACTGTACGCCGTCGCCTGATTTTAATTTTGAGGTCAATGACAATATCTTTTACCACACTGATCCCAACACGGCAGTCAACATCAAATACGATTTTTTTCAAAATAACAACTGGAGCCTAAATTCTTGCGCTGCGGGCATTCCGAAGATCGATAGTTTTGTTTCTAGTTATGATGGTGCTCATACCATAAGATCTGGCGTCTTTGATACGCTAAGGATTTACGGTAGTAATTTTGGCGATAGTTTTACCGCTCATGCCAACATCCTTTTCCCAAATGCAAATGACGGAGGGAGCACAAGGCATGGTTTGAATAGTCATAACTTTGATCCTATTTTAACATTAAGTGGTGATACGATTATTCCATGGACGGATACTTTAATCACGATTTTAATGCCGACATTCTCAAGACAATATTTTGCACCTTCCGGTAGTTTGCAAAGTTCCTCACCTGGTAGTGGTGTTTTCTACCTGGTTAATAAGGATAGCCTTTTTACTTCTTCGCCAACAGGATTAACTATAAAGTATAGTATAATGGATGAACCTTTAAATAGATCTACCTCAATACTTTGTGCAACGGACTCAACAGAAAAAGGTAGGAAGATAAAATTTCGCTTGGATACAGAAGTAGCCAACTTTGCAAATGGACAAATGAAGGCTGTGATTGAATTCGCTTTAAAAGAATGGTCCTGTAAAACGGGGATAGATTGGGAACTTGGTTCTGACACTATAAATTTAGGTGCAAAAGAAGATAGTATTTTCCATATTTGCTTTATTGAAGACGCAGTTTATGTTGCTCAAGCACCGAATTACCTTTATAATCGATGTCCTTTCAATCAATATTATTACTACGATGAATTTGATATTAGAATCAGCAAAACAATTGCTCACCGATTTGTATACGACACCACTAGAACAATAAATATTAACGCATCAGCTATTGATTTCCTTGCTGTCATTGAACATGAATTAGGCCACGGCTTAAGAATGAATCACATGATCGATATTAATGACTTGATGTACTATACTGTCCAACAGAATGCTACAGCCAATCAACGTCATAGAATTGATGGAGACTGTTTAGAGGGAGGTATATATTCATGTTCGAAAACCTTTCATTCGCAAGATTTTGTTACCCTTGGATGCTTAAATTTACTACCTCCAATTCAAATACATTCTTTGGATTCAATTAAATGTTCGAACACTACGGCGTTACAATCCTTACCAAAACAAGAATCTGTCACTATTTATCCCAATCCAACAGAAAGTACCATTTATATTGAAAATCAGAATAAGCATAAATTTGATTTTGAGCTGTATAATCAAATAGGTCAAATGATGCGGTTCGGAAAATCAAGACATCGAATTTCATTAATCGGATTGACACCCGGCATCTACTTTTTAAATTTAAAACACAATGATGAAATATTCACATTCAAGGTGGTTAAACTATAAATTTATAGTACTAATAAGCTTTTTTTTCTTCACCTGTTCAGAGTTAAAAAAAAGTAGTTTACCTGCTTCTGACCCTGCTATGTTGGAGGAAAATGCCCCAAACCAGCAAACACTTGACTCCTTGATTACGCTAAAAGTCATTTACTTTCATCCAAATCCGTATAAAAGAATATATGTAGACAACGTTCTGATTGATTATACAATGGTTCATAAATCTAAGCCTTGGTTAATTGCAGGAATAGGTACAAAGTCTGGTAGTCGAGATTTAAGCGGCAAAAAAATGATATTAGGTTATCCATTAGAATCTTTTTACATAAAAGTGAAATATGAAAAAATATTTCCAGATGGGCTTGTTTATGAACACAACCTCTATACACCTGATCAATCTTACGAAATTAATGATATTGTACCTTATATCGGAAAAACGTTGTTGTTTCCAATGCTGCTAAATTATCCATGTTGTTTGAATGATAGATTGGAACTTGGAGAACAATGGGTTTTACCTCTTCATGGAGCGGTACCTCCAGAATGCCCATGCACAGATCAAGTTTATAGAAGGACTCCCCCTGAAAAAACAGTTAAAGTAACCTCTGACGATTCTATAATCATTAAACCAGTGTACATTCATCCCAATCCTTATAAAGAAATCGTAGTAGATAATGTTCCTATTTCAGTGATTTTGAAACACAAGACAAAGCCAATCAATTCAACAGTATCCAATAATATTGATGGTAAACGGAATATTTTTATACCGCAGGCTATTGAGGGAACCCCGATTGATTCATTTAATCTTGAAATTTCTTATTTAAATGATCCATCGAATGCTATTTTTAGTCCTGATGTGCCGTATGTGGTGCACGATATTAGATCTTATCTAGGCACTGAGGTGCTTATTCCTTACTTTTTAGATCATCCTTGTTGCTTGGATGATAATCTTGAATTGAGGCAAGTATCAGAAGGTGTTCAGGGAGAGGATTGCCCTTGTAATTAGGGATATTGTTATTTATTGTAAACCCATGAAACAATTAAACTATAAGTTTCTAGTGCTAATAAGCTTTTTTTTCTTCACTTGTTCAGTGTCTAAAAAGAGTAGCTTGCCCGCTGCTGAGTTTTCATTAGAAGAAAAGGCCCAAAAGCAGCAGATACTTTACTCCTTGATTACGGTAAAAGTCATATACTTTCATCCCAATCCCTACAAAAAAATATTCGTGGATAACGTGCTGATATCAGTAATGTATGTGCATAAAACG